>Ga0207428_10003758_pt1 | contig 14573 bp, 10 predicted proteins | sample RhiMethybrSRZTD1_FD_187600 | JGI IMG/M metagenome (GOLD analysis project Ga0207428, IMG submission 187600) | Populus rhizosphere microbial communities from Tennessee, USA - Rhizosphere MetaG P. TD hybrid SRZTD1 (SPAdes) (version 3) | ecosystem: Host-associated > Plants > Roots > Rhizosphere >...
TTGTTTTTACGAGGTTCTTGCCTATATCATGAACGTCACCGTACACCGTACATAAAACAAGTTTACCCTTGCTTACTCCCTGTTTTTTGACAAGATATTTTTCAAGTTCGGATACCGCTGATTTCATGCACTCTGCAGATTTTAATACGAAAGGTAAAATTAACTCACCAGCACCAAACTTGTCACCCACTTCTTTCATTGCCGGAAGTAATACTTCATTTAGGGTTTGGACCGCTGCTTCATGAGATAGCTCGGGATATTGCCTTAGCAATTCTTCTTTTTGAATATTTCCCGGTTTTGATTTTAGTTTTTTCTCAAGCTTGTCAGTAATAGATCCAACCACGTCTTCTTCAATTCCATCCTTCACTCGATTTACTATACGGTAGTAGCAACGTTTGTCAAAATCCCAATTTTTGTTTATTTCTTCTAATCTTTGAGAATTATTAGTAACAGTAACATTCTTGTTCTCAAAATAGTATATCAGTTCAGAAAGAGCACTAGCATGCCTATTAAATATAAGATCCTCTGCGAACTTGATTTGGTCCTGACTAATTTCTCCTATCGGCATTATATCTTTTGCATTAATAATTACCGTATCCAATCCTGCCTTCAGCGCATGATGCAAAAATACTGAATTGACTATTTTTCTTGCCCTTACAGGAAGACCAAAACTAATATTGCTTAATCCAAGGGTAGTGAAACAACCTTCGATTTCCTTCTTGACTGACGAAATGCCTTTAAGTGTCTCAACTGCAGAATTTGCGTATTCTTGTTCACCAGTTGCTAGCGTGAAGGTCAGTACGTCAAATATGTACTGCCACGGTTGTAATCCATATTTTTTTCCTGTTTCAAAGAGTAATCTTGCTACCTTAATTTTTTCTTCGGCTGTCTTGGCCATTCCGTTTGGTCCAATGCACATTGAAATCGATGGAATTCCAAATTTTGCCATGATTGGTGCAAGTAAATGGAATCGAGAGCCATCTCCTTCCAAGTTGATAGAATTAATGATAGGCCTTCCTGGAATTTGGTATATTGCTTCTGTAATCACTTTGGGATCGGTTGAATCAATGACTAACGGCGCGTCGACCTCAAGACTTAATCTTTTCACCAGCTTTTTCATAAATTCGAGCTCATCCGATCTTTCAGTTGTTGCCACGCAAACATCAATACAATGGGCTCCATCACTTACTTGTTCTCTGCCAAGGTCTATCAGCCCGTCAAAGTCGTCTGACAGCACCAATCTTTTTGCCCTTTTTGAGCCCTGGGTGTTCAGACGCTCTCCAATAATCAAGGGCGGAGGAATCTGAGTTAAATCTACAGCCTTTAATGCTGAGCTAACTCGGGGTACATGTTTCAGGTACATAGAATTGATATATTCTCAATTGTTCGTTTGCGAATTATAAGTCATACGTTTTTAATATTTTTCTGAGTTCCCTAACGTGCTCAGGGGTTGTCCCACAACAACCTCCTATAATTCTCACTCTCTTATACTTGTGTAAGAATTCTCCTATCTGCCATGACATGTCTTTTGAGGTCATCTTGTAAACCGCCGTACCACCTTCATTAATTGGCATTCCAGCATTTGGCATAACTAGGATGGGTAATTCGTTCTGTTCATCTAGCCATCTGATACTTGATTCCATTTCAGCTGGTCCAGTAGAACAATTTAATCCAAAAACTGAAATTCCCATGTCGCTAACTGTTGTATATGCTGACTGAACGTTTGTACCAAGTAACATCTTACCGTATTTGTCCAGGGTTATGTTGGAAATTATAGGTACCTTTTTGCCAACTTTTTTCATCGCATTAAATGATCCGGTTATGGCAAGTTTAACTTCTAATATATCTTGACTTGTTTCAATAAGAAGAACATCAACACCTCCTAACATTAGACCTTGAGCTTGCAAATCAAATGCATCTGTAATTGTATCCAGGGTAATATTCCCCAAGTCAGGATCGTTTGAGCTTGGAAGATAACCCGTTGGCCCCATTGAACCTACGACAAACTTTTTTTCATTTGAAAATTCCTTGGCTACCCTGTTTGCAAGTTGTGCCGCAGATTTATTTATTGATACTGTTTGTTCTCCAAATCCATACTCTTGCAGCTTAATTTGGTTACTACCAAAGGTATTTGTCTCAATGCAGTCTGAACCTGCTTCTAAATAACTCCTATGTATGATTTCAATCCATTCTGGTCTGGATAGAATAAGCCCATCATTGAATCCTTCTTTGTTATTTGGAAAATCTTCTGGTTTTGGGTTAAGTTTCTGTATCTCGGTTCCCATAGCACCATCAAAAAGGAGTATGCGTTTGTCGATTTCTTCAAGGAAGGATCTTACCATGTTGACCGATTTACTAAGATAATCAAGTTTATATACATATATTGTTTGAGGAATAAAATTGATTTCCATGTGTTAGTTTCATATATTTCCATGAATATTGATGTAGATGGAGATAGGTTCGACTCTAGTTCATATAAGGAACTCTATTAGAAAAGTTTGGGCCCATAGTTCAGTTTGGATAGAATGGCTGCCTGCGGAGCAGTTGGTCGAGGGTTCAAATCCCTCTGGGCCCGTACTGAAAATAGTGCATAAATATGGATTCATATATGAAATAAGTGTTGAAGTTACAAACTCCGTTAGAAAATCCGTTATCAACTTTTGCATATGCCTTGCAATCAGAGGGTACTAAAAGACAATATCCCAGAAAGTTAAAAGTATTTTTTGATTTTTGTCTTCAACATAATAACGATCTTGAAACTCAGGCAGTTGAATTTGCTCAAAAATGTAGTGATCGTAATTGGGTAAACGCACAGATAATTAATTTTATCATATTCCAAAAAGAAAGAATGTATAAAGAAGGCATATCGGCTGGAACAGTTAGGAACACGATTAAACCTTATTACAAACGCGATACTAACATGGATAATGAAGACTGTTTACTCTGTAATGGCAATACTGGCCGCATCGGTTATTGTCACAATAGTAACAATGAGCACTCAGCAAGTGTACGCACCCAGACAATGTGCAGGTTGTGCAGAATTCCAAAAACTTACAGATGAATTTGAAAAGAATGTAATAGATGCTGCATCCGTCAACCCACCTGATCCAGATAGAATACAAACGTTGCTTGGTGAATACAGCGATGAAGTCCTGAAATTATTCCCATCTACATCACCTAGTTAAATTAGAACTGATGGGCCCACGTAGAGATACAAGCCGAGATAGATAGACATGGAGAAAGTAACGTTCACATTATAAAATAGTTACCACTATGTGCATTTTCTTATTTCTTCAACCTCTTCTTCTGTTTCCCGCTTTTTCTTATTTTCCATGTAAAGACGATTCCAAGAACTATACCTGTCATTCCAAGAAGAACTCCAAAAATATTACTTGCCGATATTAAGAAGTAAAGCCCCGATATTATTATTAGGATACCCAAGACAAAGGTTGCTCCTCTAACGTAATCCATTTTTTATTTTGTCACCAATATAACAAGTCCAATTATTTCAACTCTTTTTTCATCCTCTAAAAGTTTTGCGGACTTATTAACGCCCCAATTTCTTTGTGTCCCGTATCTGGTCATATATTTTTAATAAATGGAAAATCTAAACAAAGTAACATTGAGCCAATTTGATAAGTGCGTCTGCGGGCATCGAAGACTACATCATTTCCGGAGGGTACCCATGAATCCCCTATCAGAATGCAAAAAATGTAAATGCTTGAAATTTAAAATCGCTTGACTAAATTTAGACAAGAAACCAATTGCATCAGAGCAATAATTTATTATATGTAGAAATATTTATTCGGCAAGAATGAATTTCTCTTATAAAGATTTACTTAAGTCCAAATTTTCACACCCAAACACACAATATTCAATCAAATCCCTCTGGACCCGCTTGAAAATCTATCTTTCATACCGTAAATGATTACAATTTGTGATTGAGGCTCAATTTGTAGCATTGACGCCATATGAAAATTTTGTATTTGCCTTAAAGGCAAAAGAGTCAAAAAGACATGTAGAATGTTACGGAGGATATTTTATCGAACTGGTAAGAACTAATTATCTCTAGTTTTAGTCAACTCTTTCTAGTCATTGCTAAATTAACTCATATTCTCATATGTATATATAATAGAAAATCTTGCTCAAGATCATCAGTTGCCACGAGATGTACTAGTCATAATAAGTGCCACGTTTTTGATAATAGCCGTAGGATTTTCGCCCTTCTTTTCTAACACACATGCCTCGTCGGTTACCAACAACAAAGTAGTAATAATAAATTTCGATGATGGTCGCAAGACTCAGTTTACCCATGCAAAGCCAATTCTTGACAAGTATGGTTTTAAGGCTACATTCTACATAGTATGCAATTACGTAGATAACAAAAAAGGCTTTATGACATGGGATGAAATTGAAACTTTGAACAAAGAAGGCCATGACATAGGATCGCATTCTATGAACCATGTGCATCTGAGTAATTTATCAAAAAAACATATCGAATATGAGGTAGGACAATCAAAAAAATGCCTAGGGGATCACGGTATTGAAGCCACAAGTTTTGCATATCCCTTTAATGACGGTTCTAATGAGAAAAAGGTATTTGAAATAGTATCAAAGTATTATGATTTAGCGAGAATAGGAAATAACCCCCTAACTTATTTGAGTTGTGACGGATTGAGGGTTCCATCAGTTGAACGTGACTGCAAAACATATACAAATACCCATTATATAACATATGCCAACAAGTTTACAATCAGCGGATGGAGTCAAGATTTCTCAAGAATGGTAAACTCCTACAACGACGCCGGTCTTTTTAAAAGATTTATCAATGTTGTAAATAGCCAAGATAAATATAACGAGGATGGGTTGATTAATGCCATTCCTATAATAATATATCACAGAATTGGAGAACCTGATGCGGTTGGCTACAATACTGAAATCGAATTATTCAAGAGAGAAATGAAATACTTGCACGATAATGGTTTTACCGTATTAACAATGGCAGATCTTGCATACGATGACAAAGCCAATCATATATACATAAAGCAATTCGATGAACAAGGAGTTTCAGGAAAGATTGCTAGTGTTAACGAAGATAGCCCATCCCAGGTTCAGACTTTTTCAGGACATTGAAAAAGCGATTTATTTCCTAACAATTCAACTCATGCAAGATACTGCAGCTTTATCTTTGTCTATTCCTACTCACCTTCTAACATCTGAAGAAAACTAGTCATTTAACGTAAGATTTATTATAAAAAAACTGGTAGATTTTATCTTAATTAATTTATATCACCAAGTTAGTAAAGTAACGAAGAAGATTCTGGTTTTATTTAGTATTTTTGGTTTTGTAAATTTGCTTATTTACTTCTGATAGTAATTGACCAAGTGCTATTGGCTTTCTTAGAAAACAATCTATTATTTCTTTTTTTGTATACTCTTGAAGCAGACTGTTATCAATATCATATCCTGTCATTAAAATGGTTCTAGTTGAAGGATTCAAATCCTTTACCGTTTTTAATAGTTGCACTCCATTAATCACAGGCATTCTTAAATCAGAAATCATAACCGCATAGTCCAACTTGTTTATTTTGAGATGTTCTAGTGCTAAAATAGGATCTGTAAACTCGAAAACATTGATTCCTTTTAATGTATTTAATGCACTGTGAAATAATTGAGCAGTCTTTTGTTCGTCATCCACCACACTGACAATCTTGTTATTTTTGGATATCTTCATTCGAGCTCCTTGTTTTAGGACCAGCGTACGGACTTTAATTACATGAACTGTGAGATAAATTGTAAAAAATCAAATGAGTTACGGTTCTCTCATTTTCCTCTTTGATTAGGATGTTAAGCAATAAACTTCTCAAGACCATATAAATTCAAGATTTAGATGGAACTTATTCGATATAAATAAATTGCTAAACATAAGTAACTGAGAGGATGGCTGAACAACTAATAACTTATCAAATTGTGATTGCCACATTTCTTGTTTTAATTGCACTGCTGTTTTCAATCAGACACAAATATTCCAAGACGAGAACTCAAACAGGCAATTTACTGTTACTTAAGAAGGCGAAAGTCGATTGGATAAAAGCAAAGAGATTTAGCTAGGATATGAGAAAATTACTTGTAAATATTCATCTGGTGTGATTCTTGATTCTTCCCTGAAGGATCTTTATATTAATTTGAGGAAGATTATCTTATCTTACTTTCAAGCGATAAATACGAAGTTCGTTTCTTACTCTCTGGCATAATGTGTAAATGGTAACAGTAGGCCACACAAAAAAGTTTGTAAAAATATTTCTTGGTGGTTTGCTGGCATTCCTAATTCAAGTTATACTCTACTCCATACGGCGTACAGAACTTTATCTGAGCGCTTCATCGCAAATTGAGAAAGCTATTCCAAGCTGTATTGCAAAGAGAGTCTGTTAAATAGTTAAACAAATACAAAGCATCGGCTACAATTTTCTTATTATATATACAAAAGGATTGATATAAGTAAATCAACCGTGCTACTAATGTTAATGTGATCTTAACGCGATAAATAATTGATGTGCCGTGTTGGGTTTAGGAGGGAGACTTTGGAATGAGTTTTATTCTTTTAGCGCCGCCTCTGAACTTAATTGATATTACAAAATCAAAATCTAATGCACAAAATACCCTGACGTTGGTATTTACAAATACAATAGCTTTGGCGATTACATTGCTGATTCTAAACGGGAGTTCGGACTAAATGAAAATAGTCATTCTATTAATTTCTATCCTGGCAGTTGGCAGTCTTTCTGTAATTCTCTTTGCCGAACTAAATCTAGTGAACCTGAACATGTCCACTCCCGGCACAGGTCTAGATATGATTAATATCACAGGTGTCGGAAGCAAGACAAATACGAGCGTAGAATTATCAAACAAACAAATCTCCGAGGCGATAGAAGGCGGTGACAATGTTGGTAGAATTGCTAGTATTCCTAAAAAATGCTTTGGCTCAGCTCTCTGTCCCGACTAAATTACATCCCCTTTAATATTTTTTTAGTTAATGCTATCTGTTACTCTTATCTGTTTCTTCAGGTATATCTGATCTACCTTTTTCAATCTTTGTTCAATCTCGTTTATCATCCAGTCTTGGGAAAGTGTTATCCCAGTTAGTATATCCAATTCGGCTCTATTGACTCCATCAAAAGATTCAACCTTTCTGAGAATTGAATCCACTGTGAATATATCCTGACTAAACATTATCAGTACAATCAGGTTATCTGGACTAGTCACAGGTGCTTGAAGTAGCAGGTTTCCTGACAATTCACGATATATACGCTCTAAAACGTATTGATACAGAGTTTCCTTAACAGATATCACAATAACAAATTGTATATACCCTCTTGTGGAGGCAGGATTCACTAGGACAGAAAATTGCACGACATTATTTTCTTTCATCATATCTAATCGTCTACTCACAGTCTTTGCAGAAATTGAAAGTTTCCTAGCAATTTCAGAAATGTTCATACGTGGATTTGGTAACAAACATTTAATTATCTTGAAATCTAATTCCTTGGGTCCTTTCTGTACGTGCGGTCGGCTTACAAACATGCTCTGTATAACAGTGGGTTTCAGTGAATCAATTAATAGCGGAATCTTATTTTCAGATCCTGTCTTTACGACCAAAGAAAATACCGATGTTCCTCCAATCTGCCTAACATGTAAGAATAAATCGCCCAATAGATTAAGGCGATTAATAACATTCTCTGCTAACTCATTATGTCTCATCTTCAAAATACATTCTGTTCCATAGCCGAGGACTGCGGGATTTATGTACACAAAGAACTTTTCGATCACACCTCCAGATACCATTTTGATAATTCTTGCTCTAACACTCTTTGTACTCAAGCCCACAACTGAGCCAATATTTCTGTAAGATATCCTACAATCTTTGGCAAGGACTTGGATAATCCTCAAATCAATTTTATCTAGGATGGGCTGTTTCATGAGTTGTGGATACCAAATACAGTCGTTTATAAAAGTCTGTTGTCCATATCTTGGAGTAAATGACACATAATGGTTCTAATTGCGACAAAATGTAATGGTCTTCTGAATAGTCATTATTCCACTCTCGCTTATGAGGTCCCACTTATGAGGCCATCTTTTCAAAAACGATGGTTTCAGAAATGAAGAAGGTTTGCTGAATTCAATTTGATTCTCTTTCGTAGGCATAAGAGACACAAAAGAGACATTTTATATTTCAAACTTTCCAAAATAAGGCGTACTCACGCCTAATTGCTTTAATATTGCTCAATATTAATTCAACATTATCGCATTGTGTCATCAGAAGGGAAGGATAGTTTGACAAGTAATCCAATTAATAACGAAGATAATTCTGCCTTAATAGTAAGAAATCTCTCGAAATACTGGGATTCTCAGGCTGGTAGAGTAATCGGTGTTAAAGACATTACATTTAGTGTAAGAAAAGGCGAATTTGTATCAATTGTCGGTCCATCTGGAAGTGGAAAAAGCACATTACTTAACATGTTAGGAGCTTTGGAAAGGCCAACTAATGGACAAGTATTAATCAATGGAATTAACATTTTCTCGCTCAATGATTCGGAGGCTGCAACAATGAGAAACGAGCGTATAGGATTTATTTTTCAATCTTATAATTTAATTAACAGGACAACTGTGCTCAAAAACGTAGAATTCCCAGCTATCATAGGAGGAATGAGTAAAACGGAAAGAAGACTCAGAGCAATACGGTTATTGAGTTTTCTAGGATTAAAATCCAAAATACAATTCAGACCATTTAACTTGAGTGGTGGAGAGCAACAGAGAGTGGCTATCGCGAGGTCACTTATGAATAATCCTGCGATAATCCTTGCGGATGAACCCACAGGAAATCTTGATACAAAGACAGGAACGGATGTTTTTGGTTTATTGAAGCTATTGTCAAACAAATTCAAAAGGACTATCATTATGGTAACACATAATACTGATTTAGCAGCAAGGACTGATAGATCTATCTATATCAAAGACGGAAGAATTGAAAAACAAATAGTAAATTTTGCGACATGAATATGTTCTTCAAGAAATATGATAACACTGGCGTCCTGAATATTTTCTCTGCAGTACTATTTTTATCTCTATTTTTGACCAGTATTATTCTTGTCCAGAATTCTACAATAATATCTTTTACCTTTGCAGATTCAGATAAAGGACAAGAAAACAAGGAAAAACATGATACCAATCAAAGTTATCAATCAAAGACAACTGATAGTGATAAAAAATCAGGAGACAATGGTAAACAGTCTTCGGAAGGATCAAATAAAGGTCCCCCAAAAGATGATGAACCTCCAAAAGGCGATGAACCTCCAAAAGGCGATGAACCTCCAAAAGGCCATGAACCACCAAAAGGCGATGAACCTCCAAAAGGCCATGAACCACCAAAAGGCGATGAACCTCCAATAGAACAGGAATCGCCAAGCCCTGTCATTATCACAAATACTGTTACTACTCCTTCTGTTAGTTCAAGTAGCAATGATGAGGATGACAATGATAATGAAGGAAATGAAGGTCCCACAAAATTCGCATTTGTAGATTCCTTCTTCACTGATCAAACCGCCCCAGGATCGGTGATTGCCGAGACCTCTTCTGTTTCATCCGGCGCACAAGACATACCTCCAGTTCCAAGACAAGAAGTTGGACCGGGGGAGGGAGATTCGATGCTCGCTATAGTTCTTATTAACAGAGGCTTTTCAGATGTAACAAGTATAAGAGCATCGTTAGATTTTCCACCAGGATTTACGGCAAATGTATCTCCAAAAAATGTCGATAACGATACTGCATTAGCCACTTACAATGGTCAAGTCAATGCGGGACAACCCTTCACTCTCTACTTTCCAGTAACAATATCAAAGGATACTCTAGTTGGAAAAGAATATACAGCTTCTCTCAAAATACGATATTTTAATGTTGCAGAACAAGACGAAGAGGATACAAGAGACAGGACGATTAAAATTCCATTTAAACTAAGTGGTAAAGTTATTTTGGACGCAATACCATTTTCGGTATCAGCTTCGTCACAATCAATCAACAACACATTCCAAGATGGGAAATTACCATTCGCAAGTATTGTAAGCTTGGTCCCAGGTGAACCTAATTTTGTGCAGACATTAATTAAGAATGAAGGCTCTGCTTCTGCCACAGGAGTAATTGTAGAGGTAACGTCTAGAGATCAGCGGGATCAAATTGACAATAATAATTTTATTCCAAGCTCATCCGGCAATGGAAATACTTCAACAACTACAGTACAACAATCTACAGTAATCCCTTTAATAAACTCAGGAACCACGACTTTTAATGTGGGTGCGATTCCAGCAGGTGGAAGCGTAAAGATAAATCCTGTGATATTCGCTAGCAATTCTGTAGGTAGCATATTGGAGAATATACAACTAAAAATAACTTATAACGATGCGTACGGTAACAAGAAGGAGATAGATAGGCTAATGGGAGTTCATATTTTACCCTCTTCTCCACAATCTGGATTAACTCTTTCGCCCACAGTTACTAATTCTGATACAATTCGAAGTGGTACTTCTTTATCAGATGTAACTATCCAAAGTGGTCAAGATGATTCAGCTAATAGGGGTAACGGTAACAACGAATATGGAAATCAAACCTTTTCTTACCCATTGACTCAAGTTAGTGAATTCAACTTTAATGAAAATGGAATTATTCCAAACGAAATTGAGAATAATGATAATAATATTTATAATAGTGATGGTATCGATTTGCCCTCAAATGCAAATGCAAATGCAAATAAAAGCATCATATCCTTGGTAGCAGGCAGGGTAGATGATCTGAAGTTTAATATTACTAACACAAATACCAATCCCATTACTGATGTAGTAATTTCCCTTAATACAGATTCTGACTCTGTAAAGATCCTTGGGGATTCAAAGTGGAACTTAAATAAAATAGACCCATTCTCTACTCGGGAATTCTTTACATCTGTATTTGCTTCCAAATCCTTGATTAACAGTCCTGTATCCTTTAAAGTATCAATACAATACATATATAATAATCAAGTCAAATCTGATTCCTTAAACCTAGGAGCAAACGTAATAGGCGATATAACAGTAAATATCAATGATCTTGCTGTTAATTATATAGGCGGAAATCCAAATCTGGTGGGCAATATTTTGAACAAAGGGAATACACTGGCATTATTCACGACTATAGAATTATTAAATCCATCGTCGACCATTAATGGTGAAAATCAAACACTGACAACGTCATCAGCCCCGATGTTGAAGGATTATGAAAATAAGAATATCCTTGTTCCTGCTGCCTCTTTTCCGCAGTATCTTGGCGATCTTGAAGAAAATTCCCCACTTCCATTTAGTATTCCCTTGGCTATGAAAAATAGCTCTGCTTCGGGAATCTATCCTGTATCATTAAAGGTAACATATAGTGACGATCTTAGAAATGGTTACACAGTAATTACCAATGGAACAGTAGAATTTATTGCTCCTGTGACAACAAGTAATCAAGGGCAAGCTTTTCTTGGTAATTACACTATGATATTTTTTGTAATGGTAGCCATTGTAGCAGTAATAATTGGTATTGTTATTCTTAGACGGTTCAGATCCAAAATAAAGACCAAATCCCTAGAAGGGGAACTGAAAGATAATGAAGTAAATAGTTCACCTAAAGCTGATAGTCAAAACGATGAAGACATTGAAACACTACTAGGTGGTGAGGGTGATTCTCATGATGAGAATTCTAAAAAACAATAGTGAGATAAAATAGCCATGAATATAAAGGAAATCTTTGTTTTGTCTTTTGATGCACTGAAAGAAAGAAAGGTGAAATCCATATTAACAATAATTATGGTGATGGTTGGAAGTAGCTTAATGGTTGCTGTTGGTGGTATCAGTGCAGGTTTTGGTGGATTTTTTAACAAACAGCTAAGTAATCTTGCAGCAAATATTATTTTCATTAATCCTGCCCAAGTACAGCAAGGTGGAGGAGGACCGGCGGTAGGCCCTCCACCGACGCCAAAAATTACATTAAATGCTGCTGTGGAAAATAGACTAAAGTCTTTACCATTTGTAGATGACGTTATTCCATCGTATCAGGCACAAGTCATCCTAGAATCTCAAGGTGATTCAAAAGAGTATCAAGTGTTCTCCATGGATCCGCAGAAATTAACAGTACTTTCTCCTACACTGGAATTTGTCGAAGGATCGACTGTACGACAAAATGATCCCTCTGCCCTTATTGTTTCTAATGATCTGGCCAATCCTCCTGGGGAGGACGCTCCATTTCTAAGGTTATATCAAACTGTCAAGGCCACGTACACTTTTGTAGATCCCACTACCGGAAAAAGGGAATCAGATTCAAAGAGTTTCGTCGTAAGAGGTATAATCAAACAGACAGGAAATCCAAATATAGATAATTCCGCAGTAATAGATACTGATGTAGGAAATGCATTGTTCCATAAATCTGGAAAATTTGATTCATTAATCGTCGTGGCCAGATCCGGGATTTATGTAGATACAATTGAGCAGGAAATTAGAAAGCTTTATGGTAACGATATTGGAATAACTACCGTTAAGGCTATCATCAAAACAGTGCAACAGTTTACAGGCGGGATTAGTGCTTTTCTTTTGAGCATCGCAATAGTGTCTTTGGTAGTTGGTGCGGTTGGAATTATCACAACCCTATATACCTCAGTTATAGAAAGGACGCGAGAGATTGGTACTATGAAAGCCATAGGCGCAAAGAGTAAACACATACTTGCTCTATTTCTAACAGAGGCATTGATGATTGGTATTTTTGGAGCTAGTCTCGGTATATTGGGTGGAATAGCTGGAGCCTACATATTGAGCGCGGGGCTCGTTGGTAACAATGGAGGCGAGAGTCAATCACAAATAGCTCCCATATTCCTGGCCACAGATATGACTAGGGTATGGCTAACTTCTGCTTCACTAAGTCTTCTGGCTGGTTTGTTTCCTGCCTTAAAGGCTTCAAGACTATTGCCAATCGTAGCACTAAAAAGAGAATAGATTAAGTCATTGGTAATGTGGCCATTAATCGCAAAAAGCGGATCATCTGTATTCGTCACCACAATCGCCTATATTATCGAACAAATTATTTGATTTCTTGCAAATTTCGTCTATTGATTCTCGATCAGTATCATCCAAGTCAAAATTGAAAACGTTAACATTATCATTTATGTGATTAACTATTCCGAGCCTAACACCAATAATCACTCCTGCTACTGTTGGTTTGCTAAGAATATAGTTTGTGGCTACATTTGGTATGCTTACACTATGTTTTTTTGCTATCATATCCAATACCACTAAAAGTTGCTGGAACAAATCCCAACCGCCCCAGACATCTATCATCTTCTTGTATTTTTGTAAGCTTAATGTGTCCAATTCGATACCAGATGGCTCTGCCTTTCCCAGGTATCTTTCAGACAAGAGACCTCCACAAATGGTTCCATAAGTGAGTAAATTAATATTATGTTTACTACACAATGGTATCATCTGAACTTCGGGTCTTCTATCTATTATTGAATATTGAATTTGGTTTGATGCAATCTGCACACCAGAGTCTAAAATTATTTGGAGGTGTTCAGTATCAAAATTTGTTAGACCCAAATGTTTGATGCGCCCTGAGTCCTTCAGTTCAGATAAATACTTTAGAGCATCCATATAATAAGGATTGTTATAATCCCACCAATGTAATTGAAGTAAATCTAGGTAGTTTACGTCCATTCTGCGAATTGATGATTCTATGCTGGTTTTAGTCATTGAACGTGTTATAGTACTGGGTCGCGGTACCCATTTTGTGAGGGCCTTGACTTTATCAAGTTCATCTTTTCCTTTTAACTTCAGCAAATGTCGTCTGAACTCGCCAATAAAATTCTCGGCTGGACCATAAATATCGGCTAGGTCCCATGTCGTGAAACCTTGCTCATGGTATCTTAACATATCTTGTATTGCCATTTGGCGATTGATGTCTCCATGTCCACCCGCAACCTGCCACATACCATTTATAATTCTACAAATTGTCATATCTGAAGCTAGTTGGTGGAATTTCTTGTCCATGAAAGTTCTTGGATATCACTCTATTTTTAGCTTACAAATGAAGGAAAAAAACCATTCAGAAAAAACCAACTAAACTGAATTAGAATAAAACCCTATCCTTGATAGCGTAAATTTTAGAAGCTTTTTTTCAATTTCATTTTTTAATTTAGTACAGAATTCAATTACTTCTTTAATTATTATGTAGATCCAGTACCGAGCACATAGAATTGTCCAATTAATTCGACGGAAAACAAATCATCATAACAAGCATTAAAGTGATCTTAAATTTATGATAGTATTATCTAATCTTCGACCTTTTTATTTTTTCTTGTAGCAACATACATCCTTGAATTAGGGTTTCAGGTCTCGGTGGACAGCCAGGTACATATACATCTACAGGAACAATGCCGTCAACACCTGGAAGCACGTTATAAGAGTCAATGTACAGTCCTCCTGTAATTGCACAGGCGCCCATGGCAATGACATATTTTGGAT
>Ga0207428_10003765_pt1 | contig 14559 bp, 13 predicted proteins | sample RhiMethybrSRZTD1_FD_187600 | JGI IMG/M metagenome (GOLD analysis project Ga0207428, IMG submission 187600) | Populus rhizosphere microbial communities from Tennessee, USA - Rhizosphere MetaG P. TD hybrid SRZTD1 (SPAdes) (version 3) | ecosystem: Host-associated > Plants > Roots > Rhizosphere >...
CGAGGAACGCGGTCGCAAATCTCGGTTCGACTCCCGGCAGAATCTCCGTGACTACTCCGAACCACCCGCTCGGATCGGTCGACGTCATGGTGACCAACCTCGATGATCAGAATGCCGTGGCGATTGGCGCGTATACGTTCGCGGCCCCGGAGTCCTTTGAGGTCGATGGCAACTGGCTTGGCGGTTCTTTCGCGGGCGATTTCGACGAACCGTTCACGTTCACGGTCGTGAACGGCGCGGTCGTGAGCATCACATGCGCGACGTCAGGATTGGTGTGGCTGTCACCGCCGGCCCCCATCATCCGCGGTGAGTTCTCGTTCGGAGGAGAGGATGGTATCGCCGTCTCCGGCAGAATCCTGGCTCCGAAGGAAGCAAAGGGCCACGTCAACGTCGGCGCCGGCAACGTCCGCCCATGCGTCGGAGCGGAATGGCACGCCATCAAGGACCAGTAGCCGCCACGGTCAAATTCAGCTTATTGACGCTCGCGCGATGCCGGGACCAATGCGTGTTAGCGTGAGCGGTTCACCCATCGCAATACCAACGGAGAATCAAATGAAACAACCTAATAGTCGACCCGGGCTCCTGAGCCTGGCATTCGGGGTCACGATCGCACTCTCGGCGGCCGCCGTTATCGAGGCGCAGAACCAGTTACTCACCGGCACGACGGTGATTAATTTTGGCCCGACAAACTCGACTGCTCCGCCGATGAGCCCGCCCTTGCATGTCGTGGTGCCGGACGAAGTCACCATTGCCAAGGGTGAGACCGTGACCTTCATGGTCAACGGCGGCGGTCATGGCCTGGCGATCTATCCGGTCAGCGAGCATACGATGCGCTCCGACATCATCGATGGCCTGTGCACCACCGGGCCTGGCTGTGGGTTGCCGGCATCGCAAGGCGCGTTCCTGGTGAAGGATCACAAGGGCGATGTGATTATCGACATCCCCGCCGACACGACGCTTCCTCCCATCTTCGACTACGCACCGGGAAGGATCCTCGGCGCGATCGGCGGCACTCCTGGCCCATTTCTGAACGGCGCAACAGGCTTGGCGCTTCCTCCGGCGCAGGGCGTGCGGTTCCAGTACAAGTTCGAAAAGACCGGCCGCTACCTGGTGATCTGCATGAACCGCGTCCACTCGATCAGCGATCACATGTTCGGATTCGTCAACGTCGTGGGGGGCCCGAAGTAGATATACTTAAAGGTCCGCGGTGAGGTGGCCGAGAGGCTTAAGGCGGCGGTTTGCTAAACCGTTGTAGGGGCTTTAAACTCCTACCCAGGGTTCGAATCCCTGCCTCACCGCCACTCAAATTTGGGTCCATTCGGATCACACAGGGGGTTACCCTCAGGTCGGGTTGTTCAAAAAGCCTTCAGCCTCGAATCCCTCACATTTCTAGCGGTTCCGCATGAACGAGGTAATCGCGTACCGACATGGACTACGCGTGCACCGAGCCATCCGAACGTGCAGCTTGAAGTCCTGCTTCTGCCTGATGGTCGCTTCGATAATGACGAAAGACACCTCTTTGTTCAGGTCCGGATCGCGCGCGACCTCCCGGCCCTGCAAATCGTGGAGCGTCACGTCAAGATCGGCGCAGCCGCTCCGGGGGTGACAGACGGCGAGGACCTTGAACTCCCCGGGGTCGAAGCCGATGTCGAGCTCCCTTTGCTGTCCGTTTTCCAGCAGGCCGTAGAACGCGCGGGGAGCCTGCTGGAACCCGGCGTTGATGAACGGCCTCGCTGCGGTGCGGATCATCTGGTCGACGTCTTCGTTCGGATCCTGCACGCCGTTGACGGGCGCGGACGCCGCCAGCACCACGATCGCAAGAATCAGGAATCTCATGGCCCTCCTGGTGCGAGCCGTCATCGTAACAGGAAGTCGGTGCTCGTCAGCGGCACACGGCTTGCTCTGCACATGCGGACATGCCGGAGAACCTGACCGCAACCATGCTGGCGGCGATCACGCTGGCGTGCGCCTTTGGCTGCGCCATGGCCGGATCGTTCGTTCGCGATCGCCTGCCGGCGGATCAACTCAGCAAGGAATCGCAGGACGTGATTCGCCTCGGCATGGGCCTCGTCGCCACCATGACGGCGCTGTTGCTCGGCATGGTCACCGCGACGACGCGCATCGCCTACGACGCGCAGGACAAGGAGATCAAGACGAGCGCCGTGAACATCCTGACGCTCGATCGACATCTTGCCCGACTTGGAGAAAAAACAAAGCCGACGCGAGATCTGCTTCGCAACGCCGTGGAGTATCGACTGGCGGTGACGTGGCCGGACGAAGGTCCGGCGCGCGGGTTTGGCCCCGCCACGGCGACGCCCGCGATCGAAGACATCCAGGCGCAGATAATCGCGTACGAAGCGACGACCGACGCCGAGCGCTTTTACAAGAGCGAAGCGCTGAAGCTTTCGGAAGAAGTGATGAAGACACGCTGGCGGCTGCTCGCCGCCAGCAGCGCGATTCCGCGCGGCTTCGTCGGCGTGGTGATCTTCTGGCTGGCGTTGACGTTCACGAGCTTCGGTCTCTACGCGCCCCGCAACGCCACCGTGGTCGCGGCGCTGTTCGCGGCCGCGCTGTCGGTGGCGCTGGCGCTGTTCCTGATCGTCGAGCTCGATGGCGCGTTCGACGGCTACATCAGGATCTCGCCGGAGCCGATCCGTTTCGCGCTCGAAAACCTCGGACGCTAGCCCTTCCGGCCACGGAGATCGCCTCCGGAATCCCGGAGCGCCTCCGCGGAAACAGGAGCGCGACGGCCCGATCAGCGCTGTGCCTCGCCTGATTCCCGGGCATAGGAATTGCTGCCCCGCAGGTGAGGTTGTCCATGGCAGTCGTCGATATTTCTTCCGCGCGGCCGGTGACGGGCGATCAGGAACAACTGACGCAGCTGGCCCTCACGCTCTCGCGGCAACTGACGCGCGCCACGCTCGATGGCCTCGTCCCGGCGATCGGCTCGTCGCTGGAACAGATCGGATCGGCCATTGCCGCCGAACGCTGCCGGCTGCTCGAGTTCAGTGACGCCGGCGCCGTCGTGCACGTGCACGTGGCGAGCGGCGCGACGATCGCTAACCTCCCGCACGACGCCGCCGCCGAATCGTGGCTGATCGATCGGGCCGGACGCGGCGAGCTCGTCGCCATCGCGCGGCCCGACGAGCTGCCGGGCGATGCCGTTGCCACGCGCGAGCACGCGCAAAAGGCCGGCGGCTTCGCGATCCTCGTGGTGCCCGCATCCGCAGGCGGTCGCGTGATCTGCGCGCTGGTGATCGACGCCGGGTCGTCGCCGCGCCGCTGGCAGCCCGCACTCGTCGAACGGCTGCAGTTGCTCGCGGACATCCTGGCCGGCGCGGTGCAACGCGGCCGGCACGAACGCGCGCTGCGCTCGAACGTCACGGTGATCGAGCAGCTCAACGCGCGCCTCGAGGCGGACAACGTCTACCTGAAAGAAGAGATCAAGACCTATCACGACTTCGACGACATCGTCGGCGAGAGCACCTCGCTGCGCACGGCGCTGTCGCGCCTGTCGCAGGTCGCGCCGACGAATTCAACGGTGCTGCTGACCGGCCCGACCGGGACCGGCAAGGAGCTGTTCGCGCGGGCGCTGCACGAGCGCAGCCGGCGCCACGCGCGGCCGCTCGTGCGCGTCAATTGCGCGGCGCTGCCGCCAACGCTCGTCGAGAGCGAATTGTTCGGCCACGAGAAGGGCGCGTTCACCGGCGCGGTGGCGACGCGGCCCGGCCGCTTCGAGCTTGCCGACGGCGGCACGATCTTCCTCGACGAGATCGGCGATCTGCCGCTCGACATCCAGGTCAAGTTCCTGCGCGTTCTTCATGAAGGCGAGTTCGAGCGGGTCGGCTCGTCGCGAACGCGGACGGTCGACGTGCGCGTGATTGCCGCGACGCATCACGATCTCGAAACCGCGGTCACGCAGAACACGTTCCGCGCGGATCTGTATTACCGGTTGAGTGTGTATCCGATCCAGCTGCCGTCGCTGCTCGAGCGCCGCGAAGACATCCCGCGGCTGGTGTGGTTCTTCATCAACCGTCACCAGCGCGATCTCGGACGCATGATCTCGAAAGTGCCGCAGGCGGTGATGGACGCCTTGCAGCAGCACACCTGGCCCGGCAACGTGCGCGAGCTCGAGAACGTGGTCGAGCGCGCGATGATTGCGTCGACCGGCGACACGCTGCAGCTCGATGAGCCGCTCCGGCTCGGTTGCGGGGGCGCCAGCTTCATCGCGCCGTCGGAGAATCTCGACGCCGTGCAGCGCATGCACATCGAGACGGTGCTGCAACGGTGCGGCTGGAAGATCAACGGCCGCGGCAACGCCGCCGAGCGGCTTGGCGTGCACCCGAACACGCTGCGGTTCAGGATGAAGAAGCTCGGCGTCGCGAGTCCCGCCGCGAAAGCGCGCCTCGAGTCGGCGCGCATCCAGCCGTCAGCGTGACGGCCTCGGATCGGCGGCAGTGTGCAGCTGCAGCTGGATGTATCCGGGAATGCAAGACAGCGTGGCGCCGCCGCGGCGGATGCGCTGCAGGGCTTCGATGCCCGCGGCGTCGGCCGACAAGAGATCGGTGAGATCGAGTTCCATACCGCTCTGACCGGCGCATGCGATGAGCAGCTCCGGCACCTGCGCGGCGCTCAACCGGCCGGCCAGCCGCACGACTCGACGATCACCTTCCGTGACAATGCCGATCCAGCATTCCAAAGCGTCCCTCCCGGGGTGCGGGAGCGCGTTGAACAGGCGCCCTGCGATCACGAGAGGCAAGAGACAGACCAACACGCTCCTGCTCGAGAAAGCGCGACAAGCGGACGAATATCAGGGTGGCAGAAGTTTTGGCGGGCACGCGGTCACGGTATGTGGTGAGCCCGGTGAGGCTGGTTGAGACGCGACGCCGTACCCGCATGAATTGCGTGGGCGGGCAGCGGAGCACATCTTGCACTCCTTGAACGCCGTGACGATTCGCGTGCTCGTGTTCCTGTTGTTGGTGCCTGCCCTGGCGCTGGCGCAGGACACGCGCGAAGCGGAGATCGCGGCGGCGCAAAAAGAAAAGGCCGCCGGTCTTCGACCGCATCAGCCGCACTGGGCCGAAGAGCTGTTGCTGCAGGTTCGAAAGACGCTCGTGGAGCAGCCCTCCGGTTTCTATCCGTACTTCGACAGCGTCTACAGCGGCGGCGGTTTCACGCTCGGCGAAGGCTATCGCCGCTTCACCGGCGATCGCACGCACTGGAGCATCGCGGGCCTGTATTCCACGAAGGCCTACAAGTTGATCGAGGCCGCGGCCACATCACCGGGTCATTGGTCGGGGCGTCTCGATCTGCGCGCGGCCGCGGGCTGGCGCGATGCGACCGAGGTCGCGTATCACGGGCTCGGCATCGACAGTCCCGCCGAAGGCGCAGCGTTCCGGATGCAACAAGGTTATGGCGGCGGCGGCGTCACGATTCGGCCGCAGAAGTACCTGCTGCTGACCGCCGCGGCGTCGTACGAGAGCTACACGCTCAAGGACCCTACCGACGACGAGTCGCCGTCGGTCGAAGACAGTGGTTTTCCGGCGCCGGGCGCCGGCGCGAATCCCGATTACATCCATACGACCACGTCGGCGGCGTTCGACTGGCGGCCGGCCGCCGACTATGCGCGCCGCGGCGGCCTGTATCAAATCGCGCGGCATCACTACGCGGATCGCGACAACACCTACAGCTTCGATCGTCTCGACGCCGAGATCGTTCAGCACGTGCCGATCCTTCGCGAGAACTGGGTGCTGTCGTTTCACGGCCGGCTCGAATCGACGCTCGGAGACGACGATCAGGTGCCGTACTTTCTGATGCCCGCGCTCGGCAGCGGCAGCACCTTGCGCGGCTATTCCAGCTGGCGCTTTCGCGATCGCCATTCGACGCTGGTGAGCGGCGAGTTTCGATGGATTGCCAGCCGCCTCGCGCTCGACATGGCGCTCTTCTACGACGCCGGCATGGTCGCGCCAACGCTCGATGCGATCTCACTCGGATCGTTCGTCAGCGACGTCGGCATCGGGGCGCGCTTTCACGGACCGGCGCGCACGCCGTTACGCATCGAGCTCGCGCACGGCCGCGAGGGCGCGCACCTGGTCTTTTCGGCGAGCGCGGCATTCTGATCATGGGCCGGCCTTTCCGCATCATCGCGCTCGCTGTATTCGCGGCAGCGCTCGCCGCGGCGCCGTCGGGCACCACGCGCCGGTTTTTCGACGACGATCCGATCGCGCGCGAGCCCGAGACGCAGGACGCGGCCGGTGTTGCGGAATGGGAGATCGATCTGACGATCGACCTGGCGACGAACCTGTTCGGGCGGCCGGGCGATGGAACGCCGGATGTGCGCGCGCGCAATATCAACACCATCGATGAAGTCCCGGACTCGAGCTGGTTCAGCAATCGCATCCTCGCGCGGCCGGTGACCGCGGATGACATCGCGCGCGGCCCGCTCGCCGGCAACGGCCCCGCACCCGGCAAGTGGAGCATCGTCTCACCGAAGCAATCGGGCTTCGCGCCGGGCTTCACGGTTCTCGACTCTCGCGGCGATCGGTGGTTCGTATCGTTCGACGCCGCCGGTTATCCCGAAGCCGCGACCGGCGCGATCGCCGTGGCCAACAAGATTTTCTGGGCGCTTGGCTACTGGCAGGTCGAAAACTATCTCGTCTCGATCAAGACCGACGATCTCTTCATCGGCGACAAGGCGACGTTCACGCCGGCCTCGGGACGCAAGCGCCGGATGCGGCCGGACGATATCAAGGCGGTGCTGCGCCGCGCGCATCGCAGCGCCGATGGCAGCTATCGCGCGATCGCCGCGCGCGCCGTGCCGGGCCGTCCGGTCGGCGGCTTCCGCTACTACGGCACGCGTCCCGACGATCCCAACGACGTCGTGCCGCACGAACATCGCCGCGAGCTCCGCGCACTCAAGGTCTTCGGCGCATGGACGAACCTCGTCGACATGAAAGCCGGCAACACGCTCGACGCCGTCGTGGTCGAGAGCGGCAGGAGCGTGGTGCGTCATTACCTGCAGGATGTCGGCTCGACATTCGGCACCGGCGCCAACGGGCCGCACGAATATGACGAGGGTTGGGAGCTGCTTTACGACGGCGATCTGTTGCTGAAGCGCCTGGTGACGCTCGGCTTCTTCATCGCGCCATGGCAGACGGTGGACTACGACGAGCATCCATCGATCGGGCGATTCGAAGGCGATGCGTTCGATCCCGTGACGTGGCATCCGCGAGTCGCCACCGCGGCATTCCGGCGCGCGCGTGCCGACGATTCGTTCTGGGCGGCGCGACGGGTGGCCGCCTTCACGGACGACATGATTCGCGCGGCCGTCCACTCGGGCGGATACTCCGATCCGTTTGCTGAATCGATGCTGACCGCCGTGTTGATCAAGCGGCGCGACAAGATCGCCTCCGCCTACCTTCCCGCGATCAACCCGCTCGTCGATTTCGCGCTCGATCGCAACGGCCAGCTCACCTTCCGCAATGCCGCGGTCGATGCCGGCGCCGCCACCGCCCCTGATGGGTATCGCGCGTCGTGGGCGGCGTTCGACAACGCCACCGGCGAAGCGCGATCGATCGGCGCCGACACGACGTCGCCGCGCACGGCGATCGCCGCACCGGCGCTGCCGGAGGCGGCAGGCACGTTCGTGAGAGTCCAGGTTTCTGCGCCACCGCCGGCCCGCGCCGAATGGACGCGGCCGGTGGATGTGTACTTCACCCGCACTGCTGAAGGCTGGCGTCTCGTCGGTCTCGAAAGGCACCCATGATCAGAACACGACTCTCCGTCATCGCCATGACCGCGGCGGTATGCCTGCTCACCGAGTCTGCGCTCGCCCGCGCCGACGTGAAGATCGACTTCGACAAGACCTTCAATTTCACGGCGGTGCGCACGTGGCGCTTCGATCCCGCCGGCAATGGCGAGGTCAAGATGGCACGAACGCAAAAGGACGATCCCGATGCGGCCAAGGCCATCGCCGAACCGATCATCGTCGACGCGGTGAACAATGAAATGCAGAAGCTCAAACTGCAACGGGCCGACACGCCCGATCTGATCGTCAGATACTTCCTGCTGCTGACCACCAACCAGACGGCACAGACCATGGGGCAATTCCTCCCCGGGACGGTCGCGTGGGGTCTGCCGCCGTTCGAACAGACGACGCAGTCACTCAAGTTGATGAACCAGGGAGCGCTCGTCATCGATCTGGCGGCGAACGGCAACGTGGTGTGGCGCGGCGTGGCGCAGGCCAAGGTGAAGTTCGACGCGGATTTCAAGAAGCGTGAAGCGCTGCTTCGAGAAGCCGTGCACGACCTGCTGCGGCGCTTCCCACCAAAAGCCAGCTAACGATGCGCATTGCGGCCGCCCTCGCGATCGCGTGGCTCGTGCCCGCGCTGTGCTCGGCGCAGGACCTGACGCCGCGCGCCTACGTGCTGGTGCCCGTCGATTCGAACGCGGTCATCTTCACCTACGCGTTCGCCGATGGCGAACTGCTGTTCGATCCAACGGTGCCGATCGAGGACGCGGTCGGCACCATCCACACACCAGTGTTCACCTACTTCTACACCTTCGACTTCTTCCGACGCTCAGCGAACATCTCCGGTTCGATCCCGTTTGCGATCGGCGACTTCAGCGGCAGCGTCAGCGGCCGGGATCGATCGGCGCATCGCCAGGGGCTCGCCGACATCCCGGTGCGCTTTTCCGTCAACCTGATTGGCGGTCCGGCGCTGACCGCGGCCGCGTTCGTGAAAACGCCGCCGCCGCGCACGACGCTCGGCGCCAGCGTCAAGGTAATCGCACCGACCGGGCAGTACGATCCAGCGCTCCTCGTCAACATCGGCACGAACCGTTGGAGCTTCAAACCCGAGATCGGCTTCACGCGCCACTCCGGGCCGATGACGCTCGATGCGTATGCCGGCGTCTGGTTTTTCACCGACAACGACAATTTCTTTGCCAGCGTTCCTGGAGCGCCGCCGAACGTCAGGACGCAGGATCCGATCGGCGCCTTCGAGTTCCACGTCAGCTACGACGTCCGCCCGCGCTTGTGGATTTCCGCGGACATCAACTACTGGCGGGGCGGCAAGACCAGCGTCAACGGCCTGCGAAACAACAGCACGCTGCAGGCGAACTCGCGATACGGCGTGACGGGATCGGTGCCGCTGACGCGGCACCAGGCGGTCAAAGTCAGTTACAGCGACGGCGTCGTCGTTCGCATCGGCGGCAACTACAAGATCCTGTCGATGGGATGGCAATACAGCTGGCTGGGCACGCCGTTCAAAATGAACTGAAGAGGATGCCCGCGCCGCCGGGAACTTTCATCGGCCGAACCGTCAGCTTCGTTTGCCGGAGATCGATCGTCACCGTACGCCCCGCTGCCATGCCGACGACCGCGCCAAAGGCGACGTCGCTGGCCCAGTGCTTGTTGACGGTAATTCGCGACGCTGCCGTATACGCTGCCGCGGCAAACGACGGGAGGCCGACCTTCCATCCGTAATGTTGCTGCAGGACCATCGCCGCCGCGAACGTTGCCGAGGCATGTCCGGACGGAAACGATCGCGGATCGCCGTTGGGGCGCTCGCGATCGACCGCGTACTTGATCGCGTAGGTCCAGCTGAACGCGCTGATCTGCGCGCGCAGCAGATCGCGTCCGGCCGCAACGCCCTTCGGACTGCTGGACGCCTTGGCGATCGCCCACCACCCGACGGCAAGAGGCAGTTGCAGCGTGAGATTGCCGTAAACGTCTCCGCCTTCGAGCGCCAGGACCACGGGAGCGTTGGGATCCTCAGTCGCCACCCGCAACGCCTCATCGGCCTCCGCCACAACAAGCGCGCCCACACCACCGATCGACAACCACTGCAATGTGTCCCACGACACCATATTGCGATAGTCGCGCGCGACGTCAGAGAAGAAGGCCGGAAGCGGCGCGGGCGTCTGCGCTTCCGCCGAAGCGCTCGCAAGCGCGATAGCGGCCACAACGCACGCGATCGCGCGCCGATACGGGTTGATCACGCATCGCCCTCCGCAAATCGTGCGCCACCGAAAGCTCAATGAAGAGTCGGGATCGCCGCCGCTGCTCACCAACGGTGGTGATCCATCGCCGCTTTTGGTGACGGGCGGCTAGTGCGCGACGGGCAGCACTCTCGCGATCGGCGGATTTCGCCGGTTTCCGGCTGGCACGGCCATGCCGCGGACGGCCCGGTCCTTGCCACTCCCGACGGTATGACGAGCGAGATGAAACTGTTGGTCGCGGGCGTGCTCGTGACCATGACCGTGGCCTGCTCCACGCAGCAACCAGCGGCGCCCCCCGCAGGTTCGCCCGCCTCGACGACGCCCGCCGCAACCGCACCGGCCGCCAAGGACGATGAGCCGTTGCCCGCGAATACGTCGCCGTACGATGCGCTGCCCGACGCCCTTCAACAGGCGCTGGACAAACCGTTCACCGGCGACTTCGACGAAATGGTCAAGCGCCGCCTGATTCGCGTCGGCGTGACCTACAACCGCACGCACTACTTCGTCGACAAGGGCCAGGAACGCGGGCTGGCCTACGAATCGCTGAAGCAGTTCGAAACGGATCTCAATCAACGACTGAAGACCGGCGTCCTCAAGCTGCACGTGGTCGCGGTGCCGATGCCGCGCGGCATGCTCGCCCGCGCGCTGCTCGACGGCAAGATCGACATGGTGGCCGCAATGGTGACCGTCAGGCCGGAGATCGAGGCCGTTGCGGCCTTGTCGGAGCCAACCCGCGAGAACGTCAACGAGGTCGTCGTAACCGGACCCGGTGCTCCGGCGATCGCATCGGCCGACGATCTCTCGGGCCAGGAAGTGTTCATCCGCAGGGTGAGCCCCTACTTCGATTCGATGACGCGGCTCAACTCTGATCTGAAGGCGCGCGGCAAAGCGCCGGCCGTGATCGTCGAAGCGCCCGACGTGCTCGAAGACGACGACATCCTCGAGATGGTCAACGCCGGCCTCGCGCAAATCACCATCGTCGACGATTTCCTCGCCGACTTCTGGAAGCAGATCTTCACGAACATCAAGGTCCACGACGGCGCGGCCGTGCGCACCGGCGGCAAGCTGGCGGTCGCGTTTCGCAAGGACAATCCGAAGCTCAAGGAACAGGTCAACGTCTTCGTCCGCGACCACGGCAAGGGCGACATGTTCCGGAACGTGCTCGAGAAGAAATATCTCGAGAACGTCAAGTACGCGAAGAATGCGTCCGCCGAGGCCGAACGCCGGAAGCTTCAGCAGGTCGTCGAGCTGTTCAAGAAGTACGGCGGCCAGTACAAACTCGATTACCTGTTGATGGCGGCGCAGGGTTACCAGGAGTCGACGCTCGATCAGAGCGTGAAGAGTCCTGTCGGCGCTGTCGGCGTGATGCAGGTGATGCCGCCCACCGGCAAGGAATTGAACGTCGGCGACATCAGTCAGCTCGAGCCGAACATCCACGCCGGCGTGAAGTACATGCGGTTCATGATGGACCAGTACTACAAGGACGAGCCGATGGACGACCTGAACAAGGCGCTGATGACGTTCGCCTCGTACAACTGCGGGCCGGGACGCATGCGGCAGCTGCGACGCGAGACCGCGAAGCGCGGGCTCGATCCCAACGTGTGGTTCGGGAACGTCGAGCGCATTACTTCCGAGAAGATCGGCCGCGAGACCGTGACCTACGTCAGCAACATCTTCAAGTACTACCTGAGCTATCGCCTGTTGAGCGAGCAGGCGGCACGGCGCGAGGCGGCAAAAGCGGACTTGAAGAAGAAGGGCTGATTCCCGCGGGTCGCACGGAATACCGTGGGCCCGCCGGGGCGCGCCCGATTTCCGGGCTGAAACGATCGCGATTCGCGCCAGTTTTCGCGGATCGCGATCGGCGCGAACCTTGCCTCTCAGCGGCCAGAGAGGAACTATGAGACAGCTACTGGCAACCACGGTTCTGGCGGCCGCCGTTTTCTCCCCATCGATCGCGACCGCACAAATAAAAACCCTTCCTGGAGAGTCGGTGACCGTGTCGGCCACGGTCGAAGCGATCGAGAAGAGCTCGCGCATGCTCACGCTCAAGGCAGCAGACGGTACGACGACAACGCTGACGGTTCCGCCGGACGTCAAGCGATTCGACGGCTTGAAAGTCGGCGACAAGATCACCGCGAAGTATTACGACAACATCGTGCTGCGCAAGAAGGCGCCGGGCGAGAAGGACGTCAACACGCTCTCAGGCGCGGTCGCGCCGAGCGCCGGAGCAAAACCGACCGGCTCGGCCTCCGTGCAGCGCACCATCACCGCGACGATCACCGCGATCGATCCCAAGGTGCCTTCGATCAGCCTGTCGGGACCCAATAACTGGAAATACAGCTCGAAGGTCGCCGACAAGGAGGCGTTGAAGCAGGTGAAGGTGGGCGACAAGCTCGACATCACATGGACGGAAGCGGTGCTCCTGTCCGTGGACGGCCCGCCTGCGAAGAAGTAGAGATCCCCACCCCGCCAACCCAGGGCGATGGCCATCGCGGCCATCGCCTCCTTCAGAATGCTTCCTGGATCGCGAGATAGATGCCTTTCGATCCCGCCTTGCCGAAGCCGACATCGAAGCACAGGTTGGTTTTCGATCGCTTGTTGATCGACACGCGCAACCCCGCGCCGCCGCCGGTGGCGAAGCTGTCGAAGATCTTTTCACCGCTCTCGAGGCTCGATGCCGTCGTCGTGTTGAGGAACAGCACCATTCCAAGCAGGCCGTTCCGCATCAGCGTGCCGCGGTATTCGATCTCGCCGTAGGCGAGCCGTTCGCCGCGAAACTGGCCTTCGCGATAACCGCGCGCTGATCGGCCATAGGTGTCCTGCCCCGTCGCCGGCAGATCGAAGTACGGCGCCACGCCGTTGACGACGAGATCGGCGGAGAGCCAGACCGCGATCTTGTGGCGGCCGCTGGCGGTGACGGGACGGTAGGTGCGGAGGTCCGCGTTGACGCGCTCCCAATCCGAATCGCCGCCGAGGAAGCCGTCGAACAGCGCGCGATAACTCACCTTCGCGAGCCAGCCGCGTTGCGCGTTGATGAAGCTGTCGCGCGAATCCCACATCACATCGGCGCTGACTCCCGCGGACGATTGCGCGTCGAGCGGCAGGCCATGTGCCTCGCTGTAGCTCACATACGCAGAGTCTTGCCACGCGATCGTTTCTTCATCGTCGTGCGGGCCCACGCTCCTGTGCGTGTCGAAGTAGAGTCCGCCGCCCGCGAAGAGCGACGGCCGCAGGCGGTAGTACGCGGTGTGATGCAGACGGAAGAAATCAAACCCGGTCTGGATCGAGTCGCTGGTGTCCGCACTGGTGCCGAGCGGATTGGTCTCGAGCGAGGTCCATTGAAAGCGATGATCGGCATCCACGCGCACGCGATCGTCCTTCGTGAAGAGCGCGATGCGATCGGTGAGCGAGATCTGCTGTTTCGTCGAGAACGTGAGGCTCGCAACCATCGAGGAAATGTGCGTGGTTGCCGGATCGCCGCGATAGAACGCGATGTTCCCGGCCACGCCGACGAGCGCGCCGCTCGACGGCTTCGCGCCGATCACCGGCGCGAACGCCTTCATCGCCTTGCGGTAATCCCAGGAGGCGTCATCCGGCGCGGGCTCCTTGTGCCGGACTTTGCGCCACAGATCGAACACGTCGACCTCGTTCCCCGTCGAGGGCGGCACATCCTGCGCGGCGGCGCTGCCGGCGTCGAGCACGAACAAGACGATCAGGACACCGAGGATGCGCTGCATGGACGCGTCGAAGGTAGCAAGCGCAATGCCACGGCCACAACCGCTGATTGGAACGGGGCTCACGGCGCGCCGTGATCCGGCCGCGGCCGTCCCTCCCAATCCTCAGGATCCCCGCGAGGAAACCGGCACATTCGATGGCCCATCTCTTGCCCTCAGGAGCCGAAAGTCTCGAGAAGGAGTTGTCAATGACGGTGCGTTCCAAGAATCGACTCACCTCCCTGGTCGTTGCGATCTGCTTCGGCGTCACGCCGCTCCTGCAGACAGCGAACCTGGCCGCCCAGGCGAAACCGGCGCCGAAGGCGGCGACGGCCGCGGCGCCCGCGGCCGATCAAGGCTGGCCGCGCATGTACGTCACGCCGGCCAAGGGACACGTCACCGTTTACGAGCCGCAGATCTCGAGCTGGGCGAACCAGAAGCAGATGGTCGCCTACGCCGCGGCGTCGTATGCCGCGCCGAACGCATCCGCGACGTCAAAGCCGGCGATGGGCACGCTGAAGTTCGAAGCGAACACGCGCGTGTCGCTCGACGAGCGCCTCGTGAACTTCGCCGACATGCGAATCGCGGAGGCCAACTTTCCGGGCCTGGCGAAGGACGGCCTGCAGCAGGCCGTGGCCGAGATTACCAAGGCCTTCCCCGAGAACGATCGCGTCATCGCGCTCGATCGCGTGCTTGCGTTCGTGGACAAGAGCTCGATCAAGCCGAAAGACGTGCCCGGCATCAAGGGCGATCCGCCGAAGATCTTTTTCAGCCAGACACCGGCGCTGCTGGTGAACTTCGACGGCGAGGCGATCTGGAGCCAGATTCCCAACAACGATTTGAA
>Ga0207428_10003769_pt1 | contig 14553 bp, 12 predicted proteins | sample RhiMethybrSRZTD1_FD_187600 | JGI IMG/M metagenome (GOLD analysis project Ga0207428, IMG submission 187600) | Populus rhizosphere microbial communities from Tennessee, USA - Rhizosphere MetaG P. TD hybrid SRZTD1 (SPAdes) (version 3) | ecosystem: Host-associated > Plants > Roots > Rhizosphere >...
CGCGATCATTCAGCGGTGCGTGGCGAAGAACCTCGATGATCGCTATCAACAAGCGGCGGATGTGCATGTCGCGTTGGAGGAGATGAACGCCTCGACACCGACGTCGCGCGTTCGGGTGCCAGCGATTTCACGGCGTGCCAAGGTGGCCGCTCTGCTGCTGCTCGTCGGTCTGGTGATCGCGGCGGCCGTCTCATCGCGATTCGGATCAGACATCGAGGCGACGTTCAGCAACGCGCGAGGCTATTCACTGCTGCAGCAAGGCAAGTTCGAACAGGCGCTGGAACAGTTTCAGGCTGTGGCCAAGGACGATCCGAAGGAGGCCAACGCGTGGGACAGTCTCGGCGAAGGGTACCTCGCGAGCGGCATGCCGGATAAGGCGCTCGACGCCTACTCGCGCGCGCTGTCCATCGAGCCGACCTTCGAGCCGTCGAGGCTCGGTCGCGGACTCGCGCTCGCGGCGCTCGGCCGGTACGACGATGCCCTGGCGACCGCGTCGCCGGACTTCACCATTCGGGCGTTTCTCTTGTCGCGGGCTGGTCGCTACGCGGAGGCCACCAAGGTCCTCGAAGACGGAAGACGCGAATCGGACGAGGGCGAGGAGACCGCGAATGCGCTGTTGACGTCGGCGTGGCTGTCGATCGAACGCACACAGTATGCGCGTGCCCTCGAGGACCTGCGCGCCGCGGAGACGGCGCTCAAGCAGAAGCCACACCATTCTCTGCTGGTGCTGACCGACCTGCTCGCCGGTGTCGCCGAGATCCGCGCCGGCAATGTGACGAACGCGCTCGCGCGCATGGCGTCGCAGAAATTGCGGTACGAGAGCGATGATCGCGTCCAATCGAACTGGGTGGCGGCACTCGAAGGAGAGATTGCGCTCGCGCGCGAGCAATACGATCGCGCGATGGCGAATTTCAAGGCGACGGAATCGCGAGCGTGGCTCACGCTCGGGAGCGGTATGCTGGCGGTGTTCGTCAACAACTCACCCGCCCGCGACGGGCGCGCGCGGGTCGAGATTGCGCGCGGCAATCGTGCGGCAGCGGTTGACGAATACCGACGTCTGACGACAGCCGGCCCTGGCCGATCCGCCGTGCTCGAACCACGTCACATCCTCGCCTTGGCGCGTCTCCTGCGCGAAGGAGGAGATGCGGCCGGCGCCCGCGTCGAGTACGGACGCTTCCTGATGCTGTGGGCGAATGCCGACAAAGGTCTGCCGGAAGTCGAGGAAGCCCGCCGGGCCGTTCGCAATCGTGAGCCGTAAGCGACCATTTCTGCACATTCGCAGATCGGGAGCCACGAAATGCGCCCGATCGCCTATTCAGCTCGGCTTGTCTTGCTGCTTGTGATTTGGCCCATGACAGCACACGCTCAGGATTCCGCGCCGAAGAACGTCGAAGTCAGCGCGGCTGTATCCGGCGTTATGGGGACCGACCTTGCAGGACTCGGGGTACGGGTTGGCGCTCGAACCGGCAGACGGACTTCAATCGAGGGCGGGCTGGACTGGACGGACGCGTTGCACTCCAGGCACTTGCCGGATCAAATCGTCTGGTTCTACTTCTGGCAGATGAAACACAACGTCTGGAATGACGAACGAACGACGGTCTTCGCGACGTATGGCACGTCAGGTTGGATAGAACGACAGTCTGTTCCGCCAGGACGCCTCGAGCCTTTCGTCGTTCCTCCTTTTCTGCCACTGGTGGGCGTCGGGACCCAACACGTGATTGCCAGCCGTATGGCCATCCGCTTCGACGCGCAGTTCATGATTTGGCCATTCGAAGGCGGCACGGTCTTCCCACGCGCCGGCGCCGGAGTGACCGTGCCGATTCGTCGCTACAAACGCTGATCGTCAGGCGGACTTGAGCGCCGCGAGTCGTGCCTTTCGTTCGTCTTCCGTAGGTTCTTCGACACGCGTCGCTACGGTCCAGACGTGATGGCATGGATCCATGATCCACGCGGTACGGTCGCCCCAGAACTGGTTCGTCGGTGCCATGAGGACTTTTGCGCCCGCCGCTTCCGCTCGCGTTACGGTTTCATCGACATTCTCGACGTAGACGTAGAGCACAACTGGCGAACTCCCATCTGGCGACGGTGGCCGGTTGGCAATCTGTGGCCATTCGCTCTCGATCATGACCATCGCCGGCCCAATCGTGATCAACGCGTGCGCCGTCTTGCCGTCTGCGCCAGGCCGGCGATTCAGCTCGACGGCGTTGAATGTCCTCAGACAAAATCCGATTTCAGCTTCGGGATCGCCACAAAACAGCCTCGGGATGACTGCCGAGGCGCCCTCCGTGAGCGCTTATTGCCGACCGGGACGAGCGAGCTCGTCTTTTCCATCGACGTCAACGGGAGAGCAGCGAGCGGCGTCTCTGGTGCCCGGTCGGAAGCCCTCACGCTGGATACGTCGACGCCGTTCAGCGTCATCGCCGTTCATTTCACGCCTGGCGGAAGCTTCCCCTTCTTCGGTGTTCCCAGTACCGAATTGTGCAACCAGGGCGCGGCCTTGGACCTTTTGTGGGGGCGAGACGCGTCCAGCTTCAGAGATCGCCTGTGGGAAGAGAAGACCGCCGACAAACGCTTCAACCTACTCGAGGCGGCGCTGCTCAGGAGAGCGCGGGGACGTTTCGATCGTCACGCGGCGGTGCGGTATGCCCTTGACGTTTTCGATCGGTCGAATGGCATGCGACCGGCGCACACACGTGGTCGTCAGCGGCGCGTGATCTTCATCTCGTCGGAACCTATGATTTCGTAAACGTCGCGGTGGCTACTTCGCCAGCGGGGCGCTTCTACCTGAAAACCCGAAGCGGACCAGGAAACGCCCGACGAATTGCTCTTCCTGCCGCGCTGCCGCTAGTCCGGTAAGAGAGATCGGCCGAAACCGGAAAGGATGAGTTCGCACTGGCCGACCGACCTCGAAGCCGACGGCACCGCACCGGTCAGTATCGCGCTGGTCGCGTCGGGCGACGAGCATCTGATGCGACAGGCGATGTATCAGCTGCAGGCCGGAACCCAGCTGCAGGATCGCGGCTTCACGCTGGACGGCTTCCAGATCCCCTTTGTCGGCAAGATGATTCGCATCACCGTGCCGATAGGGGCAACAACTCCCGCCGGCAAGACGGTCGCTATCTACACCCAGTCCGAGGAGTGGACGCCCAACCGAATCGGCGAGCTGCGAACGTGGATCGCCAATCTTCGCGAAGAGAGCACCGTCGCGGTGATCGTCGCCTCGCGGCTCCCCGTGCCGGACGGGTCGCGCGCTCCCGAAGTCGCCGACTGGATGCATCTGCCCTACGACACCCTGAACACGCCTGCCTCGTCTTCGGCGTCGTCCTCAGCGAGCGAGCTGCCGGTGCTGCCGTGTCTCAAAGAAGCGAAGTGGCGAGGACGCGAACACACCGTCTGCCGCGCGCTATGGGAGTCGGAGTCGTCGCCCTACATGCCGTGGGTCGCCGTCGGCTACGACCATCCGCACACCTTCGAATTCATCAACACCGACAAGCTGCCCGAGTTGAAGACGACGGAGAAGGCGCTCGAAGCGCAGGCGCTGGTCAACCTTCGCGCGCGCCAGGCCACCTGGGAACCGGTCAACATCAAGTTCAAAGGCAGCACTCTGAAGATGCTGACCTGCTCGGGCGATTATTTCGCGGCCGAGCACGTGCTCGATCCGGCGTTCATGCAGCAGGCACAACGCATGGTCAAGGCGCCTGGCCTGTTCGTCGGCGTCCCACGCCGAGGGCTGCTGATGGCCACCGCGGCCGGCCAGGACCAGCAGATGATCGCGGCGTTTGGCGCCGCTGTGGCCGGCCAGTTCTCGCGCGGCGAGACCGCCGTGATCTCGCCGATGCTGTTCGCGATGAAGGACGGCGCGATTATCGGCATCCTCGAAGCGATGGCCGAGGCCGTCGTGCCGGACGGAGAGCCCCAGGGCGCACCGGACGAGGAGAACGAGGACGATCCGGGCGCGCCGTTCGTCAGCGCAGTCGTCACCAGCAACGATCGCCGCAGCGAAGATGTGCAGTTGATGGCCGGCGGGCACGACGGCGACCGGCTCGCCACAGCGATCGAGAACGGATTCATGGCCCTGCTCAAAGAGCACATGGTCCGCGAGGCCTTCAGCGGCCATATCCAGATCGTCGTGCTGGGCATGACGCCGCCGGCCGCACGCAAACAGATCCCGACACTCGTCGAGCACCTCCGCGGCATCTGCAACGAGCTGTCGAAAGACGAGACCAAACGCTTTCGGGTCACGCTGACGTTTCAACGGGATTCGTTGGAGTCAACGTCGAACGCTCGTACGGCGACCGCGACTGCCGCACCCGCTGCCACGACAGAGGAACCGCGAACATCGCGCAGCGGGTGGACGCGTCCGACGCGCTGGGTGATGGTTCTCTCCGGTGCCGCACTGGCCTATATCGCGATCACCTGGCAATCGGTCCACGCGTACCCCGACACGATCACATACGGAGTCGCACAGCTCTCACAAGCGACGAAGTGGCATCAGGGTGGCACGTCGGCCGCTGTCTACGTCCCCGCCGGCGAGACGATGCCAACCGCGTCGCTGCAGCTTGGCGTCCTCGTCAGCAGCGAGCACGCGACCGCACACGAGCTGCTCGCATGGATTCGCGAGCAGTCGCGGAGCCCCTATAACCATCGCTATCACGACTCCGGGACCGCGGACGAAACCTGCATCGTCGGCGTCAGCTCGCAGCCCGCGCGTCGAACGTATCTGGCGCTGCAGGTGTGTCAGACCGGTGACTCGCGCGCCGCGTGCGTCGAGTCGGACCGCGAGCTGAACGAGGGTCTCTTCAGCGCATGTCGGGGCAACGAAAGCTGTTTCGAGAACGTGTGCAATCAACGATGGCTCGAGGAACGGGACAGTCTCGAGTCGGTCCTGGCCAGCTTCCTTCACGGACGCCGGTAACACCACCGCCAGACTCATCGTCCCGCCAGCTCCCGCCATCCCGCCAGAAGTTCTTCGACGATGGTGGAGGTTTCGCTCCGCACCCGGCGCTCGAGCCTTGCGATCGACGACAGCTCCGGTCTCCGGACCGAGACGACTTTGCCCGCTCCGAGCTGCACGCCCGAATCGAAGGCGATGTCGGCAAGATCCTTGACGGATCGGAGATCGCTGAGGCGAACCTCGCGATAGGAGGGCTCCCAGCTGGAGACCCACCAGTCGAGCCAGTGTTCCGCGCGATCGGCGGCAGCGGGCACCAGCAGTGTGGGTCCAACGGCAAGGATGTCGTGTTTCAAGCGACCGAGCTGTCGCGTACCGGCGATGACGCGAATCGCCGGTGGAGTGGTCGGCCCCAGGAGACAACGAACCCCCTCCAGATTCGTCACCTCTTTCGCTTCGAGAAGGACGTCATCGTCGGGCTCAGTTGTGGGGCCTTGCACGCGGATCAACACCTTCAGGATGGCAGCGCTGCCGACGCCGGCACGCAGCCACCCGGCACGCTGAACACGAAAGTACCCCGGCGCAAGATTCGGACGCTCGCCGCGGACCAACCGCTCGAGCACGTCCATGCCTGAGACGATGGCCTTCGATCTGACCTCGTCCATCGGTTGCATCTGGCCCTCGCCCTGCGCGAGATAGGCGGCGCGCGTCGCGGGCGCCTGACGCCGCAGCTCACGGACGATGTCGGGCTCGCGCGGCGGAGCGTCGGGTCGGTTCAGTCCCAGACGGTACCCCTCGAAAAAGCGATTCCACAGCTCATCACGGTTGCGGGTCCAGCCGCGCTGTCGGGTGGCGAGATCGATCGATCCCAGAAACCGGACGACGTCGATAAAAGCCGGGCCGCGTGTGGAATCATCGAAGTCGTCGAGGCCCCACGCGTCCTTCGTCACCGCAAATTGCTCGACGTGCGCGTCGCCGTGGAGGCGCACGATCGTCGGGTCCGTCACGTCCGCAAAGGCCTCGCAGACGCGCTCGGTCCACGCGCGATTGATGAACCGGAAATAGGTGAACGGGTCAGCCCGCAGCCGATCGATCAGCTCGGGCGACGCGGCGGCCAGAGCCGCCGGATGTGGCCGGAGCGGGCGTTGCGCGGACGAGGAGGAAGAGAAGAGGCCGCACACCATCGCGAGCGCGAAGCCCGCGACCCGGTATTCCTGTCGAACGCGCCACATATGACAGCGCCCACGATGGAGGGTTCGGCCTCGCGACGTTATTTCCGCGTTCGCGTCGGGTACTTCGCAAACATCTCCGCCACGACTCCGTCGATTGTGGTTTTGATCTTGTCCGGTGTCAGCTCGATCGGTTTCTTGACCCGAGCCTTGAAGACTTCCTTGTCATTCGCGGATTCGCGCATCACGACCACCAACGTGCCCACTGTGTACTCAGGCAGCTGGCCTGGCGGCAGCTTTGAGCTGGTGTCAACATCGACGCGGCGTTGCGTTGCGTACGCCACCCGGACGTCGGCCGGTGCCGACGGCCGTTTTTCGAAGCCCAGGCTCTTCATCTCACGATCGACCGCATCGACGACTTGCTGGTGAACGTTCTTGTCGAGCACCGCCATGCTCTTGGGGTCCCACGAATAACTCTTGTAGGCACTGAAGTCGGCTTTGCGGTCCGCCGTCACCGTCACGCCGTACTCCTGCTTCTGCGCGGCAACCGTGACAACCGCGACCACCACTATCAGACACATCATCGGGAGTTGTTTCATGATTGCCTCAGAGATCACACCTTCGACACAGAGGTTCGGGGCAGGACGAAACGGTCCACGGCGTTGGCAAACCCTTCGTCTCCAAACGACGTCGTCACGAACATGGCCTGCCGCTGTACCTCACTGCTCGCGTTGCCCATGGCGATGCTGAGGCCGCTCTCCTTGAACATCAGAGTGTCGTTCATCTGATCGCCGATGGTGGCGATGCGACGCGGCGACACCTGCAGATACTTTGCGAGCCGCTGGACGATGGCCCCCTTGTTGGCCTCGGGGTGTGTGACGTCGAGGTAATAGGGCTGGGACCTGGCTGCGGTCAGACGCGCGCCGAACTCCGTGTGCATGCGCGCCTCGCAGCGCACGACATCCGCGTAGTCGTTGCTGACGCCGACGATCTTGATGACTTCGTGGAAGTAGGCGTGGTAGTCGGGCACCACGACCGGTGGAAACTGGACGGTGGACGTCTCACGGTCCACCCGCGTGCCCTGTGCATTGGTCACGAACCAGCTGGTTGGTGTGTACACCCAGGCGTCCAGACGATGGGCGCGCATGATGTCGATGACGTGTGCAGGAATCTCGACGGGCAGCGGCTTCTCGTCGATGACGGACAGGTCGGGACGGACGATGACGCCGCCATTGAACGCCGCCATCGCGATCGTGAGCTCGAGCGGTTCGACAAACATCCGCAGCCCGCGCGGCGGCCGGCCGCTCGTGATGCAGAACACGACTCCGCGCTCGCGGAGACGCTTCACGGCGTCGATCGTTCTCGCGGTGAGCGCTTTCTCTTTGGTCAGCAGCGTGCCGTCAACGTCGGCGAGCAACGCGGCGATCGGTTCATCCGGCCCAGCCCAAGACTCGTTCCCCATGTCCGCACCTGTCCTTTGTGCGGCACACGGACGCAAAGGCGATACCACACCGATCGAGCCGGCGAAGTGAACCTCGACGTTGTGCGTCAGCAGACTTCTTGCAGATCCACACACCGAAACATTCGGCCTGACGCCGGTGGCACGCCGCATGGCGCGGCGTACAGCTGCCAGCGCGCGAGTCGAGCCACGCGATGACCCCGTCATGCCGGAGGACCTCCGGCCTGACGGAGCAAGAGGTGACGTTCGCCTCGATCGCGGGGACGATTTCCGGCACAGGAGGCGCCGATGCCCGTCGCCGATTACCGCCAGTACTGCGAGATGCTCGAGCGGGCTCGCAAGGGCCGGTTCGCCTACCCCGCCATCAACGTCACCTCGCCGACGACGGCCAACGCAGTCCTGCGAGGACTCGCCGAAAGCGGCAGTGACGGGATCGTGCAGATCTCCACTGGCGGGGCCGCGTTTGCGTCAGGAAGCGCCGTGAAGGACATGGTGCTCGGGGCGATCTCGATCGCCGAACACGTCCATCGGGTCGCCGAGCGGTATCCGATCTTCGTGGCCCTTCACACCGATCATTGCCAGGCCGACAAGCTGGCGAAGTTCGTGATTCCACTCGTCGAGGAGACCGAGCGCCGACGGGCCGCGGGCCGGGCGAGTCTCTTCAACAGCCACATGTTCGACGGCAGCGCGTTGCCGCTTTCGGAGAATCTCGACATCGCGGTCCCGCTCCTGGAGCGGCTTCGACGAAGCGATCTCATCCTCGAAATCGAAGCGGGCGCGGTGGGTGGTGAAGAGGACGGGGTCAGTGCTCGCGCGTCGGCGAAACTCTACACCACGCCGAACGACACCCTCGCCGTTGCCCGGCGGCTCAATGCGGTGTCTGGCGCCCGCTACCTGCTCGCCGCGACGTTTGGCAACGTGCACGGCGTCTACCAACCCGGGCACGTCAAGCTCAGGCCGTCGATCCTCAAGGACTGTCAGGACGCCGTCGTCAGGCAATTCGGCGAGGCGGCTCGCTTCTACTTTGTCTTTCACGGCGGATCGGGATCCGAGCTGGGCGACATCCACGAGGCGATCGATTACGGCGTCGTCAAAATGAACGTCGATACCGACATGCAGTACGCCTTCACTCGCGCCGTCGCCGATCACTGTTTCAGGCACTATGACGAGGTCCTGAAGGTGGACGAAGGCGTCGGCGACAAGCACGCCTATGACCCGCGTTCGTATCTGGCGCTCGCCGAAACGGCGATGGCGGAACGAGTGAAGCAGGCCGTCACAGAGCTGCGCGCAACAGGCACGACGCTCGCGAAAAGGATCCCGGCGCCGGCGGCGTGAGGCCTGTCTCCGCGCCTACGGGGGCATGGAGACGCCCACGACGTACCGGAGCCCGTCGCCGTCACTTTCCCCGTTCACTTCCGCAGATGCCGTGAAAGTCCGAGAGAGCCCACACGGCACTGAACATGCTCGGTACCACTCACAGCAGTGGAACAGCGCGCTCTGTCACATCGGTCACTCCGACGGCGGCTCCTCGTCGGTCTGGCCGTGTGCCTCTGGATCGGCGTCACAGCCAACCACCTCGTGACCGCCGAACCGCCACGTCCACAGCAACCGGCGGCAGCGGCGGCAACGGCCGCACAGCCTCCTGCGCCGTTGCCGCCGGGTTATGCCGGCTCAGACACATGCGCGATCTGCCATGCCGATCTCGCTACAGGTCTCGAGCGCTCGCGACATGGGCAGGCCGCGCATCCTCGATCGCCCGCGGCGGCGCAGGGATGCGAGACCTGCCATGGTCCTGGCCAGGCCCATATCGACGACGAGGCCAAGGGCCATATCAAACGATTCAACGCAGCCACACCGGCCGCCACCAACGAGACGTGCCTCACCTGCCACAATCGCAGTGACCACGCGGGCTGGGAAGGCAGCGTCCACGAATCACGCAATCTCGCGTGCACGACGTGCCACAGCGTCCACAATCCGGAATCGGCGCAGCGTCAGCTGGTGAAAGCGACCGAAACGCAGGTCTGCATCACCTGTCATCGCCAGCAGGTCGTGAAGACCGAGCGGGCCGTCGCGCACATGCCGGTTCGCGAAGGCAAGCTGACGTGCTCGTCGTGTCACAACCCGCACGGGTCGATCGCCAACGTCAAGGCGCTCCGCGTCGGCAATTCGGTGAACGAGCTCTGCACCAGCTGTCACGCCGAGATGCGCGGGCCGATGCTCTTCGAGCACACGCCGGTCCGAGAAAACTGCACGACCTGCCATGACCCGCACGGCTCGTCGAACGACCGCATGCTGAACGTGCGCATGCCGATGCTGTGTCAGCGCTGTCATGTCGCGACCAGGCACCCCTCGTCTGTCTACGACAACGCTGCGATCACCACCAACAAGAGCAATCGCATGTTCGGCCGGTCGTGTGTGAACTGTCACGCCAACATCCACGGATCCAACCATCCGTCCGGCCAGTTCTTCATGCGGTAAGAGGCCCACCCATGCGACAACTGCTCCTCGCAAGCGTGTGCGGTCTCCTGATACTTGCCGCGTCGAGGCCGGCTCATGCGCAAGCCGCCGGCGGTGCTCCGCCACAACCAGCGCCGAAGTCGCCGCCTGAGGCGCCGACCGGACCGCTCGCCGACGACTCGACGAGTTTGTTCGCTTCGCGCTGGAACATGTTTCAACTCTCGGGACGTCTGGCCAGCGTCGAGGGTGATGCGGCGCGGTGGCAGCGATACGAAGACCTGCGCGACGGACTGCTGTTCACGACCGGGCGCCTGCTGCGCGAACGACCCGACTGGGCCGCCGCGCTCACCGCCGACAATCTGGGCTGGCGCGACCAGCGCTACTCCGGCACCTTCGAACGGATCGGCCGCTTTACGGTCAGCGGACTGTGGGATCAAATCCCGCAGTTCTACAGCATCGATACCCGGACGCCATTCACCTCTACCGGCGAGGGAGTCCTCGTACTCGACGATGCGGCGCAGCGCGCCGCCAACCTCAACGCGTATCCGCCGATTGCCCCCCAATTCGACCTGCGTGAGCGGCGCGACATCGGCAACGTCCGCGTCAGCGCGATGCCCACGACCCACGTTGACCTCACCGGCCACTTCACGACAACCAAGCACTCCGGCGAGCTGCCGTGGGGGGCCGACTTCGGCTTCGGCAACGACAACGAGGTCGCGCTGCCCTACCGGTCGCGGACCAACGACGTCGGGCTTGGCGCGCAGTGGTCGAATACGCGGGCGATGATTCGCGGCGCCTACGACGGGTCGTGGTTCAACAACCTGGACGACACGCTGGTCTGGGACAACCCGCTGGTGCTGACCGACAGCACCACCGCGCCAGGCCGGGGCCGGACCGCGCTGTGGCCGACGAACTCGCTGCAGACGATGAGCACCGCTGGATACGTGAAGCTCGCACGGCGCACGCAGGTCACCGGATCGCTCGCCTACGGTTGGTGGAACAACAACGAGGACTTGCTGCCGTTCACGATCAACACGGCGCTGCCGCAGTTCACGCTGCCGCGCGCCACCGCGGACGCTGCCGCACACACCATCGCGACGAACGTGAGCCTCGTCTCGCGACCGCAGAACGACTGGCGGTTCAGCACGCGGTTCCGCCGTTACGATTACAACAACGAGACGCCCGAGACCGCGATCCCGCAGTTCATCAACTACGACACCTCGGTCGCGACCAGCACCACTGGCGGTCCGGAGCTCTTCGCCCACGACCGCAACACCTTCGACGCCGACGCCACGTGGACCGGGCTGCACCCGGTCGCGTTCACTGTCGGCTACACCAACAACCACAACGGCTACGACTTCCGCATCTTTCAGTCAACGAACGAACACGTCTTCCAGCTGAAAGCCGACGCCGTCGGCTCGCAGTACGCCACGTTCCGCGCGCACTACGAGTACGGCACCCGCAGCGGATCCGGACTCGACGAAGCGTCGCTCGAACAGATCGGCGAGCAGCCGCAGTTGCGTCACTACGATCTCGCCAACCGAACGCGCAACCGCTTCGTGGGTCAGGTGGACGTGCTGCCGACGGAAGCACTGACCCTCAGCCTGAGCGGCGGGGTCGGGACCGACGACTTCGACGACAGCTATTTCGGCCTGCAGGAAGCGGGATTCCGCAACGTCTCGCTGGGCGTCGACTATCAGCTTCCACGCGGCACCGGCATCGGCACCACCTACAACTACGAGCGCTATACCGGACTTCAGCGATCGCGCTCGGCGAGCCCCGGCGTGCAAGAGGATGATCCCAACCGGGACTGGACCGCCGATTCACGCGAGACCGTGCACTACATATCCGTCTACCTGCATCCGCCTCGCATCGGCCGCAACACCGAGACCCGACTGTCGTACGACTACGCGTACGCGCGCGGCAACTTCGTCTACGAGGTCGGACCGGCGCTGCCCCCGCCGTCACAATTGCCGCGGACGTTCAACAAGCTGCAGACGCTTCGGCTCGATGTGCGACACCGCCTCAGCGGCAGGCTCGCCGCGACCGCGTCGTACGTGTACGAGCCGTATCGCATCTTCGACTTCGCCTTCGATCCGAGCGTGATCGACAGCATCGTGCAGCCAAGCTCGCTCGTCCTCGGCTACACGTACCGCCCGTATACGACGCATTCCGCAGTGTTCGGTCTCCTGTATCACTGGTGAGCGCGCGCGGCACGTGGTGTGACCATCCGCGTAATGCCTTCGGATGCGAGACGGTGCAGGAGACGACCGGCTGCTGTCGAGAGATTTCCCGGCAGCTCACCCGAGACCGGTTCACTGTCTCTGATGAGTTCCTCGCGCACCGTGCGATCGACGGCGGTCAGTTGAATCTGAATGACACCGACCAGTTGCGTTACGGCGGAAGATTCGAGATGCCACACGAGCAACGTCACGGCCAACGCTGGCGCGTCAGCCGCATCAACGAGCCGCACGTCGGGACGCGACGTCAATTCCAGGCGCAGCGCCGTATCCAGATATCGATCGGGCGCAGACGACCATCGCCACACCGGGTCCTCCACGAGCTCACCATCTGCCTCCTGCCGAAGCATGCGGCGGCCGATGTGCGCCCTCGCTTGCGTATCCAGGAGGCGGACGAGCGTGACGTTGAGCCCTGCCACGCGCGGCGGCGCCGATGCCTCCATCTGCGGCTCGATCATGCGGCTCGGCAAGGTGTCAGGGCGTTTCAATTGACACCCGATTCCTGCGACCAGCGCGATCACCACCAGCGTGCGCGGCATCAGCGAGTCGAAAGCCGCCGCCATCAGCGTTTCGCCTTTTGCTGGTGCGTCCCGTACAAGACCGCCTCCGGCTGGTCCGCGAGCAGCCTCGCCAGATCGCGCAGTTGGGCGAGCGAATCGCGAATGGCCGGCAGATTGCGGCGGAGATCGTCAGCCGCCAGATTCGTCTGATTCATCGCCTCGCGCGTCCGCTGCGTGGTGCCGGCCAGATCCGCCGTGGTGATCGACGTCCGCATGTCGCCGGCGAACCGTTCGAGCGTGCCGTCAGGACCGAGCGCCGTGTGGAGATCCGAGGTGATCTGGTGAATCTGCGCGCTGGTCGTCGCAAAGAACGTGCGCGACTCGGCGCTGAGCGCCGGCAGATCGCTCGTCTCGACCACGCGCTCCATGTTATTGAAGAACCGGTTGCTCCGCTCGAGGCTGTCGGGAATCTGGTTGAGAATGGTTTCGAGCGTCTGCATCGCATGCGCCGAACGTTCCAACAGTTCCGGGAGGCGATCCTGTGCCGTCGTCAGGATCGTCGGCATGTACGGGACGTACACGCGTGTCGGTGTGAACGTGAGCGCGATGGGCGGCGGCGGATTCGGTGGGATGTCCATGAAAAGGTACGAGTCTCCGGTCACCGGATTGCTCACAATCGACGCGCGAAAGTGTGGAAACGCACCAGTGGCGGCTAACCGTTGCACGCGCTCGACGTCCGAGCTCACATCGTACAGCCGGTCAAGAAACACCTCGAAATCGACTTCGATAAGGCTGCCGTGCTGATCGATGCGCAGCGCTTCAACACGTCCGATCGGCACGCCCCTGAACCGCACCGGACTTCCGACCTCCAGTCCGGTGACGTTGCCGGTGGTATACGTGACCAGATCGATCACCTCTCGGCTCTTCATTCGCTGAATGAAGAACAGCGCCGTGGCGAAGACCACGACGAGGGTCACGACGAGGAAGAGTCCCAGTCGCGCGTAGCTCTTTTCGACAGCCATCGATCACCTTCCTCCGGTTGCTGACGCGCTGGGCGACGATCGCGTAAAGAAGTTATGGACGAACGGAATCGTGGATTCTTCCCGCAGATGGGCCGGTGGACCCGTCGCCACGATGCCTTTCGCCTCCTTGTCGAGCACGATGCAGTTCTCGGCAACGAGAAAGATGCTGGGCAGTTCGTGCGTCACGATCACCACGGTGATGCCGAGGTCGCGGCTGAGCGAGACGATGAGGTGATCGAGCTCGACCGCCGTGATCGGATCGAGTCCCGCTGATGGCTCGTCGAAGAACAGCAGGTCCGGCTCGAGCATCAAGGCGCGACCAATACCCGCGCGCTTTTTCATGCCCCCCGAAATCTCACCGGGGAGATGGCGCGCGAACGGGCCGAGACCGACCAAATCCAGCTTGGCCTGGACAAGATCGTGCACGATTGGCCCTCGCAGCGACGTCCACGTGGTCAGCGGCAGTGCGAGGTTCTCCTCCAGCGTCATTGAACTGAACAGCGCTCCGGACTGGAACAACACGCCGAACGGCGGAATACCCTCGTAGCGATGCGGCTCGCCGACGCCATCGATGTCGATGCGACCGCCTTGCGGCTGCTCGAGCCCGATCAGGTAGCGCAGCAGCGTGCTCTTCCCACAACCGGAGCCGCCGAGGATGGCGAACGTGATCCCGCGCTCGATCTGAAAGCTGACGCGATCCAGCACCACCCGAGTGCCCCATGCGACGCGAAGGTCTTCGACGATGATGTGCGGTCGGTCGCCGGCCACGGGTCACACTCCGATCACGACGAAGAGCAGCGTGAACACGGCATTGA
>Ga0207428_10003772_pt1 | contig 14549 bp, 10 predicted proteins | sample RhiMethybrSRZTD1_FD_187600 | JGI IMG/M metagenome (GOLD analysis project Ga0207428, IMG submission 187600) | Populus rhizosphere microbial communities from Tennessee, USA - Rhizosphere MetaG P. TD hybrid SRZTD1 (SPAdes) (version 3) | ecosystem: Host-associated > Plants > Roots > Rhizosphere >...
TCATCCCGGTGGTGGGCGAGTTCGTGATCCCGGAACTGCTCGGCGGTCCGGAAACCCTGATGATCGGTAAAGTGCTCTGGCAAGAGTTCTTCAACAACCGTGACTGGCCGGTGGCGTCTGCCCTGGCGGTGGTGATGCTGGCGATCCTGATTGTGCCGATCATCCTGTTCAACCGCAGTCAGGCCAAGGAAATGGAGGGTAAAGAATGAAGCGCTTCCGTTTCTCCAGCCTGATGCTGGTAGTGGGTCTGTTGTTCATCTACCTGCCGATGCTGATCCTGGTGATCTATTCGTTCAACGCCTCGAAACTGGTGACGGTGTGGGGCGGCTGGTCGATCAAGTGGTACGTCGGCTTGCTCGACAACTCGCAACTGATGGGCTCGGTGGTGCGCTCGCTGGAAATCGCCTGCTACACGGCGGTGGCGGCGGTGGCGCTGGGTACCCTGGCGGCGTTCGTCCTGACGCGCATTACGCGCTTTAAGGGTCGCACCCTGTTCGGTGGTCTGGTGACCGCGCCGCTGGTGATGCCTGAAGTGATCACCGGTCTGTCGCTGTTGCTGCTGTTCGTGGCCATGGCGCAGATGATCGGCTGGCCGCAGGAACGCGGCATCGTCACCATCTGGATCGCCCACACCACGTTCTGTGCGGCCTATGTGGCGGTGGTGGTCTCGGCGCGCCTGCGTGAGCTGGATCTGTCCATCGAAGAGGCGGCCATGGACCTCGGTGCGAAACCGTGGAAGGTGTTCTTCCTGATCACCATCCCGATGATCGCGCCGTCGCTGGCAGCGGGCGGCATGATGTCGTTCGCCCTGTCGCTGGATGACCTGGTGCTGGCGAGCTTCGTGTCGGGCCCGGGGTCCACGACCCTGCCGATGGAAGTGTTCTCGGCGGTACGTCTGGGCGTGAAGCCCGAGATCAACGCCGTGGCCAGCCTGATCCTGCTGGCGGTGTCCATCGTGACCTTCCTGGTCTGGTTCTTCAGCCGTCGCGCCGAAGAAAGCCGCAAGCGTGCGATCCAGCAAGCGATCGAAGAAGCCGCCGCCGATTCGTGGAAGCAACCGGACGTGCGTCGCGCGCAGGCACCGGAAGCGGCTTGAGCCTGAAGTCGGGTTGACCACAACACTGCGGTCAACCCGACCCCCTGTGGGAGCGAGCTTGCTCGCGATAGCGGACTGACATTCAACATCGATGTTGACTGTGATGCCGCCATCGCGAGCAAGCTCGCTCCCACAGGTTCTTTGGCGGTCAGGAAATCCAAGGAGATTGGCGGATGACCTCGACGAAATTCATCGGCTTGAATCCCGGCTCCTGATCCACCAGCACATCCGTCTTCACATTCCCGAACGTAGTCTGCGGACGATGACGCAAGCCATCGGCAAACGCGCAGATGATGCACTCCTTGAACCCCTCGCCCCGTGGATGCGCATGCACCACCGCTTCACGCTGCACGGTGGAGAATGCCGCGTAGTCCATGCCCAGCACGTCCATCTCGACACCCGCCGTTACCAGTGCCACGGTGGGCCGCAAATGCTGAGGAACGCCCGGTGTGGTGTGCAGGGCAATCGATAGCCAGACCTGCTCGATATCGTCGTCACTCAGCCCGTAAGGCTTGAGGAATGCGGCTGCCGCATTGGCGCCATCGACTTCGAAGCGCTTGTTGTCGCTGCGGTGACCCTCCACCAGGCCCAGGTCATGGAACATTGCGCCGACGTACAGCAACTCCGGGTTGTAGGCCAATTGCTTGCGCTCTCCGCTCAGGGCGCCGAACAGGAAGACCCGGCGCGAGTGGTGGTAGAGCAGGTCCGATTCGATGTCACGGATGTATTCGGTGGTGGCCTTGGCCAGCGCGCTGTCGGGGATCTTGATGCCGGCGATGGTGGTGCTCATGGAGTTTTCCTCGTCGTGAACGCCTGGGTGGCGCTGAGGGTTTCAGTCTGTTCCGCCCCCCGAAACCGGACAATCGCGCCATGGCTGCGATCCCGGCCAATGAGCATGCATATCGCGCCAACCTCGCTTGTTGCGCCTGGTTTGGCTAGGGTGCATGCAGACCCTGTAGGAGCAGCCGGGCGGCGCTCCGTTTGCTCGCGATGGTCGTCAACGATAACGCGGGGAACCTGATACCCCGCGGCGTCTTTGATTTCATCGCGAGCAGGCTCGCTCCTACAAAGGGAAGGTGCAATCAGATCCAAAGGAGGCGATTCACGTCATGAGTAAAACCATCGCCATCGTGGTCTTCGCCGGCGTCCAGTCGCTGGATGTCACCGGCCCCATGGATGTGTTTTCCGAGGCCAATCGATTCCTTGCCCCGCAGGACCACTATCGGCTGGAGGTAATCGGTGTCGAGCACGGGATGATGGCGTGCTCCAACGGTTTGGCACTCAATGCCCATCGGCATTTCAGCGAAGCACTCGAGGCGTACGACTTGTTATTGGTGGCTGGCGGGCCGCAATTGCCGTTCATGAGTTTCGGCGTGGCGTTCGACACCTGGTTGCGCGGGGCCTGCGGGCGGGCGCAACGGTTTGGCTCGATCTGCAACGGTGCGTTCATGCTCGCCCGCGCCGGGTTGCTGGAGGGGCGCACGGTCACCACGCATTGGCAGGACGCATCGGATCTGGCGGCGCTGTGTCCCTCGTCCCGGGTGGAAGCGGATCGACTGTACGTTGAGGACGGCGACCTGTTTACCTCGGCCGGGGTCACGGCGGGGATCGATCTGTCGTTGTATCTATTGGGCCGGGATCACGGGCCGGAAGTGGCACTGAATGTCGCCAAGCGGCTGGTGGTGTTCACCCAGCGTTCGGGCGGGCAGTCGCAGTTCAGCCCGTTCCTCACGCCCCACGCCGAACCGGACTCAGCGGTGGCGATGGTCCAGCATTACGTGCTGGCCAACCTGACGGGCGATTTAGCCATCGCTGACCTGGCCAATGCAGCCAACATGAGCGCGCGAAATTTTTCCAGGGTGTTTGCCAGGGAAGCGAAAATCACCCCGGCCGAGTTCGTCGAGCGCGCACGGGTCGATGCGGCGCGGGTGATGCTCGAAAGCACGCGTGCGCCGCTCAAGACTGTGGCCTATCAATGCGGCTTTCGCGATGCCCAGCACATGCGAAGTGTGTTCAATCGCAGATTGGGGGTGACGCCGCAGCAGTTCAGGTTGAATTTTGCGGCGATGGTTTGAAATGATTTTTTGGGTGTCTGTCAGGGCCCCTTCGCGAGCAGGCTCGCTCCCACAGGGATCCTTGTTGGACACAAATTTTGTGAACACCAGCAAAACCTGTGGGAGCGAGCCTGCTCGCGAAGGGGCCAGTCCAGTCAGCAAAAGTCTATGGCGCCACCCGCGCCGGCAACAGCTTCAACGTACTGCGCGTATTGGCCGTGACCTCTTCATCATTGAGATGCGCCTGGAAATACATCCCTTCGATGTAGGCCTCGGCCTGATCATCGTAGTGACTGTCGAACACTACGCCGCTCTGGCCAACCGGGTTGACGGTGAGGCTGTGGGCCGGGTCGGCGAAGTCGATCAGGCGCCGGGTCGAAGGGCCGTAGGTGACGGGCCAGGGTGCCGGGCCAATCTTCGCCGAGAGGTTGTTCGGCACTTCATGGCTGCCGGGTGCGGCGAAGGGGCCGACATTGAAGACCAGGTCCAGCGGCTTTTGCTGTCCCAGCGGATGACCATGGGTCAAGGTGTGCGCGCGACCCCACTGCCATTGCGAGGCGTCTGCGCCGAGGGTGCTCTTGAGGTGTGCGAGGCTGGCTTGCCAAGCGGCCTTCACCGTGTCGGCACGGGTTTCCTTGCCGAGGGTGCTGCGGTTGTCCCACCACGGTGAGTCGGCGCTGGCGGCCAGGCGGGGGAGCGCGGCGTCGATCACCCGGGTCGAGAGCAGTGTTTCGAAAAAGTCGTTGCCCAGCTCATCGTGCATCGTCGCGTCAGCCAGGTTGAACAGCAACTGGTTGAATAGCGTGGCACTGGTGGAATCGAGCGGGTAGTCGCCTTTCCACTGGGCCAGTTGCTCCACCAGTTTGAGTTCGGCGGGGTCGCTCACCACTTCGCGCAACACCGGCAGCAGCGGCGCCAACAAGCGCGGGCCGTAGGCGGTGGTGGTGCCCAGTTGCAGTTTCTGGCTGTTTTCCAGGTCCCATTTCACGGCTTTGTCGCTGAGCTGGCGGTTAAGTTGCTGGCCGCGATCGGCAAGGTTGTAATAGCCGGGAATCTCCATGCCGGTCGGCGACACTGGCTGGAAGTTGGCCGAGACGATGTAGCCCCGCGCCGGGTTTTCTTCCTGAGGGTTGGCGCTGAACGGGTAGAAGCCATCCTTGTCGGCCTCGGCGGTGCTGCCGTCGAGGATGAACCATGGGCGTACACCCGCCGGACGTTTCGGCAGTAGCGCCGCCGCCCACCAGCCGATGTCACCCTTGGCATTGGCCCATACGACGTTCAGGCCCGGTGCCTGGATTTTTGCCGCGGCACTGCGGGCCTTGACCAGGGTGTCGGCGCGGTTGAGCTGGTAGAAACCGTCCAGGATCGGGTTCTGGCTTTCGAGAAATGCCCACCACATCGCAATTGGTGTCTTGCCGACGCCGCTGCCCAAGGCGTCATTGACGATTGGGCCGTGGGGCGACTGGCGCAGCACCAGCGTCACCGGTTCCTGACCCTTGACCGCAATCTTCTGTTCGCTGGTGACCATGTCCACCCACTTGCCGCGATACCAGACTTGATTGGGATTGTCCGGGTTGACCTTCTCGGCGATCAGGTCGAGGTCGTCGTTCTGGAACATGGTGATGCTCCAGCCGAAGTCGTTGTTCATGCCCAGGGAGGCGAACGGCATCAAGGCCTGGTAATGCCCGTAGAGTTCAAAGCCCGGCGCGGAGAGTTGGGCTTCGTACCACACCGACGGCGCGGAGAAACGGATATGCGGATCGCCCGCCAGCAGAGGCTTGCCGCTTTGGGTCCGGCTGCCCGCGACGACCCAGGCGTTACTGCCCTCGAACTGGGGCAGGCCGTTGTCAGCCAAGGCCTGTTCGCTCAGGCGGGCAAGGGCGTTGAGGTCTTTCCAGTCGGCGCTGGCCAGGGAAGGCGCGGTTCCGTTGAGCACGCCTTTGGGCTGCCAGTCGAGATCGAAAACGCTCAGGTAGTCGGGGCCCAGTTGATCGCGCACGAAGGTCAGCAAGGGTTCGGTACGAAAGGCCGCCGCAAAACTGTAGGCCATGTAACCGGCGATGCTGATGGTGTCCTGGGCGGTGAACGGGCGTTTTGGAATGCCCAGCACATCGAACTCCACGGGTTTGGCGTGGCTGTCCTGGTACTGGTTGATGCCGTCCAGATAGGCCTGCATGGCGATGAACGAGGGCGACTGTTTGTCGAGATTGGCGAAGTAGGTTTCGGCGCGTTCGCGAATGCGCAGGCTGCGCATCAGTTTGTCGGTGTCGAGCAACTTCGGTCCGAGCACCTCGGCCAGTTCGCCACGGGCCAGGCGACGCAGGACTTCCATCTGGAACAGGCGGTCCTGGGCATGCACATAGCCGAGCGCGCGGTACAGGTCGGTTTCGTTGTCGGCGCGGATATGCGGAACGCCGCGCTCGTCGTAGCGCACGGTGACCGAGCCTTGCAGGTGTTGCAGTTCCACCATGCCCTGGCGTGACGGCTGCTTGCTGTAGAGGTACCAGCCGGCTCCGGCGGCCAGCACGACGATCAACAGCGCGAGAGCGGTCAGGCTGCGTTTCATGGGGACTCCTTGTTGTTATTGTGATTCCTGGTGCCACTGTGTAACACGACGCGCCGGTTTGGCGCATCGCCCGTAGGAGGGATTCGTATGGGCGCGTCGTTGTCTACTTCGCCGGATCGACAGGCCACGGGCAGTAACACCCCACGGCCAGTGTGTGCGTGGCGCTTACAAAAAAGTCCGGCTGAGCTCTGGGTTACATCTGTACGTGTTCGTTCTGGCATCTAAACCAAACGGTGCTGTTTATAAGTTGTTTGAGTAGTGTCTCTAATTTAGGTAATCCACTACAAATTTTTAATACGGATCCTACGCAAAGGCTGTTTGCCTGTTTCCCTTACAGAGCATATAAATTACTAGGTCGAAACGTGCGGGCAAATGAGTGAGCTGGGGCGATTTTATTTATAGCCACGAAAGGAGCTGATATGCGAATGGCAAATCGACAACAGATTGCTCTGTGATTGGCGACTAATTTAACAAGGAGGATGTAGCTTTAGGAAATTTCCTTCACGAATAAGAGATTTGTACTACAAAAATAGCTTTGCGAATTATTGCTGATCTGAACTATAAAAGAACATATGGGGTAGTGGCCTGTGGTTGGCTTAGCCTTGTTTGAATGCTAATTGAGTATGATATTCGGTTGAGGTGTTGGTTGGTTTCGAACGCGACATGAGAAAGAAAGTCGTTGTTTAAATACGCTTTGCTTTTGAGTTGGAGGATGCGAGTGAAGACTATTTTGCTATGTGGCAACGGCCTGAGTGGAGAAATTATTCCTACAATTAAAAGCTGGGGCTATAAGGTAGCCTTAATATCCGAATTTCCATTCGATGTAGGTACGTCGGATGCAGATTTCTTTATTGAAGCCAATTCTAAGGACCCAGATGTGGCGTTGTGCGCGGCTAAAAGCTTCGTAGGGTCGGGTGTTAAGATAGATGGTGTTATTAGCCTTTGTTGGGATACTGCCATATCGGTAGCTACCATTGCCGATGAACTCAACTTAAATTCGGTTTCGATAGCTTCAGCTAAGAAAGCTACGTACAAAAATCTTAGGTCCGATACATTTCGAGAACATGGTATCCCCTCACCTAGATATGTCGTCATAAATTCATATGAGCATTTACTGCAACGTATCAAAGAGTTTAATTTTCCAATTATTTTAAAGCCGATTGACCAGTCATCATCCAAAGGCGTAATCAGAGTCGATTCGATGGGCAGCTTAGGCTTTGCATACGCACATTGTAAAAGTTTCTCTGAAAGTAAAGGCATAATACTAAATGAATACTTGGTCGGAAGTGAGCACAGTGTAGAAGGTTTAATGATAAGCGGCGAGTTTTATATGACCGCTATTTCGGATAGAGTTTTTCAATATGAAAAATACCATCCGTTTTTTGTGGAAGTAGGTGATGTAATGCCTACTTCGCGTCCTGAAGATGTGAAAAATAAATTATATGAAGTCACGCGTAATGCCGCACTTTCGCTCGGGTTAACAACTGGGGTGGTTAAAGGAGATCTTGTTTATTCCATGACACAAGGCGTGAAAGTGCTTGAAATTGCTGCTCGTTTGGGGGGGCCACGCTTTGGGACGGAGATGGTTCCATTAAGTAATGGAACAAACATACTTAAAGCAACAATACAACAAGCGGTGGGTGATGAAATCAATATGGATTTGTTGCTTTCAAAGTTCTCTAAAGGAATGGTAAATAGATCAGTTACGCTAGACCCTGGAATAATTGAAAGTGTTTCGGATATAAACTCACTCAAGAGATGTGAAGGGTATTATTCATTCAAGTGGTGGGGGAGTGAGCTTAAAGTCGGTGACGAGATTCAACCGACCCAATATGGCTGCGGTGGAGTGGCATATATTATTGCAGTTGGGGAGACAAGGATCAAAGCTATTGAGAATGCAGATAGGATAGAACGGGGCATAAAAATAATTACAAGTTCGAGGTGACGAAATGTTTATATTTGAAGCCGGTGAAATTCTTTCTCCTGAACATCTTGCTGAAATTGTGGCGAGCAATACCAAAATAGGCCTTAGCGATGAGACTCGGCGTAAAGTCGATGCGTCTCGACAACAACTGGAAAGATTTGTCGCTGAGGGACGGATTATCTATGGTGTAAATACAAGCATGGGCGGCTTTGTCAACTGGCATGTGCCAGTAGAAAGGGCGAATATGCTCCAAATGAATCTTATCAGGTCTGTTGCAACAAATGTTGGTGGTTATTTAAGTGAGTCGGACACTAAAGCGATAATGCTTTCACGTATAAACTCACTGTGTCGAGGGAATTCAGCCATTTCATTAGAGGTATTAGATGTATTGGTTGCTTTGTACAATAGTGGAGTTCTTCCATGTATTCCAGAAAAAGGATCCCTAGGAACAAGTGGGGACTTAGGGCCACTTGCATGTATAGCGCTAGTGTGCACCGGTGAATGGAAGGTTAGGTACAAGGGTAAGTTTCTTTCTGCGCAAGAGGCGCTTGCTCTCGCAGGGATAAAAAAAGCTCGTTTAAGCTATAAGGAAGGTTTGGCACTAATAAATGGAACGTCCGCAATGACGGGTATCGCCTGTCGACTAGTACGGGAAATTAAGGAATTATTAGAGCAGTATCTTCTTATTAGTTCTCTGAGTTTTGAAGGGCTACATGCGATAAAAAAACCGTTTGATCCAGAAGTACATAAGTTAAAGCCTCATTTAGGGCAATTGAAAGTAGCGCAGAAAATTTTCGGTTACCTTGAATCATCAAAAATGATAAAGCAGGAGTCTGAAACTCAAACGGAAATACAGTTAGAGCAAGACGGTTCGGTAAAGCCATCTAAAAGTCAAATTGAAGATGCGTACTCTATACGATGCACTCCGCAAATTCTTGGTCCAGTCGTAGATGCGTTAGAGTATGTGCGGAATATCGTGCAGAATGAATTAAATTCATCGAACGATAATCCACTTATTCTATGTGACTCTAATGAAGTATTTCATAATGGCCATTTCCATGGGCAATATATTGCGATGGCAATGGACATTTTATCAATAGGCCTAACTACATTGTCCAATCTCGCTAATCGACGAATAGATAGGTTCTTAGATAAAAGTCATAGCAACGGGCTCCCGCCATTCCTTTGTAGCAAAGATCCTGGATTGAGATTAGGGCTAATGGGGGGGCAATTTATGACCGCCTCCTTGACTGCAGAGAATAGGTCTCTTTGCACTCCTTTATCTATTCAGTCACTTACGACGACTGCGGATTTTCAAGATATAGTTTCATTTGGCTTAGTGGCCGCGAGGCGAACTCGCGAAATTTTCGAAAATACGAAATATATTATATCTTTCGAGTTGATATGCGCTTGTCAAGCGGCGGAAATCCGAGGCGTAAGTGACTTGTCAATTCCTACAGCGGCTCTATTCAAAAGAGTCAGAGGGCTTGTCCCGTTTTTAGAGAGTGATTCAATACTTACGGAGTACCTAGAGAAAGTGACAAAGGAAGTTATTGGGCAGAATTAAATTAAATCACGTTTAATTTTGACTGGATTTTTTATACTTGGCCATTATCTTTATTGCTTCGCGTGTTGGTTTGCTAATCCAAACTACTTTGAGAAAACTGTGGAGAGCGTATGGATATTAATCAATGTCGTATCGCTATTGTTGGTCTGGGCTACGTTGGGCTTCCTCTTGCTGTTGAGTTTGGGTGTTATTATCCTACGCTCGGATTTGATATTAATGAGAAGAGAATAGGTCAGCTCGTAAGTGGCAATGATGTTACTTGTGAGGTTGATAAGGAAGAGATAACGAAGTCTTCTTGGTTAAAGCTATCTTCAAATCCAGAAGAACTAAAAGCATACAATGTTTATATCGTCGCGGTTCCCACTCCAGCTGCCGACAGTCGACCAAACCTTGCTCCTTTAATGCTAGCCTGTGACCTAATTGGGAATGTGCTAAAAAAGGATGACGTAATTATATTTGAATCGACCGTATATCCTGGCGCAACCGAAGAAACGTGCGTGCCTCGACTTGAAGATGTGTCGGGGTTGAAATTCAATGTTGATTTTTTTGTAGGATACAGTCCTGAGCGAATTAATCCAGGCGATAAAAAACGCAGCCTCACTCAGGTTGTAAAATTAGTATCGGGTTCGACTGTAGAAACGGAGAAATTCGTTCGGGAGCTTTATTTAAGTATTATTCAGGCTGGAGTCCACGTTGTAAGCAGTATTAAAGTAGCAGAGGCCGCGAAAGTAATTGAAAATGTCCAGCGGGATGTAAATATTGCGTTAATTAACGAATTCAGCATGATCTTTAACCGGCTGGGAATTGACACTGAAGAGGTGTTGACCGCAGCTGAAACAAAATGGAATTTCCTGTCTTTTAGGCCTGGCTTGGTTGGGGGACATTGCATAGGTGTGGACTCGTATTACCTTGCATATAAAGCTGAAAAAATTGGCCACCATCCAGTCATGACGCTTTCAGGGCGGAAAATAAATGAAGGCATGGCGGAACATGTTGTTGTTAAATTAGTAAAGGAAATGGTCCAGCGCCGTCTTCAAGTAAATGGAGCAAGAATTTTATTGCTCGGCTGTACATTTAAAGAAAACTGCACTGATCTTCGTAATACTAAGATAGTCGATGTAGCCCGAAAGCTGATGGACTATAAGGTACAGGTTGATATATATGATCCCTTTGCCAACGAGGCAGAGGTGCTTGATATGTATAATCTCAACACTGTTTCCTCTCCAGCATTAGCGGCATATGACGCTGTAGTGATCACGGTTGCTCACGATGAATTTCGGTCCTTTGATGAGAAACTCATCCGTTCTTGGGGAAAAGCACAATGCATAATCTACGATTTGAAATATATCTTGCCAAAGACTTCTAGTGACTTGCGTCTCTAATATCGAAGTATATATGAATAACTTTGCCGAAAGTTAAAGCCCCGCATAGGGGGTATTCGACACCCATTAGAAAATATAGGCCGGATAAAAGAAACGATAGAGTACGAGCCTGGCATAAGTGTCGTGATAGGGTTGAGGGAGACCGTGAGTAGGTATTTTGAGCCTTGTACTGATTCAACTAGGCGTCAATGCATCTAACGGTTACCTGTGCGTGTGTTTTGCCTATTCTGATGAGCTCCCTAAGACATTTATTGAAGATTGATTATTCTTGTGATTAACGCTTAATAAATAAAAGAGGTCGGGTAATGAATGTTAGGGCTGTAGTTATTGGGGTAGGCAAATCTGGATCGCGTTTCTTACGAGCTACCCAATATATTGATCCGTCAGTTGGTAAAGTTGAAGTAGTAGGTGTGGCTGACATAGATTCGGAAAAGCTCAATGCGTTAATTGGGGCGGATATACCATTAGAGAATGACTTTAAGGAGATATTAAAGATCCCGTGTGAGTTGATTATAGTTGCTGCAACTGATAGTGCGCACTATGAGATATTGAAATATATAAAAGACCAGTCAATTCAATTTAAAAAAATAATATGCGAAAAACCTGTTGTTACTAATGATGAGGAATGTCAGTTTATACAGTCTGCATTTACTGATAATCAGATCTGTGTGAGTTTCGTTGAGCGTTACAGTTCGGCTGTTTCTGAGTTAAAGAGCTATATCGATAAGCATGGTCGAAATATATCTAGGGCTAGTTTTGTTTGGTCGAAGTACCGAGTAAAAGATATGCGACCTACTGTGGGAGTGACCTCGGAGATAACCCATCCCATAGACTTGGCCTGCTATTTAGGTGCCGTAAGAGGTGATGATTTCAAGCTCCATTGCTCGTGCATTATAGAAAGTAATTACGCGCGAAAAGCAGCACTTCGATCCGAAACGATGATGGTTTGCGTTGGGTTTACTGGGGGTATGTTACTTAGTGGCACTAGCAGCTATGTCCAAAGTGGGCGTATTAGGACGATGGAGTTTTTGCTTGCCGACGAATTTTCTAAAGTTGTTGAAATTGCCACTATTAAACTGGACAGCCCTAGGTGGGACGACGACCATTTGAGCATTTTTAGAATTGATGGGGATACTAATTTGCCTGTCCTGGAGACTTCGTATGTTACTCAGTCACACGAGTTCGGCTCTCGTCAGTATATTGAAAAAATTTGTCTGTTTGTGGAGGACGCTATTAGAGACATCAGTGGCGGTGGCTCAAAGGCTCTACCAAGTAAATCCCAAGCTCTTTTGGTACAGAAAATTGTAAATGAGTTTGAAAGTGGGAGGAAAATTAGGCGGTGTGAGTTTTCGGACGGCAGGCACGCATCAAGTAGTAAGGAAATACAGCAATTGAAGGAATTAGCTAAACTAATAAAATTCGGTGTTTCTACGGAGTTGACGAATGACTGGAGTAATCAATATTGATTTTTACAATAAAACATTTCTAGGCGGACAACGCATTGGGCTTATAGGTCTTGGGAAAATGGGGCGTGGAATTGCTGTAAGCCTTATAAGAAATAGAGCCTCAATTACGAGTTTTTCGCATAGTTCTCGGAAAGGTATCGATGAGTTAATCGAGTTGGGTGGGCATGAAGTGAGTACTCCCAAGGAGGTTGCTGAATCATGCGGAACGATAGTTTTGTCACTGCCTTCTACGGCAGAAGTTGAGAGTGTTTGCTTTGGCAGGAATGGAGTAATTAGAGCGCGTCACGAAGGTCTTTTAATAATTGACACTACAACAGGATGTCCGATCGAGTCCCGACATCTCGCAAAAAAATTATTAAATTACGGAGTTCGTTATGTTGACGCACCACTTACAAGAGGGCCTAGAGAAGCGAGACGTGGGGAGTCAAATGCGATACTTGGAGCGCCAGAGGCGCTAGTGGATGAGGCTTGTGCTGTATTGAGTGGGTTTTGTAGATGGGTGCTTCATGCAGGCGATATAGGCGAGGGGCAGAAATTAAAGCTGCTCAATAACGCGCTCTCCATGGGAGTGGTTGCGCTGTCTGCGAATACGATTGGTGCCGCACATGTACTGAACGTTAATATTAATTACCTCAGGAAATTAATTCAGCAAGGAGCTGTAAATAATGCAATTACTCAGGCTTTTTTGAGCGCCATTATAGATGAGGTTGAAGATCCGCTTAAATTTTCAATTGGTAGCGCGTTAAAAGACTTGAATTACTGTGTGAGTCTTCTTAGTGGATCTGAAGATTACAAAATGATAAAGGCTGCGCAAGAGGTTTTTTTGTCGAAAACCCGACAAGGTCTATCTGAGAAAACCCTATCGTATTTAATAAAGCAAGATTGATCTCCTTTTAATTAAAAACAATCCATAGGTGACAGTGGTGTTAAATAATTATGAGTTCGATGATTGGTTTATATGTTACAAAAAAATAATGGTGCCGGAGCTAATAGAGTACTTGTCTATTGATACCAGCTTAGGGAAGGAGAAAGTGGCCATTCCTTATTTGCGAGGCTTGCTAAAAAAATACGGTTTTAGATTCCATGTCGAGCAATATCATTTGGAGCTTGGAGCTCATAGGGCAAACACTCTTTCAGATGATAACCATGGAAAAGTAAATATTAGAGCTGAGCTTAATGCTTTATCTGTCACGGACAGAAAGGTCCTATTCAACTCGCACATTGATGTAGTGCCTGCAGAAGGAGAGGGGCAGAAGTTGCTATCACCGTGGATCGATGGAAATTACATCTATGGTCGTGGCTCATGTGACACTAAGGGGAATCTTTTTTTACTACTTGGTGCTTTGGAATATTTGAAGCATAAAAAAATCAATCTTCAATTTAAAGTTCTATTGGATTTGGTTTCAGAAGAGGAAGTGGGGGGTAATGGGACATTATCCACTATTCTCCATGGGGTTTGTGCAGATTTTGTAGTCGTTTTTGAATCTACTGACTTAGCGGTCCATCGCGGCCATCGGGGCTGCTTAACCTGCAAAATAGATGTCGTTGGAAAGGCAGTTCATATGGGTAGCAATTCGGAGGGAGTATCTGCGATAACTGTTGCTATGAAATTAATTGCAGGCTTGAAGGATTTAGAAAGAGAGATGATTTCTGAGTCTTATAGCGATTCTGCATTTTCAATATGGAAACGACCCGTGCAGATAAATGTAGGTAAAATTTCAGGAGGGGAGTGGCCTGGTTCGGTGCCAGAAAAATGCAGCTTTACGTTTAATGTTGGTTTTTTACCAGCCAAGTCGATAGAGAGTATTGAAGTATTATTAATAGCCCGAATGAGGTCGCTTTTGTCGGAGTTTCCAGGCGCCAAGGTCGACTTCGATTTTAATGTTGGATTACGAAATAAGGCATATGTTGTTTCAGAGGAAGATTTTTTTATAAAAGCTTTAGATCTATCGGCTTCTGAGGCGTGCGGACTAACAAAGAAAGATCGAATATTTGCTTGGAGAGCAAGTTGTGATGCTCGTCATTACGCTCAAGAAGCAAATATTCCAACAGCTATTTTTGGTGCAGGCTCTTTAAGTGATGCACACTCAGCAAATGAAAAAATCGACATCGATCAAATGCGGCTTGGCATTAAAGCATTGGCAATTTTTTTATCTAGATCCCCGGCTGATGTTTGTTAGTTTTAGCCTAGTAATTCTATAGACTATAATTTTTTGTGATAGGTGTTCAATATGATAGATATAAAGCAGTTGCAAGAAAACTCTCAAGCGATGAGTTCAAATTTAGCAGCGCGAAATATTAAAATCGATTTGGATAAGATTTTTTCTCTATATGATGATGTTAAATCGCAAAAACGAGAGCTTGAGGATCTGCAAGGTAAATTGAATGCTCTTTCGAAAGGTCCTAGAGATAGTACTTTAGCGGTGGGGAGTCGACAGTTTGTAACTAGTAGTGCGACAGCGTTAAAAAGTGCCGTTATAAAGGCCAAGGAAAG
>Ga0207428_10003774_pt1 | contig 14546 bp, 10 predicted proteins | sample RhiMethybrSRZTD1_FD_187600 | JGI IMG/M metagenome (GOLD analysis project Ga0207428, IMG submission 187600) | Populus rhizosphere microbial communities from Tennessee, USA - Rhizosphere MetaG P. TD hybrid SRZTD1 (SPAdes) (version 3) | ecosystem: Host-associated > Plants > Roots > Rhizosphere >...
GGATAACGCTTTTCCGTCGGTCTCAAGCGATGGGCGCTATATCGTTTTCACCTCGAATCGGTCCGGATCGATGCAGCTATGGCGAATGGACGTTGACGGGCGCAATCAAAAACAATTGACTTTCGGCGTAGGACAAAAAAATGACGGGCAAAAAGATAGCGCGAATTTCGCCGCTTTATCGCCCGATGGCGGGGAAGTCTTCTTCATCAGACGCGGCGCAGGGCCGCCGTCGATCTGGAAGGTTTCCATCGAGGGCGGCGCCCCCGTTCCGGTTTCGCGTCTGACCGGGGCAACGGCGGAAGGTTTCCTGTCAATCTCGCCTGACGGCAAGTGGCTGACCTATCACTACCCCTCGGCCAGTCAAAAGCCCGGCGGAGAAAACACGCTGAGAATCGGAGCGGCGACTGCTGACGGCGCCGCCGAGCCTAAGCTGTTCGATTTGCCAATGCGCCGCCCGATAACTCAATGGTCAGCCGATTCCATGGCGTTCGATTACGCCGCCGGACCATTCAGTACTTCGAGCCTGTGGCGGCAACCCATCGCCGGCGGCGGGCCGCAAAAACTTTTCGATTTTCCCGACCGCGTTTTCAACTTCGCCTGGTCGCGCGACGGTAAGAATCTCGTCGTGTCGCGCGGCAGACAGCAAGGCGATGCGCTCTTGATCACAAACCTGCCTTAGCCTACTCGGAACAATAGCCAGGCTACGCCGAGAAGAACGGCGACGGCCACTATCTGGTCTATCGCCTGCCATCGGAGAAACTGGCCGCTGATCAAAGCTACGCCGAATTCTCAAGGACCACATATATGGCGCATGACATCGGCGCAGCAGTTTATCGAGAAGGACCGGCGTTTAATCGCAGACGCCTCCAGGGAGTCCCCACAATTTTCGCGCCGGCCTGGTCGAGCGCCGATACGCGCCATTGCAAGCCCGCGCCGGCGGCTGTTCCGAGCAGCCAGGAAGGCGCCCTGTAATTGAGCGTCAGAGGTTGCAGCAAGGCCGACAATATTACCTGCCCCGATTGATCGGCGATCTCCAGTTGATAGAGCGCGGCGCCGGACGCCTGTGTCCAATTGAAATCGATTGGCTGGCCGGCCGCGGCCAGAGCGTTTTCCGCGGGAGTGAGCAGGCGCAGTTGAATGGGGTCGCTCGCCTGTCCACTGCCGACGAAGTAACGCAACACGGGGATCGGAAATCCGGCGACCGCTCCGCTGTGAACAACGCCCGCGCCGACGCCGAGCGCCGAGAGGTCGGAGTCGGCCTCTTTGTCATCCGTCGCCTCGACGCGTAGCAGCACAAGGTATGGGCCTTCGAGGGTGGTCGGGAGCCGCGTAACGTCCGGCCCCGCGAGCGTGTACTTTCCCGTAGGCGGAAGGAAAAGATTGAAGCGGCTGATCTGAGTATAGCGGCGCTGCTGCCCGCGCTGTTCAGCAGGCAGCGTGGCTTCGGTCAGCAGATCGAAATCTTCCGGCGGTTGTTCTCCGGGCAAGACCAATTCCCATCGGCCCCGCAACCGGCCCGTCCCGTTGTACGCGATCCGGGCCTTTATGGCGGGAGGCTTTCGGCCCGGCGCGACGAACACGATGGCGTTCTCGGCGGCCTCGGTATCGAACGAGACCTTCACGTCGGTCAAGGCGAATGGAGTTCTGGCGCCTCCGCCGGAGAGCCGGCAGGTGACGGGAACATACTCATCAGGGCCTCCCGGCCCTCGATCAGCGCCTCCCCCCAAATTGATGAAGCGGCGCACGTAAAAAAAGCTCGAAACCGATCCGGCCTGCGCCGCCTGATAGGCGCGCCGGGCGACCGAAGGCGGAATGGACATAATGTCGGTGAAGCCCAGATTGCCGCTCGATCTCGACCGATTGAACCGGCCCGGTAGCGAGCCAAAGATCGTCGCCGGATCGCATTTGAGGCCGTTGTCAGGCGTCGCCGGAATCAACTCGCCGCACCAGGTCCCTTCCGCCGGGCGAAAGTTCCCGACCGGCCCAAAGGTCAGAAATACCGTCGTTGCGCCACTGACGTTGACGTTGACGCCGGTCGGATTGACTCTGATCGTCTGCGCGATTGCGCCGGGCGCAAGCAAAAACAGAAAAATGGAGGCCAGAAAAAGAAAACTGGTAGCCACAGAGGCCACGGAGAACACAGAGAAATCATTATGCCCTCTGTGCCCTCTGTGCTCTCTGTGGCCATTCATCCGCATGAAAACCGCTATGATGTCCGCTATTTTTCTATCTCGTATTTTTCTGTCCCCCATATTTCTGTCTCCCGCCTTGCTTATTCTTCTTAAAAGAAAACGAAGTTGATCCCGCCGTTGAGCGTCTTCAAGCGGGTCAGATTGTCGAGGCTGAAAATGAGATCGCGCGTTCGGGCGTAGCGGTCGGCGTATCGAATGAAGAATTGCCCCTGGACTTTCCGCCAGCCCGCTTCGCCGCGGGTGAATTGATACGACCATTGCAGATCGAGTTCCGTGTTGCGGCTCCGGGTAATTCTTCTGTCGAGATCGCCCGCCAACGTATTCGACGCAGTCACGTTGATTGTCATCCTCGGCGTCATTCGCCAATTGGCGTTGAGCCCCGCGCGCAACGTTCGGTCAACCCGCGACGTTTCGAAGCTCGTCGCGCTTTCGACATTCAGATCGAAATTGAGGTCGAAGGCCGTATGCGGAGTAAGCCCCAGGATGACGCCGTGGATCTGATTGAGGAGGTCGGCGAGGAGCCGCCCCTGTTGGCGATTGTCCTGAAATGAACGATTGAAGCGATAGGTCACGCGCCACTTCTGGAACTGCCATTCGGAACTGAAGTCGTGATTCTCGCTGATCTGATCGGGAATCTGGCTGGGATCGTTGAATCCGGAGTTGAGCGGAAGCGCGCGTCCGAATTGATGAATTCGACTCATGTTGTAGCCCAAACGCGGCAGCCAGTGGCTCAAATGATTCCGCCCATTAGCCCCATCAGTCCCGTCAGTCCCAACCGGCGCCAACGACGCCAATGGAACGCTGACAACCACCACATATCGCCGCGACAATGTTGTCAGCAGCGACGGTATGTCGGCCAGGTTGTCGTGAAATTGTTGGTGGGAAACCGTCGCCGTGATTTCGCCGACGGCGCCGGTTATTTCAAGCTCGTGTTGGAACCGGTCGGCCTGTGTCGTGGCCGCCACGCTGCGGAACAGCGGATCGACGCTTTCGAGACGATAGTTGAGTCTGAGATTTGCCGTCGTCTTTTCGCTCAGCTTCCGGTTTTGCAGTAGAGCGTAACTCGTGTCCAGGTAATATGCGCTTCGCGTCGTCTCCTTCACGGGGACGACCGGCTGGCTTTGGTTGAGCAGCGGATCGGACGGATTACTGAACAGGTTGCGCGTAAACCCGCCTTCCAGTTTCAGCCGCTGCGCCTTGTCCGTAGCGAGCAGGCGCAGGCTTCCACCCTTGCTTTGCTCGGCGTCATTGATCACGCCCTGGTTGAACCCGGCGATAGGTTGCAGCGATCCGCTTAGCGCAGCGGCTTCCAGGCGCAAGCCGCCTGGACGTTGGCCGATGAACTCGAATCCGAGCGTGGCGGAAAGAATCTGGTGTTTGCGGCGGTCGAGGCCGAAAAAGTTATTCCACCCGACAATGCTGCTCCCGTTGAGCGCGGCCACTGAGAGGTCGGAACGCTTGCTTAGCGGAATCGATAAGGTGAGGCCGCGGCTGCCGAAACCGTTAATCAAATGCCGATTGGTTCCGAAAGTGGCATGGCCGGCCTGAAATTTCGCCTTACTAAATTGAAATTGCATCAGGTAACTCGACAGGTCTACCTTAGGCGCGTTTTCGCCCAGGGCGCCGAAGCGCAGAGCCTCTTTCCGGAACTCCGATCCGACCAGATCGAATCGCATTTGGTTGCCGAACCATCCGTTTGTTATTTCGGATTTCAGACTCGCCTGAAGCGTCATATCGGCGAACGTCGGCCTTTCAGGACGATTGGATTCAGGAAAGTGGCGCTCGGCAATTTGCGATTTCATGCCCAGCGTAAGCGAAGGCGTGAAACTGTATTTTTTCACGGACGTTGTTTGCGCGGGGGCGGCTGCGGAGGGTTGCGCCTGGCCGCCTGGCTGTCCAGGCGCGGCGTCGGCGGGCGCCGGCGTTTTTACCCGGAGCGTCAATTGCGTAAGTTCACGCCACTCATTGGACGGCGTAACCAGGAAGACTCTGACCGATGATTCGCCCGCCGGCAAAGGCACGACTTGAGGGAGATAACTGAGGTCGTTTCCTAATGGCGTGAACAGATTGGTGAAATCCGTCTGTCCAATCAGGACCGCCAAACGCCCCTCCGACGCCTGCAAGGGGCGGCTCAAGTTGAGCGTGATTGCGAAACTCGCATCGACCTCCTGATCGGTGAAATTGGCCGTAACAACCAATCCTTTCGCCGGCGCTTGCGATGAGGCTCCTGGTCCGCGTTCCGCCGCCGGCGAAGCGATCGCCGGCGACATCATCACGAGGACGAATCCCAAGAGGCGGAAGCTTCGCTGCAATGAAGTTTTCAGGAATATGCCATCCATAGCTGTAGAAAAAATGTAAAGCGGCTGTTTGAAAGACGCTGCTGACATGCCCAGTGAGCCGGCGATGGCCACACCTCAACTTGGATCATTGGGCTCCGAACCTTCCAAACAGCCGCATCTGGGGCTCACATCGTCGATGTAAGCCTGGGGGCCAGATCTGCCGAGGAATTCGAGGTAATCCTACTGTGGCGGAATATAGAAGCCTTTCGAGCCGTCCCCATACGTTCTGTTATCGCTGCAGACAGTATTAGAGACGTTTGGCTGATTGGGGGTCTGGACCAAACCTGACCAGTTGGCTCCCACGGTCTTTGGCAGATATTTGTAGACCAGTTGGATGCTGGTCACGCTCCTACCGTCGGCATCGGGCAGGTTGTCACCAGTGGTGGTGCAAGTCTGTCCATGCCTGCAATCACTGGACGTGTGGACGAGTTCGGTGTGAGACCCGGCGCCAGTCAGGTTATAGCTGACCTTCTCGATACGGATTGTCGCCTCGTCACTGCGGTTGTTCGTAAACTTGAACTTCACATTTTTGCAAGCCTTGGCGCCGATTTGAGGCGCCGCCGGTTTTGCGACCGGGTTGGCCTTGACGTCGGATTTGAGTTTCGGAAGCGCGAGTGTAAGCGCGCCAAGGATGAGCGCAGTCGCGACTGCGAACGTAATTCTTCTCATTGCTTTGCTCCTTATTGTGCGCCTGAGCGCGGGCAGGATCGAAACCTGTCGCCGCGAAGGCTGAAGATTTCGGCGTCCCGCGCATTGGGCTGGATCGATGTCATCGCCGAACAGCGTCGCTCGGCCTTTCCTTCAACCTCTACTGGCGATCGGCGCGAAAACATGTCGCAGATTTTGTGAATTAGGCTTTGATTTTTACTGGCCGTCACATTGAAAGGTTCACCAAGCGGCGCAGCGACGAATCAGTACCGCGAGCGGTAGCGAGCGCGACTCCCGTAAATAGCCATTCCAGGAGCCCCGCTCGCGGTACTGATTTTCAATGCGATGATGTATCTAAGGCGAGAAGTGGGAATCGCTACGAGATTCCAGGTTATTTCCTGAGAACCCTGAAAGAGTAGCCATTGATCTCTTCCATTTCGCCCGCGGGGGTCGTGGCTGAGAGAGTCAGGATGTAATCCTCCACAGGTAGTTTATCGGCGGGAACGTTGACGGTAATTACGCCCGACCTGGGTTTGAGCGAACGCTGATTCCAGACCTGAGGCCCTCCGACCTGGTGGACGGTCGCCTGAAATCTACGGGAATCGCCTTTATCTATCTTCATTTGAAGCCTGACCAGATCGATCTTGCGCGTGATTGTGATCTGCTGCTCAGTTTCGCCATCGCCTCGCGGCGTCAGCATGGGCGTCAGCAGGAATGAAAGTATTGACGTTGGCGTCAGAGTCGGCCTTTGGGCAAGTGTTTCCAGCGCGCGGTCGAGTTCCGATTTCAACTTGCCGCTCTGCTCGCGTTCGGCGGCCAGTTGACCCAGGATCTCACGCTCTTGCCGCTGTCGATCGGAGAGTTGGGCTTGAGCCTTTCCAATCTCTTCGTTCAGCCGCGATCTTTCAACCAACAGCCACGAGAAGGCCGACACTAGCAGCAGGAAGGCCGCGGACGGCGCGAGAAACCTCGGCGTCAGCAGCGTATTCAGCATTTCCATCAACCTGCTCGGCGCTGGGGCTCCGACTCGCGGCGCGACCCCGCCCTCCACGACCAGCCGGTCGGCGGCTTCAACAAGTTTTCTGGCGATCGCGACACGCTCGCGGTGTTTCGGCGATTGCAGGTAATTCCGCTCGAAAAGTTCCCGCTCGGCGCGCGACAGTCGGCCTCGCGCGTAACGATCAACCAGATCGTTCTCGGCCGCCCAGACCTCTTCGAACTTCTCCGGGTCGGCGAAGTATTCCTGCTCGAGGGCGATCTGTGCGGTTTCTGGCAGATCGCCTAGCAGATAGCGAGTCATTCGCTCATCCTGTTCAATAGTTTGCCGCATTTTTATACTTGCCGGATCAAAACAGGTTACGAGACGGGATTGAGAGCCATGATTCCATAAAGGCCCTCACTTACTAGTGGCGAATCGCGCCATTCCATGTCGGCGCGATTTCACTTTTTATTCATGCAGCCGTTAACGCACCCTTCAAGCCGGTTGCGAATTCTCTGGGCGCGGCTGCGCAGCGCGTTGAGCGGAATGCCCAGGCGCTCGGCCATCGCCACCCGGCGGTCGATCTTCTCGCGCTTCTCGTCGCTGTAATATTGCAAGATCAATCGCCGGCTTTCGGCCGGCAATTCTTTCAGGCATAGTTCGAAACAGTCCTTTTTTTCGTCTACATCCTCCCGCTCGGACCGCTCGGGCGCGACGAGCGCGGCGGGCGGCAGCGTTTCAAAGTCCGCTCTTTTGTTCTCCGGGCCTTTCAGCTTTTCGAGCAGGACCAGGCGGGCCACGCCGTGGCAATATGTAGGGAGGTCGCGGATGGTTTCGCCTTCGTCAAGTTTGCGGATGACGCGGTTGATCGTCTCGTCGGCAAGCTCCTCGGGGAAATGCGCCCCCCGCCAGTCGAAGAATTTCATCAGCGTCAGGCGCAGGCTTTCATACTTCTCGCCGGCGCGATCAGAGTCCGGATCGAGGCCGACCAAAAATCGAGCCAGAGCCTCCGCGCTCAGTGTCCATTCCGATTTGGAAACTGATACTCCGTCCATGCTGATTCTCTAAAATACCGCCTTTATTTTGGATGATTTCCAGCGCGTATGGTAGTAGCGTTGATAGTAGGTCGCAAGAAAGGAGGCGCCGAAAATGTGGCGCCAGACGCGGGCCTTTGGGACGACAGTACAGTACCGCGCGCGATTGCTGCGCGGCCGTCTCATAAGTCAGCCGCGCAGCAATCGCGCGCGGTACTGTACCAATCTCACATGTTCTGATTTAAAAGCGCCTACTCCAAATTCCTGCTCTCGCGCAGCATGTTGCAAAACAGCGCCCCCTGCTCGATCGCATCGTCCAGGGCCTTGTGCGTGTGCGGCAGGTCGTCGAACCACCTCCTGGGCATGTTTCGTTTGAAAGTGTCGCGGTAATCCATCTTCAACATCGCCATCGCATAGGTCTTGATGTCGAGCGCGGAGTGAGAGAATGGGTTTTTGCCGGTGAACCGGTTCAGATACCAGCACACGAACATAAAGTCGAAGGCCGCCGGATAGCCGACGAATACGGGTCTGCCGGGCAATTGTTTCACCCAGGCGAGGAAGTTTTTCATCGCCGTTTCGGGCCGCTGCAGGTTTTCGCGGCAGGCTTTCCAGGCTTCGGGCTGGGTCTCCCACCAGGCCATCGTCTTCGGATCGGCCGCGGCGCCGGGCAGCGTTTCGAGGTTCGCGCTGAATGTGTCGATCAGAGTTTTGCCGGGCAGGTATGCAGCCGAGCCTAAACTGAGCATCGAGTTTACGCCGGGAATCGGCCCGTCGGTTTCCACATCGGTGCTGACGTAAATCTCACCCATCGTTACTCATCATCTTTCCCCCAGTTGGCCAGTTGCGCAAAGGGATTATTGAACGCGACTTTCGCGGGCTTCTGCGGCTTTTTCTGGTCGTCGCGCCGCTTCTGGTCTTTAGCCGGATTCGGCCCGCGATTCTGTTGGCGATTTTGACCGCGCTCCTGTTTGCGCTCCTGGGCGGGCTGCGCCGGCTTTTCGCCCGATTGTTTGCGAGAGCCGGCGGCGTCGCTCTTCATCGTCAATGCGATCTGGTTCTTTTCAAGATTCACTTCGATCACCCGCACCGTGACGCGGTCGCCGGGGCTGACCACATCGCGCGGGTCTTTGACGAAGCGGTCGCTGAGCCGCGATATGTGGACGAGTCCGTCCTGATGCACCCCTATGTCGACGAAGGCGCCGAAGTTGGTCACGTTGGTGACGATGCCCGGACAGGCCATTCCCGGCTTCAGGTCTTTAAGCTCGTGAATGTCTTCGCGGTAGGCGAAGGCCGAGAACTCATCGCGCGGGTCGCGGCCCGGTTTAGCGAGCTCGGTGACGATGTCCCCGAACGTGAATTCGCCGACTTCCGATTTGAATTCTTCGGACTGCTTGACCAGATCAACGCCGAGGCCGGTCAGTTCCGCCACGTTCTTGCCCAGCCTGACGGCCAGGGCTTCTAGCGCCGGGTAGCGTTCGGGATGCACTCCGGTGTTGTCGAGCGGGTGCCCCGCGTTCGGGATGCGCAGGAAGCCGGCGGATTGCTCGAACATCTTTTTGCTGAATCGCGGGACGTCGAGAAGTTGCTGGCGCGACGTGAAGAGTCCGTTGGTAGCGCGATGCTCGACGATCTTCTTGGCCATCGCCGGGCCGATGCCCGAGACGTGTTCGAGAAGGTGGTACGACGCGGTGTTGAGATTCACCCCGACCGCGTTGACGCAGGAATCCACCACGAGGTCGAGCGATTTTTTGAGCGCGGGCTGCGAAACGTCGTGCTGGTATTGGCCCACGCCGATGCTCTTCGGGTCAATTTTTACGAGCTCGGCCAGCGGGTCTTGTAACCGGCGGGCGATTGAGATCGCGCCGCGCACGGTGACATCGAGTTCGGGGAACTCTTCGCGGGCTGCGGCCGAGGCGCTGTAAACGCTCGCGCCCGATTCGTTCACCATGACGACGGGGACGTTCAGGCCCATGTCTCTCAACGCGTCGCGGATGAAGCTCTCGGTCTCGCGGCCCGCAGTGCCGTTGCCGACGGCGATGGCGCGGATGCTGGCGTTCTGCAGTACGGCGCCGATCATCTTCTTCGCGGTCTCCTGGTCGTTCTTCGATTGCAGGTACATCACGTTGTGGGCCAGGAATTTCCCCGAATCGTCGATGACGGCCAGTTTGCAGCCGGTCCGCACGCCCGGGTCGACGCCGAGCACGGCCTTCGACCCGAACGGCGAGGCGAGCAGCAGCTTCCTGACGTTTTCGGCGAAGACCTTGATCGCCGTCTCGTCGGCCACTTCTTTCAACTCGCGGTGAACTTCGTTTTCGATGCTCGGGATCACGTAGCCTTTCAACGCGAGCTTCCCTGCGCGCTTCAACAGTTCGGCCCCGGGCGAATCAGGGACCGTGCAGGCTTCGCCCTCGAACCGCGCGAGCAATGTTTCGTCATAGGCCGCGTCTTCTGGCGCGCCGCCGACGGTCAGCGTCAACTCTTCTTCCATCCAGCCGCGCCGCATCGCCAGATAGCGATGAGAGTTTTCCGGCTTGAGCAACGACTGGATAGGCTCGTGATGATCGAAATATCGTTCGTACTTGCTGTGCTCTTTCGCCTTCTCGGATTTAACGGATTTCCCCACGCCACGTTCGAAGAGAGCCTTGCGCGTGAATTCGCGCAACTCCTGAGTCTCGGACAGGCGTTCGGTCAGGATGTCCAGCGCGCCCGCGATCGCCGCCTCGGAGTCGTTGATGTTCTTCTCGGGGTTGTAGAACGCCAGCGCGAAGATCTCAACCGTCTGCCCCGGCTCCGGCGTGGCCGTTCCGTGACCGCAATTCCAGATCCAGTCGGCGAAAGGCTCGAGCCCCGCCTCTTTGGCGATGGTCGCTTTGGTTTTGCGCTTCTGCTTGTAAGGCAAGTAAATGTCTTCCAGCGAATCGAGGTTGAAGGTCGAGAGGATTTTCTCTTTCAACTCGTCGGTCAACTTGCCCTGACGTTCGATCTCTTCGACGATGAAGGTCTGGCGCTTGATGATCTCGTCCCAACGCTCTTTGGAGTCGATCACGTCCTGGATCGCGACCTCGTCGAGCGCGCCAGTCTGTTCCTTGCGGTAGCGGGCGATGAATGGGACTGTGCCGCCTTCCCCTGTTAAGGTGATAACCGCGATCGCTGAAGGGATAGGGATGTTTGCGTGAATTGATTGGAACCAGGTTTCAAAGGTCATATTCGGATTTGCTGTTTCAGGAGATCTTTGCGTATTTCGTTTTTCTTCGCGAATTCATCAAGACGACGTCTCATTGGCGGATATTTTGCGAACCATTCGCAGGACGGACTCCTCCCGCGTGATCCCGGTAATTTCATCAAACGCGACCCATCGCAGAGATTTCGACTCGGCGGAAACGGTCAATTTGGCGTCTCTGTCCGCCTCGAACAGGAATCTAATATCGTAATGGAAGTGCGACGGGGCTTTGGGGGTTGCGGGAATCTCATGAACATCAACGTCGAAAATGTAAGTGGAGACGGGACGCACGCAGTCCAGGCCGGATTCCTCGCGCGCCTCGCGCCACGCCGCATTGAGCATGTCGGGATCGTCTTCGACGTGTCCGCCGAGCTGCGCCCAGATTTCGAGCCTGGCGTGATGCGTGAGCAAGGCGTGAGAACGATCCCGATCGATTATCCAGGCCGAGCCGGTCAGATGGCCCGCCTCCAGATTTCTGTCGAAACAGGTTTCATTGTCCCGGACGAAATCCATGATTCTTTCAAGCATCACGCCTTCCCGCGCGTCAAAGGGGTGATGCGCTCGCAATTGTCTTAGAAGCTCAGTACGGTTCATCGCTTATCTTAATCAAGGTTGAATGGCAGAGGGTAAACGATAATTCGCCAATGTCAACCGCTCAAGTTTCCTGCAACTCGCTTTTAAGCCGCGCCGTCCTTAGAATTGTGGGCGCGGTCCTGTAAAATCAAGCCCGCGTAGGTTTTATATTCAACGTTTTTTGAAATCAGCATTACATAATTTGAGATTGCATATATGCAGAAGCTAGCGGAGATTTGCATCAAACGTCCGGTCTTTGCGGCAATGATCATATTGTCGCTGGTGGTGGTCGGGGCGTCCAGCTATTTTAAACTCGGCGTCGACCGCTTTCCAGCGGTAGACGTGCCGACGGTGACGGTGCGCGCCTCTCTGCCCGGCGCCTCGCCCGAAGAGGCCGAAACGACGCTCGCCCAAACCCTCGAAGAGGCCGTCAACACCGTTGAAGGGATCGAACAGCTCCGCTCGGTTTCGAGCCAGGGCCGGGCGTTCGTCATGGCTACCTTCGGCCTCGACCGCGACATCGACGACGCGGCGCAGGACGTGCGCGACCGCGTGCAGGGCGTGACGCGGCTCTTCCCGCCGGGGACCGACCCGCCGATAGTGCAGAAATTCGACAACGAGCGGCAGGGGATCATGACGATCGCGCTTTCGTCGAACCGATCGGTCCGCGAGTTGAGCGAGTTGGCCGACAACGTCGTCAGAAAACAGCTCGAACGGTCGAGCGGCGTGGGCGAGATCTCGGTCATCGGCGGAATCACTCGATCGATCAACGTATGGGTAGACGCCGACCGGATCGCGGCCTACAGAATTCCGATCACCGACGTGCGAGCCGCCGTCGTGCGGCAGAACGCAGACGTCCCCGGGGGCAACGTGGACAACGGGCGGCGCGAATTGTCGCTGCGGACGATGGGACGCGTCGTCGACCCGGGCTTATTCAACGATCTGGTCATCAAGACGATCGGCGGCGCCCCGGTCCGCGTCCGCGACATCGGCTACGCCGAAGACGGCACAAAAGAGCAGCGGTCGCTTTCACGCCTGACCGATCTCACCACGGCGGGCGACGACCCGCAGAAGCGCGCGCAGACCCCCAGCGTTCCGTCGGTGGCCATCGAGGTGCGCCGTCAGACTGGCGCCAACACCATGTCGGTCATCGAAGACGTCAAAAAGAACATGGCGCGCGTCCAGTCGCAATTGCCCTCCGACGTCAGACTCGAAATCATCAACGACCAATCGCGCTACATTAAAAACGCCCTCCACGAGATCAACACCCACCTGATCCTGGGCAGCGTCCTGGCCTGCCTGGTGGTGATGCTGTTTATGCGCTCGTGGCGCTCGACGATCATCGCCGGGATAGCGATTCCGACCTCGGTCATCTCGACTTTCGGGATGATGAAGGCGCTCGATTTCACGCTCAACAGCGTGACCATGCTGGCGTTGGTCCTGATGGTGGGAGTGGTCATCGACGACGCCATCGTCGTTCTGGAAAACATCTTCCGGTTCATCGAAGAGAAGAAGATGCACCCGATGGAGGCTGCCAGGGAAGCCACCAAGGAGATCGGCCTGGCGGTGCTCGCGACGACGCTCTCACTGGTCGTCATTTTTCTGCCGATCTCGTTCATGTCCTCGATCTCGGGCCGGTTCCTCTATCAGTTCGGAATCACGGCGGCGGTGGCGATTTTGGTCTCGCTGCTGGTTTCGTTCACGCTGACGCCGACGATGAGCGCGCGGCTGATTCATGTCGACGACGCTCATCAACACGGCGACGTGGCGGGGTCGCGCCGCGGTTTTTATAGCTATATTGATCGCGCTTATACGTGGATGCTCCATTTCGTCCTGCGGCATCGCTTCCTGGTATGGGCTTGCGCGCTTCTGGTGATGGCCTCGTCCATCCCGCTTTACGGGCTAGTCAAGCAGGATTTCATTCCCAGCAACATTGACGAGGCGGAATTCAACGTCAACCTTTCGGCCCCCGAAGGGACCAGCCTGGTCTCGATGAACGAGGCGTTGGAGGCGGTCGAGGCCGAGTTGAAACAGATGCCGGAAATTCGGATGATGCTGGGTCGCGCCGGCGCCTCGTTTATAGGGTCGGTCAACGCCGCCGAAGTTTACGTCCGCATCCCGCCGCACGAGGAGCGCACGATCAACCTGACGAAATTCTGGAAGGGGCTGACGCGTGGCGAGCCCCTGGCGGTCTTCCGCGGCAATTATTCCGCGCGCGACGTTCAGCAGAAGGTACGCCAGCGCCTGCGCAAATTCACGCACCTGCGCCCGGCTGTCCGCAACCCGCAAACCATCAACCTCGGCGGGGGAGGCTTCACCGACGTCGATTTCGTGGTGCGCGGTCCCGACCTGACGACCCTGGTCAAGTACGCCAATCAACTGCGCGAGCGCGCGCCCGAACTCGGGCTGCTCGACGCCGACGTGACGCTGAAGATCGATAAGCCGGAACTGCGCGTCAACATCGACCGCGCGCGCGCCGCCGACCTCGGCGTCGATTCGACCGACATAGCCACGGCGCTCGGAATCATGGTCGGCGGGGACGAACGCGTTTCGCGCTTCCACGACGAGCAGATGAACGAGGATTACGACGTGCAGGTGCGTCTGAAGCAGGGCGACCGCAACGACGCCGAGACCATCTCGAGGTTGTTCGTGCCGTCGTCGCGCGGCAGCCTCGTCAACCTGGGAAACCTGGTCAACGTCAAGTTGGAAGAAACGTCGTCGAGAATCGACCGGCTCGACCGCCAGCGGCAGGTCAGCCTGCGAGCCAACATCGCGCCCGGGTACGCGCTCGCCGACCGCCTCGTGGCGCTGCGCGACGAAGCCGCCAGGATGAACATGCCGCCCGGTTATAACACCGCCGTCTCGGGCCGGGCGAGCGAATTGGAGCGCACGGGCGCGGAATTCATCGTCGCGTTCCTGCTCTCGATCGCGTTTATGTATATGATCCTGGCCTCGCAATTCGAGAGCGTCATCCACCCGGTAACAATTCTGCTCAGTCTTCCGCTGGCCGTGCCGTTCGCGCTGATCTCGATGTGGGCAATGAACGACACGCTCAATCTCTATTCAGCCCTGGGCGTCCTGGTGCTGTTCGGAGTGGTCAAAAAGAATGCAATCCTTCAGATCGACCACATGAACGGATTGCGCGCTCGCGGCTTGTCGCGCTACGACGCGATCATACAAGCCAACCGTGATCGCCTGCGCCCGATTTTGATGACGACGCTGGCGCTGGTCGCTGGCATGCTGCCGCTGGCGCTGGGCACGGGGCCCGGCGCCGAGGAGCGCCGTACGATCGCCACCGTGGTCATCGGCGGGCAGTCGCTGTCGCTGCTTCTGACGCTGCTCATGACGCCCGTGGCCTATTCGATCTTTGACGACATCGGCGCGTGGGTTCGGCGGCGGGCGTCCGCGAAACATCCCGCCAACCCGGCGGAACCAGTCAAGACTTCTGATCGCCTCCCGGCTTCGGACGAGATACCTGAGATCACTGCGGCGCGATCGGAGGCTGGCGATTAAGGACTAAAACCCAAATTGGGACACTGGTACAGTACCGCGCGCGAACGG
>Ga0207428_10003775_pt1 | contig 14538 bp, 9 predicted proteins | sample RhiMethybrSRZTD1_FD_187600 | JGI IMG/M metagenome (GOLD analysis project Ga0207428, IMG submission 187600) | Populus rhizosphere microbial communities from Tennessee, USA - Rhizosphere MetaG P. TD hybrid SRZTD1 (SPAdes) (version 3) | ecosystem: Host-associated > Plants > Roots > Rhizosphere >...
CCGCAGATCGCGATCATAGCGCGCCTGACTTTCATTACAAAAAACGCCCCCGTCCGTACGTCGCACGGCCGGAGGCGTTTTACATTATAGGGGTCTGTTTTTTGAAAAACTCATCTTAGTAGCGATTGCCGCGCCCGCCGCCAAATCCTCCACCTCGCCCGCCGCCACGTCCGCCGCCACGTCCGCCGCCGCCGCCGAATCCGCCGCCGCCACCGCGATTCTCACGCGGTCTTGCTTCGTTCACGGTTAGACTGCGGCCATTGATTTCGACGCCGTTGAACTGCGCGATGGCGGCTTCGCCTTCGGATTTCGAGGCCATCTCGACGAAACCGAATCCGCGGGAGCGCCCAGTATCACGGTCCATCACTACCTGGGCCGATTCGACGGCGCCAGCCTGTGAAAAGAGTTCAAGTAAATCCTCGTCAGTCGTTTGGAACGCGAGGTTGCCAACATAAAGTTTCATGGACATTGAAATGTTCCTTTCCCCGATGGGATGGTACTGTACAGAGCGAGTACGGTGTGGCTGCTTGACGAGGCCATCGCACAGCCGCCTACACGCAGTACTGTACCGGGTGTTAAAAGAAGCTTTGGATCAGACGGGCTTCGGTGTAACGGCGCCAGCGAAAGCTCTTGATCGGACGTTCTGACGAACGGCTTCTGCAAATTCAAACTAGCCTGCTCTCGAACTATCCATAACGCCGCCGCTATACCTCAGTGGCTGGTGGCGCATCACCGTTGATGCGCGAGAGAAGGAGTAACCGCAAACATGGTGCATCATCGTGACTCGGTTTGCAAGCTCAGTTAGAAAAGCTCCGAATGCCCTCCTTCCTCCATCGCGGCGGCAGGTCGCGAGCTTATTGACGCCAACCCAGGCTCTGACGTCAGATCGGAGCGACGCCGACGCCCCGATGTCTCATGGTTCGATTTAACTTATCCTTCACACTTCATTGCCTCCAGCGAGAAGGGATATAGCGGTGATTCATGCTCTAACAATCTCGGCATGCTCCATAGACGGAATTTTTGAAGCGCATCCATTGCTCATCGTTGATCGTTCATTTGTCATTGCCGGAGCCGCGCCACTCCACAATGACAAATGAACGATCAACGATGAGCAATCCTATTACCTGCGGCTACGGCTTCTTATATTTCTTGATCAGCTCCGTCAATCCGTCGGTCTTCCCTTCGTGGCGGTAGGAGTAGTAATTCTTCAGTTGATCCATAACATCCGCGTTCAATTTCTGAAACTTGGCATCGCCTTCGGTAGCGGCGGCGGCGCGCGCCAACCAGTCGATCAATTCATCCATCTTCTGCAAAGCCTCATTGAGCAGCGCCTGTTTCCTCTCAGTCTGATATCGCTCGCCGAGTTTGGTGTATTCGGTGTTGAGAATGTCGCTGAGCATGAGCAGCGTCGGCGGGTCATAAGGGTCAAGACCGGCGGCTTTCTCAAGTTTATCCTTCGCCCCGGTTTTGTCGTTGTTGAAGTATAGGATCACGCCCTGGGCCTGGTAGAGGCGCGGCAGCCATGAATTGCGGAAGTTGCCCCAGAAGGCGGCGTCCATGCCCTCCGGCTTCTTGTCGGCTTCCAGCAGCTCGACGGCTTTCGCGCCCGCCTCCGAAGCTTTCTGCAGCATTGCAGCCGGCGGCGGCTGGTTGGGTTGAAACTGCGCCCTGGCCTGATTGGCGCCCGCCCAGGCCACTTGGGTCAGAACGATGACGTCGTCTGGCTTCCTTTCGATGTGCTTCGATCCTTCATTGAACGCCTCTTCGAACTTAGTCGAGCCGATCAACGAGTCGATTAGAGTGGGTTTGATCAGGTCGGCCTCTTCGGGCAGGTTGAAAGTCTTGGTGAAGTTTTCGACGAAGCCGATGCGCTGATTGTGGTCGGTCACTTTGGCGATTTCATCGGAGACGTAAGCGGCGACGCGCGGGCGCATCTGGCTCTTGCTGTTCTTCTTTACATACTCGGCGGCGGCTTTCAACTTCTCAGCCACGCCGCTGGCGGCGTTGATTTTCTCGATCGCCTTCTGTTCACCCTCGGAAATTTTAGGCGCGTCGCCCTTCGACTGTTGTTTATCTTGAACCGCCGCGAACGCCGCCGGGCAAGCCAGAAAAGCGCAGACGACCATCGCCAACGCCCTTATTTTTGGAGCCAAACCTGATTTCATTTTTACCTCGTTGGATTGGATTTTAGATGACGATGATGTGAGCGACCCGCCACATCACAGCGACGCATTATACTTGATGGATCGGCGGCGCGTAAAAAGTAATGCTTCGAGTCGTGCGGTCCGTCGGCGCCGTCGCAGGCGCCGCAAAACACCGAGAGAAGGCAGAGAGCGCCTGAAGGCTCCACACTTTCTTTCCGCTTTGTGAAGTCTCTGCGTTCCGCGGCGCCCGCGGCGGCGCTACGGCGCTATATCTTTAGCGACCCCATTTCTTCGTGGTTATCGCTTCGTCCTCTCCTTCGCCTGTTGGCGGGCTTGCCGCAACGCGTCCAATATCTCCGCCGGAGCGACCGCGGGTTCAGACTGCTTGGCTTCCGGCTGCGTTTGCTGATCAACGACCGGTTGCGTCGGGGCGGGTTTGGCGATTTCAACCGGCTTCTTCCTTCGCGGCCATTTCAACTTCGCCGGCGCGGCCTCTCGAATGCGCTCATGCCCTCGTTTCAATTCAGGCAATAGCCGCGCGGAAATCAACCCGGTGTGACGCTCTAAAACTTCGACTAATAACAACACGGTCGCTAGCATCAACAGCCACGGCGAGAGATCTACAAGGCGCGGTAGACGCGACAAATCTTTCCACACGCCGGAAAGTTCCACGCGCTCCTTGCCGCCCGTGGCCTGAGCCAGACGCGCGAGCGCGGCCACCCCTTCCTCGCCGCTCACGGGCTTGAACTCCGGCGAGTAAGGCAAGGCCACCGGCGCGAGCGTTACGCGGCCCGCTCCTGGGACTTCGACAGTCGAAAGCGCGGTCTCATTTCCGCGCAGCGGGATTTCGACCTCCAGCGTATCTGTCGAAGCCCAGCGCATCTCCGCCTTCTCGCTCGATGGCTTCGACCCGGCGACGCCGCGCAGCGTCGTCACTTTCGGCGATTCGGTCGGCGACGCCGCGCCCGCCTTGTCGCGCTCGGGGTCCAGATGAAGCTCGATCCGCGCGAAGCCGTTCTTCACGTCCTGCGTGAGAAGCATATTGCCGGGCAGGTCGCCGGAATCCCCGGCGACCCAGCGTGTCAAACTGGTGAAGAAATCGCCCGCGTCTTTCCAACCGGCCACCGCGCCCGCGTACTGCCCGTCGGCTTCGCCCAAATAGCACAAGACGCGCCCCCCGCCGGCTTGCCACGAAGCCACCACCGGCGCCTTGTATTCATCGGTTGTGACCGCCGCCAGATTCGCCCTGGGGCGTAAATAAGTGAGATTGTAGCCGCCTATGGATTGTAAACCGGTGAACTGTTTCCCGATCAACGTTACCATCCCGCCGGTGAATTGTACCGGCGTTGGCTGGTCCAGAAACATGCTGCGGGCGACGATAATCGTGTCTTGCGCGAAGAGGCGCGGAAGTTCCTCGGCGTTTTCGGTGAAGAAGATTTGCCCATTTCCGCGTTTGGCGATGTCGCGCAGCAACTCGGCGTCGACGTCCGTCGGCTTGCCCAATCCGATGACGCTGACCGTGATGCCCGACTGTTCGCATTGTTGTAACAATTCCCGGTACTTTCCCGGCTCTTCCGAGTCGGCGGCGTCGGCGAAGAGAATGATGTGGCGCGTGCCCGATTGGGCTTTGAGCAGCATGTCGGCGGCGGTGGTCAAGGCTTCGAAGACGAAGATGCCCCCGCCTCCCGAATCGATCCTTAGGATTTTGTTTCGTACGCTCTCGGCGTCATCCACTTTTTGCAGATCGGCGATGATGTGCGAGACGCTGTCGACCGCGACGACGCCGAATTCATCCATCGGAGTCAGCATGTCAAGCGCTTGCGCGGCGGCCAGGTTGGCCAGGTCCATCTTCGTGCGCCCGCCGCCGACAGGAGCGGCCATACTGCCCGAACGATCCATCGCGACGACTATCGCCAACGCGAGCTTGCGATGCTCTTGCCGCAACTCCATCGAGACGGGCAAGACCGGTTCGAGAGGCGATTTGAAATATCCGCCGGGACCATAGGCGCGTTTGCCGCCGGTCATCATCAACCCCGCTCCGGCTTCGCTGACCCACGAGGCGATTAAATCCATTCCTCGATTGGTGATCTTTTCGGCGGGAACGTTTTCGATCAACATGCCCGAATACTGCGCGAGCGAGTCCAGCGACCAGTCGCAATCTTCGGGCGCGGCGAGTTTGACCTTCATCCCACCCGCCGACAGCAACCGCGCGAGTCCGGAATTCGGGGAGGACGAAATGAGGAGCAACGGTCGCGGCCCTTGCACCCCGACCAGAACCTTCGCCGAATTGTTTTCGGGAACCGGATCATCGGCGCCGGCGTCGTTTGGGGAGACTCTGATCGTGTAGCCTTGCGCGCCCGGCTCCCCGGCAAGGTCGCGGAACGTCAGACGGTTCAATCCCGCGACGGCGTTCGTCTTGCCCGCCGCCAGGACCTGTCCGCCGCGCCGCAACTCGTAGGCGATATCCTGCTGGAGCGGCGACTTAACCCACGCCGTGATCATAAACGCTTCGCCAGGCGTGACCCTGACCGGCGCGTCAACTTGAGCTATGGCCAGATCGTTCGCCGACGATCGTTGCAGCGAGCGGTAATCAATCGTGACGCCGCGCGTGGCGGCCTTCGACGTAGCCATCGCCGGATCTTTGCCCGTCCAACGCCCGTCGGAGATGATCAGAATCTTTCCGGGGGCGTTTTGCGGAATCATCGCGAGGGCCTTATCGATCGCTTCGGCCAGGTTCGACGCGTCGCGCCCGACTTCGTTCGTGAACCCCGCGAACGCCCCGCTTTGAGGCGGACGTTCGATGGCGGCGGATTGCCCGAACGAAACAACCGCGAGGCGGTCGTCGTTCGTCATCGCGCGCCCGATCAGATCAATCGCTTCTTTCTGCGTGGCCTCGGCGCCTTGCGGCATCGAGAGGCTGCGGTCGGCGATGATGACGATGGTCCCGTTGCGGCTTGGCGCATTGACGGCCAACCCGCAAAGCGCGAGCAGAATAAGCAAGAGCAGCGCCAATCGCGTGAACCGCAGAAATCGCGAAGAATGTCGCCACAGCAGCCACGCGGCGGCGATCGGTATCGCCAGCGCAAGCCAGATTGGATGAAGAAGCGTAATCATTTTTATTTGATGCGCTCAGCCCGATGCCATTTTCCGTGTCGCGGAGCGACCTCGTGACCTTAGCCCGGCTTTTCAAAGCCGGGACGAATAGCGCGTCCGACCTCAGTCGCGGCAGCGACGGTTGAGACTAAGCCGTAGGGTCAACCGTCGCTGCCGCGACTCAATCAACTATGGAATCGTTCCCCGGCTTTGAAAAGCCGGGCTAAGCTCAATCGCCGCTGCCGCGGCTAATGAGATCCTCTTCCTCATTGACATATCATCTGAATGTCCTTCTCGCAATCAGCCAAGCGTGAACCGCCAGCGCAACCAGCGCCAGCAACAACAACACCCAGGCAACGCCGCGATACTCCCACTGCAGCGCCGCCGCATTCACCCAATTGCCCCACCGTCCCGACGCGGCCCGCGTCAAATCGGACTCTTCGCGCCGCAGCGCGTTCGCGGCGAATGAATACCTGTTCTGATTCGCGCTGATTTCGTAAACGCCGGCGACATCCGCCCTGATCAACACGGATTTATCGCGCGCCGGCAGTTGGCGCGTGACGCGTCGCGGGTCGGCGACGCTCACCGATTCGACGCCCGACGCGACCGTCAACGCGGCGTCGCCGCCCAGGCGGATATTCGTCTGCCGCAATCCCGGCGCGGCCTGCGCGCGCCAGTTAACGAGGTTCCAGATCAGGATCGGCCAGTTCGGCGACTCTTGCAGCGTCGAAAGATCGTGCCGCAACCGCAGCCGCAATTCATGCGCTCCCGCGCGCTCGACGTCAGTGAGCAAGGGGACGTCGCCCGCGTTGATGATCGGCGTCCCGGCCAATTGCCGCGATTTGCCCCCGCCCCAAACCACTCCGCCGAGCGATAAGCCTTCGGACAATGGGTGGGAGCGGTCTATCACGAACGGGCCGAGGAAACTCGCGGCGTCCCCTTCACTGATGATACGCAGCGTCCAGGCTTCGGCCTCCTCGATCTTCGCGTCGCCCTCATCAGTGATTACCAGGCCCGGCTCATTCGCGCTCAAAGAGGCGTTCGGCGACGACGCAACAGCCTTTTCTACCAGCGACCGCATCGCGGCGTCGCGCACGCGCAGATCGACTCGGACGTTCCTGCCCGGTTCCGCGAGCAGCGTGACCTCGTTGTCGACGAGCAGAGCGTCGTCACTCAACCGCGCTCGCAGCGCGGGCGCGCCGGGCTTGAGCGTCAAGAAAACTCGACGCGTCTCTCCGGCGCCGAGGGCGATTGGTTGCGGATTGGGGATCGCGGACTGCGGACTGTTCGGTTCGCCTGATTCGACGCTGAGCGTAGTCGAACCGGATGATGCGGAGAGGTTGGCTATTTCGAGTAAAACGCGGTCTTCGTCATCTCGCAGTGTGCGGGCGGCGTTGACGAACGCGAAATTGGGCCGCGACGAGCCGAACGACCACCACTGAAGCCGGCTCTCGCTCAGGTCTTGCTGTGGCGCATGATCGGTCACGACCAACACCCGCGCGCGAGGGCCGCCCAGCTCGAACGCGAATGTAATCGCCGCTTCAAGCTCGGCGACGGGCGCGCCGCATCGCCAGTTCTGCAGAAGCTTGACGGCCTGATCGACATTATTCGCCGCTTCGCCCAGAAGCTGCGGCGATTCGCCGGCGAGGACGAAATGCGCAGGCTCATAGCGGCCGCTCTTCAATTCACTTTCAATCGCGCGAATGGCGCGGCCGCGCGCGCCGCCGGCCGCGTCGTCCTCGCCGGCCCCGGCCAGCATCGAGAATGAATCGTCCAACACGACCGCCAGCGGCCGTCCGCCGGCGCCCGCGCGCATCATCGGGCCCGCAGCCGCGGTCACCAACAACAGGATCGCTAGCAATTCGAGAAAGAATAGCAACGGCGTTTGCAACCGATGAAAAAGCCGCCCTCCCTCCCAAATCTGCCTTTCGTCGAGCCACAGCAACAGGCTAGACACTCGCCGCTCGCGCGATTGATTGCGCAACCAGTAGATGGCGACCAGCGCTGGTACGGCCAGCAAAGCCACGAATGCAATTGAGAATGTGAAGACCGGCATTATTTAGTCTCAACAGGCGGTTTGGGAAGACTCGAACTGTAGAAGAAGACGCTATGTTCCGCTTCCCTGCCAGCAAAAACGCCATCTCTACCTTCCCAATCAAAGCTGAAATTGATTCGGATTCTTTGATCTTTATCCAGGTAGTCGAGCGGAATCACAAAAATCCATGATTTTCCTGACGCAAGCGGGACATTCGAGCAAACGTGACATCTCGAGTCGATAATGATGCGCCCATCATTGACGCTTTCAATCGTGTAGTAGAGAGAAATTTCACCATACTCCTGTTCGGCAATAGATCAATTTGCGAATGCATGTACGGGAAGGCTCGCTGGATCAGTACCGCGAGCGGTAGCGAGCGCGTCTCAACTTGAGACGCGCTCGCTACCGCTCGCGGTACTGATCCGTACGCGCATTTCAGTATGCCGTACATTGATTTGCAATCCGATCTATATGAGCGGCACACCAGGATCTGGATTGACAGCACGACAGTGTAGGGGCAGACCTGCGTGTCTGCCCCGGTCGGCAATCGCGCTGCTTCGGGGCAGACACGCAGGTCTGCCCCTACGCTATCCGGTTCTTGGTATGCCCGGCATATAGGTTCATCACACCTTCAACACGCCGGCATTGACAAGGGCTTCGAGGTTCCAATCGGCGACGACCTCTTCGGCGATGACGTTGACCATGACCGCTCCGATCTGGCGGCAGGCTCGATGCCAGTTCTGTTGGTGTCGCGCCAGCGCGTCGCGGTAGCGGCGGATCGCGCCATCGTCGATGAATATCTCACGCCGCTCGTCGGTCTCAGAATCGAGCAGTCGCACGCGACCGCGTTCCGGCGGGTCGGCGTCCGCGGAAGCCAGCGTTTGCGCGACCACCAGCGACGCCGCGCCATGCGCCAGGCTCTGCAGGACGGCCATCGGCTCTCCCAACCAGAGCAGGTCGCTGATCAACACGCGCATCCCCTGCCCGCGGAATCCGGGCGGCGTCCGAGTTAAAGCCTCGGCCGGGGCGCCACGAAAATCTAGAGCCAGCGGTCGCCACAATGCGGGGCGGTTGGAGCCGTTGGCGACCGGTTCGACATGCGCGCGGGCCAGCCAGGCGTTGTGTGAATAACCGGCGTTCTCCGCCGCGACGGCGAATGCGGCGGAGAGCCCGATTGCGGCGCGCGCCTTCGCGGCGCCTTCGAGCGCCATCGAACACGATCCGTCCAGCACGACGTCGAGGTGCGGGCTGATTTCCTCGCGGTAAAGCTTGACCGTCAACCTGTCGGAACGCGCGAAGGCGTTCCAGTCTATCCGCCGCAGATCGTCGCCGGGCTGGTAATCGCGGTGATCTCGGAATTCCAGAGAGGCCCCGGCCTGCCTGCCAAGATGCAATCCGGCCATCGCCGCCGAAGCCGCTCGCGGCGGTTCGAGGGCGTACCGCATCCCGGCGCGCTCGCCTTCAATCAAGTATGATTGGCATTCGTCATTTGTCATTTTAATTCCGGCGCATTTTCATCAGTCGGTCGCCGACGGGGATTCGCTCGCCATCGCTCGCGGTACTGACTCGATGTCGTCGCTCGCTGTTACTCGCGACGTCGGCCTGAAGCTTCTCAGGCGTTCAATGAACCAGGGCAGACTCATCGCCGCGACCAACACGGCCCACACGCCGCCGACGCTCGTATACAACACGCGATGCCCTTTGTTTCCCCAGGCGAAGGGGTTGCCGACCCACCATGCGCCTAAATCCTCCGACCACCATTGGTCCTTGAAGACCATGATGTAGCCGGTCAGAAACGGCGCGAGGCTGCCCACGATGAGCAGCATGGCGCCGATCAACCACGTCAACTCGGTCCCGACTCTGGTAAACATATGACGCCGCAGCAGCGCGCCCGTCATCGAGTAGCAGAAGAAGTAGAGGCACATTCCACCCATCCATTTCGCGCCGTCGATCAGGTCGTCCGCATTGCGGTAGACCAGAAACGGCCCCACGCAGGCCACCGCCGCCGCCAGCGTCAGGGCAATCATCAGAGAAGCCCATGCCAACCCGTTCGCCGCGCCGCTGAAGAAGAAAAACGTCCGCGCCCGTCCCAACAGCGACCGAGGGATCGAGCGCAGCACGCGCCTTCCCGGCCGGTCGCGCTCGCTCACCGAGGCGAAGAGAGCCAGCGCGAAGATGATCTCGAAGGTTACCAGCCAGACGATCAGCAACCGGTAATCTTCTTCAATCAGGCTGCCGGTCAAAGCCGCCACGCCCGTCAACAGCCAGGCGGCGGTGATGAACAGCCGCACGGGCAGCGCTCGGTTCGACGAGACCGGCATAATCAGCGCCACCGACATCACGAAAAACAGCCCGATCAAAAAGACCGTGATGGCGCCGAGGGAGACGGCCAACTGCCAGGAGAACCGCGCCACGAAGCCGCGGCCGATCAAATCGTTAACGCCAAACATCGTAACGAAGTAAGCGACGCCGAAAACGATCAGCGCGACCAGCCCGAAGATGACCTTGAGGGCGCGATTGACAGGAATGAGCGCGACGAAAACCGCGACCTGCACGCATGCGATTACGACCACGAACCCGACGCCAAGCGAGATGAAGATCGAAGGCAGATCGATCCCGCGCAGGAAGTAGGTGAAGGTCATAAACGGCATGCACGCGCTGTAGATCAGCGCGGTCAGCGTCATCGCCGCAAACATTTTGCCCGCGATGATGCTGCGGGGTTTGATCGTCGTGATGAAGAGCAGGTCGACGTTCGTGTCGGAGCGCTCGGCGGCCAGCCGCGCCCCGGTGTAGAGCGGCGTGAATATCATGCCGATGCTTTGCAGGATGGCGAAGAGCATCAAAAAGGACTGCCGCCCGGCGTCGAAGCGGAACAGCGAAGCGCCGCTCGCCAGAACGTAAATTCCGATCGCGACGATCTGGACGGAGAGTAGCGTCAACAGCGTGGCGATTACGAAACGGCTCTGCACGGCCTGCCGCAGCTCTTTGACGACTATCGGATTGATGCGGTCGCCGAGCCCGCCCCTTGCGCCGCTTTCCTTCAGAATAGATTCGGCGGTCACTGCGTCGCTCCTTTCGTGACGTTCATGAAAATCTCTTCGAGGTTGGCGCGCTGCTGTTTGAACTCGACGACGCGATGACCGCGGCGGACGAGCGTCGCCAGAAGGTCGCAACAAGCCTGATCGTCCCCGTCGATCTCGGCCACAACCTCTTCGCCGGCGAAATTGACCTTCAGGATTCGCGGAGTTTCGAGCAGTTCGCGGTAAAGCGTCTCCCGCCCTTCCAGCGCGCGGATCAAGACTGTGCGACGCCTTGCGCCGTCCGTGAGCAGGTCGGCGATCTCGCCGGCCATCAGGACGTTTCCCCGCTCGATGATTACGGCGGCGTGGCAGATTTCAGACAGCTCCGTCAGGATGTGCGAGCTGATCAGGATCGCTTTACCCTGCGACGAGAGCGCGCGCAGCAACTCGCGCAGTTCGATTCGCGCGCGCGGGTCGAGCCCGGCCGCCGGCTCGTCCATGATCAACACCTGCGGGTCGTGCAGCAGCGCGCGGGCGAGGCTGACGCGCTGCTTCATCCCTTTCGACAAGGCCACGAGCATCTTGTTATGGATCTCCGTCAATCCTGTGAACTCTTCGACGCCCTCGACCACTTTTTCGCGCCGGACGCCCTTCAAGCCGTAAGCGCGGGCGAAGAAATCGAGGTATTCGTGAACCGACATGTCGCGGTGCGTAGGCAACGAGTCCGGCACGTAGCCGACCAACTGTCGCGCGCGCTCCGGCTCCTCAACCGCCGAAACCCCGTCGATCAACGCGTCGCCCGCCGTCGGCTCGTCGAGCGTCGCCAGAATGCGCATCGTGGTGGTCTTGCCCGCGCCGTTCGGGCCGACGAAGCCGACGATCTGGCCGGAAGAGAACGCGAACGACACGTCGTCGACAGCGCGCGTCACGCCGAAATGTTTTTTCAGGTTGACGATCTCGACCTTCATCGCTCCTCCTCCGCGCCGACGCCGTAAACCAGCGTGTGGGCTTTACGAGTCTCCACGCCTTTCAACCCCTCTTCGACGAACGGGCTGACGTCGAGCGCGGCCAGATAACACCCCGGCCCCAGGTATAGCTGCGGATCACGCTCGGCCGCTTTCATCTCCGCCAACCATTCGCCGGTAAACAACCCACGAAGGCCGGCTCTTTTTTGGACGATTCCGAAATTCTTCAGGCTCAATTTCGCCTCCGCGCCTGCCCGAATCTCTTTCGCCGAATAAACCTTGCCGTCGAGATCGGCCAGCCAGAGCTCGTTTATGTCCGCGCCTAATCCGTTGACGACACTGATGGAAACGCCCGAGCGCCTGATCGTCACCCGCTCGCGTCGCGTCTCGCTCTTGCGGAACTTGAAATACGCCGGGACGCGCGCAGTGACCCATCCCGAATCCAGATGCTGGTCGTTTGAAAAATCAATCGTACGCTCGGCCCAGCCGCCGCTGTATCGCCAGTGATCAGGCGTTACCGGCGCGAGTTCGGTGTCATAGCCGAAATGCAAGCCCTCTCTCGGCGCGATGGGCGCATAGAAGGCCGTCCAGCCGACGGTCGTCGCGCGATGCGAGGATTCGTCAAGGATCGTGAAGGATTCGGTGCGGGACGTCGCGTCAACTCCCTCGCCCAGGAGCGCGAAACCGGTGACGGCCAGACAGGCGACCAGCGCGATTATAGGCACGGTCCATAACATCCAGATTTTCTTGCGCCTCCGCGCCAGCCAGATCAGGTTGATCGGCCCGATCACGACCACGAACGCCAGCATCAGGACGAAAAGCCCGCGCACCGGAATTCCGATCCGCTCGACTACGGGGAAAGCGTTATTGATGTCGACGATGTCGCCATAGTGTTCTTCCGCCAGCCGCGAGTTTTTCCAGCTCTGTTTTATCACCCTCCACTGCGCGGGGAGAAGGTTCTTTACGTCTGCGGCGGCGATCATTGTCACCTGTCCGAATCCGGCATAGTAAGTCTGAGCCAAATCTGAAACCGTGGGCGGAACCGTCTTCGTCGTGACGCCACCGCCCCCCTCGACCGTCACTTCGAGCGAACGGGCGCGCCGCGACCGCCATTGCGGCGGAATCTCCCAGGCGCCGATTATGAGCAACGACCCGCCGCATTCGGCAAAATGCCATAGCGCGGAGCGCACGGCGTCCGGCGCCTCGCGCAACTCCTCGGCGGTGATCGCCACCGCGTCGAAGCCCGAATAGCCCACCCAGTTCCCGCTCCATTCGGAGGCGGGCGATTTGTAAGAAAGATACGCCACCTCATTCTCGCCGCTTGCGTTCTTGAACCCCTCGACGACCGACGCCTCGTTCATCAGCCCCGTTTTTTCAACGTCGCGGCTGCTCAACACATAGAAGGCGTTTTGCGAATGGCTGACCCAGGCGCTGGTGCGAGAAGTGTCGACATTAACGGCCTCGCTCTGGCGCTCTCCATCGATAGTAACCCTCCACACGCCGCCGCCGCCGCTCACCAGCTTAAACATGGAGACGGTCGCAGTTGAGGACGGCGCTACTTCAACCGAGCGGCGAGCCTCGCTGACGTTGTCGAGGTAAGAGCTTCCGTACATGGCCACCGTCACTCGATGAGATTTCGTCAGAGAGCGGTTGGTGACCGTCACGCGGTATTCGTCGTAACCGCTCGACGAATGCGCCTCCGTCACCGTTTCAACTTTGACCGAAACGTCGTCGTAGTCCGTAGCGTAAGCCGAAGCCGCCGTCAGCAGCGCGCACAGCAATGCGGCGAAAAAGCGCAGTGGTAGCGCAAACCGTCCAGTTTGCGGCGCTTTTGGACCTGATCCGTTCGCGGGAACTAAATTCTCCTGTTTATTCTCCGGGCGCGTAACTTTCAACCGCCCTCTGGTCCATGCGTTCATATTTTCTCTCCCTCAGGCCTCGATCCGCACGTCGCGCGGCAACCTGATACCGGTCTCGTCCATCCGTTCGATCAGCTTCGCGATGATCGAGCGCGAACCCACACCGTCGAACCGCGCTTTGTAATTCAGGACCAGCCTGTGATTGAGCGTGGGCGTGGCGACGACCTTCACGTCGTCAAAACCGACGGTCGGGCGGCCAGAGAGCAAGGCGTAAGCCCGCGCGGCTTCGGCCATGGCGATCGCGGCGCGCGGCGAAGCTCCGTACGCGACGTAATCGCGCACGTCGTCAATCGCCTCGTCCGAATCGGCGTGCGTCGCGGCCACCAGGCGCGAGACGTAGCGCGACACGGGCTTCGGCAGAAAGACGCGGTCCATCGCGGAGAAAATCCGCCGAAGGTCTTCGCCACTAATTACGAACTCGGGCGCGGGCGGCTCGCCCCGCCGCCGCGTGGAGATGATCCGATCGAGCGTTTCGACGTCGGCGCCCGTCACGTTGAGCTTGAAGAGAAAGCGGTCGAGTTGCGCTTCGGGCAGCGGGTATGTGCCTTCGAGTTCGATGGGGTTTTGCGAGGCGAGCACGAAGAAGGGGTCTGGCAGCGGGCGGGTCGAGCCGAGAAGCGTCACGGCGCGCTCCTGCATCGCTTCGAGCAATGCCGACTGGGTCTTCGGCGAGGCGCGGTTGATCTCGTCGGCGAGCAGCAAGTTGGTGAAGATCGGGCCGGGGTGAAACTCCATCGCGCGGCGGCCGTCATGATTTTCCTGAAGGATGTGCGCGCCCAGAATGTCGCTCGGCATCAGGTCGGGCGTGAACTGCACGCGATTGAATTGCAGGTTGAACAGACCGCCGAGGGCCTTGACCAGGGCCGTCTTTCCAACTCCTGGCAGCCCTTCGAGCAGAATGTGTCCCCGGCTCAGAACGCCGGCGAACACAAGACGATGAAGTTCGGATCGGCCAAGCAGAATGCGGTCGAGTTCGGCCAAGGCCCTGTTAGCAAGCTCGACCGCCGGTTTGATTTCTTCAGGTTGCAGGATCGTTTCCGTCATAAAGTTCGAGAAGTAATTATTGGCGCAGTATGGGGAGCGTAAGCCCAATGGCATAAGATTGGCGGCAGCCCTTGCGCCACAAACTTAATCCAATTACGCATACACCACCTGCGCTTTATCGAATGCCGCTCAAAAAATTGAGAGTGGAATAGGAATTGAGAGCGCATTCATTTCGACTGCGGCCTATCAAAATAACGCTTCACCGCGCCCCTGTGGCGGGGCAGTATTGTTTGCGTATAGGCAGAGCCGCCACCCGAGGCAGCGCTGTTCAACGCGCCGTGCGCCGCGACGCCGCCCGTATCCGCCGGCGGCGCGCTC
>Ga0207428_10003780_pt1 | contig 14525 bp, 7 predicted proteins | sample RhiMethybrSRZTD1_FD_187600 | JGI IMG/M metagenome (GOLD analysis project Ga0207428, IMG submission 187600) | Populus rhizosphere microbial communities from Tennessee, USA - Rhizosphere MetaG P. TD hybrid SRZTD1 (SPAdes) (version 3) | ecosystem: Host-associated > Plants > Roots > Rhizosphere >...
GCGCCGGCACGACAGGCAGCGCCGGCACGACAGGCAGCGCCGGCACGACAGGCAGCGCCGGCACGACAGGCAGCGCCGGCACGACAGGCAGCGCCGGCACGACCGGTGTCGCGGGCCGAGGCGGAATGGGCGGCCCCGCGGGCTCGCCCGGCAACGCGGGCGCAAACGGCAACGCCGGCCGCGGCGGCGGCGCCGGCCGCGGCGGCGGGAGCGGCACCGGCCGAGGCGGCACCGGCGGCAACCCGTGCGCGGGCTACCCGTCGGGGGCCCGATCCTTCGTCACGCCGACCGACAATCGCGTGCACTGCTACTGGGCTCGCTCCAGCTCGCAGACCTGGAGCGAGGCATCGCAGTCCTGCATGCTGCAGAACGGCCACCTGGTGACGATCCTCTCGGCCGAGGAGAACGCCTTCGTCGTCAGCATGGCGCAGTTCTCCACGTCGTTCATGGACACCTGGATCGGCGCCACCGACGGGAAGGCCGGCGGCGATCGAACGGGCGTCGGAACGTATCGCTGGGTGACCAACGAGACCTGGGGCTTCACCAGCTGGGCGCAGGGCGAGCCCGACGGCTTCTGCGATCCCTGCTCGAGCGGACAGACCTGCACCTGCGATCACCGCGCGACGCTGGTCAACGACGGCACCTGGACCGATCGCTGGGCGGACAACAGCCGCTCGTCGGTCTGCGAAGCTACGCCGAACTAGCTCTGGTCTCCGCGACCTATCGCAATGGTCCGGGCATTTCCGGGTGTAGCCGGGACGCGTGCGCTTACGTGGGCGGCTAGCGACGCCTGCGCCGCCGCGCCACGCCCAGGAGGATCAAGAGGCCTGCGATGCCGCCGGCGCTCGACCCGCCGCCCACGCCACACCCGCAGCCGTCATCCGCGGGCGGCCTCTGGCCGGCGTCGTTGCCGCCGTCGACCGCGCCGCCGTCGGCCGGCGCGCCGCCACGGCCGCCCGCACCGCCAGCGCCGCCACGGCCGGCCGCGCCGCCCGTGCTGCCGCCCGTGCCGCCAGCCTGGCCGCCCGCGCCGCCCCCCGTACCCGTGCCGCCGGTACCGCCCCCCGTACCCGTGCCGCCGGTGCCGCCACGGCCGCCCGCACCGCCAGCGCCACCCGTTCCGCCATCAGTGCCGCCGCCGTCGACGGCGACACCGCCGTCGGGGATGCCGCCATCGGGCGACGGCGGCATCGCGACGTCGAAGCGCACGACGGCGCCGTAGGTGGTGCCGACGGCGTTGCTGGCCGCCGCGCAGTAGTAATAGGCGCCCGGCGCCAACGTGGCGAGCGTCGTCTCGATCGCGACGTCGGCGTGCGCCGCGCCCAGCGTCAGATTCGTCGCCGGCGCGCGCGTACCGAAGGCCGCCGTGCAGGTTCCGGGGTCGGTGCTGCCGTACTGGAACCAGGCCATGCCCGCCAGGCCGTGCGGGTTCGCGGTACCGGCCAGCGTCTTCCGCCCGTCCGCCTCGGTGGCGGCCGTCAGCGTCCGGACCGTCGGCGCCGAGGTCATCGTCGTGAACGACATGACGTTGCCGAACGCCGCGCCGCCGGTATTCGACGCGATCGCGCAGTAGTAGTAGGTCAGGTTCGGCTCGAGGCCGGCGAGCGCGGCGGTGAACGCCATCGAAGTCGCGCCCGCCCCCAGGTCGGTCCCACCGGTCAGCGGCGCGCGGGTCCCGAACGAATCGTTGCACGCGGCCGGCATGGTCGTGTCGTAGCGGAACCACCCGGTGGCGGCGGTGCTGTTCGGGTTGGCCGAGCCGTTGAGCGTGGCGGCCCGTGCCGCGACGCCGCTGGCTGCCTCGGTGGAGACAGTCGGCGACAGCGCGTCGACCCGGAAGCTCAGCACCTGGCCGAAGGCCGTGCCGGCGTTGTTCGAGGCGACCGCGCAGAAGTAGTAGGTGACGCCGGCACTGAGGCCCGTGATCTCCTCGGAGAAGCTGACCATCGCTGTACCGGCGCCGAGCGGCGAGCCGCCGGTCCCCGTCGGGACGCGGGTGCCGAAGCTGTCGTTGCACGCGGCCGGCATGGTCGTCGCGTAGCGGAACCAGCCTGTGGACGATGCGCCGTTCGGCACAGCCGAGCCGTTCAGCGTGGCCCCGGTGAGGGTGACGCCGGAGACCGACGAGGTGGTGACCACCGGCGTGATCGCGGTGGTCGTGAACGTGAGCGTCGTCCCGGCCGCCGCGCCGACCACGTTCTCGGCGATCGCGCAGAAGTAGTAGGTCGTTCCCGGCTGGAGACCGGTCAGTGCCTGCGAGAACGGCGCCGGCGTGCTGCCCGAGCCGAGCGAGGTGCCGCCCGTCGCGGGCACGCGCGTGCCGTAGAGATCGTCGCAGGCGCCGGCGGGGTCGGTCGTGCCGTAGCGGAACCACCCGGTGGTCGCGCCGCCGTTGGGCGTCGCCTGGCCGTTCAGCGTCGCGGCCGTGCTGCTGACGCCGGTCGCGGCGGCGGTCGTCACCGTCGGCGTGGCGAGCGTAATCAGGGTCATCACGGCGCCGTATGCGGTGCCGACCGAGTTCTGCGCGATCGCGCAGTAGTAATACGTCGTCCCCGGCTGGAGGCCCGTCACGCTCTGCGAGAACGTCGCGGCGCTGGTGCCGGCGCCCAGCGCCGAACCGCCGGTGCCGGGGGCGCGCGTGCCGAAGCCGTCGTTGCAGGTGCCCGGGCTGGTGGTGGCGTAGCGGAAGTAGCCGGTGGTGGCGTCGCCGCCCGGGTTGGCGGTGCCGAACAACGTCGCGGCGGAGCTGGTCACGCCCGTCGCGGACAAGGTCGTCACGCTCGGCGCCGCCAGCGTCGTGAAGGACACGACCGCGCCGAAGGCGGTCCCTTCGGCGTTGGAGGCGATGGCGCAGGCGTAATACGTCGTCCCCTGGGTGAGCCCGACCAGCGTCTCGGAGAACGCGACGTCCGTGGTGCCGGTGCCCAGCAGCGTGCCGCCGGTGCCGCTCGGCGCGCGCGTGCCGAAGGTGTCGTTGCAGGTGCCTGGGTTGGTGGTGGCGTAGCGGAACCAGCCCGTGGCGGCCGCCATGCGCGGGTTGGCCGAGCCGTTCAGCGCCGCGCCGGTGCCGGTCACCGCCGTGGCGGGCGCGGTCGTCACCGACGGCGGCGCGGGCGTGGCGAACGTCAGCACCTCACCGAACGCGGTCCCCACCGTGTTCGAGGCGATTGCGCAGAAGTAGTAGACGGTGTTCGGCGTCAGCCCGGTGAGCGCCTGCGCGAACGCCTCGGCGCCGCTGCCGGCGCCCACCGCGAAGCCGCCGCTACCGGGCACGCGCGTGCCGAACGTGTCGTTGCAGGTGCCCGGGCTCGCCGTCCCGTAACGGAACCAGCCCGTCGTCGTGTCGCCGTTCGGGTTCGCCGAGCCGTTGAGCGTGGCCGACACGCTGCTGACGGCGGACGCCGCCAGCGTCACGACCGTCGGCGCGAGCGGCGTGACGAACGACTGGATCGAGCCGAAGCTGGTCCCGGCGCCGTTCTGGGCGATGGCGCAGAAGTAGTAGGTGGTGTTCGCCGCCAGGCCGGTCAGCGCCTCCGAATACGTGACCGCGGTCGAACCTGAGCCGAGCGTCGCACCGCCGCTCGCCGGCGCACGCGTGCCGAACGTGTCGTCGCACGAGCCGGGGCTGGTCGTGGCGTAGCGGAACCAGCCGGTGGTCGCCGCGCCGTGCGGCGTCGCCGACCCGTTGAGCGTCGCGGCGGTGCTGCCGATGCCGGTCGCCGCCTGGGTGGTGACGCTGGGGGCCTGCGGGGTGGTGAACGTCAGCACCGAGCCGACCGAGACCCCGGCGCCATTCTGGGCCAGCGCGCAGAAGAAGTAGGGAACGCCCGGGGTGAGCCCGGTGATCGTCTGCGTGTAGTCCATCGGGCTGGAGCCGGAGCCGAGGTTCGAGCCGCCCGTCGCTGGAACGCGGGTGCCGAAGGTGTCGTTGCACGAGCCCGGGTTCGTCGCGGCGTAGCGCAGCCAGCCGGTCGTCGGGCTGCCGTTCGGGTTGGCGTTGCCGTTCAGCGTCGCCGCCGTGCCCGTGACCCCGGTCGCCGCGACGGTGGTGACGCCGGGCGCCTGGTCGCTGACCGGCGTCGTGAACGACAGCACCTGCCCAAACGAATTCCCCTGCACGTTGTTCGCGATTGCGCAGAAGTAGTAGGTCGTCCCCGGCGACAGCGACGTGAGCGCCTGCGAATACGGCACCGGCGTGGTGCCGGAGCTGAGGGCGGTGCCGCCGGTCCCCGGGACGCGGATGCCGAAGCTGTCGTTGCACGAAACCGGGCTGGCGGTGGCGTAACGGAACCAGCCGGTGGTCGTGTTGCCGTTCGGATTCGCGGTCGCGTTCAACGTCCCGGTCGTCGAGGTGACGGGCGTGGCGGCCAGCGTCGCCACGGTCGGCGTCGCGGGCGCGGTGAACGACCGCAGCGCCCCATAGGCGATGCCCTGCGAGTTCGAACCGATCGCGCAGTAGTAGTAGATCGTGTTCGGCGACAGGCCGGTCAGGTCCTGCGTGAACGGGACGCTCGAATTGCCGGCGCCGAGATCCGCGCCGCCCGTCGCCGGCAGGCGCGTGCCGAAGGTATCGCTGCAGATCCCGGGGTTGCTGCCGCTGAAGCGGAACCAGCCGGTCGTGGTCGCGCCGCCCGGAACGGCCGACCCGTTCAGCGTCGCTGTGGTGCTGGTGAGGTTGGTGGCGGACACCGTCGACACCTGCGGCAGGACGGGCGGCGTCGTGAAGGTCTGCACCGCGCCGAACGCCGTGCCGTAGCCGTTCGAAGCGATCGCGCAGTAGTAGTAGGTCGTGCCCGGTGTCAGCGCGACGTAGCTGACCGTGTTGAATCCGTAGGCGAGCGGGCTCGAGCCGCTGCCCAGGCTCTGGCTGGTGCTCGTCGGCACGCGGTTGCCGAACGTGTCGTTGCAGGTGCCCGGATCGGTCGGGGAGATGCGGAACCACCCGGACGTTCCGGACCGGTTCGGATTGGCCGAGCCGTTGAGCGTCGCGGAGCTGCTGGCCACCGACGTCGCCGGCGACGTCGTCACCACCGGCTTGTCGAACGTCGTGAACGACACGACGTTGCCGTACGACGTACCGAGCGAGTTCGACGCGATCGCGCAGTAGTAATAGGTCGTGTTCGGCGTCAGGCCGCTGGCCGGCTGGCTGAACGACGCCGGGCTGGTGCCGCTGCCGATCTGCACCATGCCGACGGTCGGGACGCGCGTGCCGAACATGTCGTCGCAGGTGACCGGGTTGGTCGATCCGAAACGGAACCAACCGGAGGCCGCGTCGCCGTTCGGATTGGCCTGGCCATTGAGCTGGACGGCGATGTCGCTGAGGCTGCTGGGCGTGGTCGTGGTCACCGTCGGGGAGTTCAGCGTGACGAAGCTGGACACGCCGCCGAACGAGGTACCGGCCGAGTTCTGGGCGACCGCGCAGAAGTAGTAGATGGTGCCCTGCGTGAGGCCGGTGATCCCCTGCGAGAACGGCTGGCTCGTGTTGCTCGAGCCCAGGTTCGAGCCGCCCATCATCGCGGGGGCGCGGGTGCCAAAGGTATCGTTGCAGGTCCCCGGGTTGACCGTGCTGTAGCGGAACCAGCCCGTCGTCGCGCCGCCGCCCGGGTTCGCGGAACCGTTCAGCGTCGCCGCGTTCGCGGTGATGGCGGTCGCCGAGCTGGTCGAGACCGAGGGCACCGCCGGCGGGGTCACGAATGTCGTCACGCTGCCGAACGACGTGCCGTAGGCGTTGTTCGCGATCGCGCAGTAGTAGTAAGTCGTGCCCGGCGTCAGCGTGAAGTAGCTCGCGGTGCTGAACGCGAAGTTCGCGGCGGTGGTGCCGCTGCCCAGGCTCTGGCTGGTGCTGGTCGGGATCCGGTTGCCGAAGGTGTCGTTGCAGGTCCCCGGGTTGGTCGCCGACACGCGGAACCAGCCGGTGGCCGATGCCCCGTTCGGGTTGCCGGTGCCGTTGAGCGTCGCGGAGGTGCTGGCCAGGGACGTCGCCGCCGCCGTCGTCACCGCCGGGGCAGCGCGGGTCGTGAACTGCACGACCGTCCCCAGCGCGGTCCCGAGCGAGTTGGAGGCGATCGCGCAGTAGTAGTAGGTCGTGAGCGGCGTCAACCCGGTCACCTGGATGGTGTACGAGGTCGTGCTGCTGCCCGCGCCCAGGTCGGTCCCGCCCGACGCCGGCACGCGCGTGCCGAACGTATCGTTGCAGGTGACCGGGTTGGTGGTGCTGTAGCGGAACCAGCCGGTGGCGGCGTCGCGGTTCGGGTTCGCCGTGGCGCTGAGCGTCGCGTTGTTGTCGTTGACCACCGAGGGCGCGTTGGTCGTCACGGTGGGCGCGGTCGGCGTCACGAAGCTGCTCACGCCGCCGAACGCGATGCCCGCCGAGTTCGAGGCGATCGCGCAGAAGTAATAGGTCGTCCCCTGGGCCAGGCCCGAGATCATCTGCAAGAACGCGACATGGCTGTTGCCCGCGCCGAGGCTGGAGCCGCCCGTCGCCGGGACGCGCGTGCCGAAGGTGTCGCTGCAGGTCCCCGGAGACGAGGCGCTGTAGCGGAACCATCCGGTGGTCGCGCCACCGCCCGGGTTCGCCGACGCATTCAGCGTCGCGGTCATGTCCGTGATGTTGCCGGCCCCGTTGGTCGAGACCTGCGGGATCGCGGGCAACGTCGTGAACGACACGATCTGGCCGAACGACGTGCCGAAGGAGTTCTGCGCGATCGCGCAGTAGTAGTAGGTCGTGCCCGGCGTCAGCGTGATGTACGACGACGTGCCGAACGCGAACGGCGTCGTGGTCGTGCCGCTCCCCAGGTTCTGGCCGCCACTCGACGGCACACGGGTACCGGCCGCGTCGCTGCAGGTCCCCGGGTCAGTCGGCGAGATGCGGAACCACCCGGTCGTCGTCGCGCCGTTCGGGTTGGCGGAGCCGTTGAGCGTCGCCGTCTGGGTGCTCACCGACGTCGGCGCCAGCGTCGTCACGGCCGCCGGCGCGCGCGTGGTGAACGACTGCACCGTGCCGACCGCCGCGCCGAGCGAGTTGGACGCGAGCGCGCAGTAGTAATAGGTCGTGTTGGGGGTCAGACCGTTCACGCCCTGCGTGAACCCGAGCGCGCTGCTGCCCGCGCCGAGATCCGTGCCGCCGCTGGTCGGGACGCGCGTGCCGAAGGTGTCGTTGCACGTCACCGGGCTGGTCGTGCTGAAGCGGAACCAGCCCGTCGTGGTGTCGCCGTTCGGGTCGGCCGAACCGCTCAGCGTCGCGGTGGTGTCGCCGATCCCCGAGGCCACGTTGGTCGTCACGGTGGGGGCGGACGGCGTCGTGAACGAGCCGAGGCCGCCGAACACCGTCCCCTGCGAGTTGGAGCCGATCGCGCAGTAGTAGTAGACGACGCCCTGCGAGAGGCCCGTCAGCGCCTGCGAGAACGGGACGCTGGAGTTCCCGGCGCCGAGATCCGTGCCGCCCGTCAGCGGGACGCGCGTCCCGAACACGTCGCTGCAGCCGCCCGGATTCAGGTTGCTGTAGCGGAACCACGCGGTCGTCGTCGCGCCGCCGGGAACGCCGGACCCGCTGATCGTCGCGCTCGACGCCGTCAGCAGCGAGACCGAGCCAGTCGAGATCTGGGGCAGGACGGGCGGCGTCGTGAACGACTGGATCCCGCCCACCGCAGTTCCATAGGCGTTGTTGGCGATCGCGCAGTAGTAGTAGGTGGTCCCGGGAGACAGCGTGATGTAGAGGCTGGTGCCGAACCCGTAGTTGAGGGCGCTCCGGCCGGTGCCCAGGTTGGCGCCGCCGCTGGACGGCACGCGGTTGCCGAACGTGTCGTTGCAGGTGCCCGGGTTGGCGGTGGCGATGCGGAACCAGCCGGTCGCCGAGGCGCCGTTCGGGTTGCCCGTGCCGTTGAGCGTCGCGGTGTTGCTGGTGATCGACGTCGCCGCCGCGGTCGTCACCACCGGCTGGTCGAAGGTCGTGAATGACTGGATCTGGCCGAACGAAGTCCCGAGTGAGTTGGACGCGACGGCGCAGAAGTAATACGTCGTGTTGGGCGTCAGGCCGCTGGCGGGGTTGTTGTACGGCGTGGTGCTGGTGCCCCCGCCCAGCGTCACGATACCGACGGTGGGAACGCGGTTCCCGAACATGTCGTCGCAGGTGCCTGGGTTGGTGGTGCCGAGGCGGAACCAGCCGCTGGCCGAATCGCCGTTCGGATTGGCGGTGCCGTTGAGCTGCGCCTGGATGTTGCTGATCGCCGAGGCCGCGCTGGTGTTCACGGTCGGCGCGCTCGGCGTCACGAAGCTGCCCACCCCGCCGAAGCCGGTCCCCGCCGCGTTCTGCGCGATCGCGCAGAAGTAATAGGTGGTCCCCTGGGCGAGGCCGCTGATCCCCTGCGAGAACGCGACGCCCGTCTGGCCCGACCCGAGGCTGGAGCCGCCCGTCGCGGGGGCGCGCGTGCCGAACGTGTCGTTGCAGGTGATCGGATTCGTCGTCGCGTAGCGGAACCAGCCGGTGGTGGCGCCGCCGCCCGGGCTGGCCGAACCGTTGAGCGTCGCGCCGCCGGCGGTGATGGCCGACGCCGAGCTGGTCGACACCGACGGCAGGGCCGGCAGCGTCGTGAACGGCTGGACGCCGCCGAACGACGTGCCGAACGTGTTCGACGCGATCGCGCAGTACCAGTAGTTCGTGCCCGGCTGCAGCGAGATGTAGTTGACCGTATTGAGCGCGTAGTTGGCGGGAGTCGAACCGCTGCCCAGGGCGGTGCCGCTGCTGCTCGGTATGCGGGTGCCGCCCGTGTCGCTGCAGCTGCCCGGGTCCGCCGTGTAGAGCCGGAACCACCCCGTCGCCGACGCGCCGTTCGGCGTCGCGGAGCCGTTGAGCTGCGCCGAGCTGGCGGTGACGTTGGTCGCCGCCCCGGTCGTCACCGCCGGCCGATCGCGTGTCGCGAACGACACCACCGCGCCGAACGACGTTCCGAGCGAGTTGGACGCGATCGCGCAGACGTAATAGGTGGTGATGGGCGACAGCCCCGTCGCTTGCTGCGTCAGCGACGTCGCGCCGCCGCCCGCTCCCAGGTCCTGCCCGCCCGCCGCAGGCAGCCGCGTGCCGAACGTGTCGTTGCAGGTGACCGGGCTGGTCGTGCTGTAGCGGAACCAGCCGGTGGTCGCGGCGCCGTTGGGGTTGACCGTCCCGCTGAAGGTTGCGCTGGTGTCGTTGATGGTCGGGACCGCGTTGGTCGTCACGCTCGGCGCCGTCGGTGTGACGAAGGAGCTCAGACCGCCGAACGTCGTGCCCACGGCGTTCGACGCGAGCGCGCAGTACCAGTAGGTGGTCCCCATCGTGAGGCCCATGATCGACTGCGAGAACGCGACGCCCGTGTTGCCGGCGCCGAGGCTCGAGCCGCCCGTCGACGGGACACGCGTACCGAACGTGTCGCTGCACCCTCCGGGATTCGTGGAGCTGTAGCGGAACCAGCCGGAGGCCGCGCCGCCGCCCGGGTTCGCGGTTCCGTTCAGCGTCGCCGTCGTCGCGGTCAGCGCCGTCACCGACCCGGTCGAGACCGACGGCAGCACCGGATTCGTCGTGAACGTCACCACCTGGCCGAACGACGTGCCGAGCGAGTTGGACGCGATCGCGCAGTAGTAGTAGGCCGTCCCCGGCGACAGCGCCACGTAGCTGGCGGTGTTGAACGCGTAGCTCATCGGGGTGGTGCCGCTGCCCAGGGCGGCGTTCTGGGCCGCGCTGGAGGGCACCCGCGTGCCGCCCGTGTCGTTGCAGCTACCGGGATCGGACGTGAACAGCCGGAACCACCCCGTCGTCGTGGCGGCGATCGGATTCGCCGACCCGTTGAGCTGCGCCGAGCTGGAGGTGACGTTGTTCGCCGCGCCGGTCGTGACGGCGGGCGGGGCCGGGGTCGTGAACGAGAGGACGTTGCCCAGCGCTGTCCCCGACGGGTTCGACGTGATCGCGCAGAAGTAATAGAGGGTGCCGGGCGTCAGCCCCATCGTCGTGATCTGGTACGACTGGTTGGTCGTGCCCGACCCCAGCCCGGTGCCGCTGGTCGCCGGGACGCGCGTGCCGAACGTGTCGTTGCACGTGACCGGGTTCGTCGTGGAGATCCGGAACAAACCCGTCGTCGCCTCGCCGTTCGGATTGCCCGAACCGTTGAGCGCCGCCGACGTGCTGGTCACCGACGTGGCGGCCGATGTCGAAGCGGTGGGCGCCGCCGCGAACGCCACGCTCGATGCCCCCAGCACCAGCAGCGCCGGCGCCACGCGCAGCAGCCACACAACCCGATGCGCCTCGCGCGCATGGGTGCTGCAGCGTCCCCCTCGCCGCTGTCCCAAGTTAATCACTGCCGGGCGCGCAAAGTAACACGCACATATGATCGCGTTCAAGACGCTCTTTTCGGGTGATAGATTGCGCGCCGATGGTTTGGGCCCGCCCGCGCGTTGCGATCGGACTTTGCGCAATGTTTGCGTTTGCGTTTGCGCTTTGCGTTGTCGCGGGCTGCCGCAGGAAACCGACCGAGGCGCATCTCCGCCTCGACAACGGACTGCGCGTCGATCTCTTCGCGACGCCTGGCGGCGACAAAGCGGGCCTCGTGGTCCTGTTCGACATCGGCGCCAATCACGATCCGGCGGGACGATCGGGGATGGCGCACCTCGTCGAGCACCTGTTCGCGACGTCAGGCGGGGCCGAAAAGCCGGCGCGCCCGATCGACAAGGCGAAGGAACGATATGGAGAGGGCTTCCACACAAAGACCGGCGCCGACTACACCCTGTACGGGGTCGAGGTTTCCGCGGAGCGCATTCTGGAGGAGATAGACGACGCGTCGTTTCGAATGTCGCGCCTGCAACCGAGCCAAAACGATCTCGATCGCGAGCGGCGACGGCTGCTGGACGAGATCGCGACCCTCCAGGAGCGCGATCCGACCGCGGCGGCGATGCACCGGGCGGCCGAGGCGGTGCGCCCGAGCCGGGGGGGCGGGCTGCGCGGCGGCGTCGCGGCGGAGATCGAGAAGATCACGCTGGCGGAGGTCGAGGCCTTCCGGCGCGCCCACTACGGGGCGCCCACCGCGCGGGTGATCGTCGCCGGCCGTTTCGACGTCGAGGAGATCTCGAAGCAGATCAAGGCGAGCTTCGCGATCGCGCCCGCCGGCAAGCTGCCGCCGGCCCGCGAGCCGGCCCCGTCGCGCGTGACCGGGACGCTGGTGATGGGCGACGCGCCGACGGCGGCGGCGCTGGCGGTCCCGATCCCGGAACCGAAGGATCCTCTCTATGCGGCCTTCCTCGTGCTCGGCGAGCGCGTCGCCGGGCCGGGAGACGGCAAGCGGGCCAAGCCGGGATGGAAGAGCGAGCTCGCCCCGCTCGCGCGTCCCGATGTCCTGTTGCTGGGGGCGCCGATCCCCCCCGGGCAGCCCGCCGCCGCCGAGGCGTTCGCGGCGCGCATGCGCGCGGACGTGACCGCGATCGTCACCGCGCCGCTGGCGGGCGACGAAGCGGATCGCGTGCTCGCGAAGCACGGCGCCGCGCTGGGCATCACCCCGCCGACCGCGGACGGGATCGCGGCGGCGCCGTTCGAGGCGGCGTTCGCCGCGGGGCGCCGGGCGCAGCTCGGCGTCGACGGCGGCGCGCTCGGGCAGGCCGCGCGGTCGATCACGCCCGAGCAGCTCGCGGCCGCGGCCAAGCTGTTCGACACGCAGAACTCCGCCGCCATCGTCACGGGCGGGAAGATCTAGGCGGGGGCGCGCCTGCCCCCAGCGACGTCAGCGCGAACAACATCAGGTACGCGACGCCGAACAGCGCGCCCATCAGCATCGTCACGCCGAACGCCCGCGGGTCCGGGTCGTGGACGTGGGCGGCGAGGTCCGCCATCAGCTCGCCCGGTCGGGTGACCACGTCCCAGCTGTTCCAGCGCGGATAGCGCCCGAGATAGACCCCGAATCCCGCCAGCCCGGCGATGACGACCACGAATCCCCAGCCCACCGCCTTCCCGCGGCGCCGCTCCACCAGGCCGTGCACCAGCCACAGCGACAGGAACGCGAGGCAGAGGCCGGTCAGCGCGAACGCGAACACCATGATCGCGTCGTACCAGATCGGAACCGACCCGCGCGTGCGCAGGTGAATCAGGTCGGTCACCAGGTACGGCGCGTTGGGAAAAAACGCGAGCCAGGCCGCGCCCAGTGTCCACGCGGTGAAGCGCGACGGCTTTCGGCCGGCAGCGTGGCGGTGGTCGATCAGCAGCGCGAGCAGCAACGGCACCCACGCGAGCACCAGGTTCCACCCCAGCCACAGGTACGCCGTACGCCCACTGTAGAACACACGCGTCAGCGCCAGGCCGCCGCAGAACGCGGACGCGAGGGCCAGGACGAGCAACGCGCGGGGGATACGCCTGTCGTCGTCGCCCGTCAGCACGCCCCGAAGTGTACGGGCGTATGATGAGAATCGCCGGTCATGGCCTCTAACGGTCAAATGTCACGTCTGGTCGTCACCCTTTGCGTCGTGAGCGGTCTGCTGGCCGCGGGCGGATCGCGCGCGATGGCGAGCTGCCGCGTGAGCAACGAGACCGCTTACAAGTTCACGGTCTCCTCGGGCAACGTGTCGAACCAGCGCGTCGGCGCGCACACGACGACGACGATCGCGGCCGGCAAGATTCAGGGCAAGAGCGACGAGGGCAAGACCATCAGCGGCTCGTGCAAGGACGGCAGCGATCTGGTGATCCAGGAGAAGAACGGCGTGCCGCTGCTGCTCCCTAAGAAGAAGTAGCCGGCTTCCCGAGGTTGTACTCGCGGTAGACGCCGACGGCGGCGAGCAGCGGGACGAGGGTCAAGAAGATCCCCCCGAGCGCGGCCGGGCGCGTCGACTCCTTCAGGCCGACGAGCAGCGTGCGGGCGATCTCCGAATCGGGCGCGCGCGCCGGATCCTCGAAGTAGCGAAACACCGCCGCCAGATCGGTCACCGTCGCGTGAACGACGGCGACCACCAACGTCACCCACAGCACCGCCACGAAGCGGAGACAGAGGCGTTCGGGACGGATGGCATAACGGGTGGCGCTGGCCAGCGCGACCAGCCCGAGCAGCATCACCGGCCACATCCCCCACCCGCCCTCCTTCATGAAGTCTCCGAAGCTGGTCGTCGCGAACATTGGGGCCTCCTGCAGACCGAAACGCCGGTGCCCCCGCCCGCGTGACGGCCACCGGTACGTTTTTTCTGTTGTCACGGCAGGGGCGGTGGCCGCGTTATGTAGATGATGGCCGGCCCGCCCGACGCCAACGCCAACGCCGCGCTGGTGGATCGCCTGCGGCGTGGCGATCGGGCCGCGTTCCGGGAGCTGTACGCGCGCTTCGCGCAGGCGAGCTTCGGCTATCTGGTGCGTCTCGCCGGCCGGCGCGACGCGGCCGAGGATCTGCATCAGGAGATCTGGCTCTCGATCGCGCGGCACGCGGCGCGGCTGACGCCCGACACCGACCTCGCGGCCTGGATCTTCACCGTGGCGCGCAACCGCTTCGTCTCGTCGCGGCGGCGCGCCGACCTCGCCGCGCCGGGATCCGACCCCGGTGCGCTCGCCGGGCTCGCCTCCGGCGCGCCGCCCGCCGACGATCCCGGCTGCCGCGATCTCGAGCGCGCGCTCGCGTCGCTGCCCGAGATGCACCGCGAGGTGCTGCTGCTCGTCGGCGTGGAGGGGCTGGAGATCGGGCAGGCAGCGGCAGTGCTCGCGATCCGTCCCGACGCCGCCCGGCAACGGCTGGCGCGGGCCCGCGCCGCGCTCGCGGAGGCGCTCGGCGACGCGGAGGCCGCGCCCGAAACTGTCCCCGTCGGTAGAAAGGCCAGCTCATGACGACACCCGATCCTCTGCTCGAACGCCTGCGGCGGCTGCCCGGCGCGCCGCTCGACGACGTCGCCGCGGCGCGCACGCTCGCGCGCGCGGAATCGGCGTTTGCGTCGGCCGCCAACACGGATGCCGGCGGGCGATCGCACGTTGCCACGACGATGGGCTGGTTGACGCGCGCGTGGGTTCCGGCGGCGCTCGCGCTGTGGGGCGCGCTGTACGCGTGGGGCGCCGTGCGCGAGCTCGGCCGTCTCTTCCCGGCCGCGCCGGCGCAGCCCGCGGTGGCTGCCAGCCACCGCGGGCCCGACGGTTTCGATACGGACGCTCAGTTCATGTTGAACGCCATCAGCAAGGCGAGGGCGATGACGACGGCGACGATGACGATCGTGCCGCTCCGCCCCGACACCTTTCGCGCGACCTCCCTTTCGGTCGCGGTTCCGGTCTGTTCAGAAGTGTCCTCGGACATGGATCCCTCCATGCAAGTGGTTGCCTGCGATACCCGGATACCCGAACGAGTCAGATCGTTCGGGGCGGGCCGCGGCACGATCGCGGGGCCGACGGCGGCGCCACCGGCGCGCGCGCCGGTTCGGTCGCGCGCGCGAGCACCGTCGGGCTGATCGTCGCGACGAAGCGGAGCGTGAGCGTGTGAGGCGGTAGCTTCCAGAAGCCGGGGCGCGCGCTGGATTCGCGCGCGGCGCGGAGCTGGAGCGGCGTGTGGTTCGAC
>Ga0207428_10003790_pt1 | contig 14503 bp, 11 predicted proteins | sample RhiMethybrSRZTD1_FD_187600 | JGI IMG/M metagenome (GOLD analysis project Ga0207428, IMG submission 187600) | Populus rhizosphere microbial communities from Tennessee, USA - Rhizosphere MetaG P. TD hybrid SRZTD1 (SPAdes) (version 3) | ecosystem: Host-associated > Plants > Roots > Rhizosphere >...
ATCCAGGCGAGAGCGCCTCCGAGCGAGCTCGGTACACCGCCGGTGAGCGCGAGGGTGCGAGCCGCGTCCGCGGTCAGGGTCACCGGCGAGGCTTTGGCGATCGGCTGCAGCCAAGTCGGCAGCGTGGACACCGGGACGAAGACCGAGCTCGCGAAGACGAGCGGAAACAGCAGCACGAACCCGGCCGTCTGCGCGGTCTCGGCGCCGCGGACGACCAGGGAAACGAACGCGAAGATCCAGCTCAGCGCGAACCCAAAGGCGGCGACGAGCGCCACGCATGCGAGCGCCGCGAGGACGCCCGCCTGGAAGCGGAAGCCGACGAGGTAGCCGACCACGACCATCAGGCCGATGATCAGGATGTTTCGCACGAGGTCCGCGGTCGTTCGCCCGAGTAGGACGGCCGAGCGCGCCATCGGCATCGAGCGGAAGCGGTCGATGACGCCGCGCCGCAAATCCTCGGAGAGGCCGACCGCCGTATTCGAGGCGCGGAACGTGACCGACTGGACAAGGATCCCGGGCAGGAGGTAGTCGACGTAGGTGACTCCCGGCGGCAGCGCCAGGCCGACGGCACCTCCGAAGACGTAGACGAACAGGATGACGAACATGATCGGCTGGATCGTCGAGAACACGAGCAGGTCGGGCTGGCGCCAGAAGTGACGGAGGTTCCGCATCGTCACCACGGCGGTGTCGGTGAGGCTCGTCCTGGCGGCTCGTAGCGACGGTGCGTGCGGGCGAAGCAGTCGGCGAGGGCGCTCCAGGACCTTCTCGTCAGTCACGGCAGCGGCGATCAGCGGATTGCCGTTCTCGCTCGGCGCCTTGCCCGTCAGTTGGAGGAAGACATCGTCGAGCGTCGGCCTGCGCAGGCCCATGTCGCTGACGCCGATCCCGGAGCGACGTAGCTCGGCCGCGGCCTCCTCGACGAGGACGAGGCTCTCCCGCGGCGCCGGCAGGGTCAGCCGGTTCGGTCGCTCGTCCTCCTCCGGCGCCCCGCAGCCGACACGAAGCAGCGCGGCCTCGGCCTCGTCACGCTGCTGCACGTCGGTCAGCTCCACCTCGAGGATCTGGCCGCCGACGCGGTCCTTGAGCTCGTCACCGGTCCCTTCCGCGATCACGCGCCCATGGTCGATCACCGCGATCTCGTCCGCGAGCTGATCCGCTTCTTCGAGGTACTGCGTCGTCAAGAGGATCGTCGTCCCCTCGCGGCGCAGGTCGCGGACGATCTCCCAGATCTCGTTACGACTCCGAGGATCGAGACCCGTCGTCGGCTCGTCGAGGAAGAGAACACGCGGCTGGGTGAGCAGGCTGGACGCCAGGTCGAGCCGCCGTCGCATCCCGCCCGAATACGTCTTCGCGGTTCGGTCGGCCGCGTCGGCGAGCTCGAAGCGCTCGAGCAGCTCTGACGCTCGGCGTCGGGCCTCCGCTCGAGAGAGCCGGAAGAGGCGCCCGAACATCTCCAGGTTCTCGCGACCCGTAAGGAGCTCGTCGACCGCGGCGAACTGACCGGTCAGGGCCAGCAGCTCGCGCACGCTCGCCGACTCGGCGGCGACGTCGTGCCCGAGCAGCTCGGCACGCCCCGCGTCCGGCTCGACCAGCGTCGACAGGATGCGGACGAGCGTCGTCTTGCCAGCCCCGTTCGGGCCGAGCAGGCCGAAGACCATCCCCTGCGGAACCTCCAGATCGACGCCAGCGAGGGCCGTCGTTGAACCAAACCGCTTGACCACTCCCCGCACACGGACTGCGGGCGGGAGGCCGCGCCGGGACCTGATGGCCTCAGGTTGCGACAACGAGGTCGCGCTATCCGGTCGACCCTGCACGTTGCACGTGTACCAGGGTCAGGACGCCCACGGAAGCACGACGGCGCCTAGCTGGCTGGCGAACGTCGCCATGTCGTCAGCGGCCCACTCCTCGCTGATCTTCCCGTCGTCTGTGACCCTGTAGATGTCGACGGCGTCCCATTGGACGCTGCGTCCGGTCGCCGGGATCCCGAGCAAGTCGCCTTTGTGAGTCGCAGTGACGACGAGCCGCATGACGACCAGATCGTCGCTCGCGATCACACCCTGTTCCTCGGCGCGGAGGTCTGGGAGGGCTCCAAGGAACCCGGTGAGCAGATCGGTCATGTTCTCGACGCCGCTAACAGTTCCCAGCGAGCCGCCGTGCCAGACGACGTCGGGAGTGAAGTACTCCCCCGCGCGTTCAGGGTGATGCCCGTTGAAGACGACGCTCACGAAGTCGCGGGCGACCGCGACGCGTTGCTCGACGGAAAGTGTCTGGCTCATGGAGTCTCCTTTCCTACGGTTGGTACGGATCGGCGATACCGCGGATTCGGTGCGGGGATGCAGACACCGAGGTCGTTCGTCATCGCGTTTCTCCTTTGCGTGCTCGCATGAGGTTGAGGTCAGTTGGGCTGGAGCTCGCCCGCCAAGACGCCCCGGCCGTGGCACACCGGGGTGTGTTGCGAAGCAACGGCGACCTGGGGCTCGTCGGCTTCCGGCTCGGGCTCGGCCACGGACGGTTGAGGCCGGATCAGCAGTCGCGCGATCACGGCACCCACGGCGGCGGTCGCGGCGAGGCAGTAGAAGGCGATCTGGAAGCCGTGGACGAGCGCGGGTGGGCTGAAGGAGGTGGTCCCGGCGTGGGAGCTCACGTAGTGCGTGGTGAACGTGGTTGCGATCGTGGTGGCGGCCGCGACGCCGACGGCGCCGCCGATCTGCTGGCTTGTGTTGATCAGGCCTGAGGCGATTCCGGCATCCGCGGGGCGGACTCCGGTGAGTGCGCCGATAGACATCGGTATGAAGACGAAGGCCAGCCCGAGCCCGCTGATAATGAAGCCCGGGAACAGGTTGCGGAAGTAGTGGCCGTCAACCGGCAGTTGCGCGAAGAGCACGAGAGCCACCGTCGAGAGCGCCAATCCAACGGGCAAGATGCTCCTGACTCCGAACTTTGTCACGAGTCCTTGCGCGACAGCCGAGAGGGCGATGGTCGTCGCCGTCAGCCCGATGTAGGCGACGCCGGTCTTGAGCGCCGAGTAGTGAAGAACCTGCTGCATGTACAGCGTGAGCAGGAAGAACTGTGAGAAGACGGCGCCGGTGGCGATCAGGGCGCTCAGGTTCGATCCGGCGAGCGTCCGCAGCCGGAAGATGCGTAGCGGCAACAGCGGTGCCTTTGAACGCGACTCGATCATGAAGAACGAGGCGATCAGGACTCCGGAGGCCGTCAAGAGACCGATCGTCTCCGGCGTGCCCCACCCGTGTTGAGTGGCGCGAGTCATCCCGTAGACGAGCAACATGAGCCCGGAGGTGATCGTCGCCGCGCCGGCGACGTCGAAATACCGATTCGGCAGATCCGCGCGGCTCTCGCGCAAGAGCAGGGGGCTGACCACGAGGACGGCCACCCCGACGGGCACGTTGACGTAGAAGATCCACGGCCAGCTGAAAGCGCTGGTCAGGATGCCTCCGAGCAACACGCCGACGGCGCCGCCGCTGCCCGCCACGGCGCCCCAGATTCCGAGCGCGCGATTGCGCTCGCGTCCTTCCTCGAAGGTCGTGGTCAGGATCGACAGCGCAGCCGGTGACATCATCGCGGCGCCGAGACCCTGCAAGCCCCGGAACGCGATCAGGGAGCCTTCCGACCAGGCAAGCCCGTCGAGCAGCGAACTGACCGTGAACAGGGCCAGGCCTGTCATGAACAGGCGCCGGCGCCCAAACAGATCCGCGAGCCTTCCACCGAGCAGGAGAAACCCGCCGAAGAAGATCGAGTAAGCAGTGATCACCCACTGCAGGCTCTCCTGGGAGAAGTGCAGATCGGTCCTGATCGACGGCAAAGCCACATTCACGATCGAGATGTCGAGCACGACCATGAACTGCGCCGTCACGATCACAGCGAGCGCGAGCCAGCGGCGACGGTCCTCCGCCCCGACTGCCGGATGTGTCACGACTTCAGCGGACATTTCTTCTCCTTCACGGCTTTTGAGCCACACCGGACTCGCGGACCGTGGGTTTTCGGTCTCTTGGGCTGCGTTGAGGGTGCGCCACGCGGCGAGGGATCGCATCCGCCGGCGGCTAGTCATGTCGGCCGGTCGTTGCGAGTGCACGGTCTGGGCGGCCTGCTCTTGTGCCAAGACGAGTCACCGAGCTGCGAAGCTAGCCGGGGCGATTCGCGATCGCTTACGTGTGCTCACTGCACTTCTCGAAGAGTGCGGCGATCAGGCTTGCCGCGTCGTAATCACCCACGTGAGCGACGCCGTCGATGAAGACGGTCGGGGTGCCGCGCACCTCCCCCGTAGTTAGTCCGCTCTCGACATCCCGGCGGATGCGCCGCCTGATGTCCGGCCCCACGCGATCCTCGTCGAAACGTGCGACGTCGAGACCGAGCTGCTCGGCGTACTGCAGGAGATCGTCATCTTCGAGCGCCTTCTGCGACTGAAAAAGAAGCTCGTGCATCGCCCAGAAACAGTCCTGCAGAGCAGCTGCCTCGGCGGCCGCGGCGGCCCCGAACGCGTGCGGATGGATCTGGACGAGCGGGAAGTGCCGGAAGGCGAAACGAACGCGCCCGCTCAGTTCCTGTTCGATGTATTCGATCGCCCGAAACGCTTGCCGCGAATAGGGGCACTCATAGTCGCCGTACTCGACGATGAGACGTCCGGCCGTCGGCCCTCGGGCGTGGTCGACCTCCTCGTCCAACGGCGTCATCAGGCTTTGAAATAGACGAGCAGCGTGATGCCAACCAGGATGAGTGCGAGCGGAACGATCCAGCGGGCGACGAGCACAATCTCGATGAACGGCGCCGATCCGGCCTCCCCATCTGCGGCGACCTGTTTGAGGCGTGCTGTCTCCGCTCGCGGATGACGGACCAGACGTCCGATTTCGGCCTCGATGACCTTGCCAGGCTCGAGTTCGTCTCGGGGCCCATCTATGTCCTGGTCGGTGCGACCTTCATCGCTCTCGCTCATGCGGCTGTCCTCAACGCGGAACCGGCGAGATGTGTCGACAGGAACTGTCCGGCTCGATCAAGCGCCGCTGCCGCTTCGTCAAGGATCGCCGAATAGGCCTGGAAGACGTGGGGCACGCCAGGCGTGATGTCGAGCGTGACCTCGACGTCGGTTGTGGCCGCTTGCTGCGCAAGTCGGACCGCGTCGTCGAGGAGAACCTCGTGACTTCCTGCCTGGATGATCAGCGGTGGCAGGCCCGACAGATCGGCGAATATCGGGCTAATGAGGGCGAGAGCGGCGTCTTGTCCAGCCGTGTAGTCAGCGACTCGCTCTTGCAGGAGCTCCCGGGTGAACAAGGGGTCGACCTCGCGTTTGGTTTCGATGGTCGTCCCGGACAGGGTCAGGTCGACATACGGTGACATGACGAAGGCCGCCGCCGGCAAGGGCAGCCCGCGATGGCGGGCGTTGACCAGAGTTGCAATGGCGAGTCCGCCGCCGGCGGACTCGCCTGCAAAGACGATGTCCGATGGAGCATGGCCGTTGCGCAGGAGGGCGTCGTAGGCTGCAAGAGCATCATCGACGGCTGCCGGATAAGGGTGCTCGGGGGCGAGCCGGTAGTCGACGGAGATGACCTTGGCCTGCGTCCGCCGGCCGACCTGCGAGGCCAGGTCGGCGGCGAGGAAAGCGTCCCCGATCACGTATACGCCCCCGTGGAAGTAGAGAACAACGTGGCGAGGCTCGATCCCGTCGACCGTGATCTCGGCGGTTGGGACACCGTCCAGTGCGTGTGCGGTCACGGTCACGTCGTCGGGCAGCGGCTGTGCCGATACCGCCTCTCGGAGCAGTCGCCGTTGCTCATCGACACTGCTGCCGTCCGGGAAGGCTGACTGTCGCAGGATCGCGTCGAGGTTCTCTCGTTGCTCGGTGCTCACGGAAGATCTCCCTTCGGTTTGGCCTCAGAGAATGAGAGCGGCCGCTCGCGATCGCATCCGCCAATGGCCAGTCCTCGCAGCCTGTCCGACGCGTGTAGCGTCGATTCACCAGCAAGATGACCACGTTCTTCTCACCTCGCAGCAGCGCAACGACGCTGACGGGCCGGCGCAGCGAACGCGACGTGCTCGACCGTCTGATCGACGCCGTCAGCGCGGGCGAAAGCAGGACGCTTGTGCTGCGTGGTGAGCCGGGCGTTGGCAAGACGGCGCTTCTGGAGTACGCGGTCGAACAAGCGTCGGCGTTTCGGGTCGTGCGCGCGGCCGGCGTGCAGTCGGAGATGGAGCTTGCCTTCGCCGGGTTGCATCAACTGCTCGCGTCGATGCTGGATCGCGTCGAAGGTCTCCCGGTACCGCAGAGCGAGACACTTCGGACGGCGTTCGGCCTCTCCTCCGGCCGTCCGCCGGATCGCTTCTTCCTCGGTCTCGCCGTGCTGACCCTGCTCTCCGATGTGGCGGAGGAGCAGCCGCTCCTCTGCGTGGTGGACGACGAGCAGTGGCTCGACCGCGCCTCGGCCGATGTCCTCGCCTTCGTTGCGCGGCGCCTGGACCGAGAATCCGTCGGTTTGATCTTCGCCGCGCGCGCCGCGAGCGATCAGTTCGCCGGGCTGCCGGAGCTTGTCGTCGGGGGGTTGAGCGACGCGGATGCCGGCCCTCTGCTCGACTCGATCCTGGCTGCACCACTCGACCCGCACGTCCGCAACCAAATCATCAGCGAGACGCGCGGCATCCCGCTCGCGATGCTGGAGGTGCTTCGAGATTTGACTCCGGCAGAGCTCGCAGGCGGCTTCGGTCTCCCCGGCGGCCTCCCAGTCCCCGGGAGCATCGAGGAAACTTTCCGGCGCCGGATCGACGCGCTCCCGTCCGATTCACGACGCCTATTGCAGGTCGCGGCGGCCGATCCCGTCGGCGACCCGCTGCTCGTCTGGCGCGCGGCCGAGCGACTCGGTATCTCCACTGACGCGGCCACGGCACCAGCCCAGGCCGGCTTACTCGAGTTCGGCGCGCGCGTGCGCTTTCGCCATCCTTTGGTGCGCTCGGCGGCCTACTGGTCGGCGTCGCTTCAACAGAGGCAGGAAGCGCACCGCGCGCTGGCGGAAGCGACGGACCTCGAGATCGACCCAGACCGCCACGCCTGGCACCGGGCCCACGCTGCCGCCGGCCCCGACGAGGACGTCGCAGAGGAGCTTGACCGCTCCGCCGCTCGAGCACAGGCGCGCGGAGGCTTAGCTGCGGCTGCCGCCTTTCTCGAGCGCTCGGCTCAGCTGACGCTCGAACCCGCCCGCCGCGCGGAACGCCTGCTTTCGGCTGCCCGGGCAAAGCGGGATGCCGGGGCGTTCGAGGCGGCGCTGGAGCTTCTCGCCACACTCGAGACTGCGCAGCTCGGTTCCTACTCGATGGCCGAGGCGGAGCACCTGCGCGGGCAGATCGCCTTAGAGCAACAGCGAGGCAGCGACGCAGCTCGACTGCTGCTCAGCGCCGCCGAACGCCTCACGCCACTTGACGCCCCCCTCGCTCGCGAAACCCACCTGGAGGCCCTTTTGGCGGCGATGTGGGCGGGTGATCTCGATCGCCCCGGCGGCGTGCTAGCCGCGGCGGAGGCTGCACGGGCTGCCCCGGCGGGTCCCGAGCCCCCACGCGCAGTGGACGTTGTGCTCGACGCGCTCGCGATCCGCTTAACCGAAGGCTACGAGGCGGGCGCGCCCCTGTTGACTCGTGCGCTCGAGCTGCTTCTCGCGCAGGACATGGGCAGTGACGAGGTCGGGCGGTCGCTCTGGCTCGCCGCCTCCAGGTCAACTCAGGCGATTGCTACCGAGCTGTGGGACGCCGACGCCGTACATACCTTGGCCACGCGTCAGCTAGAAGTCGCACGCGAGGCGGGCGCGCTCGTTCAGTTGCGCCTCGCGCTCAACTTTCTCGGTGGAAGCCTCGTTCACTCCGGGGAGTTGGCGACGGCGGAGCTCCTCTTCGACGAGGATCGCTTGGTCGCCGAGGCAACCGGGAACCAGCCGGTTCTGTACAACGACGTGTTGGTCGCGGTCTGGCGCGGCCAGGAGGCGAAGGCGACCGAGCTGCTCGAGGCCATACGACGCGAGGCGCGCGCGCACGGGCTGGGCCGGTTCGTCACCAACCTGACATACCTCGAGTCGGTGCTCAGCAACGCCCTCGGTCGTCATGAGGCCGCGCGCAAGGCCGCTTGGCAAGCGTTCGAGCGCGATGAACTGGGATTCGGGTCATTGATCGTGCCGGAGCTGGCCGAGGCAGCGTCGCGGACGGGCGACGCTGCGCTGCTGAGGACCACGCTCGACTGGCTGACCGAACAAGCTCACGTGACACCAACGGAGTGGGCGCGCGGGATCGAAGCCCGCGTTCGCGCGCTATCGAGCGACGGCGCAGCCGCAGAGGCGCTCTACCGCGAAGCGCTCGAGTGCCTCGGCCGTACCCGCCTCCGCATCGAGCTCGCCCGCACGCACCTGCTCTACGGGGAGTGGTTGCGACGCGAGCAGAGGCGCGTCGACGCCCGCGAACAGCTGCACACCGCCGACGACATGCTGTCGATGATGGGCGTCGAAGCGTTCGCCGACCGGGCCCGCCGCGAGCTCCTCGCCACGGGTGAGACCGTCCGCAAACGCCGCGTTGAGACCCGAGCCGACCTGACCGCCCAAGAGGCCCAAATCGCTCGGCTCGCGCGCGAAGGACTCACGAACCCCGAGATCGGCGCTCAGCTATTCATCAGCCCGCGCACGGTCCAGTACCACCTGCGCAAGGTGTTCCTCAAGCTCGGCATCAGCTCCCGCGCCGAGCTCGATCGGGTCCTTCCCGGCGAGGCCGCCGCTCCGTCGCTGTAGGCGGCTTCCACGCCGACGATCGGCTCGGCGCTCACGTCCGGGTCGGCAGCGGGCGCCACCGGCCGGCTGAACTAAAGTGAACCGAAGCGATGGATGCGCATCTCGACGCCGAGCATCGCGACACGGTCGAGCAGATCTTCAGCCGGCCGTCCAGCGGCAATGTGGTATGGCGCCGCGTCCGCTCGCTGCTCGAAGCGGTCGGGACTGTAGAGGAGGAGCGCGACGGCCGGCTGAGCGCCACGCTCGGCGGCGAGACGGAGACCTTCGACCCGCCGCATGGCAAGGACGTCGACGTACAGATGCTCGTCGATCTTCGGCGCATGCTGCGACGCGCCGACATCACGAGCTGAGCTCGAGCGCGATCGACATCCGTCGCGAGCTTCCCGCAGGCGATCCGCGAGCCTGCCGATTTGCTTTCCGTCGATCTCGACGAGAATCGACAGCATGGAGGCAACACTCGGGCGCTGGAACATCGACGGCGTCGAGTTCGACGTGGAGACGGCCTGGGGTCTGACCGTTGCTCGCGGCCGCTTCGACCGTGCAGCCGGCTCGTACAAAGTCGGCCCTGAAGGCACGCAGATCGAGCTGACATTGGACGCTCGGAGCATCGTCACCGAGAACGGGATGTGGAACGACCTCCTGCGCTCGAATGAGCTCTTGGGCATCGCCGAGCATCCCGATGTGCGCTTCACCTCAACCGGTGTCAGCGATTCAGGCCAAGGGAAGCTCCACGTCGAAGGCCGCCTCGAAGCGACGGGCAAGGTCGTGCCGGTCGCTTTCGACGCCGTTGTGCACCGGGTTGACCACGGGCTCGAGATTGACGTCGCGGCAACCGTCGACGGCCAACAGCTCGGCAAGCACGGTGGTCAGCTCGGGATGATGCTGCCAGCGACCGTGCACATCACGGCCCGGCTCTCAGACGCGCGTAAACCGGTGCGAGCCGACTCCGCATAGGCAAACTCTCGGAAGTCACTGCAGGTTGGAGTCGTCGTCGAGGGGGCCGGACCAAGACGGATGAGCGTACGCGCCGCGAGCCCAGATACCGAACGAGTCGCAACCGCGCCACCGGCGCTTCTCGGACGCGATCGAGACCTCGTAGAGCTCTACGCGCTGGTAGACGGCATCGAGGACCACGGCGGCGCCCTCGTCGTTCGCGGGGAGGCTGGAATCGGCAAGTCCACCTTGCTCGGGGCCGCAAGGGAACGAGCTTTGGACCGAGGAGTTGCGGTGGTGTCCACAGCAGGTGCGCTTTCGGAGGCCCAGCTTGCGTTCGCGGGCCTTCACCAGCTCCTGCTCCCCTTATTCGGCCGTCTGGATCTCCTTCCAGACCCGCAGCGACGGGCCCTCGAGACGGCGTTCCGTATTGCCGACGGCGCCGCGCCTGACCTGTTCCTGATCGGCCTCGCGACGCTCGGGCTCGTCGCAGAACGGTCGGCGGAGACACCGCTTCTCTTCGTGGTCGACGACGCGCAGTGGCTGGACCGGCCTTCTTCCGAGGTGCTCGCGTTCGTGGCGCGGCGGGTCGAATCGGATCCGGCAGTCCTGCTGTTCGGCATCCGAGAGGGATTGCCGAGCTCCTTCGACGACGCGCATCTGCCCGAGCTGCCCCTGTCCGGGCTGGATCAGGATGCGTCGAATGCCCTTCTCGACCTTGGCGCAGCGACGCTGCCGGTCGATCTCAGGCGCCGGATCCTCGAGGAGGCGGCCGGTAATCCACTCGCCCTGATCGAGTTGCCGGCAGCCGCGGCCGAGCTCGGCACAGACAAGCCGCAGTCCGGCCCTCTCCCGCTGACCGCTCGACTCGAACAGGCATTCGCATCGAGGCTCACGACGCTCGGCGCAGACGCCCAGAGACTGCTTCTCCTGACGGCACTCGACGAAGTCGACCTGGTCGAGCTGAGCCGGGCGGCGGGAAAGCCGGTCGCCGCCGCCGATCTGGAGCCGGCTATCGCCGCCGGCCTCGGGAAGCTCGACTCGCGTGTATTTCGATTCCGACACCCTTTGATCGTCTCGGCGGTCAAGCAGGCGGCGACGGCCGACGAGCTTCGGAGCGCACACGCTGCCCTCGCCGAGGCACTGGCCGATGAGCCGGACCGTGCCGTCTGGCACCGCGCCGCGGCCGCAGCGGGGCCGGACGACGTAGTCGCTGAAGAGCTTGACGCGGCAGCCCAACGCGCAATGAATCGCGGGGCCGGCGACGTCGCTATCTCGGCCTTCGAGCGCGCAGCAGAGCTGTCCGTCGAACCACAGCGCCGTGCACAGCGGCTCTACCTCGCAGGCGAGCTGGCGCGCGAGCTCGGCCGGGCGAGCCACGGCGTGCGTTTGCTCAGAACGGCGCAGCTGATCGGGCTTCCTGCTGCCGAACACGCGATGGCCTCGTTCCATCTGGAGATAGCCGAGAGCACGTGGTCGGGGTCGGCCACGATCCGCGACTTCGCGCGAATCGCGCGTGAGCTGGCGGACAGCGGTGAGGGGGAGCGAGCCCTCAACGCACTCGGCACGATCTCCGTGCGCGCCTACTGGGAGCGGCTGGACCAGGAGACGAGGCGAGAGGTTGCCTCGATTTCAGACGAGATCACGGTTCCAGCCGACGACCCGGCCCGCTTGTACGTCCTTGGGTCGATCGATCCGCTCGGCAGAGCAAAACAGGTCGTCCAGCAAATCGGACGCCTGTCCCCAGTCAGCATGTCCGACCCGGAGCAGCTCTTCCACGTCGGCGTCGCGGCCTCATCGGTCTGGGCCGAAAATCTGGCGATTCCCTTCCTCCGCGCAGGGGCCGCCGCCGCTCGGGCGCAGGGGCGGCTCAGCCTGCTCACCCACACGCTCGTGTTCGAGGCCTGGGCCGACCTTCGTCCCGGAGCCGTGCGCCAAGCGATCACCCGTGCGGCCGAAGCTGCACGAATCGCGCAGGAGATCCGCGCGCCGCGGTACATGGTCGCCGCACAGCTCGCTCAGGCGATCGCAGGGGCGGAGCAGGGCGAAGACGAGACCCCCGAGCGCCTGATCGCCGAGGCCGAAGCCTTGCTCATACCGCTGGGGGCAAACCCCATGCTTGCCCTCACCGCATACGCGCGGGGCCGGCTGGCGCTTGCCAGAGAGCGGTTCGGTGACGCGTACGAGCACCTCGTTCGGATCTTCGACCCGGCGGGCAACGCCTTCCATTCGTTTGTCCGCGGCTGGGCGATCGCCGATCTGGCCGATGCGGCAGCCCGCGGCGACGGCGACCTCGCCGCGGTTCGCGGTTACCTCACCGAGTGGGAGCAGGTCGCGGCGGCGACACGCGCCCCTCATCTGCAGGTGCAGGTTGCGTACGCAGCGGCAATCCTGGCCGCAGACGCGGTCGCCGAAAGGCAGTTTCGGGCCGCGATCGCGTCCGCCCAGGCGGAGTGGCCGTTCTACGCGGCTCGCGCCCAGCTCGCCTACGGGGCCTGGCTGCGGAGGCACCGGCGCATGACGCAGTCTCGTGCTCCGCTCCGCGAGGCAGCCGCGACGTTCGAGGCTCTCGGCCTACTTCGGTACGCGGAGCGGGCTCGGCGAGAGCTGCGGGCCTCCGGCGAAAGAGTTCGCAGCCGCGTCCCTGGAGGCTGGGCTCAACTGTCACCCCAGGAGCTCCAGATCGCCCAGCTCGCGGCGGAGGGCCTCTCGAACCGGGAGATCGGGGAGCAGCTCTATCTCTCGCACCGGACGGTCGAGTCACACCTGTATCGGCTCTTCCCAAAGCTCGGCGTCACATCCCGCGCGCAGCTGCGGGATGCGCTGAACCCCGCTCCGGGCTCCTGACGAAATGCAGTGAGTCCACGTAAGCGACGGGGGATCGCCCCGGGCTAGCGTCGCTGCTCAGTGGACCAAGTCAGAAAGGAGTTACGTTGACTACCGCAATCATCGGCGTCGGCAACCTCGGAGGCACGGTTGCACGCCACCTCGTGGCGGGCGACGAGCCCGTCGTCCTGGCCGCCGCCGACGAAGCACATGCAGAGGCGCTGGCGGACGAGTTGGGCCCGAATGCGAGCGCTGCCTCGGTGGAGGACGCGATCGCGGGCGCAGACGCCGTCGTGCTCGCGACCTGGCTCGACCAGACCAGGGAGCTGGTGCCCCCTGAAGCCCGCCTGCTCGAGAACAAGGTCGTCGTCGACCCCTCTAACCCGATCGGGTTCGATGAGAACGGGCAGATCTTCCGGACGCTGCCGGAAGGACAGTCGTCCGGCTCAGTGGTGGCCGGCCTTCTCCCGGCGAGCGCGCACTACGTCAAGGCATTCGGCTCTCTCGGCGCCGTCGAGCAGCTCGCGACCGGCGCGAACCACGAGCCGCGGATCGTTCTCTTCTACGCCACCGACGATGACACGGCGGAGGCGACCGCCCAACGCCTGATCAGCGCGGCCGGCTTCGAGCCGTTGAAGGTGGGAGGCGTCTCCGACGCGGGTCGAATGGAGGGCCCCGACGGCGAGCTCCAGGGGCGGATCTTCGATCTCGACGAGGCGCAGGCCACCATCGCAAAGGAAGGAGCAAGAACGTGAGCGCAACCGACACCGCCACCCTGCCCGATTACGCCCCGCTCCCCGAGGCGGCGGTCGGGCCGGCCCTCAACGATCAGGGCTATTACGTCGGCCGAGTAGAGCGGAACCTCTACTACGTCACCGACGGGACGTACATGTCGGCGTTCCTGACGACCTCGGACGGCGTCGTCGTGCTCGACGCCCCGCCCACGCTCGGGAACAACATCCAGAGGGCGATCGACGAGATCGCCGCCGCGAACGGCGTCAGCAACAAGGTCGAGTACCTCGTCTACTCGCATCATCATTCCGACCACGTCGGCGCGGCGTCGCTCTTCGACAAGAACGTGACTCGCATCGGGCACGAGGAGACGCGAACGCTCCTGCTGCGGGACAACGACCCGGCGAGGCCTCCGAACGAGGAGACGTTCCAGGACAAGCGCACCCTCGAGATCGGCGGCGAGCGGATCGACCTCGCTTTCCACGGCCCCAACCACTCCCCCGACAACATTCTCATCCACCTGCCCGGCCACGACACGATGATGCTCGTCGACATCGTCAATCCGGGGTGGGTGCCGATCTACCGGTCCAATCTGAGCGAAGACATCCCCGGCTACATCGAGGCGCCGGCGAACGCCCTCGCCTACCCGTGGAAGCACTTCATCGGCGGCCACATGGGCCGCCTCGGCACGCGGGAGGACCTCGCCCTCCACCAGCAGTACATGGCGGACATCTCCGACAGCTCCCGGAACGCGATCGACACCGTCGACCCGACGCCCTACTTCGTGAAGTACGGCGAGAACTTCTGGGCTGCGCTGAAGGGCTACCTCGACGAGACGGCCGCCACCGCGGCCGCGCCCGTGATCGAGAAGTACACCGGCGTACTGGCCGCGGCCGACGTGTTCACCGAGGACGTGACGTTCGAGGTGATGCAGTCGATCCGCCTCGACCTCGGCTACGGCGCCCAGGTGCACCCGTGATGGCGAGCCTTCCTGTACGGGACCCGGTCGGCGACCACCTGCTGACGCCGAAGAACGCGGCGATGATCGTGACCGATTACCAGCCCTCCCAGTTCGCCGGGGTTCAGTCCATCGATCGCGACCTCCTGCTCGAGAACATCGTCTCGACCGTGAAGACGGCCAAGCTGTTCGGCGTCCCGATCGTCCACTCGACGATCAACGTCGCAACCGGACGAGGACAGCCGACGGTTCCCGAGCTGGCCGAGCTACTCGAAGACGCCCCCCCGGT
>Ga0207428_10003795_pt1 | contig 14495 bp, 10 predicted proteins | sample RhiMethybrSRZTD1_FD_187600 | JGI IMG/M metagenome (GOLD analysis project Ga0207428, IMG submission 187600) | Populus rhizosphere microbial communities from Tennessee, USA - Rhizosphere MetaG P. TD hybrid SRZTD1 (SPAdes) (version 3) | ecosystem: Host-associated > Plants > Roots > Rhizosphere >...
GCTTGGACTCGAGCGCGAACCGGAGGTCGTAGCTCTGGTCCTTGACGTAGGCGCACAGGAAGTCCATCGACTCCCGATATCGCCGCAGCGCGACCAACGTGTCCTTGGAGGAGTCGGTCTCCACGCCCTCGCGCCCACCCCAGAAGACGTACGTGGTCGCGCCGAGTTCCACCCCGAGGTCGATCGCGAGCATCGTCTTCTGCAGCGCGTAGGCGCGGACCCTTGCGTCGTTGGCCGTGAACGCGCCGTCGCGGAAGATCGGGTCCTTGAACAGGTTCGTCGTCGCCATCGGTACGACCAGGCCGGTGGCGTCGAGCGCCTTGCGGAAGTCGGAGACGATCTGGTCGCGTTCGTGGGCGCCGGCATCGATCGGGACGAGGTCGTTGTCGTGCAGGTTGACGCCCCACGCCCCGACCTCCGCGAGCAGCTCGACGAGCTGGACGGGCGACAGGGCATCCCGGACGGGTCCGCCGAACGGGTCGATGCCCACGTTGCCGACCGTCCACAGTCCGAACGAGAAGCGGTGCTCGGGTTGCGGTTCGTACGCCATCTCGTGACCTCCCTCGAGGGTCCTGCGGGTCAGGCTACCCCGCCGCGCGCACGCGTTCCTAGCCGGCCAGGGTCATGACCCTCTGCGGTCGCAGGAGGAAGGGCGGGAGCCAAGCCGGGATGTTCGAGAACGGCAGCACGTCGGGATGGAGCTCGATCCCGAGGGCCTCGGCCATGAAGGCCCGCCGGGCTCGGACGCGCGACCACGCGTCGGGGTACCGCGTCGCGAACTCGGACCGCAGCGACTCGTCGGCGAGCGCGAGACCGTCCTCGATGTTCGTCGTGAAGTACTCGGTCCCCGTTGCGGGGATGACGTCGACCTGGAAGGCCATGCCCGAACGCAGCTCGATCATGGATCCGGCCGAGATCGGCGAGTTCACCCACTCGTCGAGGTGGATCTGGTGTCCGGGGTTCAGGAAGATGCCGAAGAACGGGTCGCCGAGCCGCCGCTGCACGATCTCGTGCAGCACGCCGCCCGTCTGGCCGATCCGTAGGGCCCCGTACCACTCCGCGATCGCCTCGAAGTAGGGCCCCACCAGCTTGTCGACGTAGTCGTGGATCGCCGCCGGGAGGTCGACAGCGTCCTCGACGACGAACCCCGCGCGGCAGTTCAGGGCACCCCAGATCCCGAACGCCACCGTGAACCGGTCGCCGTGCTCGAGCCTGCGGTCGGTGGGGCTGAGCAGGCCGAAGGTCGCCCGGTCGCCGCTCGAGAGCATCAGGTGGCAGGACAGGGGCGAGCCGTTCCACGACAAGAGCGACACGGCCTCGTCCTCGCGCATCCCGGGCTCGAGCGCGAACAGCAGCCGCCGGACGCCGTTCGAGGTCTGGCACGCCGCGTACTCGAACGCGGCCAGCTGCTCGACCTCGTTGAGGACGCGCAGGCCGTCGGCGGCATCGATCATCAGGTGGTTGGCGTTCTCGACCGAGCCGGAGGGGGTCATGCGGCGGAGCTCGTCCGCGATGTACGCCGGGATCTCGATCGTGCCGCGGTCCTCGAACGTCTTCCACCCGATCACGCCGACCTTCGCGCCGGCGTCGATCCCCTCGTCCGCAAGGATCTCCGACAGCGATCGAGAGCGGTCGCGCGGCTGGCTCGGGAGGCTGAAGTCCTGGAACAGGTGTCGTCGCATCGGCAGCGGCGCCGCTCCCGCGACGCCGAAGCACTCGTTGCCGACCACGACGGCCGGCTCGCCCGACGGGCCGACGACGAGCATCGCCTCCTCGAAGCGGGGATCGAAGCCGGTCACGTACGCGAGGTTCGCGCTGTGCTCCCGGTCCGCGTAGACCACGATGCGGTCGTAGCCCTCTTCGGCGGCGCGCTCTCGGAGGCGTTCGAGCCGGTCGGCGTAGAACGCGGCCGGGATCTCGGGCACGACCTCGGGCATCCCGAAGTCGGGCAGGTCGACCTCGGCGAGGCGCGCGCCCGTCATGGGGTCGGCTCGGGGGGCGTCCACGTCGCCGGCTCCCCCCCGCGGGGGATCGTGACCAAGCGGTTCGCGCCGACCTCCTGCCAGGGACCGACCTCGCCGTCGGGCCACAGGATCCGGACCTCGGCCGAGTCGGCGCCGCCCAGGCCGACATGGACCCATCCGAGCTCGCCGCTCGCGTGGCCCCCGCCGATCGTGAGCTCGCGCTGGACGGTCCGATCGCCGAACCGCACCTGGATCCACGAGCCGATCGCGTCGCGGTTCGGGCCGGGCTGCTGGGGGCGCACCGCGAGCCAGTTGCCCATCGGCCGTGGATCGGTCGCGGTGCCCGAGCCGACGTTGCGGTACAGGCTGACGTTCACGCGACGGTTCACCTGCACGATGTCGAGCATGCCGTCGAGGTTGAGGTCGACGACGGCCGCGCCGCGTCCCCCGACGAAGCTCGCGATGCCCGCGGCGAGGCCCCCCTCGACGAACGTCCCGTCCGCCTGTCCGATGAGCAGGTCGCTCGGGTCCTTCGACGCGAAGTCCTGTTGGGCCTCGACGTTGCCCTTGGAGACGAACAGGTCGACGAACCCGTCGTCGTTCACGTCCTGGAACTCGGGGTGCCACGCCGTGGAGGGCAGGGGATCGCCGCCCGTGTACGGACGCGTCGCGGTCACGCCCCTGCCGATCGCGATGTCCCGATAGGTCGGCGAGCCGGTCGCGTCCGCCAGCGTCTGGAGCTTGTTGTCTCCCTGGCTCGTGAGGTAGACCTCGGGCTTGCCGTCGCCGGTGACGTCGTAGCTGGCGATGCCCATCCCCCAGATCACCAGTCGCTGCCATCCGTCTTCCCGCGTGTAGAGGCGAGGGGCTTCACCTTCTGCGACTCGCCAGAGCTGCTCCTCGCCGTCGAGGTAGTAGTGCCGGTCGTTCGCCATCCGGAGGTCGGCGTGACCGGACCGGTCCCAGTCGCTGAACAGCACGGACAGCGTGCAGTATCCCGGCGTGAGCGGGATCGGTTCGACGTACCTCTGTTGACCGGACCCGGGCCGCACGAGCTCGCTGTCGGCGCAGTTCCTCCGGTCCGGATCCGTCCCCAGGTCGAGGTAGTTCCCGAACGCGAGCGTCGGCATCGCGGCCGAACCCTCCCACGTCGCGCTGAATGCGGCGGTCAACGCGTCGCCGCCCTCGTAGCCCCACGTCTCGTTCGCGCGCTCGAACCGGCAGTCGCCACGGCCGCGCAGGAGGACGTTCTCGCCGTTCCGAAGGACCGCCAGATCGGTCAGCCCGTCACCGTCGATGTCGATCGGATAGGCCCCGAGGACGCGGGTGAGATCGGTCGTCGGATCGGATAGCTTCGCGAACCGCAGGGCGCCCCCGATCGGGCTCTCGTTCCGGTAGAGGGCGGCCGGGTTGGCGCCGCCCGCGACATAGAGGTCGGGCTTGCGGTCGGCGTCGCAGTCGAAGGTCGCCACGCCGCCGCCCACGAAGTAGGGGAACTCGCCGTCGTACACGTGGTCGATGCCCGCGGCGGTGGACTCCTCGACGAAGCGCGGCGCCGGGGCAGCCGCCTCACCACCACGCTTCAACGCCGAGCCGATCGCCAGCACGACGGCGAGCGCAAGGAGCGCGCCGCCGATGACCCCGAGGACCAGCCACAGCGCGTTGGATCGACCCCGCTCCGGGCGTCCCGCTTTCGGCCTGGCGTCGGGCGGTCCGCTGGCGCCCTCATCGGTTGCCGACCTCACACGTTGCATCCGTCCTGCCTCGCGCACGTGGTGGCGCGCTCGCATCCCGGATCGTGCCGTGGCGGGATCGTCGCGCGGGGTCGCAGAGTATCCGGGGCTCCGAACGGGCGCAACGGCTCGCGCGACCAGCGCACGGGGGACGGATTGCGCGCTCTGCCCGAATATGCCATGTTGGCGCGCGGCCCAGGCACAGCGGACCGAGTGCGCCCATCCTTCGACGGGTGGTCGTCATGCGGTATCCGCGAAGCCGCAGGGGCCGTCCGGTTCGTACAACGGGGAAGGTCGGCACGTCATCGGGACGTCCGTCCAGAAGGGGGGGTGTGCGTTGAAGCGTCGATTGCTGGCGTTGCTCGCCCTGTCGGTTCTGCTGCTCGCCGCGTGTTCGAACGACGACGGCGGTGGCGGATCGACGGGAGCGACTGGGGGAGCCACCGGCGGCGGCAACGTCACCGTGGGCGTTTCCTGGAACAACTACAACGAGGAACGGTGGGCCAAGTGGGACGAGCCCGCGATCCAGGAGGCTCTGCAGGCCTGCGGAGCGGAGTACATCTCCTCCGACGCCGGGTCGTCCGCCGAGCAGCAGCTGGCCGACGTCGAGAACCTGATCTCGCAGGGGGCGAACTCGCTCATCATCCTGGCGCAGGACGGTGAGGCGATCCTGCCCGCGGTGCAGAGCGCACTCGACCAGGGCATCCCGGTCGTCGCGTACGACCGGCTGATCGAGAACCCGGGCGCGCTGTACGTCACGTTCGACAACGTCGAGATCGGGCGACTGGAAGCGGAGTCCGTCTACGACGTGGTCCCCAAGGGCAACTACGTGTTCATCAAGGGGAACTCGGCCGACGCGAACGCCGACTTCCTCCGTTCGGGCCAGCAGGAGGTCCTCCAGGACGCGCTCGACTCGGGTGACATCAAGAACGTCGGCGAGTCCTACACCGACAACTGGGACCCCGCCATCGCGCAGACGAACATGGAGCAGTTCCTGACGGACAACAACAACAAGGTCGACGCCGTCCTCGCGGAGAACGACGGCATGGCCGGGGGCGTCGTGGCCGCGCTCGAGGCCCAGGGTCTGGCGGGGGAGGTCGCGGTGTCCGGACAGGACGGCGACGCCGCCGGACTGAACCGCGTGGCGCTGGGGACGCAGACCGTGGACGTCTGGAAGGACGCTCGGGAACTCGGCAAGGCCGCGGGTGATGCGGCGTGCGCGATGGCGCAAGGCACGGCGCTCCAGGACGTCTCGAACACGGAGGCGTTCGATTCGCCGGGCGGGAACTCGATGACCTCGATCTTCCTGACCCCACAGGCGATCACGCAGGACAACCTCAACGTCGTGCTCGACGCCGGGTGGATCTCCCAGGAAGACCTGTGCCAGGGCGTCGATCCGGGCACGGTGGATGCGTGCGGTTAGCGCACGAGGCCTGACACTCGTTGACCCGGGGGCGCTCGCCTCACCCGTCGGGGTGAGGCGAGCGCCCCTCTTGACATAGGATTCGACCGGTGGCTGAGACCAAGGTTTCCGCGGCCGAACGAGAGCCGGAGGCGCAGCCGGCGCCCCCCGAGGAGCGCGGCAAACGGTCGCTCCGCGAGCTCTTCCGGTCGGCCGAGGTGGACACCCGGCTCCTCGGGATGCTTGCCGCCCTGGCGATCATCTGGATCCTCTTCCAGATCATCACCCCGAACCACACCTTCCTCACGCCGAGGAACATGTGGAACCTGTCGGTGCAGACCGCCGTCGTCGCGATCATGGCGACGGGGATGGTCCTGATCATCGTGACGCGCAACATCGACCTGTCCGTCGGCGCGGTCATGGCCGCCGTCGGCATGGCGATGGCGATCGTCCAGCACGACTGGCTGCCGGAGTGGATCGGGCTCGACCACCCGCTCACGTGGGTGATCACCGTCGCGGTCGGGCTGGTCCTCGGCGCGGCGATCGGGGCGTTCCAGGGGACCATCGTCGCGTACGTCGGCGTGCCGTCGTTCATCGTGACGCTCGGCGGGTTCCTCGTGTGGCGGGGTGTCGCTTGGTGGATGGCGAGCGGCCAGACGATCGCGCCGATGGACACGCTCTTCCGCAAGCTGGGGGGTGGCTCCACGGGAACGGTGGGCGGGACGTGGAGCTGGATCCTCGGCATCGCCGCGTGCGCGGGGATCGTCATGCTGCAGTTCAGCAAGCGGCGACAGCGCAATCGGTACGGGTTCCGGCAGCGTCCGATGTGGGCCGAGGTCACGATCGCGGTGATCGGCTGCGGGGCCGTGCTCCTGCTGGTTGGGTTCCTGAACCGCTACTACCTGCCGCCGGCGCTCGCGGCGCAGGCCGGCAAGGCCGGGCAGAACATCTCGCTCGGCCTGGCCTACCCGGTGCTGATCGCGATCGGCGTCGGCATCGTGATGACGTTCATCGCGACGCGGCGGCGCTTCGGCCGCTCCGTCTACGCGATCGGCGGGAACCCCGAGGCGGCCGAGCTCGCCGGCATCAAGACCAGGCGGACGATCGTCAGGACGTTCACGCTGATGGGCCTGCTGGTCGGTCTCGCCGCCGCGGTCCAGATCGCCCGCCTCAACGCGGCGGTGAGCAGCCTCGGGACCGGGATGGAGCTCAACGTGATCGCGGCGGCGGTGATCGGCGGGACATCGTTCGCGGGCGGCGTCGGCACGATCGTCGGGGCATTGCTCGGCGCGCTCATCATGCAGTCGCTCGTGTCGGGCATGGTGCTGTTGGGCATCGAGGCGCCGCTCCAGGACATCGTCGTCGGGATCGTCTTGGTCCTGGCGGTCACCTTGGACACGATCTTCCGTCGGAGGGCCGCCAGGTGACGGACCGGTCGGGCAGGCCGCTGGCCGAACTGCGCGACATCCGGGTCGCGTTCGGCGGCGTCCACGCGGTCCAGGACGTGACGGTCGACCTGTACCCGGGCGAGGTGGTCGGGCTCGTCGGCGGCAACGGCGCCGGGAAGACGACGCTGATCCGAACGCTCTCGGGCGCACACCCGGCGGACTCGGGGCAGATCCTGATCGACGGCGAGCCGGTGACGATCTCGCACCCGCGCGACGCGAAGGCGCTCGGGGTCGAGACGATCTATCAGAACCTCGCGCTCGCGGACAACATCGACGCGCCGGGCAACGTGTTCCTCGGGCGCGAGCTGACGACGCGGTTCGGGAACCTCGACGACAGCGCCATGGAGGACGCGACCCGCAAGTTGATGGGCCGGCTCAACCCGAAGTTCCAGAACTTCGTCGTGCCGGTGGCCTCGCTGTCCGGCGGTCAGCGACAGTCCGTGGCGATCGCGCGGGCGGTGCATTTCAACGCCCGGATCCTGATCATGGACGAGCCCACCGCCGCCCTCGGCCCCGCCGAGACCAGGCAGGTCGGCGATCTCATCAAGCAGCTGCGCGAGGAAGGCCTCGGTATCTTCCTGATCAGCCACGACATCCACGACGTGTACGACCTGTCCGACCGGATCAGCGTGATGCTCCAGGGAAAGCTGGTCGGCACCGTGAACAAGACCGATGTCACGACGGACGAGGTCCTGGCCATGATCATCCTGGGCAAGCTGCCGGGGGAGGTCACCCAGAAGGACCTGGCCGAGCTGCACTGACCCCGCCCGCTCCGTCAGGGGTTGGGGCCCACCTCCACGAGAAGCCATCGATCGCCGGTCGGTCGGCTGAGCACGAAGGTGCGCGAGAACGGCGAGGACGTCCGGCCAGCCTCCTTCCCGTCCACGCCGTACGTGACCGCTTCGACCGACCCGCCGGCCTGGAAACCGAGGCTGAGGCCGGCCTGACCCTCGGGTTGCACGAGGACGACGTGGAGCTCGTCGAACGTGTAGTGGGGGACGTCGGCGCGTCCGGTCTCGTTCACATCGTCGACGCGTCGCTCGAGCGTGGTCAGGCGTTGGCCGTCGTCGACCGAGGAAAGGAGGCTCTTCTCGCCGCGGCGGAGCGCCCGAGCCTCGACCTCCAGGTTCTCCGCGAGCGTGAGGGCGATCGCCTGCACCTCGGCCTGCGTCAGGTCGCCTCGGTGGACCACCTCGGGGTCGACGGTGACCGGCGGAAGGGTGGAGGGCTCGACGTGGACGTCGAGCAGAGGCTCGGCGGGCGGGTCGGTTGCCGCCGAGCCGCTCGTCGCGACGAACGCCTCCCGCGCCGGCGCCCCCGCCGCGACGACCGCGGTCCCCAGCAGCACGACCGCGGCACCGGCGATCGCCCCGCGCGCGAGCGCCCGGCCGGGCGCGAGATACCCATGGCCTCGCCGGCCCAACCCGACGAGGTAGGCGGGAAGCCGGTCGCGTTCGGATCCCGGGGCCGGCAGCAGCTTGTCGAAGAAGAGCCGGGCGACGCACAGGACCACCAGCCCCGACAGCAGCGCGACCTTGGCGCCGAACTCCGTCGTCTGGGGCGCGATCAGCAGCGTGCACACCAACGCGACGGCGGCGCCGAACGCGATCCGTGCCACCCGCCCCGCGGGCGTCGTCTTCGGGTCCGTGATCATGAAGAACAGGAAGATGAGGATCTCGGGCGAGAAGACGATCACCCACCAGAAATGCGCCCCGCACACCGGCTCGAACGACCACCGCGCTGTCATGCAGTGCCCGGACGCCGCGAGGATGCCGATCCCGGCCGCGAGCGTCAGCCAGAAGGCCGCCGACATCCCCAGCAGGTGCAGCCTGGCGGTGATCAGCAGGCCGCCCACGAGGATGATCAGGTACGCCGCGATCATCCAGCCGTCGAACGGCGCCCACCAGAAGTCGAGCGGCTCGATCCGGGCGCTGCCGAGGAGCAGGAACGCGGCCACGAGGCCGACGTTCGACGGGTTGAAGATGTGGCTGCCGCGATAGCGGATCACGTACTTCGTGAGCAGCGACAGCCCGGCGACGAGCGCGAACACGTACCAGCCGCGCCAGCTCCAGTGATCGTTGCTCTGCATGTCGCTCAGACGCAGGATCAGCGCGACGCCGCTGCCGGTCAGCATCGCGCTCGCCGGCCAGACCACGGTGCCTGTCTTGGAGAGCGTCCACCCGACCTCGATGACGGCACAGACCAAGATCGCGACCAGGATCTGGGGAACCGACACGCGGAACCCGAGCCCGATCTGGCCCAGGACGTGGATCGAGATGATCACCGCCGCGAGGTGGAGCCGCGGGTCCCGGATGTTCGGCGCGACGAAGGGGTAGGTGCGTCCGAAGACCCGCACCGTACGGCCGGCCGGTTCCGCGGGCGGCTCGTGCGCCGCGGGTACGGGCGCCACCTCCGGCGTCGCGGGGGCACCCGTCACCGCCCGTGCCGACGCCTGCGTGATCGACGGATGCGGCTCGTTCAGGACGTCCCTCCGGACACGGGTTCGGCAGGAGGGGGTATCGTACGCGCTCGTCCGCATCGATCCGCCACGCACCCGAGGAGCCCAGATGATCCCGACCGAGCCCATCGGTAGCATCCCGAGACCGAAGACGCTGATCGACGGCCGGGCCGCGCTCGCCGAGGGGACGATCTCGCCCGAGGAGCTTCGCGCGCTTCAGGACGAGGCGCTTGCGGACACGATCCGGCGCTTCGAGGAGACGGGCTCGCCCGTCATCTCGGACGGCGAGCAGACCAAGTCGAGCTTCGTGACCTATCCGCTCGACGGCGTGACGAACCTCGTGGCCGACGGCGTCGTGATCCCGTTCGCGGACGGCCACACGAGGCAGCTGCCGGTGCTGGTGTCGGGACCGTTCCGGTTCGGGACGTACGCGTCGAGCTTCCTCGCGGAGGCGAAGAGGCGGACGAACATGCCAGTGAAGCAGGCCGTGATCGCCGCCTCGGCGCTCAGCCTCATCTATCCGCAGGATGGGATCGACGGCTACTCGCGGGATGCGTTCCTCAACGATCTGGTCGACGAGAGCGAGAAGGACATTCGGACGTCACTCGACGCCGGTGCCCACAAGGTCCAGATCGATTTCACCGAGGGCCGGCTCGCCTGCAAGCTCGATCCCTCGGGAGGGCTGCTTCGCGACTTCGTCGCGCTCAACAACCGGGTGCTCGATCGCTTCTCGGACGACGAGCGGACCCGGATCGGCGTGCACACGTGCCCGGGCGGGGATCAGGACTCGACGCACAGCGCCGACGTCGACTACGCGCAGCTGCTGCCCGACCTCTTCCGGCTGAACGTCGGCAATCTCTACGTCGAGATGGCCGCCGAGCAGGACAAGGGCGGCGTCCTCGCCATCATCGCGGAGCACCTGCGCCCCGAACAGCGGATCTTCGTCGGCGTGATCGACCCGATCGACCCGCGCGTCGAGACGCCCGAGGAGGTGCGCGATCGCGTGGTCGAGGCCGCCGACCGCCTGCCGAAGGACCGGCTGGGCACGACGGATGACTGCGGCTTCTCGCCGTTCGGGGACGACGACTCGACGTCTCGCGACGTGGCGTTCGAGAAGATCCGAGCCCGGATCGAAGGCACGCGCCTGGCCGAGGAGCCCCTCGGGCTCTAGCTGCCCGTTGCGGCGCGGCGAACCAGCTGCTTGACGCGGGCGGGCGTCAGCCTCCGCGCGCCGGCCCCCTCGAGCCACGCGAACACCTCGCCCCGCATCCCGAGCGCGGTCACGCCGATCACGTCGCCCCGACGGGAACGCGCCAGCACGCCGCGCAGCCCCGACAGCTCGTCCGCGTAGACATCGATCTCGTCGGCGCCCCCGTCGCGGCCGCCCGCGGCGAGGCGTTCGATCGTCTCCTCGCGGTCGCGTCCACGGAGGTAGCGGAGCAGCTCGGCGATGGCGAGATGGTCCGAGCCCCGGGCCGCCCGGTACCCGAAGTCGTGGAGGATCCGGTCCGTGCGGTCGCCGGCCGCGCAGATCACCAGCCAGATCGCCACCCCCGAACGCCGAAGGCCCGTGCAGATCTCGGTGAGCCCGATCATGCCCGCCTCGTTGTGCGCGTAGTCGATCACCAGGACCCGCCCTTCGAGCTCGAACAGATTCGCCCGGCCCGGGTTGCGTTCGGGATCGGTGACGAACGTCTTCAGGCCTCGGATGACCGCGCGCTCCGAGAGTCCAACCGCGAGCGCCGCCGACGCGGCCTGCATCGCGTTCATCACGTTGTGGCGCGAGATGCCCGCGATCGTGACCGGCACGTCGACGAGCTCGACCAGCGGTTGCGTCGTGGAACCGTCGAGCACGGTGATCCACCCGTCGAGTGGGACCGTCGCCCGGCCGCCCTCCGCGAGCGCATCGCGGATCGCCGGGTGCCACGTGTCGTGCGAGCACAGCCACGTCCGTCCCGTCGAGCCGCGACGCATCGAGAGGACGCGGGGGTCATCCGCGTTCAGCACGTCCCAGCCGCCCGGTCGCGTGATGCGCGTGATCGTCGACTTGACCTCCGCGAGCTGGTCGAGCGTCCGGATCCCGTGCAGACCAAGGTGGTCCTCGGACACGTTCGTCACGACGGCGACGTCGTTGTGCAGAACACCGATCCCACGGAGGAGGATGCCGCCGCGCGCCGTTTCCAGGACGGCCACGTCGGGGTGTTCGGCGAGGGCCCGAGCCGCGCCGCCGAACCCCGAGTAGTCGCCCTCCTCGATCAGCTCACCGTCGCCCCTGTACACGCCGTCCGTGGACGAGTACGCGACGCGCCTGCCCGCCGAGCGGACCAGGTGCGCGAGGAGCCGGACCGTGGTGGTCTTCCCGTTCGTGCCCGTGACCGAGACCACCGGGATCTCGGGCTCGGGGACGTCGGGTTCGTCGCCGGGTTCGGCGGCCGCGACCCGTTCGGCCGCCTCGGTGAGGAGCCGGCCGACCGAACGGCGACCGCCCACCTCGTGCAGGAGCGGCGCCACCTCGCCACCGAGCGCCTCGGCGGAGCCGCGCCGTCGCCACGGGAACGCCACGACGACCTGGTCGGGTTCGGGACCCGGGCGGCTCCGGACCGCGAGGCGCACGCCGCTCGCGTCCGCGAGCCGCCACGTCAGGCGAGCGGCCACGCGCGAGATCGTCCGTCTGCGTTGGTCGGAACCCGGCCGTCCGGGTCGACCGATAGCACCCACGCGTTCGAGCGCCGCGGCCAGGCGTTCCTCGGGGACCTCGAGCCAGCCCCCGACGGCGATCGTGAGCTTGACCGCGGGACGTGGGAAGTACAGGTTCGGACCATCGAGCACGCGAAGCTCGACGAGGTCGGCGCGCGGTGGGGCCACGGGCGCGAGCTTAGTCAGCCGGGGTCGCCGGCGTGGTACCGGCGGAACGCGGGGACGCGCCAAGCCACGAGGCCGGCGCCCGCGATACACAGCAGCCCGCCGGAGACCACCGACACCATCGGCGAGAAGGCCGCCGCCACGAGCCCGGCCTCGAGGTCGCCGAGCCTCGGCCCGCCGGTCACGACCAGGATGTGGATGCCGAAAAGCCGGCCGCGAAGGTGCTCGGGCACCGTGACCTGCAGGATCGTGTTGCGGAACACGGCCGAGATCACGTCGGCCGCTCCCGCGATCGCGAGGAATCCGAAACCGAGCCACAGATGGGACCTCACCAGCCCGAACGCCGCAATGCCGGCGCCCCACACGACGACCGCCCAGATCACCGCCAACCCCTGATGACGGATCCGCCCGACCCAGCCGCTCGTCACCGCGCCCACGAACGCACCCACCGCGGGAGCCGCGAACAGGAGCCCGACCACCGTGGCACCGCGATGGAACTGCGTGATCGCCAGCACCGGGAACAGCGCTCGGGGCATCCCGAACACCATCGCGATGATGTCGATCGCGAACGTCGACTGGAGGACCTGGCGACCGCGCAGGAACGCGAACCCTTCCCGGACGGCGCGCCACCCCACCGCCGCGCGCTCGCCCTCGGCGGGCGGCATCGGTCGGATCGAGATCGAGGCCAGGAGCAGCACGCCGATCGAGATCAAGTCGATCGCGTACGCCCACGAGAGCCCGAAACCCGCCACGACTACGCCCGCGAGTGCGGGGCCGATCAGACCGGCGCCGTTCCAGACGATCTGGTTCAGGGCGGCGGCAGCCGGTAGCTGGGTTCGATCCAGCAGCCGAGGGGTCATCGCGCTGCGGGTGGGGCTATCGATCGCGCTCGTCGCGGCGATGCCGGCCACGGCCACGTAGATCAGGGCGAGCGGTGGATCGCCGTGGACAGCTCCGGCGAACAGGAGACCGGACGAGGCGAGGTAGCCCACCTGTGCCGTGATCAGGATCTTGCGCCGGTCGAAGGCGTCCAGGAACGTGCCGCCTGCGAGCGTTCCCGCCACCAGCGCCACGAACCCGACGAGGCCGATCAGTCCGACGGCGGCCGTCGAACCGGTGAGGCGGTAGACCTGGAAGTAGGTCGCGACGATCGTGAACTGCGAGCCGAAGGTCGACGCGAGCAGCCCCAGCCACAGCCGCCGGAAGTCGCGCGATGCGCGGAGAGGGCTGACGTCGACCGCGATCCGCCGGACCAGCGAGCGCCGGCCGTCGTCGTTCGGCATGTCCCGGACGCTAGCAGGCCGACCGCGAGACCAAGACGTGCCCGAGGCCGACGTTCAATCGCCCAGGCGACGGATCGGAGGAGTCAGCTCGGTGGCCGGCCCGGAGCGATAGAGCCTCGCCGGGCGGCCGCCACCCCGTGTCGTCGTTGCCTGGGTCGCAACGACGAAACCGTCGCTGGACAGGACCTTGCGCGAGAAGTTCCGCGGGTCCAGCGGTTCGGCCCAGATGGCCTCGTAGACCTCACGCAGTTCGGCGATCGTGAACTCGGGCGGGCAGAAGGCGGTTGCTAGGGTCGTGTACTCGAGCTTCCCGCGCGCTCGCTCGATCCCGTCTTCCAGGATCCTGTGGTGGTCGAACGCGAGCTGCTCCGCCGCCAGATCACGAACCGGCCTCCACGCAGCCGCGGCGGCATCGGTGCCGGCCATGGGGGAGGGCGGCTCGGGCACCATCGCCAAATAGGCCACGCTCACCACCCGCATCCGGGAGTCACGGTCCGGATCTCCGTACGTGGCGAGCTGCTCGAGATGACCTACCCGGACACCCGTCTCCTCTGCAAGCTCGCGCGCCGCCGCCTCGTCCAGCCCCTCATCGATATGGACGAACCCGCCCGGAAGCGCCAGTTCGCCCGCGAACGGCTCCTCTCCCCGCTCAATGAGCAGGGCTCTGAGAGCGCCATCGATCACCGTGAGCACGACGAGGTCGACGGCGACCCCGAAAGGGGGGTAAATCGGCGTTTGTGTCATCTTGACAGGAAGCCTCCGGGAGGGTTATCGTCACTCTGACGATAAAGGACCGAGAGAGCGGAGGCAAGGATGACCGCCAGCGATCTCCTCGAATGGATCGGATTCCTCTCCGGTGTGCTGTGTGTCTGGTGGGTGGTCAAGGAGAGGATCGCCAACTGGCCGATGGGCATCGTGAACTGCCTCGCCTGGTTGATCCTGCTCTGGATCAACGCGATCTACCTCAACGCGCTCCTGCAGCTCGTGTACATCGTCATCAGTGTCTACGGCTGGTGGCACTGGTTGTGGGGAGGCGAGGCTCGCGACTCGCTGCCGGTGCGTTACGCCACATCCGCGGAGCGCCTTCGAGCCGCCGCCCTGATCGCCGTCGGAACCGTGGCCGGTGCCCGCTTGATGATGCTCGCCGGTGATGCGGCTCCGGTCTGGGATGCGCTCACGACGATCACGAGCATCGTCGCGATCTACTGGCAGGCCCGGAAGATCTATGAGAGTTGGATTCTGTGGCTGAGCGTGGACGTCATCTACTTCGCGCTCTACGGCTCCCAGGACCTGTGGCTCACGGCGATGACGCAGGTGGCGTTTGGCGCTATGTGCGTGATCGGCC
>Ga0207428_10003796_pt1 | contig 14491 bp, 8 predicted proteins | sample RhiMethybrSRZTD1_FD_187600 | JGI IMG/M metagenome (GOLD analysis project Ga0207428, IMG submission 187600) | Populus rhizosphere microbial communities from Tennessee, USA - Rhizosphere MetaG P. TD hybrid SRZTD1 (SPAdes) (version 3) | ecosystem: Host-associated > Plants > Roots > Rhizosphere >...
TCAATTGATTATTCAGGGGCCGACATCCTGGTCGCATTCCGTGTTGTGCGGCGGGACGCTGATGGAAGTATGATTCTGATCTGGAAAAAGTTGAAATCGTTTCAATCTCCGCACTACGCGCGACAATAAGCTGGAATGAGCCATCTCATCTCCGTAAACAATCTCCATAAAAGCTACGGCGAGGCCATCGCCATACGCGGCATAAGCTTCGACGTCGAAGTGTCCGAGCTAACCGCCATCATCGGCCCGTCGGGCTGCGGCAAATCGACTCTGCTGCGCTGCCTGAACGGACTCGAGCTTTTCGACAGCGGGCGCGTGCGCATCGGCGAGATCACGCTGGACCGGGACAACGACCTTTCGCATCACGAATTCAACACTCGGCTCCGGCGTTTGCGCGAGGAGGTCGGGATGGTCTTTCAAAGCTTCAACCTCTTTCCGCACTTGACCGCGCTGGAAAACGCGACGCTCGCGCCGATGGTGGTTAAGAAGATTGATCGCAGGAGGGCAGAGTCCACGGCCCGCGAATTACTGGCGAAGGTCGGCTTGAGCGACCGGCTCGATTATTACCCTTCGCAGTTGTCTGGGGGCCAGCAGCAGCGTGCGGCGATTGCAAGGGCGCTGGCGATGGAGCCGAAGGTGATGCTTTACGACGAGCCGACCTCGGCGCTCGATCCGAGCCTGGTCGGAGAGGTGTTGACCATAATGCGAAAACTCGACGACGAGGGAATGACTCAGGTCGTCGTGACTCATGAAATGAGATTCGCCCGAGAAGTGGCCGACAAAATCCTGATGCTCGCGGACGGCGAGTTGATCGAAAGCGGTTCGCCGGACGTGATCTTCAGCTCGCCGCGCGACGAACGCACGCGAGCTTTCCTGCAAAGGTACCTGTGATGGTTATTTGCAAAAGCGGCCGATTTTTCCGTAGGGGCAGACCTGCGTGTCTGCCCCGGATTGGCGAATTTCGACGCCGGGGCAGACACGCAGGTCTGCCCCTACGTCGCGCCATCATTTTGATCCTCGCTTTCTTCGCATTGGCCTTACCGATTAACGCTCAGGAACTCCGCTGGGGCGGAGACGCGGAAGGCGGGGCGCCGTACCTGTTGCCAAATCCGAAGAATCCGCGCGAGATCATCGGCTTCGAGATAGATTTGATGAACGCGGTCGGCAAGCAGCTAAACCGGAAATCGGTCTTCGTGCAGAACCAGTGGGACGGATTGATCCCGGGATTGCAGCGCGGAAATTACGATCTGGCGGTCAACGGAATCGAGATCACAGACGACCGCAAAGAGCAGGTCAATTTCTCGATCCCGTATTACGCCTGCGGCGAACAGCTCAGCGTGCGCGTAGGCGAGAATTCGATCAATTCGTTGGCCGATCTGAAGGGCAAGGTCGTCGGCACGCTGAAGGCCTCGCTCGCGCAACGCATCCTCGAACGCGAGGGCGGGATCGAGATCAGGTCCTACGAGAATCAGAACAACGCCTACGACGACCTGGCGCTGGGACGTTTGCAGGCGGTGTTGATGGATTGGCCTATCGCCGTCTATTACAGCAAGCCGAATCCGAAGCTGAAGTTCGTAGGCGGGAGCATAGAGCGGATGGAATACGGCGTCGCCGTGCGCAAGGAAGACACGGAGTTGCTCAAACAGGTCAATGACGCGCTCCTGGCGTTGATCAAATCGGGCGAGTTGCGGGGTATATACGAGAAATGGGGTATCTGGAATGGCGAGACGGAGCAGCTCTTCGCCAAGATTTCTTCGGCCTCGCAACCGGGACAGGTCTACGAGGAATTCACGCAGAACATCACGAAGAAACTGACGTGGCGCGAGAGGCTGGAGCGTTACAAGAGTTATCTGCCGCCGCTATTGCTCATCGGCGCGCCGATGACGTTGTTGATCTCGGTGTTGGGAATGGCTGTCGCGATCGTGATCGGTCTCGCGGTGGCGTTGGTCTATCTTTACGCGCCGCGCCCGGCTTCGTGGCTGGCGCGGGGTTATGTCGAGTTGTTTCGCGGCACGCCGCTGCTGATCCAGCTCTATTTGATCTTTTACGGACTGCCGAACATCGGCGTGAGACTCTCGCCCCTGGTCGCCGCCGTGTTCGGCCTCGGGCTGAATTACGCGGCCTACGAGGCCGAAAACTATCGCGCCGGCATCGAGGCGATTCCGCGCGGGCAGATGGAAGCGGCCCTGTCGTTGGGAATGACGCGAGCGCAGTCGCTGCGCCACGTGATCGTGCCACAGGCGATGCGGCTGGTGATCCCGCCGGTGACCAACGATTTCATCGCGCTATTCAAAGATTCGTCCATCGTCTCAGTGATCACGATGGTCGAACTGACCAAGGTTTATGGCCAACTGGCTTCGACCTATTACGATTACATCGGCGCGGGCGTTCTGACCGCCGCGATCTACTTTTTGATGGGGCTGCCCTTCGTGCGATTGGCGCGATGGGCCGAGAAGCGGCTGGCGACCGACAGACGCGTGCCCGTGACTGCGAAACGGCGCTGGTTCGGCGTCGGGGCGAAGCCGGCTGAGGGTTAACCTGCGCCAAATCAGTACCGCGAGCGGTAGCGAGCGAGGCTCCCGCCAGTAGCCTACTCCGGGAGGCTCGCTCGCTACCGCTCGCGGTACTGAATCGGAGAATAGATATGAATCGTCGAGACGTTTTGAAAACAGGGCTGGCCGCGAGCGTCGCGGGCGCGGCGAATGTTCCCGTCGTTGGGGCCGAAAGCAATCACTTTTACGAACTGCGGATTTATGAGTTGCGGAACGACATCCAACCCGCCCGCATCCAGGAGTTCTTCCAGAACCAATTTATGCCGATGATGAAGCGGCAAGGCGTCGGGCCTGTGGGTTGCTTCAACGTGATTTCGGGATTGCGCAGCCCGTCGCTCGTCGTCGTGATCGATTACAAATCACTCGCCGAGATGCAGTCGGCGATGGAGGCGGCGCGCGGCGACAAAGAGTTCGTGAAAGGCTGGCAGACGTTCGAAGCCGCGAATGAATTGCCCTACACGCGCTACGAGTCGGCGTTGCTCAAAGCCTTCGATTCCCACCAGAAGATCGAAATCCCTCCGACTGACGAGAAGCGCCCGCCGCGCGTCTTCGAGCTTCGCACTTACGAATCGCGCAGCGCCTTCAGCCTGCGCAACAAAGTTGAGATGTTCAACCAGGAAGAGATCAAGATCTTCCGCGATTGCGGCTTCGCGCCAGTCTTCTTCGGAGAGGCGATCGCGGGCGCGAGATTGCCCCATCTGACCTACCTGATCGGATTCGATAACATGGCCGCGCGCGAAAAGGCGTGGGACACGTTCAGGGCGAATCCCGATTGGGCGCGTGTGAGGAACAAGCCCGGTTGGACCGACCCGGAGGCCGTGTCGAACATTCACGCGGCGTTCCTGCGTCCGACCGCTTATTCGCAGATCCGGTGATCGCATAGCCGGAGGCCTCCGCGGCTAGAACGAAATCGTACATGACGGATACTATTGGCGAATTCCCTAATTCCTGAGCGCCAGAGGCGCGGAATGTTTATAGAATGCGTCGCGCGATATTCCCAAAGCTCCGTAGGAGCGATATGTGACACATATCGCTCCTACGGAGCTTTGGCGCGCCGCCCGCCAATCCCTATAAACATCACGCTCCTCCGGAGCTAAGATCCGAAAGGCTCATTTCTTGAATTCGCCAACAGCATCATGACGGCGCTCCTAAAACACGAGGGGACTCAGCCTCTATGTAGAAACAGCGTCGTGGGGGGCTCAAAAGCCGGGATTCGGTGTTTACAGCAGCGCGTTTCATAACGTAAGATGCGCATTGCCTCTCCCCCTCGCAACATGAATGACCAATTAGCCAGCGCAGAATGGCGTCTTTAATGCAGTCAGACAGCGACACCCTTACTACGGAAAAGTCTGTAGCGATACTTACGGATCCCCGCGATCGTTTACTGACATGGCCACCCGGCGAGCAATTGATCAAAGTCATCCCCGTTGGACTGATGGTCTTCGACGGGGCGATGGCTGTTTTATTGTTCATACTCGCCTACTGGCTGAGGAACCCCGAAGAGCCGATCTTCATAGTTTCCCAAATTGACCTCGGATTCCTCTCTTTATCACTGCCTTACGCCTTTCACCCGAGCTTCGACCCGTACCTGAGCGTGCTCTATTTCACGCCGCTCATCCAGGTCGGCGCCTTCGGGTATCGCGGCCTGTACCGCGTCCGCGGCGAGTTCTCGTTCAGCGATGATTTCATCAACATCTTCAAGGCGATTTCGATCGGGGCGATGCTGGCGCCGTTGATCGCGTTCTTCTACCGCGGCGGGTTCGCCTATTCGGCGTTCTCTTATTCGCGTGTGGTCTTCATTCTCTATTACCTGCTGGGTTTGGTGGTATTCACATGTCAGCGCGCGGCATTTCGCAGCCTGCAGACGTCTTACCGCCGCCGCCATATCAACGTCATTCCGATACTGATCGTCGGGTCGAACGGCGTGGCCGAGATGTGCGTCCGAGAGATTGCGGATGACCCGAAGCTGGGCCGGTCGGTCGTCGGGTTCGTGACAGCCGACGGCGCGCCGCCGAAGAGCCAGGCGCTGAAAGCCTGGCCGACGCTGGGCCGCTACGACGAGATGCATCGCTTCATCCGCCAGCGGGGCGTCCGCGAGGTCCTGATCACCGACCCTGAGGTCCACCCGCAACTGCTCTTCGACACGATGGTCAAATGCGGGCGAGGCTCGCGCGTCACGTTTCGCGTCGTGCCCAACCTGTTCAACTGCATCCCGCGCAAAACCAACGTCGAACAACTGGGCGCCGTCCCGATGGTGCGCCTTTTCGAGGAGCCGCTTTCCGCCTCGGCGCGGCTCTTCAAACGCAGCGTCGACCTGATCGTCAGCTCGCTGATCCTGTTCTTCACCGCGCCGCTGTGGCTGCTCATCGCGATCGCCATCAAGCTGGAAACGTGCGGCCCCGTGTTCTACCGTCAGGAGCGCGTGGGAATGGACGGTCACATCTTCCAGATCTACAAATTCCGCTCGATGCGCGATGACGTCAAAATTGATGTCGCGCACCGCGATTTCATGGCCAGGGTGATCAAAAACCTCGGCGCCAGGAAAGATCAGAGCTACAAATTCGTCAACGGCGACAGGCTCACGCGCGTGGGCGCGCTCTTGCGTCGCCTGAGCCTCGACGAGTTGCCCCAGGTCTTCAACGTCTTCAAAGGCGAGATGTCGTTGGTCGGCCCGCGGCCGCCCATTCCGTATGAGGTCGAATGTTATGAGACCTGGCACCGCAAACGGCTGGACGTCAAACCGGGCCTGACCGGCTTGTCGCAGGTCAGCGGGCGCTACCGCTTATCGTTCCAGCAGATGGTCCAGCTCGATATTTACTATGTCGAAAACTGGTCGCCGTGGCTCGACCTGAAGATCATTCTTAAAACCATGCCGGCGCTCTTTATGAAAGAACGCGTATGACGGAATTGCCTTCCCAGGTTTGACCTCCGAAGCGTATTATTTTCGCTCGTAAAAATAAAAAGTTGCCTTACCGACCGGTTGGTTTATAATGCCCCGCGTCATAAAACAATAAAGTCGTTAGCAGACTCCCGATAACTACCCATCTTTGCTGGCTTTGCTGTTCACATCAGTATCACACGCGTAAGCCACCGGTAAATTCCTTCCCCGGAGCTTGCGACTCGTTCATTTCAAAGTTAAGGATTCAGTTCATCAATCAACTTGGCGCGGACAGAGCCGGAGCCTCCGGCCCGTAATGCGCCTCCAGCAAAGGAGATACCTTTATGAGAAACAAGATCGGATTGACAGCATTCATTGCGCTCGCGTTTCTTACAATGACGATCGCGGGCGCTACGACCGCCTTCGCTCAAGCCTCCAGTTCTACAGCGGAGGTGCGCGGCCAGGTGACCGACGCCAACGGCGCCGTGATATCGAACGCGAAGCTCACGCTGACCGATGTCGGCAAAGGCACGTCTCGCCAGGGCGTCAGCGACGCCGAAGGCAATTACATCTTCCTCGGATTGTTGCCCAGCTCTTACGACCTGAAGGTCGAGGCGCAAGGCTTCGGGGCGACCACGACCAGACTGGAAGTGACGGTCGGGCAACAGGCCAACATCCCGATCAAGCTCTCGGCGGGCAAGGTCGAGATTCAAGTGGACGTCGTCGCGGGCGCGGAAGTGGTTGAGACCAATCGAACCGAGCAGTCTTCGACGGTGGACGCGAAACAGATATCCAACCTGCCGATCAATCGCCGTAACTTTCTGGATTACGCGCTGCTGACCCCGGGGGTGGTGGACGCGGACAACATCGCCGATTCGTCTGACTTCCGCGTCGCGCAGACGCCGCAGTCCGGACTTTCGTTCGGGGGCAACAACGGGCGCGGCAACATGGTGCAGGTGGACGGAGCCGAGACATTAGGCGCATCGGGCGGCGTGCAGGCGACCGTCAGCCAGGAAGCGGTACAGGAATTCCAGGTGGTGCGCAACAGTTACAGCGCGGAGCTGGGCGGGGCGGCAGGCGGCGTTGTCAACATAGTCTCGAAGTCGGGCGGCAACAACTTCCATGGCGGCGCGTTCGGGCTCTTCCGCGACAAGGCGTTCGACGCGCGCAACGCTTTCGATTTCAACCCCAACGGCCAATCGCCCTTCAGCCGCCAGCAGTATGGCGGCTCCTTCGGCGGCCCGTTGCGACAGGACAAGACGTTTTTCTTCACCGCCGTCGAGCGGTTCAGTCAGGAGCGCACCTCTTTCGTCAACCTGCTAGGCGATCCAAACATGTTCCAGCAGTCGGCGTCGCAGACCCCACTGTTCAACTTCCTGAAGGGTAATGCGTCAACCAGCCCCTTGGCCGACGCGTTGCTGACGACCACGCCGCAAAACGCCCCGCGCACGATCCAGCTTTTCACCAACGCCAGCGGGCAGTTCCCGTTCGACGAATCGCAGACGCAGTTTTCGGCGCGGCTCGACCACAACTTCAGCGAACGGAGCAGCGGCTACCTGCGCTTCAATGTGACTGACGGCAATTTTGAAAACCAGGCGGCGGGAGCGTTGACGGCCGTCTCGCGCGGCCGCCAGGTCAGCGTATTCAACGGCGGCGTCGTGGGCTCTCACAACTACCAGTTCAGCCCGACCGCGTTCAATGAATTGAAGCTGCAATACAGCTACACGCGGGCCGGGTTCTTCACCAACGACCCCTTCGGACCGGAGATCAACATCGAAGGCTCCGGCAACTTCGGCCGAGACATCTTCCTGCCTTCGGAGAATATCGAGCGTCATTACGACATCTACGACAACTTCTCAAAGATCTTCGGCAATCACTCGCTCAAGTTCGGCGGCTCGATGTTCTTCAACCGCATAACCACAACGAGCGAGACATTCTTCGGCGGGCGTTTCAATTTCGGCCAGGCGCTTCCTATCTCGATACTGCTGTCGCCGGCCGCAGCGCCTGATGCGCGAGCATTGGCGGGTCAGGTTAACGCGGCAATATTGGCGGGGCCGAACGCTCCCGGCAAGACCACGGCTTGCCCGAGCGGCGATTGCATCGGGACTCGCCCGGGTCCAAACGGAACCATCCTTGTTGGAAACCTGGTTGCGGACGCTTTGGAAACCACGCTGCTGTCCGCCGTGCAATCGTTCAATTTCAACCTGCCGATAGTCTATCAGCAGGGCTTCGGCGACGCCTCGGCCAACTCGTGGACAGGCCGCTACGGCCTATACTTCCAGGACGCCTGGAAGCTGCGGTCGAACTTCACACTCAATTACGGTCTGCGCTATTCGATTCACGACGAACCGTTCTTCATCCCGACCTACAAGAGGGACTTTCAGCCGCGCGTCGGCTTCTCGTGGGACCCGCGGGGCGACGGCAAGACGGCGATCCGCGGCGGCGCGGGCATCTATATCGGCTTCCTCAACAACGCGGTGGCCAATGTGACGACCGAGTTGAGCGGGATGGGCGATCCGGACAACATCAACATTGTGCTGGCGACGGCGACTTCGCCGCAGGGGTTGCCCACGTCGTTCGCGGTTTACCAGTCACTGCTGGCGCGTGGCGTGCTCGGCCAGCGCGCAATCACGCTGGCGGACGTGGCGGTGGCGCCACTAAACATCAACCCGCGTCCGGGCGCTCCGCTCGAGGTGCGTTTTCGCCTGGGGCCGAATTATCGCAACCCGACGACCTACCAGACCAGCCTCGGCGTACAGCGTGACCTGGGCGCAGGCTTATCGCTGGAGTTGAACTATCTTTTCGTGCGGGGCCTCCACATCGCGCGCAACCGCGACATTAATCAAATCGGTCGGACCGGCGCGATCAACGCGCTCAACCCGGATGCCGGCCCGGCTTTCACTCGCGCCAGGGACTTCACCGTCGCGGGACGCTTCCAAGACAACATTTACGAAACGACGGCCAATTCGTTCTACCACGGATTCACCGCGCAGGTGCAGAAGCGATTTGCGCGCAACTTCAGTCTCAACGCGCACTACACGCTCTCGAAGGCGATTGACGAGGTGACCGACTTCAACAGCGACTTCTCGGCGCAGAATCCTCTTGGAGTGGGGCTGGACCGTGCGCTCTCGTCCTTCGACCAGCGCCACCGCTTCGTGGCCAGCGGAGTCATCCAAAGCCCGTTTGCAAACCCGATTGCCCGAGACTGGCTGCTGGCGCCGATCGTCGTGGCGCAGAGCGGACGGCCGTTCAACCTGCTGCTCGGCTTCGACGCCAACGGCGACGGCCGCTCGCAAAGCGACCGTCCAGGACAGGCCGGGCGAAACACCGGGAAGGGTGATGCCTTCTACAGCTTCGACCTGCGCCTGGCCCGCCGCTTCTTCGCCAAGGAGAGTCGTTACCTGGAGGTCACGGTCGAAGGCTTCAATCTCTTCAATCGGACGAACTTCCAGGGCATCAATAACGTCATCGGCGGGGCTTGCGTGGACACTAACGCGCTTCCGGTGCCCTGCACGGCGGGCGCGACGCGGCTGACCAACTTCGACCTGCGAGGGCGGGACGACCAGAAGCCGACCAGGCCGCTAGGCTTCACATCCGCGTCCGATCCGCGGCAGTTGCAGTTCGGAGCGCGCTTCAGTTTCTAATTACTCGAGACTGATGAAAAATCGAACTGATGAGGGGAAGCCACGGCTTCCCCTCATCTTTCTTTAGGTATGTTACTCGGCAAACACACCCTTGAACTGCGTTAAAGCCTATGATCGCTCAATTTTCTCTGGCACTCCTGCTCGCTCTCTCAGGCATACTTCCCCAGTCCGGGAGACCCAATTTTTCAGGCCGCTGGCAATTTGACGAGGCTCAGTCTAACTGCGAACAAGCGACCAAAATCATTAAGGATCTGCCGGCCAATTTACAGGCAAAAATCCCTAGTTTCGACGTTCCGCGCTTGGCGGAGCCTCCTCGCTTTTTCATCAAACCGCCCATCGTCGTTACCAAACACATTGGAGCCAGCCTATCTATTTCGGCTCCGCCTTGGTTCAAGTCTTGGCTAGGTGAACACAGCGTTCTGCTAGTGGACGATAAAGAAAGAATCAAAAGTTACGGAGGGGAATCAACATCAAGCTGGAGCGTCCGCTGGGATGGAAATCGCATTGTCAGAGAATGGAAAGAGAAAAATGCTAGCGTCTACGATTCATGCGAAGGGCGACAGGTATTCACCGTTACTGAAGACGGCAAAACGTTGACCTATGACAGCCACGAAAAGTGCTTCTTTAGCGCCACTGTAGATGGACGAACTTATGAAGCAGAAGACACTCAGGACATACACACCGTGCTGGTGAAAACGGCGCCCTTGATTTTATGATTTGCGCCAAGCGAGATTCCTCCTGCTACCGCCAGCACCGCCTTATCGCAGGTTTAATGCCTTGCCTTTCAGCAGTCCAAGCTTTCTTACCATCCTCGCGATCTTTATTAGAGAGCATCTGGTAGCATTTGCCTTTCTCGCCTGTGATAACTATGATTTCCCGCGTCGTAGACAAATTCACAGACGAATTCATATATAAATACAAAGAGGTTCGGGATCTTTCCATACGAAACTCTCTTTGCTGGCTTTGCTATTCGCAGTGAGACCGCTTGCTTAGCGCGCGGGCGCTTCCGAAATAAGTCGCTCCCTTATAACGCCCCTATACCCACCCGTAGGACCGAGCCGCTTGTTGCCGAGGCGAATCCATAATTTTTCTGCCTAACAATTAATCCCACGGTAAATGGGTTGCGGACCGGCGTCGTCAACCGAAGGGCCAGTCTTGCGCCGCCATCAAAGGAGATAGTCTTAATGAGATACAGGATAAGAACGGCAATCGTGATCGCATTCGCGTCCCTTGCGGTGATGATCGCGAGCCACACAACCTCTTTCGCTCAAGCCTCGAGTTCTACGGCGGATTTGCGAGGCCAGGTGACCGACGCCACCGGCGCCTTGATAGCGAACGCGAAGCTAACGCTGACCGACGCCGTCAAAGGCACGTTGCGCGTGACTACCAGCGACGGGCAAGGTAATTACGTCTTCCTCGGATTGTTGCCCAGCTCTTACGAGCTGAAGGTCGAGGCCGAAGGGTTCGGGACGAGCGCGACCAGGATCGAGTTGACTGTAGGCCAGCAGGCCAACATCCCCGTCAAGCTTGGGGCGGGCAAGGTTGAGATCCGGGTGGTTGTGGAGGCCGGCGCCGAAGTGGTCGAGACGTCGCGCGCCGAGCAGTCTTCGACCGTGGACGCGAAACAGATATCCAACCTGCCGATCAATCGCCGTAGCTTCCTGGATTACGCGCTGCTGACCCCGGGGGTGACGGACGCCGATAACATCGCTGATTCGTCCGACTTCCGCGTCGCGCAGACGCCACAGTCAGGACTGTCGTTCGGCGGCAACAACGGGCGCGGCAACATGGCGCAGGTGGACGGGGCCGAGACCTCAGGCGCATCGGGCGGCGTGCAGGCGACACTCAGCCAGGAGGCGGTGCAGGAGTTCCAGGTGGTGCGCAACAGCTATAGCGCCGAACTGGGCGGCGCTTCGGGCGGCGTGATCAACATCATCTCGAAGTCAGGGCGCAACAACTTCTTCGGCAGCGCATTCGGGCTCTTCCGCGACAAGGCGCTCGACGCGCGCAACGCTTTTGATTTCAACCCTAACGGCCAATCGCCCTTCAACCGCCAACAGTACGGCGGCTCGTTCGGAGGCCCGATCCGGCAGGACAGGACTTTTTTCTTCACCGCCGTCGAGCGCCTGAGCCAGGAGCGCACCGCTTTCGTCAACCTGCTCAGCGATCCGAACATATTCCAGCCGACGGCGTCGCAGAACGCGCTGCTCAACTTCCTGAGCGGCGCCCCGTCATTTGCCCAGCTTGCGGCCAGGTTGCGAGGCGCGCTGACGACGACGGCGGCGGCAAATCCGCGCACGGTCCAGCTCTTTACCAACGCCAGCGGGCAGTTCCCCTTCGACGAATCGCAGACGCAGTTCTCGGCGCGGCTCGACCATAGTTTCGGCGAACGGAGCAACGGATACCTGCGCTTCAACCTGACTGACAACGACTTCGAAAACCAGGCGGCCGGGGCGCTTACGGCAGTCTCGCGCAGCCGCCAGCTTACGGGATTCAACGGCGGCGTCGTGGCCTCGCACAATTACCAGCTCAGTTCGAGCGCGTTCAATGAATTGAAGCTGCAATACAGCTACACGCGGAACGGGTTCTTCTCCAATGATCCATTCGGGCCGGAGATCAACATCCAGGGATTCGGCAACTTCGGCCGCGACATCTTCCTGCCTTCGGAGACGATCGAGCGCCATTACGACATCTACGACAATTTCTCAAAGATCTTCGGCGACCACACGCTCAAGTTCGGCGGCTCGATATTCTTCAACCGCCTAACATCGACGAACGAGACATTCTTTGGCGGGCGTTTCAACTTCGGCGCGGCTATCCCGCTCGGCAACATCATCGCTCTCAACCCCGCTCTGGGTCCGGCAGTGTTGACGCAATTGAAGCAGTTTCTGACGGCCAATCAGCCGAATTTGCTGCCGGCGCTGGCGGCGCCGATCAATTCGCTGCAGGCATTCAATCTGAACCTGCCGATCGTCTATCAGCAGGGATTCGGCGACGCCGCCGCCGACTCGTGGACGAACCGTTATGGCCTCTACGTCCAGGACACGTGGAAGCTGAGACCGAACCTCTCGCTAAACTACGGCCTGCGGTACTCGATTCACGACGAACCGTTCTTCGTTCCGACCTCCAGGAGAGACTTTCAGCCCCGCGCCGGTTTCTCGTGGGACCCGTGGAGCGACGGCAAGACGGTGATCCGCGGCGGCGCCGGCATCTTCACCGGCTTCCTCAACTATGCGGTGGCCAACGTGACGACCGAGTTGAGCGGATTTGGCGACCCGGGCAATGTCAATATAGTGTTGGCGACGCCGACCTCGAACGCGCTGGGGCTGCCCACGTCGTTCGCGGTCTATCAGACGCTGCTGGCGCGCGGCGTGCTCGGCCAGCGCGCAATCACGCTGGCGGACGTGGCGCCGCTCAACATCAACCCGCGGGCGGGCGCGCCGAACGAAGTGCGTTTTCGCCTGGGGCCTGATTACCGCAACCCGACGACCTACCAGGCCAGCCTTGGCGTCCAGCGCGACCTGGGCGCGGGCGTATCGCTGGATTTGAGCTACCTCTTCAACCGCGGCCTTCATATCACGCGCAACCGCGACATCAATCAAATCAGGCAGACCGGCCTGGTCAACCCGCTCAACCCGATTGGCGGCCCGACCTTCAACCGCGCCAGCGACTTCGCCAACCCGCTGCGGTTCCAGGACAACATCTACGATACGACGGCCAATTCGTTCTACCACGCATTCACCGCACAGGCGCAGAAGCGGTTCTCCCGCAATTTCAGTCTCAACGCGCACTACACCTTCTCGAAGGCGATTGACGAGGTGACGGATTTCAACAGCGACTTCTCTGCGCAAAATCCGCTCAATCTACAACTGGAGCGGGCGCTCTCGGCCTTCGACCAGCGCCACCGCTTCGTGGCCAGCGGCGTCATCCAAAGCCCGTTTGAAAACCAGATAGCCCGAGACTGGCTGCTGTCGCCGATCGTCGTGGCGCAGAGCGGGCGGCCGTTCAACTTGCTGCTCGGCTTCGACGCCAACAACGACGGCAACCCGCAGAGCGACCGTCCGGGACAGGCCGGGCGAAACACCGGGCGTGGCGAAGCCTTCTACAGCTTCGACATGCGCCTGGCCCGCCGCTTCTTCGTAAAGGAGAGCCGTTTTGTGGAGATTTCGGTCGAAGGCTTCAATATCTTCAACCGGACCAACTTCCAGGGCGTCAATAATGTCATCGGCGGGGCTTGCGTGGCCAACGGGCTGCCGGGGCCCTGTATGGCGGGCGCGACGCCGCTGACCGACTTCGACCTGCGCGGCAGGACCGACCAGAAGCCGACCTCGCCGCTCGGCTTCACATCGGCGTCCGATCCGCGGCAGTTGCAGCTCGGCGTGCGTTTCAATTTCTGATTGTTCCCGATTGATGCGAAAGGATGAGGGGAAGCCTCGGCTTCCCCTCATCTTTATCGCGGATTGACCGATTTATCCTTCGGCAGGCCGAGCCTTTCATACAGCCTGGTGCGCGCGGCCTTATCCTTCTCGATCACCTGTTTCGCGTATTTCGCCACCTCTTCGGCGCGCGCGCGCGGCACGACGATCACGCCGTCGCCGTCTGCCACAATCACGTCACCGGGTTTGACCAACGCGCCGCCGCAGACGACAGGGCGATTGACCGATTCGATCTCGTTGCGGCCCGGCCGTATGCCGCGCCCCACCTGCCGGAAGTAGAGCGGGATTTTCTGTGTGATGATCTCGTCGGTGTCGCGGGCGGAGTTGCTGGTGACCAGGCCGACCATCCCGCGCTCCTTCCACGTCAGGATGTTGTTCGAGCCGATGGAGCCGACGTCCTGTTCTCCAGCCTCCTCGATGACCAGCGCCGAGCCCTCGCGCAGCAGCGCGACGAACGGTTCGCTGGAAATCCGCGAGTACCACTGGCCTTCCCACTTGTCGAAATCCTCCGGCGCCATTCTGCCCGCGGGCGGGAGCTGCGTCGGCACGTAGCGCGCGGTGACGGCAATGCCGACGAAGCGGTGCGAGAAGTTCGTCGTGTCTTTCCAGAGAGGCCGGATGTCAGGATTCATCAGCCCGGTCGAATGCAACCCGGCCTTGTCCATACCGTCCGAAACGTCGGCGACGCGCAGGCCGTCGAAGAGCGCCAGTATCTTCTTGTCGTCTTCGAGAGAGTAGACTTCGGTTGCGATGAAGCCCTTGCCGCCGCGCAGTTCCGCGACCCGATCGGCAGCTCTTGCGGGCGGGGTCTGTCCCAATACGTTGTTTGAAACCCATAGGCATGTGAGGGCAAAGCCTGTCAGTTGTAGAGTTCGAGTCAGTTTCATACAAGCTCTCCTTTTCGTACAGTGACGCTGTTATCGCTTTGCTGAAGTGGCGTATGGATAAGCGCCACAATCCTAAGCCCGGCGCCAGAAGCGT
>Ga0207428_10003798_pt1 | contig 14490 bp, 12 predicted proteins | sample RhiMethybrSRZTD1_FD_187600 | JGI IMG/M metagenome (GOLD analysis project Ga0207428, IMG submission 187600) | Populus rhizosphere microbial communities from Tennessee, USA - Rhizosphere MetaG P. TD hybrid SRZTD1 (SPAdes) (version 3) | ecosystem: Host-associated > Plants > Roots > Rhizosphere >...
CGCGACGAGCACGTCGATGTCGAGGCGTGGATCCAGCGCGATGTTGCCGTGGAACTGTGCAAACAGGCAGGTCTCGATTTCGAGGCGCTCAAGAAGCAGGCGCAGTCGAAATCGTTCCGCGCCGTTCCGCTCAAAGGCGTGACGATGTCCGCCGATTACAAGGTCGCGCGCGAGACGGTAGTTTCGAAAAATGTCGCGGGCCTGCTACCGGGCACGAAGCGACCGAACGAAACGGTCGTCTACAGCGCTCACTGGGATCACCTCGGGGTAGGCAAGCCGGACGACACGGGCGATCGCATCTTCAATGGCGCCGTCGACAATGCCACGGGCGTGGCTGCGGTGCTCGAGCTCGCTCGTCTCTTCAGCGCTGCCCCAAAGCCGGAGCGCTCCGTTCTGTTCCTCGCGGTGACGGCTGAGGAGAAGGGATTGCTCGGCACCGAGTACTATGCCAGCCACCCGCTCTACCCGCTCGAGACGACAGTCGCCGACATCAACATGGATTCCCTCGGCACTCGCGGCGCTACGCGTGATTTCGGCACCCTGGGCGCGAACACGCTGGTGGATGAGTTCGTCGCAGCGGCTCGCAAACAGCACCGCACGCTCGCCCCGGATCCACGGCCCGAAGCGGGTTCGTTCTTCCGCTCCGACCACTTCCCGTTCTCGAAGGCGGGCGTGCCGGCGGTTTCATTCTCATCGGGCGAGGACCTCGTGAATGGCGGCAAGGAAAGAGGCCGCGCGCTGCGCGAGGAATTCACGGCGAAGAAATATCACCAGCCGAAGGATGAATGGAGCGAGAGTCTGAACTTCACCGGTACGGCAAACGATGTGGCACTGATCTACGACGTCGGGCGCGCACTCGCGAACTCGGGAAAGTGGCCCGAGTGGAAGGCCGGCAGCGAGTTCAAGGCGCTGCGCGACAAGTCGAGCAGCAAACGCAAGTAAATGCCCCTCGCGAGACTCAGCCCGTGGCCAATGCGAGGGCCGCCCTGATCGAAAATCCGGAAATCGCGAAGGATTTGCAGACTCCCGCCGTCTAACGGGCATTGGCTGACGCGGGTGGCACGTGGCCGACATGGTTCACGTCGACAAAGCACTGGCGCGCCGCATTGTGCAAGGCGACGCGGCGGCTTTTCGCGCGCTGTTCGACAGCTTCTTTCCCCGGCTGTACCGCTTCGCGCTCGCGCGCCTGGCCGGCGATCAGGATGCCGCGACCGAAGTCGTGCAGCGGACCTTTTGCAAGGCGATCGAGCGGCTGGACAGCTATCGCGGCGAAGCGGCCCTGTACACGTGGTTCTGCCAGGTGTGCCGCAACACAATCGTCGACTACCTGCGCGCCGAGCGACGCGAGTCGCGCACCATCGTGCCGCTCGAAGATCAACCGAACGTGCGCGCGATTCTCGAAGCATGCACGGCCGCAGCCGTCCAGCCCGAGCTCGCAACTTGGCAGCACGACGTGCGCCGGCTGGTACAGGCCACCGTAGACACGCTGCCAGACCGCTACAGCGATGTGCTCGAATGGAAATACGTCGATGGGCTCTCGGTCGAGCAGATCGCGACCGAGCTCAACGTCGGCGTCAAGGCCGCGGAGTCGCTGCTGGCGCGGGCACGGGCTGCCTTCCGCGAGTCCATCAGCGCACTGGTGGAGGTCTCGGACGTTCTGGAGCCGCCCGGTCAGGGTTCGAAGCCTTAGGTAGAGCTATCCCATGCCGGAATACACCGACCATCGTGACCCACCCGCAGATGACGCGGACCTCGTCGCGCACCTGATGCGCGCTGCGGGCCGGCGCATCGAGCCGCCCGCCACCGCATACGGCCGCGTGCTCGGCGCGGCAACGGCGACTTGGGAACGGAAGGTGCGACGACGCAGGCTGCTGCGCGTTTCTGCAGCCGCTGCTGCGTCGATCGCCGTCGTCAGCGCAGTGGTCGCGCTACTCACGAATCTGCATCTCGCACCCGTGGCGCTCGCAGGTCACGTCGATCGCGTCATCGGTGAGTGCGAGATCCGCCGCGATAACGATTGGACAACCGTGGCCGGCGCGGTCGATCTCGGTGCAGGTGAGCGAATCCGCACGCACGCCGAGAGTCGCGTCGGAATCCTGCTTGCTGGCGAGGTCTCGCTAAGGCTGGCGGAACGCACGGAAGTTCTGCTCGAGTCGGCTGGGCGCGTGCGCGTGCTCGCCGGGAAGATTTACATCGACACAGGCGATTCTGCGGCGAGCGTGCATCCACGTATCGAGGTCGTGACGCCAGCGGGCGTCGCCGCCGATTACGGCACGCAGTTCGAGGTGCGCTACGTCGAAGGAGCATTCCGCGTGCGCGTGCGCGAAGGCCGCGTTTCGATAGACCCGAGCGATGCGGCGGCACTGGGCGCGGTGGCGGGCGACGACGTCACGATCCGCGCCGGCGCAATCGAGCGTCAACGCATCGCCGCCACGGACGCGGAGTGGCAATGGACGCAGGCGATCGCGCCGAAGCCGGACATCAATGGCCGGCCCGTGTCGTTCTTGCTCGACTGGGTGGCGCGCGAGACCGGCAAGGAGGTGCGCTTCGCAGAGCCCGAGCTGGTGCGCAAAGCGAACACCACGATCCTGCACGGCGACATCGGCGACCTCGAGCCGCTCGATGCGCTGGCGCTGATGCTGGCCACCACCGACCTGGAGCACGCAATCCTCGACGACGGTACAATCCTGATCCGACTCAGGGACAGTCAGCAGCGGTAGCGGAGAACGTCATGCCGCGAGGGGCGGATTCGCGGAGTTGCCGGCGCTCGACTCGGCCGTGCCTACTCGGCGTGCTCGCGTGCCTGATGCTCGAACCTGCGATCGCCGCTCCCCTGCGCGGCCTGACACTCGAGCAGGCGCTGCAACAACTCCAGCACCAGGGGCTCAACGTCCTCTATAGCAGCGATCTCGTGCAGCCCTCCATGCAGGTGCGCGATGAGCCGCAGGCGAGCGATCCTCGCAAGGTTCTCGAAGAACTGGTAGCTCCACACGGGCTCGCGGTGAGGGACGGGCCCAACGGTGCGCTGCTGCTGACTCGAGCGGCGCCAGCGACCGCAGCCCCAATCCCCGCCGCTGCAGCTCCGCAACTTCCGGTGGGCGACCTCGAAGAGATCATCGTGAGCGCGAGCGCGTACCGCTTCGTGCACAACGACGCGTTCGCGACAGCCACGCTGAGTGCGACCGACCTGCAGCTCTCGCCGAACCTCGGCGATGATCCGCTGCGAGCTGCGGCGCGCCTGCCGGGAGTGGCCGCGAGCGAATTCAGCGCACGCGCCAACATCCGTGGCGGCGAAGCGACCGAGACACTGGTGCGATTCGGCGGCCTGAACCTGAGCAACCCGTTTCACCTGAAGGATTTCCAGAATGTCTTCAGCACCATCGCTCCCGGGCTGGTGCGCGAGATGCGCATCTACTCGGGTGGTTTCCCAGTGACGTTCGGCGATCGCATGAGCGGTGTCATGGACATCGATTCGCTGGCGCCGACCGAGCCATACGGCGAGCTGTCGCTCAGCTTCTTCAATGCCGCGGCGCTTCTCAACGGCCGCTCGGCCGACGGCCGCAGCGACTGGCTGTTGTCCGCGCGGCGCGGCAACCTCGACCTGATCGTCGACGCGCTGAACTCCAACATCGGCCGGCCGGCCTACGGTGACGTCTACGGCCGTGCCGGCCGGCGTCTGACGGACTCGATCGCGCTCTCCGCCAACGTGATGGCGTCCGAGGATTCGCTCGTCCTTTTCGACAGCGATCACGAGGAAGCGGCGCGGGCAGAGTACCGCGACCGCTACTACTGGCTCAGGGCTGACTACGAGCCTGGCGACACATTGTCGGGAAGCATGCTACTGGCGCGCAGCGATCTCGACAGCGTGCGGCGTGGCGAGAGCGACCAGGATGGCGTGGCAAGTGGCACGCTCGACGACGAGCGCGACTTTGCGATTGACAGCCTGCAGACGGACTGGTCGTGGCGCATTCAAGACCAGGTCCTGCTGCTGTTCGGCGGTGAACTCCGGGACATGCGTGGACGCTACGATTATCGCGACGACGCCGAGTTCGATCTGCTGTTCGATGTGCCAGGCGCCGCTACAGACACGACGCGCACGCGCAATATCGGTGTGCGGCCGACCGGCAATCACTACGCGTTGTACGCCAACGCTCGCGTCGGCAGACCGCAGACGCTCGTCGCCGATCTCGGCCTGCGCTGGGATCGCGACACGCTGGCGCCGGATAGCAGCGACCAGATAAGCCCGCGCATCGGCGTGCTGCATGCGTTCGGCGACCGGGTACAGGTGCGCGCGGCCTGGGGCCGATTCTTCCAGGCTCAGTCGATCGATGAGTTGCAGGTGTCGGACGGCGTAACGCAGTTCTTCCCGCCGCAGTATGCGCGTCACCTCATCGGCAGCATCGACTACCGGCATCCAAGCGGCATCGAGGCGCGGCTCGAGGCCTATCGCAAGGATTATCGGCGCATCCGGCCGCGCTTCGAGAACCTGCTGAACACGTTCGTATTGCTGCCCGAGCTCAAACCCGATCGCATCCGCATCGCTCCGCTGCATGCACGGGCGAGCGGATTCGAGCTGACCATCCGTCGCGCGACGGCGCAACCGCTTGGCTGGTGGCTCAGCTACAGCCGCTCGTCGGTGGAGGACGAGTTTGCCGACGGCGACGTGGCGCGTAGCTGGGATCAGCGGCACTCATTCAGCGGCGGTGCGACCTGGCGCGGCCCGAGGTGGGAGCTCAGTGTCGCAGGTACGTACCACAGCGGATGGCCGACCACTGCTGTCGCGCTCACGCAGACCGAACCGATTCCGATCGTCTCCGCCGGGCCGCGCAACGCGCGCCGCCTGCACGACTATCGCAGCCTCGACATTCGCGTGGCGCGGCGCTTTCAGCTTTCAGGCGCAAGCGAGCTGACGGTATTTCTGGAAGCCGGCAACATCCTGAACCGTGACAACGACTGCTGCGTCAAGTACGAGCTGGAAAGTGAGGAGACGCCGGAGCTGACACTCGACATGAGCACGCTTCGCTATCTGCCGACCACGCCTTCACTCGGTCTCATCTGGCGCTTCTGAGCCGCCGGCTTGCGAAGAGTAGGTGCGCGAAGGATCGTCACGCTGGTTTCGTCTAAAGGAAACATCGCCACTCGCGCGAATTTCCCAGCGACGGAGAACAGCCATGAATTCGATCTTCGCTTCCTCGTTGCGCCATTCCCTGGCAGGCGTGGCGCTTGCCATCGCGACAACGCTCGCAGCTGCGCAGCCCGGCGCCAAGGTCGACCGCAAGACCAAAGCCATTCCGCTGACGGCGGCCACTATGATCATCGAGTACAACTCTTCCGCCGAAGATATCGGAGTCCAGTTCTTCCTTGACCTGAGCGAGGGCTGGCAGGAGATGGAGATCTTCGATCCGAGCGGCCAGGAGATCTTCGGCGCCGAGACGCAGGGCCGACTCACCCGACAAGGCGGCGGCACCGAGCTGTTCCTGGAAAGCGTGGAGCCGCCGATCGCTGACCTGCCCTTCGCGAAGTTCTTCAGGCGGTTTCCGGAGGGAACCTATCGGTTCCGGGGGCGCGACCCCAAGGGGAATCGGATCACGGGCGAGACCGAGTTCACCCACGATATCCCGGCGGGACCGGAAATTCTGTTGCCGCAGCCGGCGCCGGGAACGGAGTGCGCAGTTGGAGTGCCGGCCCGCGGTGCCGTGGTCGCGTGGAACCCCGTGACGCAGTCCACCGATGGCGGTCCGCTCAACATCGTGCGCTACGAAGTCATCGTCGAGAACGACGACCTGAATTTCGACGTGAAGTATCCGGCACAGACCGGCACGATGCTCACCGTTTCGCTCGAACTGCTGCAGCCTGGCACGGACTACATCGGCGAGGTGCTGGCTGTCGAGGAAAGCGGCAACCAGACGATCACGGAATTCTGCTTCAGCACGGCGCCATGATGGGTGCACGAAACTACTGACGGCTGCGCAGAATCTTCTCCATCTCTTGCTTCGGCATGCACCCGCATCTCGTACCCCAGTTCGAATGCGTGCAGTAGTGGAGGTATTCATAGGGGCATTCGGCTGCGTCTCGCTTGCGTGGCGTCCAATCCGGAGTTATCCCGCATGCGGCCAACAGCAGCGCAGCACAGCAGCCACCTGGCGGCTCGGCGATTCGTCTTCGGCATTGTGGTTGCTCCATGTCGCCCGCTCTAGTGGACGCAATCCGCCGGTAAAACCCGACATCGAGTGGGTTACCATGCACCCATGAGATCCCTGGGTTCGAGACCGCGAGGCGCGCGCCTGGAGCGGATGAGATCGTCATCCGCATGGTCCGGCGATCGATTCCGCAACACTCGCGAGGTCCCTCGCGGCGACCCGAGCGTGCCGATGCCTTCCGTGAGTGAATTCTTGTGCGGTGGCATGCGACGCGTGCCGAGCAGACCCCTGCCCGTCATCAATCCGCTGGATGTCTGGACCAAGCCGCCGGCCAGCGGCCTGCGCGCGACGTGGCTCGGGCATTCAACGGTGCTGATCGAGATCGATGGCAAGCGCGTGGTCACCGATCCCGTCTGGGGACCCCGCGCGTCGCCGTCCAGTCTCGCGGGTCCTAAACGGTTCCAGCCTGCGCCGGTGCCCCTGCGATCGATGCCTGCGGTGGATCTGGTCATCGTTTCGCACGATCACTACGATCACCTGGACTATCCGACCATCCGTCAACTCGCAAAGACGAATGTACCGTTCGTCACGTCGTTGGGTGTGGGCGCTCACCTCGAAGCATGGGGCGTACGACCGGAGCTCATTGTCGAGCTCGACTGGTGGGAATCGCACGCGCTGCCCGGGAGCGACATCACCGTGACCGCAGCACCGTCGCAACACTTCTCCGGTCGCAGCTTGAGTGACGGCAATGCGACTCTCTGGTCTTCGATGGTCATTCGTTCCCCGCGGCATGCCGTATTCTTCAGCGGCGACACCGGGCTCACGCCGGAATATCGGGCGATCGGCGAGCGTCTCGGACCGTTCGATCTGGTCATGATCGAGGTCGGCGCGTTCCACCCTGCATGGGGCAACATTCACCTCGGACCGGAAAATGCACTCGAGGCGCTGGCGCTTCTCGGCGGCGGCCCGTTCCTGCCCGTGCACTGGGGCACGTTCAACCTCGCGCTCCACGCGTGGGATCAGCCCGCGGAGATGCTGTTCGAGTTGGCGCCGAAGGCCGGCGTGCAGCTCATCATGCCTCGCTTGGGCGAGCCCACTGAGCCGGTCCGCATCGAGAGAGTCGCGCCGTGGTGGCGCAGCGTCGATGTGGCCGAATACCCGAGCATGCCCGAGCCGCCCGTAGAAACCGCGTTGCCGAAACAGATGCCGTGGCCGCTCGACTGACCGCTTACTCGGAGCCCGCGTTACGCACAGCCGTGCTTACCGTGGCGTCGCCGGTCTTCGCGTAGCCGAGCGCTTCCACGATCAGCCCATCGCGCAGACGCATCAGCGTGACGCCACGGACGGATTGCGCGAGCCCGGGACCAAAGTGATAGCGCCAGCGAATGTTCGCGCGATCGTTCAAGATCACAACGTCCTCGACGGCGAACGCGCCGTCCTTGTTGTTGGCGAGGTTCTGCCAGAACTTCAGGTTGGCGGCACGTCCGACGATTCGCGTGCCGTCGGGCGCAGGCTCGACACTCTCCATGACGCAGTCTTCGGCGATCAGATCCTCGAGCAGAGAGGCGTCGTGTCGCACGAAGGCCTGGTTGAATCGGTCGATGACCTCCGCGGTCGTCGGCTGTTGTGCCGCTGCCGGCAGCGACGGCGATAGCGCCGTTGCCAATATCAGAGCTGCTGCTTTCATGATGGGTCCTCGCAAATCGTGTGATGACGAGCAGGTCAATTGCATCGCTGGTCCGGCGCGTATACTCGGAACGCGAGCTGCCGGCCGCGCGAAAGAGTGTGTCGAGCTGCACTCGGCCGGAATTGATCCAGAGTCCGGAATTCTTTGCAGGCATTGATTTGAAATGGATGCACTGTCGGAAGCCCTACGCGCCGTGCGTATTACCAGCGCGCTGTTCTTCAACGGCGAGTTCGCTGCTCCCTGGCGATTTGCAACGCCGTCGCAAGAGAAAGTAGCGCCGATGCTGTCACCCGAGAGCGAGCGTCTGGTGCTGTTCCATCTGGTCACGGACGGACAAGCGACAGCTCGCGCCGAGGGTCACGATGAAGTGCTGCTGACAGCTGGAGATATCGTCGCGTTCCCGCACGGGAACGCTCACGAAGTGTGGAACGGGCGAAGCTCGGAGCTGTTTCCCGGAAACCGACTGCTGCCGGCGCTCTCGAAGGGCGAGTTGGCCACTGAGAAATGGGGCGGCAGCGGACCGGTGACCCGGATGATCTGCGGCTACTTCGGTTGCGAGCGCCACGCCGAGAGTTTGTTTCTGAGCGGATTGCCTGCGGTCCTCAAGCTCAATGTGCGGGGCAACCCGGCCGGTGCATGGATCGAGAGCGCGATACGCCATTGCGTGGGCGAGATCGAAACGCAGCGCCCTGGTCGCATGGGGGTTCTTTCAAAGCTCGCTGAGGCGCTGTTCATGGAAACGCTGTGCCGGTACATGGACGAGCTGCCGCCGGAGCGCACTGGCTGGTTGGCCGCGGCGCGCGATCCAAAAGTCGGGCAAGCACTCGCGCTGTTGCATCGCGAGCCCGCGCGGCCCTGGACATTGCCTGACCTGGCGGAGGCGAGCGGGATCTCGCGCACGGTGTTGGCCGACCGATTCACTCAGCTAATCGGCGAGCCGCCGCTCGCGTATCTGGCGCGCTGGCGGCTGCAACTCGGTGCACGCCAACTGCTGACCACGGATAGCAAGGTGCTGCAGGTTGCCTATGACGTAGGATACGAATCGGAAGCGGCCTTCAGCCGCGCTTTCAGGCGCGCTTTTGGCATTCCGCCCGCGCGCTATCGACGAGAGCACAATGCCGCGCGTTCTGCCCTCAATGATCGTTCCGGGCCGACGCGGCGGCCATCATCGCACTGATGTTGTCCCTCGCCAGGAATTCCGCGGGCGACACGGTGCCCGCATTCATTCGCGCGAAGCCGTCCATCGCCTGCTGATTGCCGCGCATCGCTCTGAAGAGTTGCCGCATTTCCGGAGGCGGCGGCTGCAGTGTTGCGAACTGACACGTGAACTCGTACATCGACATCACACTCGAGTCTCTCGCCCGTTGATAGTTGCCCATGGCGTGCTCGTACGAGGACGCGCCGGCAAATGATTGATCCAATGCGAGCGCACAGGCTTCGGCGTCGCGGAACGCATCGCGGATGCCCTGTGCCGTGATCGGATCTCTGATGTAACCGGCATCGCCGACCAGCGCCCAACCCGGACCATGAGGTTTGCGGAAGTAGTTCGGCGTGGGGATGCCGAACAGGCGCGTCTCGCGCTTTGCTGCGCGGAGGCGTGCGGCAAATTCCGGCGCGAGCTCGATCACCGCGAGAACGCTGCGTTCGAGATCGCGCTTGTTGGCGGCGAATTCGCTGAGCGGCCACGCTACGATCACGATCGTCAGACCATCATGGGTCGGTGCCGCTGCCAGCCCGCGATTCCGCAGCATGTAGGTTTCGTATCGGCCATCCATGGGCAGGCCACTGCAGTACATGTAGTAAGGAGCAAGGAGGGCCGGCCGTTCGTTGTACTTTTCTGGAGCAACGGCGTCGGCGACGATGGAATTCCTGCCATCTGCACCGACAACCACGGCAGCGCGTTCGGTGATGCTCGTGCCTCGTTGCGAGCGGCCCCTGATCCCGACGACCCTCCCCTCTTCGGCCACCACCTCCTCGACGACAAAACCTTCGCGGATTTCGGCGCCGGCAGCGGCCGCGGCATCGAGGAGCAACTTGTCGAGAATGATCCGCCTTGGACAGTACGCTACCGGCTCATCTGCCGTTCCCGGCGCACCGGCGAGCATGAAAGTTCCGAAGTCGAATCCATACGTAGCGATTGGCGGGCATCCGGTGGCAGCCAGAGCGTCGGCCAATCCCCATCTCCTGAGGGCGGCAACGGCAAGGGGATGCACGATGTGAGTGGAAATGGTGTCGCTCGGAAACGTCGCCCGATCGACCAGCAGGACGCGATAGCCTTTTCGCGCCAGCAGCATCGCGGTCGGCGAACCCGCACAACGCGAGCCGACGACGATGACGTCGTATATATTGCTCAAAGGCTTTCCGGCGGCCATGAGCTGAATCATAGATGCAACTATCCATGTCTGCTGTCGTCCTGAGTCTGACCGCTGTAGTCGTTGCGGTCTGGATCGGTGTACGCCGCTCATCAGCTCGAAAGAAAAGTAAACCGTCCGCAGGGGGCTTCGCGTGGGCGCTGCTCTTCTTGAGCGGGGGCCGTATGCCGCCGCCACCCCCTCAATCGCAGATCGAGCAAGAAGCCGGAGAAAGGAAAAATCGGGAAATCACTGGACGTTGATGGTTGCGAGGTCGTTGCCAGCCTGGATGTAGAGCACCCCGTTACGCGACAACGCGAGTCGGCCTGCTTTCGGAAAGCTCCATACTTGTTTGTGCGAGACCAGATCGATTGCATACGTGGCGCGGTCGGTGCTCACGAACATCAGGTTGTTCGTCAGTAGCACTTCGCTGCTGAAGCCGCCATCGGCCGCATGCGGCGGAGTCCACCACCAGAGCAATTCGCCGTCGTCCTCGGCGCGCGCTTCGAGGCGCAATGGATTCTCGTTGGCGACATACAGCACGCCGTCGTGATAGGCGGGCGTGCTCGGAAACACACCCGGCACCTGCCAGTCGATCACATTCGTTTCGAGGTTGAAATGCAGGAGCGTGTTGCCGATCGCGCCGTCGTTCAGGACTGAGTTGGCGTAGTTCGCGACGAACACCGAGTTGGGCGCGCCGAGCACCGGCGAGCCGCTGATCTCATAGATATAGTTCTGGAACGTCGGGTCTTGAATCGATTCCAGCTCGGCGCCCGTGACCGGATGCAGCACCTTCAGGAAACCCCCGGTGTACGTGTAGATGCCCGATGCATCCACGGCGGGCGTCCACAACGACGTCTGCGCCATTGAGCCGAAGTACAACTGCTGGCCCAAACTGTTGAAGGCGTAAAGGCCGCCGTAGGTACCCGCATTCGTGTAGACGCCCTCCGGCCCGACGGTAGGAGCGAGATACTGTTCCCACTGCGCACTCATCGGCGAGCGGAAGATGATCGAGCCGTCTGCCGCATTGAAGGCGAACAACTGCGTCGAACTCTGCTGGCCGGCCGCGACGTAGACGACACCATTGGCTACGGCGGCGGGATTCGCCGATGGATACTGCCCGACTGGAAGACTTGCGCAGAGTCGCTGATCGTCGCGTACAGCGGGCTCGTGAACTCAAACTGGACAGGCCGGATCGACACGTCGACCGCGATCGAGGTTTGACTCGCGACGAGACGTCGGATGCTGCCCGAGAGCACAGCAACGTCGATCACCGTGAGTGACAAGCTGTGCGTCGTCGAGCCGCCGCTGTTGGACGCTGTAATCGTGTAGTCGGTCGGTGGGGAATCTGCAGTGGGTGTGCCGGAGATCTGGCCGGTGGTCGAGTTCAACGTCAAGCCCGGCGGCAACGACGGCGACACGCCGTAACTCGTAACAGTACCGGTGACGGTCGGCATCAGTGCCGTAATCGCCTGCCCGACGGGAAACGTGTGCGGTCCGCTGCCATAGCTGAGCCCGCTCGGCGGAGAAACCGCGGGAGGAGCGGGTGAACTGGCCCCGCCACCCCCACCGCCACAGGCGGTGACTATGAGGGTTGCCATCACCAGTAGAAGACGTGCGACAACGCGCGATGTGCGAACCGCAGAGGCGCTACGCATCAAGGAATCCGTCCTTAAGTTAGGTTGTGTTGTGTTGTGATCCCTGGCAGTCAGCCAGTGTTGTTATTCGTACCGCTGCTGCGATGACTGCAGATCGAGAATTAAGGATACGCGCCTGGCGTCACCCTTAGCAAAGCGATTCTGGAAATACTTCCCGAATCAGCAGCACCGCGCGTCCGCCCTGGTAGATCCTATAGTCGCGAGTCACAACGCCTGCGGTGGCCGCGATCTGCAGATGCTCGGCCCATTGGCCCGCTGCAGTAGGATTGGCGGTCAGCAGCTCGCGATACGTCTCGAGCCGGCCCTCGCGTAACAACTCCCCGATGCCCTTGTGCTCCTGGATCAGTTGGCGGCGCATCTGCTGTGAGATGTGCTCCAGCACCGCGACGCTTTCCGCCACGGCATAGACCTTTCGCGTAACCCTGCCGAGCAGCCGGACGTACCGGTGCAGGATGCGATCGCCCGCCGCGATGTCGATCTGCGGATAGGGCGACTCGCTCGCTCTTTCGGCGTGCTCCAGGACGTCGACATCGATGGCTTCACCGAAATAGGCCTCCAGCGTTCTCGTGACGGTGCCGTCGGTGACGAGGAGGACGCGGAGGATGGGAGACAGACCGGGGAAGTCTGGTGAGTGTTCGAAGTCGAGTTTCATCGAGTCGCATTGTCTCAGGAGTTCGGGCGCGCGGCGACAGGCGCGGAAACCGACACACAGAGCCCGGGGCGATTGTCGGAGAGCTCGATGGTCGCCTGATGGAGCTTCGCGATCGCCGCGACCAGCGCAAGTCCCAGCCCGTTGCCCGGCGCCGTGCGGCTGGTCGTGACGCGATAGAACCGACGAAAGACCTTCTCGCGCTCGTCCGCCTCGATCCCGGGACCGCTGTCGCACACGCTGGCGATGGCAACGTCCGCTGAAACATCGAGTGCGATGACGATCCGGGTGCCCGATGGCGTGTGCCGCAGCGCGTTTTCCACGAGATTGACGAACAACTGCGTGAGCAGCTCCGCGTCGCCACGCACCTGGATTGCCTCGCGAATATCTCGGTGCAGCACATGACCGTGATCTTCCGCCACCGGTCGATACATCTCGTAGAGACGGTTGAGCAGGTCGGAGAGCGACAGGACCGAAAAGGCCGCCGCTCTCGTGCCGGCTTCGATCTGCGAGATGCGCAACAGCGCGGTGAAGAGGCGAAGCAGTTCATCCGTGTCGGCGATCGCGCGGGATACCGCGGCCGAGTAGTCATCGACCGTGGCCGACGCGGCGTGCGCGTGCTCCAGGCGCTGGCGCAGGTGGGTCAGCGGCGTACGCAGATCGTGAGCGACGTCGCTCGATACCTGGCGCAGATTGTCGAGCAAGGCCGCGATGCGATCGAGCATGGCGTTGATGGCGCTCGCGAGACGATCCAGCTCGTCGTTGCTGCCGCGCAAGGGGATGCGGTCGTTGAACCGACCGGCGACGATGGCATTGCAGGTTCTGGTGATGGCATCGACACGTCGCAGGAACTGCACGCTGAACAGGATGCCGCCAAGCGCGGCGAGAATGATCGTCGCGCCGGCCAACCATGCGAACGCCTGCAGGATGCGCTCACGGACTGCACCGAGCCTGGCCGTGTCGCGCCCTACGAAGAGATAGAGTCCGTCGGCCAGGTACACACCTTTGCCCAGCACGGTGCCGTGCTTCTTGTGCGGCCGGGGGATCGATAGCAGGCCGAGCTGCGGAGGGAGCGCGGCAAGGTTGCCGGCCAGCTTTCCCCTGGTCGCGTCCTCGAGCAGGATGTAGCCGCCTGGCAGGTCCACGTTCGAATAGTCGGACGAGCCCAATCGCTGGCGAACGATTTCGATGGCTTCGTCTACGCCCCGGTCGCGGTAGCCGTTCCTGATAGTGCTGATGTCTGCTTCGACGACGTTCACCAGCGCAGCCGTCTGCGTGGTCTCCACGATCCAGTAGACCACGGCAATCAAGGCGCCGGCGAGCGCGAGGAACAGCGTCGCGAACAACGCTGCGAGGCGGAAGCTCTCGGTGTGAAGGATCCTAGTCCTGCGCAAGCAACTTGTATCCCGTACCGCGGATCGTCTGGATCGGATCGATCTCGGCATCCTGGTTGAGCTTGGCACGCAGCCGGCTGATGTGGCTCTCCACGACACTGGTCTGCGGATCGAAGTGAATGTCCCACACATGCTCGAGCAGCATCGTGCGCGTGACGACACGGTTGGGATTGCGCATCAGGTACTCGAGCAGCCGAAACTCCTGCGGCAGCAGCTCGATCTGTCTGCCCGCACGAGACAGGGTCCGCTGCAAGAGGTCCATGTCCAGGTCCCCGGCGCGCAGGCGAGTCACGACCTCTTGCGCCGCCGGACGGCGTGCCAGCACACGCACGCGCGCGAGCAGCTCCACGAACGCAAACGGCTTGACGAGGTAGTCGTCTGCGCCCGCCTCCAGGCCGTGCACTCTGTCATCGATGCCGCTCATGGTCGTGAGGTAGATCACGGGCGTGATCACATTGCCGGCGCGCAGGCGCTTGACGAGGCTAAGACCATCGAGCAGCGGCAGCATGCGATCGAGCACGATGACTTGATGAGTCTGGCCACTGGCGAGTCTCAGCCCCTCCATCCCGTCGGCAGCATGATCGACGGCATAGCCCTGCTCACGGAATTCG
>Ga0207428_10003800_pt1 | contig 14486 bp, 11 predicted proteins | sample RhiMethybrSRZTD1_FD_187600 | JGI IMG/M metagenome (GOLD analysis project Ga0207428, IMG submission 187600) | Populus rhizosphere microbial communities from Tennessee, USA - Rhizosphere MetaG P. TD hybrid SRZTD1 (SPAdes) (version 3) | ecosystem: Host-associated > Plants > Roots > Rhizosphere >...
AGCGGCCGCGTCGCGACGGGCTTGTCGTCGACCAGTACTTCGACCGCGTAGTCGCCGGCCGGAAAGCCGCCGGAGTTCTGGATATGGAACTCCGTCGCGCCGCCGTCGCGGAAGGACACACTGCGCGACTCCTCACTCACGAGCCGGCCGGCGTAGGTCCATCGCACGCCGATCTTGCCCGAGCCCGGGCCCTTCGTCAGCACCGCCACGAACATCGTGTCGTCGGGCTTGAACCGCGTGCTGTGATTGCCGACGCTGTTGTCCGAGTTGCGCGACTTGCCGGTCTGGATCGTTTCGACCTGCAGCGGACCACTCGGCCGGCACGCGACCAGCGCGGTCACGGCCACGCACAGCGCTAGTAGCTTTTTGCGAACCATGCTGTCACCGTCGCCGGCGCGTCACACTTGATGCATTTCTTCCCGCTCACGGGCGCCTCGCTGAACGGAATGTTCCGGATGGTCGCTTGCGTCTCGGTCTTGATGTCGGCTTCGCACGCGGCCGAGCCACACCAGGGCGACACCACGAAGCCGGGACGCCCGTCCAGAACCTGCCGGAACTCGTCGTAGGATTCGGTCCGCGTCGTGTGCTCGGTGCGAAAGGCGACCGCACGGTCGAACAGCGCTTGTTGGATCGTCGTCAGCAGCTGCTCGACGTGGGCTGCCAGGCCGTCCATCGCGGCAGTCGACTTCTCGCGCGTGTCGCGGCGCGCCAGCACGACCTGCGACTTCTCGATGTCCTTGGGACCGATCTCCAGACGGAGCGGCGCCCCGCGCATCTCCCATTCGTTGAACTTCCAACCGGGCGTCTGCGTCTCGCGGTCGTCGAGCATGACACGCACGCCGCGCGCGCCGAGCTCATCCCGGATCGCGCGCGCGCGCTCGAGCACCATGTCGCGCGTGTTGCCGCGCATGATCGGCACCATCACGACCTGATACGGCGCGACCCGCGGCGGCAGAATCAGCCCGCCCTCATCGCCGTGCGTCATGATCACGCCGCCGATCATGCGGGTCGAGACACCCCACGACGTGCCATAGACGTACTGCAGCGATTTGTCGCGCGCCTGGAACTGGATGTTGAAGACCTTGGCGAAATTCTGTCCGAGATTGTGCGAGGTGCCGGCCTGCAGGGCCCGCCCATCGCGCATCAGCGCCTCGATCGAATAGGTGCGGTCGGCGCCCGCGAACTTCTCGCTCTCGGTCTTCTGGCCGTCGATCACCGGCATCGCCAGCTCGGTCTCGGCGAAGTCCTTGTAGACGCCGAGCATCTTCAGCGTTTCAGCCTGGGCTTCCTCGGCGGTTTCGTGCGCGGTGTGCCCTTCCTGCCAGAGGAACTCGGTGGTGCGGAGGAATAGCCGCGTGACCTTCTCCCATCGGACGACGTTGGCCCACTGATTGATCAAGATCGGCAGGTCGCGCCACGACTGGACCCACTTGGCGTACATCGTGCCGATGATCGTCTCCGACGTCGGACGCACGACGAGGCGCTCCTCGAGTTCCTCGTTCCCCCCGTGGGTGACCCACGCGACCTGCGGAGCAAAGCCTTCGACGTGCTCGCTCTCCTTCATCAGGAGGCTTTCCGGAATGAAGAGCGGGAAGTACGCATTGACGTGGCCGGTCGCCTTGAAGCGGCGGTCGAGCGCCTGCTGCATCAGCTCCCAGATGGCGTAGCCATAGGGGCGGATCACCATGCAGCCCTTGACCGGTGAGTAGTCGGCGAGCTCGGCACGGCGGACGACGTCGATATACCAGCGCCCGAAGTCCTGCGACTGAGGCGTGACCTCAGTCGGCAGATCGGGGATCTCGGTCTCTTTACTCATCGAAGGTGTCACACTCCCGTTGCCTTTGGAGTTGGAAGTTGGGAGTTATGCCTGCAGCACGTCGGCGATGTGCTTCAGCCAGTGTATATCGTCGCGGCGCGGGAAGTCCTCGCGGAAATGACCGCCGCGGCTCTCTTCACGACGAAGCGCCGCGCGCGCGACGAGCAGCCCGACCGTCGCCAGGCTCGCAACGCGCCGCAGTTCGCGATCGGACGGCGTCCGATCGCGTGCGCGCGCGACCGCCTCGCGCCATGCCGTGAGCCGCGCCACTGCCGGAGCGAGGCTGGCCTCGGACCGCACCAGACCGGCCTGCTGCCACATCAGGTCGCGCACCTCGGACGCGGCAGGAGGTGCGATCTCCGCCGAGACCTGGCAATAGGTCTCGACCGGTCCGGCGATCGCCGCGCGCGTCATCGGTCCCTGCATCGCATCGGCCGCGCGCGCCCCGAACACGAGCCCCTCGAGCAACGAGTTGCTCGCGAGACGATTGGCGCCATGGAGCCCGGTGCACGCGGCTTCACCGGCCGCGAACAGACCATCGACCGACGTCCGCCCGTGCAGATCCGTTTGCACGCCGCCCATCACATAGTGCGCCGCCGGACTCACGGGAATCCGATCGGTCGCCAGGTCGAAGCCGGCCTGGCGGCACACTCTCGTGATCGTCGGGAATCGCGAGCGCACGTAGGCGGCGTCGAGATGGGCCATCGACAGAAACACCGGCGCACCCGTACGCTGCATTTCCTTGACGATGGCGCGCGACACCAAATCGCGCGACGCCAGATCTCCGGCGGGCTCGTATCGCTGCACGAACCGTTCGCCCGCCTGGTTGACGAGCCAGGCGCCTTCGCCGCGCAGCGCTTCCGAGAGGAGAAACCGTGGCGCGCCGGCGACATTGAGCGCCGTCGGATGAAACTGCACGAACTCGAGATCGGCGACCCGGGCGCCGGCTTCGAACGCCATCGCAATGCCGTCACCGGTCGCAATGGCGGGGTTGGTCGTCTCGCGGAAGACCTGACCGGCGCCGCCGCTGGCAATCAGCGTGCGTTCGGCATCGGCTTCGCGCACGCGCCCGTCGCGATCCAGGAAGGTCGCGCCGCGGCACACGCCGCCTCGCACGATCAGCGACATCGCGAGCGCATCATCGAACACACGCACGCGCGGATGCGCGGCAGCGGTCTGCCCGAGTACCTGCCCGATCGATCGGCCAGTGGCGTCACGGACGTGCAACACGCGCCTGACGCTGTGCGCCGCTTCGCGTCCGAGCGCGGGCTGGCCGCGTTCATCGCGATCGAACGCGACACCCCAGTCGATCAACTCGCGGACATAACGCGGACCTTCACGCACCAGGACGTCGACCGCTTCCGCCAGACACAAGCCATCGCCGGCTGACATCGTGTCGCGCGCGTGCAGCTCGGGCGAGTCGTCGTCGCCGAATGCCGCCGCGATCCCGCCCTGCGCGTAGCCGGTGTTGCTCTCTCGCGGATCGGCCTTGGTGAGGACGATGACCGTGCCCGCCTCGGCCAGCGAGATCGCCGCACGCAGGCCCGCGATGCCGCTGCCGATGATGAGGAAATCGCCACGCACGCCCACGGACTGTTATCCTATCAACAGGCCTCTGGGCCCTGGGGCCTACCAGTGGTTATCGCTGAACCCGTTCGCGTCGACGTCACCGCAGGCTCGTGCGTCTCACCGGTCTTCATCGGGCACGGCGCAGCCGATCGACTCGGCGACCTGCTCGATTCGCTCGGTGTCGGCGCCCGCCGGTTCGTTGTCTCCAACCCGGTCATCTGGCGGCTGCACGGCGCGCAGGTGCAGCGCGCCCTCCGCACCGGCGATCCCATTCTTCTTCCTGACGGCGAGCGCTATAAGACGCTCACGTCCGTCTCACGCGTCTACGAGGCGCTGATTCGCGCCGGCGCCGATCGGGGCAGCACGGTCGTGGCCCTTGGCGGCGGCGTGCTCGGCGACACCGCCGGGTTTGCCGCGGCAACGTTTCTTCGCGGCGTGTCGCTCGTGCAGGTCCCGACGACGCTCCTGGCCCAAGTCGACAGCGCGATCGGCGGCAAAGTCGGCGTCAACCACGCGCTCGGCAAGAACCTGATCGGCGCCTTCCATCAGCCCTCGCTCGTCGTGATCGATCCGGCGTTTCTCAGCACGCTGCCGCGACGCGAGTTCCGGTCCGGTCTGTACGAGGTCGTGAAGTACGGAATGATCGCGAGCCGTCCGCTGTTCGACCGGCTGGCGAAGGAGACCAAGGCCGTGGTGGCGAAGGATCCGGTCGTCCTGGGTCCTGCCATCGAGGAATCGTGCCGCATCAAAGCCGATGTGGTGTCGAAGGACGAGCGTGAGAGCGGGCTCCGCCGCATCCTCAACTACGGCCACACCGTCGGTCATGCGCTCGAAGCGGTGACAAAGTATCGTCGCCTCCGTCACGGAGAAGCGATCGCGATCGGCATGCTGGCCGCCGCTGATCTGGCCGTGAGCCGCGGCGCCCTGGCGACGACCGAGCGCGACGCCCTCGCCCAGCTCATCGCGGCGCTCGGCCCGTTGCCTTCCGTCGCCGATCTGCCGATCGACGAAGTCCTCGCGGCGATCCGCCGAGACAAGAAAGTCGTCGATGGCCGGCTGCACTTCGTGATCGCGATTGAAATCGGCGCGACCATGACGGTTGACGATGTCACTGAAGCCGAATTGCGGACCGTGCTGAAGCGCATTGGATTGCACGCGTAACGAACCGCACCTCGCGAGCGACCGCGAGCGCCCGCTCCTGCGCGCGAGGGGGGCGTCAGGATTCCGCCAGGCCGTGAGCTTTCAGCTTCTGGAGCAGCACCTTATAGCCGATCCGCAGCGAATCGGCCGCCGAGGCCTTGTTGCCAGCGGCGTCCTGGAGTGCCTGCGCCAGCTTGCGCCGCTCGGCCTCCGTGGTCACACGTGAGACCGCGTCCGCGAGGGTGCCGGAAAGGTCGATCTGATCCCACGGGTTCGGCACGACCGTTGGAGTCGGCTGGCGAAACGTGAGGTTCAGATGGCGCGGGTGAATGGCATCGGCATCGCAGAGGATGACGGCGCGCTCGATGCAGTTCTGCAGCTCGCGCACGTTCCCCGGCCAGCTGTACGTGCGCAGCTCGTCGATCGCAGCCGGCGCCATCGCAAGGGCGTTCTTGTTGAGATCCCGACAGGACTTGTCGACGAAGTGGCGCGCCAGGATCAGCACGTCATCGCCGCGCTCCCGTAGAGGCGGGATGACGATGGGAAACACCGACAGCCGGAAGTACAGATCTTCGCGGAACTGCCGCTCGCTCACGCGCTGTTTGAGATTGCGATTGGTCGCCGCCACCACACGGACGTCGACATGCAGTGACGCCGTCCCGCCGACCCGCTCGAACTGCTTTTCTTCCAGCGCGCGAAGGATCTTGGCCTGGAGCGGCAGCGGCAGATCGCCGATCTCGTCGAGGAACAGCGTCCCGCGATGCGCGATCTCGAACCTCCCCGGCTTGCGCTGGACGGCGCCGGTGAATGCGCCTTTCTCGTAGCCGAACAGCTCGCTCTCGAGCAGCGTCTCTGGAATCGCCGCACAGTTGATCGCGACGAACGGACCATCAGCGCGCGGGCTGAGCGCGTGCAGCGCGCGCGCGAACAATTCCTTCCCCGTTCCGCTCTCGCCCTCGAGCAGGACGGTCGCATCGGTTGCCGCGGCACGATGGAGCTGTTGCGAGACCTGGCGCAGCTTGCCGTCCTCGCCGATGATCCGCGGCGCGCCGCGGCGTTCGGCGAGCTCTTCCTTCAGGATGAAGTATTCGGTCAGCATGCGCCGTTGCGCGATCGCCCGGCCCACCATCAGCAGCAGGTGGTCGGGATCGATCGGCTTGGCAAGGAAGTCGACGGCACCCTCTTTCATCGCCGTGACCGCATCCTGAATGCTGCCGTAGGCGGTCATGACGACGACCTGAAGAGTGGGGTCCAGCTCTTTCGCAGCACGCAGGACCCCGAAGCCGTCGCCCACCGGCAGCTTGAGGTCGGTGATGACGACCACGGGCCGCGTCTGACGCAGCTGCTCCTTGGCCTCCGTCTCGTCACGCGCCTCGAGCACGGCGTGGCCGTGCCCTTCGAGCGCATGCCGCAGCATGGTGCGCAACGAGTCTTTGTCTTCGACGATCAGGACCGGGAAGGACGGAGACGGCATTGGTGATTAGTGATTGGCGATTAGTGATGCGTTGCTGATTGTTGATCGGTGATCGACCGATTTATCGGTGATTTCGGTTGCGTGCCAATCACCAATAGATCACCAATCGCAAATCAACAATCAACAACGAATCACGAATCAAAGATCACTAATCAAAGATGCGTTATCTGACCCATCCAGCCGGCACACCCGCTCGGCGGGCCTCCTCCTGGATGTCCGTGATCGCTTTCGTGTGGGCCGCGATTTCCTTCTTGACGCGATCGAGCTCACCGAGGCTCTTCTGCCGCTTCTCCGAGACGTCCTTGCACTGCGTCGGCGCCTGGCAGGCGGTGAACTCCGCGTAGAGCCCGTTGATCTGGCTTTGCAGCGCAGAGGCGAACGCTTCCGACCGCGCCAGGCCGTCGCGCTCCGCCTTGATCCGCTCGCGCCAGGCCGCCTCACCCTTCGCGGGATCCGACTGGGGCTTCGCGTCGGCCGACGGCGTTTGTTCCGACGCCGGCGCTGGCGTCGGGGCGGCGGCCGGCTGCGACGGCGCCGGGGCCGACTTGAGGCTGTCGTTCGTATAGACCTTACCGGATGACTTCGTGGCCTTCCGCTTGGCCTCGCTCTCCTTGGCGACTGTCCCGAGCGATTGCGCGGTCACCGGAGGAGCCGACAGCACCACGACGGCAGCGGCACACGTCGCCGCCCATCCCGCGCGCGCGAACACCACCCGTAGGTCCATGATCAGATTCTCGGACTCGCCGTCAGACCGGTCAAGACGTCCCCTTCGACTTCGCTCAGGGCAAGCGCGGACGTTCCCCGGCCGGATCACCCAGTTCGGCGAGCCGTGCTTTCACCTTTTCGGCTTGAGGCGCACCCGGCTCCAGTTCGAGGAACTGCTTGTACGCCGCCACCGCATCCTTCGACCGGCCAGCCCGGTCGAGCGCACGGCCGTACCACAGGTGGAAGTCCGCCTGGCCAGGCGCCAGCTCCACGGCCTTGCCATACGACTCGATGGCACCCGTCAGGTCTCCGCCCGCTTCTCGGGCCTTCGCGAGGTTGAAGTGCGTCACGTAGTCGGAGGGGAACAGACGAACCGCGTCCTGGTACCCGGCGACCGCCAAGGACCAGTCCTGCAATTCTGAGAATGCCCGGGCACGGTTGAACCGGTATTTCCACTCGCTCTGATTGAGGGCAATGGCCCGATCGAAGTACTGAATCGCCTCTCTGGCCTTGCCGCTGCGGACGAGCACCTGACCGAGATGATCGAGCGCAACCGCGTCGTCGGGATCGTTTCGTACGGCCTCGGTGAGCTTCGCCGCGGCCGTCGCAAGGTCGCCGCTGTTGTAGGCGGCAACTCCACTTCGGACGTAATCGCCGCCGGTCGCTTCAGCAGGCAGGTCTGGGCTCGATGTCTTAGGTTCACCGCCGGCCGACGCGTTCGCCGCCGATGTGACCGAAGGGGATGCCACCGGCGCGCCGGGCTGACTCGAGGCGACGGCCACGCCAGCGCGCGGCGAGAGCGTCCACGCGGCCGCAGCGACGATCACCAGGGCGCCAACGCCGATCGCGATCAGGCGTGAAGAGACGCCGCTGCTTGACGCTGGCGCGCGCTCGACGAGCGTCGCCGTCGAGCCGCATCGGCCGCATCGCGACCGCTGATCGGGGACGCGCGAGCCGCACTTCGTGCAGCTGACGACATCGGTCTCTCGACGGGCCATCGCGCCTACCGCACTTCGCGCCAGGACAGAATACGGACGCCCGCCTGACCGACGCCGTTGTTGAAGTCCTGCGGGTCACCGAAGGTCTCGACCGAGTTTCCGGTGCCGAACACCAGGTGCTGGTCGACGATGAACGGCGACGTCGCACGTGCCCCCACCGTCTTCTGGAGTTTGGTGGTGTCTGAGTTGTTCATCTTGCCGTCGTTATTCGTGTCGTACGCCGGCCCGCCGATGAACGTAAACCCGTACAGGTTCGCATCAGGCTTCGCGCACCCGACGGTCTTATACGTCGTGGTCGCGAAGAACACGATATCGCCCGCCACGGCGGGGAACGACGTCACCTTCTCTTCGCCGTTCGCGCCGTCGACAGCCTCGAGTTTGATCAGTGCTGTTTGCGTTCCGCTCGATCCCTGGTCGAGGATCACGAACATGCCGTACTGAACGTTGATCTTGTTGCTCGGGAGCAAGTCGCTTCCGGTGCCGACGAAGAGATACTGTTGTGTCGACCCGATGCTAACAGTGGCCATCGACGAGAAGATCGGATGATCGGACGCCTTTGATCCGCTGCCGGTGCTGATGGTATAGAGGTTCAGCATCTGCTGAATCACCGGCTGGCCGGATTTCAAATCGAGATCGAAGCGCCACACCTTTCCATCGAGATCGCCGATGTAGGTTTTCGTGATGAAGCGTGAATCGGCCGGGCCAGTAGCGACCGGGTCGGCTTGAATGGCGTTCTTGAGCTCCGTGCAGCCTTTCAGCAAGTCCAGCACGCAGTTATCGAGCGTCTCGCCTTTGCCGTCGTTCGGAACGGTCCTGCTGTCATAGACCTGACCCGTTCCGATGTCGAGCAGGTAAAACGTGGCCCCGGCGCTGCTGACGCCACGGCTGTTCTGGACGCTGTACTTCAAGAACCCTGAACCGGTCAGCACGACGTAGGGCGACGACGCGGTCCCGATCTGACCGACCGCCGGATCGGACCAGGTTTCGCCAACGGTCTTCTCGACACTCGTCGCGGTGTTGGCAAGCTCGCCCCAGGCGTAGCCTACTGCGTTGACGTTGAAGTGTGAATACAGGGGAAACGTCCACTTCAGCGGCACGCTCGCCGCCGACGAAAAGTACGACAACACGTCGTTAATCGAATCGCTGTTGGGACCCACGGTCGACGCCATGTTTTCGAGCGTGACATCGAACGTCTGATAGAAGGTCCCGCCAGGCCCCTCGCCCATCACCAGGTACGTGTGCCAGTTGCCTCCCACCTTGACGTCGGCCACCTTCGGCGAGCCGTCGACGAAGTAGCGGAAATCTCCGACAGGCTGCCCACTGCGCAGCGTGTTCAGCTTCGGCAGCAGGTTGAACGGAATGAACGCCCACACTTCCACGCCGAGCCGCGCATCGATGCCGTGCAGCATGCCGTCGTTGGCGCCGACCCAGATGATGCTGCGCCGATCTCTGTTAGCGGCGGCAAAGCTTGGATAGTCGGAATCGGGCGGTGGATCGAGCGATGGTGAATCCATGATCGCCGGCGTCGAGTCGACGATCGCCCCGAGCGGTTGCGAGCGGATGTAGTCGATCAGTGTCGCCGCGTTCGCCGCGCTCAGCTTCAGGTACGGCGACAGCATCACGGCATTGGCCGACGTGAAGGGGACCACCGTTCCGTCGGGCAGCGCGGTGTAGATGTTTCGCGACACGGCAGCTGGCGCCGAGGCCACCCACAGTTTGGTGCCGTCGGACACGAACTTATAGCCGACGGACTTGCTGCTGTCCGCGACCGGCTTGTAAGTGCGGAACGCCTGCAGCCTCGCCGTGAATCCAGGCAGCGTGAAACCGGTCGTGAGCATCACGTTGGAACGCTGCGGGATCTCCGTACCGGTCACCGGTTGCGTGATCACCGTGTTCGGCAACAGACTGCCGTTGATGTCCTTGGCCGCTTCGAGGTTCACCGTGCCGACGATCGGGCTGGTCACCTGGTGGTTCGCCTCGAAGCCGTACGGATGCGAGACGTTTGGCGGCAAGTCGAACGTGGCCTGGTCGACGAACGCCTGCGAGACGGCGAAGTTGACGGCCCGCACGAAATCGGGCACGAACTTGCCGGGGCCGATCATCGTCGACGTTTCGACCGCCGACAGCGTGATCTCCGTGTACTGGCCGCCTGTCGTGCTCGCGATGGTCTGAAGCAGGGTCCGATCGGCGGCGGTGATCGGCGCCAGCGCGACGACGTGAATCGGTACCCGGTGTCCGGAGACGTTGAGGAACGTGGCGGCCTTGGTCAGCGGATTACCCGCAGACGTATTGCCCTGCCCGCCGCCAACGACGAGAACCGCCACCGTATTGCGGCATTCCGTGTCGAGGCCGATCAGCCGCGCCGCCTCCGTCCTCAGATCGTCGAGCATCGTGTCGATCGGCGCGTCGACGACGTTGAACTGATCGCGTCCGGCTGGCGTTAGCGCGGTGGCGCTGGCACCCGTCGCCTGGTTGAGGATGCCCAGAATCGAGCTCGCCACGACCGTGGAGTCGGCGTTCGCGTCTCCCTTCACGAGCGGCACGACCGGGCCCGCAATCGCGCCGTTATTGGCACCGACGACCGGCCGCGTGATCTTCCACTTGCTGATGCTGCCCCAGTCGCCCACCACCGTCTGTTGCGGGCTGCCGGCGCTGGTCACCGTGACCGAGCCTTCGTTGATATTCCACTTCCACGCGTCCGCCGATACCGGCAACACATAGGCGGGCGCGCTCTGCCGCGTCTTGAGCAGCCCGAACCGCACCACACCGCTGTTCCTGCTGATGGCTTCGATCAGACCCTGACGAGCAATCGAGATACGGGTGTGGTAATCGAACAGGCTATACAAGGAACCCTGGCGGTCACCGACGATCTCGATGTGGTCGGCTGAAAACTTGTCGCCCGTCGCAGACGTGTCCGTGTTGAGGAGACCGACGTACTTGCGCCGATACCTCGTATCCACGTTCACGCCGGAGACGATTCCCAGTGCGTTTTCCCACGCGAGCGGCGGATTGGCGTACTTGTAGATGTTGTCGTCGCGGTAGTCGCCGTTGAGATCGCGCTGCATGCGATTGGCCGTGTCGACGGCAATCAGCACATTGGGCTTTCCCGTCGCGGTCGGTGACGGCGAGTTCGTCCGCTTGATGTACAGCAGCGGATCGAGCTGCGCCGCCGCCCGCTGTGGCAGAAGCATCAGACCCAGCAGGGCCAGGCCAAGGACGCCTCGTCGCGTGATGTGTGTCGTCATGGGATTGTTGTCCAGCGCTACAACCCGAGCACTGTGCGGGTCAGCGCCTTGCCAGGAGTCTGCACGGCGGCCTTGCGCGCGCGTCGGTTCTGTTCGTCCTGGCCGCGCTGCCCGGTGTAGCCACGCTCGATTTCCGTCGTGTCCGTGCGCGCAAGCGTGGTTTCGACGACGCGGCGGACGCCGCTCGGCCCGTACGCATACGCCAGCATGGAGATGACGCCCTTCCCCGGATTGGCCCCACCCGATTCGTCGCCATCGGCGAGTGGCTTGTCGTCGTTCTCCGATGGGTCGTCGCCGATCCAGACCACCACGTAGACGTTCGAGTTGAGCGTCGCCGTCGGGAGCAGATCGCTGACCGGGCCGTAGGCATAGAGCTGCCAACGCGGGTTGTTCTTCGCCCACGGTCGCTCGTCGGTCGCCGTGTCGATATCGGCGTCGCTGCACGTGGCCTTGCCGCAGCGAACCACGTTGGTCGCCTGCACGAGATCGAGTTGCGAGCCGTCGGGCAAGGTCCGTACCCCTGGCGCGCCATCGACGAACGACGAGGTCGTCGTCCCATCGAGGATCCGGTTCCAGTCGGCCACGGTCAGCACATCCTGCATCACACGCTCGACGCCCGCGTCCGTCGCGTAAACGGTCTCGACGCCGTCGCGATAGTTGCCGGCGATTCGGCGCTCCGTCATCGTGGTCATCGTGAGCGCCAAGCCGAGTGCCGAGAGCAGCAGCATGCACATCAGCGCAACGACGAGGGCAAAGCCCTGCTCGTCGCCGAGGCGCGCCGCGATCGGTCTCCGCGTCTGAAGAGTCTGCATGTCAACGTCCAAGATTCAGATTGCGTGGCGTGACGTCGAACGTCACTTCCTGGTCGGGGAGCACCCGGTCGCTCGCCGTCGCGGTGCCACCGTGGGCGAACAGCACGCCAGCCGGTCCGCGGAGCGACGCTTGGGCGGATTGCAGGCGCAGCGTCACGCGGATGCGCCGGACGCGCAGCAGATCGGCGTCGAACCGGTTCGGCTTATCGTCCGCCGGACACCACGGGCCATCCTCGAGGTCCGCTTTCTTCAGCTCGACCTGTGAAAGGCCACCTGCGCCCAGCACCGGCAATCGCGGCACCTGCTGGCCAACGTCGATCTTGAAGGTGCAGTTCTCGCCCGCGGGGTAGCTCCCCTTCACCGTTCCCAGCGGCGGCGGCACGGGCCCATACGTCGTCCACGGGCCCGGCTTGGTCGTCAGCGGCTTGCCGGTGAGCACCGGCGGCTGCGGGTCACCGAAATACCGGAACTGCAGCGCCACGACGTTGTCGACAACGGGGAGATCCGTGTCCCAGCCATCGAAGTACATCAGTTGCAGTGTGTCCGGCTTGAAGTAGTACATCGCGGTGACGATCTGCGTCAGCGCGGAGTTCATGCTGTACCCGACGGAGAACGCATCGTCGCGGTGCTGCATGTGCACGGCTGGCGCCTGCACTTGCGTGATCGTGAACATGTCCCAATTGCCGCTCTCGTCGAAGATGATCGCCCGGTCGCCTGGGCTGAAGCCGCAGAGCTCGTCGCCTTTCTCCGGCGGGCAGTTCGGCTGCTCGTTTACCTTGATCTCGGCCGACTTGGGCGGCATGGCCTGCGATATCGTCGTCTGCGACGGCGTCGGTGGAACGTAGACGAGGCTGACGACATCGTCGCGGAAGTAGATGCCCTTGGAGGGATCCGTCGTCTCGCCAAAGGCGACATACGGCATGACGGGCGCGATGAAGAAGCTGAGCGCGCCCGCGCTCTGGCCGGCGTACGTGCCCGCGCCTGCCATGATGAGATCTTTGTTGAGCATGTCGACGCCGACGCGAAGGCGCTGCTGCAGATCAGAGGCCTCGGGCTGAACCCGGAAGGTCGGCCCGGCAGGATTGACGATGGCGAAGATCGCGCCGGTCACGACCATCATGATCATCATCGAGTACATCATCTCGATGATCGTGAAGCCGGCGTCGCCGCGAAGCCGTCGCTGAGTGCGTCCGCCGCTCATTGCGCCTTCCTCGTCTTGACCGTCATGACACGGGCTTCGCCAGCGAGCCTGGCGACATTGCCCAGGTCGGCGTCGCCGCGGGCACGATTTGGCGTGACGAGCACCTGGATGATGATGGTGTTGTTCGGATTGGTCGGCAGCGGCTCAACCGACCATCGGCGCGTATAGACGGCCGTGCCCGGCGCCTGGGCGCCGTTGCCGACAATCTGCCCGTGCGCATCGATGTGGTCGACAAACCCCGGGGTGTTCTGCTGCAGCGAGTTGCCCGGAGACGGCTGCAGTCCCGTGCCTCCTGGTGCTTCCGGCGACACTGACGTGTCGGTATCGATATCGGTGACCGGCAAGCCCGACATGTCGAAGCCGTAGGCCAGCGAGCGGAGTTGCTCGATCTTCTGCTCGGCAAACACTGAAGCCAGCGTTTCCGTCCGCGCTCCGGTGTTGGTTACCGTCGCGGTCGTCATCAAGTTGGCCATCGACAGCATGCCGGTCATGAGGATCACCATCGCGATCAGCACTTCGACCAGCGTCGAGCCGGTTTCTCCCGAGCGGTTACTGCGCGTGAATTCTGCCAAGAGCGTTCACCGTGATCGTCTTTGACTTGTTGCCCTTCGTCACCGTCAGCGTCACGCCGTTCCCCGCGAGCGGGACAGTAGAAGTCCCGTCGGCATTGACCGAGTACGCCATCCCTGTGGGCCTGAACTCGATGGTTTGTGCCGCCCCGAGTGACACACTCGAATCGAGAATGCGGACCGGACCGTCCAGGTTCGGGAATGTGACCGGATTGGTATCGGCTGCCGGGAACGGATAGACCGCGGGGTTGCATCGATTTGCCGCGATGTCCTGCGCCGCCGGAATCGAGGACGTACCGATCAGTTCCACCGTGCGAAGCCGATTCGCGGCCGGACAATTGAAGCGCACCCGCAACACGCGGTTGCTCGTGACCGACTTCATTCGAGCCAGCTGCAGTTCCGACGCAACCGTTCGTTGCGCGCTGCCGAGCGCGATCGCGCCGTTGAAATTCTGCATAACAGGAATGGCCATCGCGGTGACCGTCCCGATCAGCACGACCACGATCACCATCTCGATCAGGGTGAATCCGGCCTCGGTTGAAACTCTGCGTCCCACGCCACCTAAAGTCAGCAATGGGATTGCCAGGTGAACGTCACCGCCCGAGGACAGATGGTTACCAGCGGTTACCAGCAGGGGACTAAGGGGTTATGTGGAAAAACACAACCCTGTCGCGGACCTGGGGCTCCCCTCCATGCGCCAGAGTTGAACAGGTACTGACGTTCTTGAAATGCAACTCTCCTCCGGCGAGAACGGAGCAAGGGCGGACCGCCGTCGGGCAGGATGACTCAGAGGATTTCGGCAATATGCAATCAGATCTACAGAGCCTCGAACCGTCATCGCCGAATCTCACGCCACGACAGCATGCGAATGCGCGACGCGGTGCGACGGATCGTGACCTCGATCGCTTGCTTCGCATTGGCCGGCCCATAGGCCTGTGCGCGGATTTGCAAGACGCC
>Ga0207428_10003807_pt1 | contig 14474 bp, 9 predicted proteins | sample RhiMethybrSRZTD1_FD_187600 | JGI IMG/M metagenome (GOLD analysis project Ga0207428, IMG submission 187600) | Populus rhizosphere microbial communities from Tennessee, USA - Rhizosphere MetaG P. TD hybrid SRZTD1 (SPAdes) (version 3) | ecosystem: Host-associated > Plants > Roots > Rhizosphere >...
AGCAGGCCGCGTATCTCGCAGTAGTCGGTGACGCGCTGTCCCGTCGCGGCGCCCGCCTGAAACTGTATGCCATTTCGCATGCGGGCAATGACTTGGAAGTCGACTCCGTTGGCGACCTGCGAGATCGTGCCGTAGTCGGGCGCGTAGGTGCGCAGTTCGTTCGGCGCCACGGAGAACCGCTCGTTCTTGATGTTGTAGAGCCCGGCAACCGTGTATCCGCCGCCACCAGGCAGCCGCGGATCGGACGGTGCCACAACGCTGAACTGATCGAAGTCGGCCGGAGTGATCGCCAGGTTGTCGGTCACCGTGAAGTTCTGCAGCCATCGTCGTTGATAGCCCACTTCGAGTGACACGCGCGGCAGGATCTCTTGCTGCAACGTGACGCCAATCTGCCAGTCGGACGGACGCGTGCCCCACCCTTTTAGGATTTTCTCGTCGTAACCGAGACTGTAGATCGGGTTGCCGTTCGCATCGACGGCCTTGCCGAAGTTCGGGTTCGCCCAGGCTCCGCAGTTGTCCCCTCCGGTCGCCGTCAGGTTCTGCGCGAGCGGGCTCGTCAGGTCACAGTCCGGGATGTAGTTCCCGTTCGAATCAGTCCAGGCACGATTCTGCGTGAGCTGGATACGTGAGCTCGGGAGCAGCTGGGAGTAGTTGCCGTTGCCGTTGACGGCCGCTTCGAGGTATTTGCCCGCGTTGAACTTGAGCGCCGTCTTCCCGGTGCCGAACAGGTCGTAGACGACGCCCATGCGCGGCGTGATGTCGTTGTAGCCGATCACGCCCTTCGTCTCGGCCCATGTGAATTTCACCGGCTGGAATCGGACGCCGCCGCCACCGATCGATTGCTCCGGGTAGTAGCTCCACGAGTGGTCGTACCGCAGCGCACCGCTCACGGTGAGCCGGCCCCGCGTCACCTGGTCCTGCACGTACAGCGCGTTGTATCGCACACGGGAGAACGTCTTGAAGGGTTCGAGCCGCTGGGTCAGCTGGTTCGGGATGCCTTCGTTGAAGCGATACGTCAGGTCGTTGGTGCCGCCTTCCTGAGTGCGATTGTCCGCGTGGAACGCGCCCTGGTAACCGACCTTCAGGCTGTTGGCGCCGCTGACGAACGTGCCGGCCGCGTTCCAGGTGTGTGCGCCGATCCAGTCGGCATTCCACGTCGCCTGGTTGCGATAGTTCAACCCGGCGATGCCGCCGTTCTGGTCACAGGTACCGCCGCGGCCGAAGGCGTCGAGCTGCAGCGTGCCGGCGCACTGTTCGTTCACTTGAATCAGGTTGCGCCGCGCCTCGACCGACAGCGGCGAGTCTTCGGCGTAACGCTCCCTGGTGTTCCAGTTGGACAGGTAGGTCCCGAGTCCCGCTTCCAGGAGCAGCTTGTTCGTAGTCGTGGCCGTCCACTTCACCTGCTGCACGCGCTGCCAGCCGTGGTTGCGGCCCCCAGTCTCGGGTGCATTGGTGGCCGAGCCAGCGCCAAGGCTGTTGTTGCTGATCTGCTCGTCCCAGAACAGGTTCAACTTGTCGCGTCGCGTGAGCTGGAACGTCAGACGAAGCGCCGGCTGCAGTGGGCCCCGACCGCCGGAAAGCGCTGGTCGGCTTTCATCGCGCACGTAGCCCCACTTCGTCGGGTCCCACTCGTTCTTGTTGTAGAACATGCCCGGGATCGTGTTCTCGCTGCCACGGTAGTAGCCGAGGAAGTAGAACCAGATCTTGTCGCGCATGATCGGGCCGCCGAGCGAATAGCTCGTGTCGTAGATGTAGTTCGTCTTCGCCGGTGTGCGCAGCCCGGCATCTTGCAGCTCCTTGGAGAAGTTGCTTGCCTGCATCGCACCCCGAAGACCCGTGAAGAAGAAGTGTGAGCGGAAGGTGTTGCCGCCCGTGCGCGGCACGATGTTGATCGTCGGACCGCCGACTTCCGCTTCTCCCAGCCCGCCCGCGGTCGTGATGGCGATTTCCTGGGCGTTCTCGACGTCCTGCCGATACCCGCTGACGCCGCCGCCGTTCAGCGATGCCCCGGTGTTCAAGCCGTCTACCTGCGCGCGCCCTTCGTTGCCGCGGCCGCCACGACCGCCGAAGACGACCATGCCCGGACTGAGCTGGACGTTCGGCACGCCGCCGCCGCTCTGGACCGCTGACGGGATCAACACCATCAGCGCGGCGTAGCCTTTCGCCGTGGGCAGCGACTGCACCAGCTCGCTGTCCAGCGTGCGCTGACGCTTGGCGCTCTGGACGTCGACGATCGGACTCTCGCCGGTGACCGTAATCGTTTCCTGAAGCCCACCCACGCGCAGTTCCGCGTTGACGGTGGCGTTGAACTCGCTGGCGAGCTCGAGGCCCTCGCGCCTGAACGTGTTGAAGCCGGGCAGCGTGAACGTCACGACATAGGTGCCCGGTCGAAGATCGACGATACGGTACTGGCCGTTGTTGTCGGTCACCGCTGACCGAACTTTCTCGATCAGCACATCGCTCGATGCCTCCACGGTCACGCCGGGGAGCACTGCGCCGGACGTGTCTTTGACGACTCCGGCGATCGATGACTGCGCGTAGACGAGGCTTGGCGCGAGCATCACAAGGAGGCAGATGAGGACCCTGCACGCGTATTTGGTCATGGCGGTCTCCCCCCGATCTGCCGAACGCCACCAAGTCGCGCACCCGCGCGCACACCGGAGGCAGACGGTCGGGCCGAGGATGCGCCTTTATACGCGAGGCGCGACATGCGGTCAAATCGCAGTCAAATTTCCCGCCATGCCAGCTTCGTCAGCAGGACGATGACGACGGTGTGCTAGGACCTCCTGCCGCTGCTGGCCATCTCGAGCCAGTCCAGCTCTTCCTCCATCTGGTGAAACGCGTCGTCGCCGATCTCGTCGCTGGCGCGCATCGCCAGCACCGCTTCGCGTGCCGCTCGTACCGCGACATCGTGAATGTCGTCGTGCGGAGATCGACCGTCGTCATCCGGAGCCGCTTCCGCGGCTGGCTCGGCTTGGAGGTGCGCGACGAGCTCCTGCCGAATCGCCTCGGCCAGGGGCGATCGATCGGTCTCGAAACTTGCGAGCGCCGCCGCCAGCGCGCGCTCGCGGGCGGCGCGGACTTCGCGGCCAACGGGATCGTCATCGTGCAGGTCGAGCGCGCGAATCAGTGGCTTCAGCGTCAGCCCCTGGATCGTCAACGTGCCGAAGACCACCGCAAACGCCGTGAGCACGATCAAGTCCCGGTACGGAAACGCGGAGGGTAGCGCCAGCGCGGCTGCGAGCGAGACGATGCCGCGCATGCCAGCCCACGAGATGACGAGACCGCTGCCGACCGTGGGCCGCAACATCGGTCTCGGCGGGCGGAAGCCAAGCCGGCGATCGCGCCAGCGGACCACCGCGTTGAACGACATGTGCCAGGCCAGGCGCACCACGATGACCGTCAACAGGACCGCCGCGGCGACGGCGAAGTACTGGCCCCGTGCCGCCGGCTCGAGGCTGTCGAGGATCGGGCGGATCTGCAGCCCAATGAAAATGAACGCGAGGATGTTGAGGACGAAGACGACCGTTTCCCAAACCGCGTACGACGGGATGCGGAGGCGGGCCGGCGTACGCTCCGGCGCCGTGCGCGCGATGGTGATCGCATAGCAGACCATCGTCAACACACCCGAGAGGCCGATTCGATCGGCGAGAATCCACACCCCGAACGTCGTCACGAACTGCAGGATGATCGCGGTCGGGATGTGCTGCACGTGGCCGATCAAACGCAGAAACAGCCATCCGAGCACTGGGCCGACGACCAGGCTGCCGGCCACGGCACCGAGAAACGTCGGCGCCACCGCACCAGTCGAGAATCCGTTTGTCGACACGGCACCGACCGCCAGCCGATAGATCAGCAGCGCACTGGCATCATTGAGCAGGCTTTCGCCCTCGAGGATCGTGAGAATCCGGTGGGGCGGACGCAGCGGACGCAGCACTGCGGTCGCTGCGGCGGCATCGGGTGGGGCGACGACCGCCCCGAGCGCGATGGCTGGTGCCCACGGCATCGCTGGTATCAACGCACGCGTCACGATCGCGACGGCGATGGTGGTGAGGCCAACGGCAAAGATGACGAGACCCGTGAGGGGTAGCCAGTTGTCCTTGAGGTCTCGTGGGGAGGCGTCGTATGCCGCATCGAGGAGGATCGGCGCGACAAATACTGCGAGCGCGAGCTCTGGCGGAACCGTGAACGAAGGCGTGCCGGGAAGAAACGCCAGCAGCGCGCCACCGACCGCGAGAAACACCGGATAGGGTGCGCCGACGCGCCGCGCAAGTGCGGCGAGCGCGACCGCCGCGAGGACCAGGGCGAGAAACCCTTCGAGCTCTCTCATGCCAGCGGCATGACTCGGATCTTAGTCGAACGTGCGCGTGCCAAAACGGACGCGAGTGTCAGCGAAAACGGCGGAAAAAGGTGCGCAGGTCCTCGATCAGCAGGTCGGGCGCGTCCATCGCCGCGAAGTGACCGCCGCGATCGAATTGCGACCAGTGGACGATGTTGTGGGTCCGTTCGGCGAGCCGCCGGATCGAGCGGAAGTTGTTAGGGAAGACGGCGACGCCGGTGGGCGTCGAGTTCCTCACCTGGCGATAGCCGGTGCCGGCCTTCGCATCCTCGTAATAGATCCGCGACGAAGACGCGGCCGTGCGCGTGAACCAGTAGAGCGACACGTGTGTGAGGAACAGGTCGCGGTTGGCGGTGTGAGGATTGCCGAACAAACCGCCGAACCCCGTGAAGAGCTCACTGCTCCATGCGAGCTGTGCCACGGGGGAATCGGTCAATCCGAACGCGAGCGTCTGCGGACGAGTCGACTGAATACCCTGATAGCCGGCCCGGCTCTGAAATGCCTTCAGCATCTCCAAGCCTCGCGTGTCGAACTCCGACAGGCCCTCGAGCTCCGACGGGTCGCCAGACGGATAGGCGTAGATTTCCAGGACGTGAACGCCGACCAGCTCCGGCGGCTCCAGCAACGCGAGTTCGTGCGAGACGAGGGCGCCCAGATCGCCGCCGTGCGCGCCGTACCGCTCGTAGCCCAGACGGCGCATCAGCTCGGCCCACGCACGGGCCGTCCGCGCGCTGTTCCACCCCCGCTCCTGTGTCGGACCTGAGAGACTGAAGCCCGGTATCGACGGAATGACGACGTCGAAGGCGTCAGTGGCATCACCGCCGTGGTGCCGCGGGGCTGTCAGCGGACCGATCAGATCAAGAAACTCCACCGATGTCGATGGCCACCCGTGCGTCAGGATGATTGGCAGCGCTCCCGATTCGGTCGAGCGCACATGGAAGAAGTGGATCTGCTGGCCATCGATCGTCGTCGTGAACTGAGGGACGACGTTGATTTTGGTTTCCTGTGCCCGCCAGTCGAAGCCGGTGCGCCAGTACTGAGCCGCGTCTCGAACGAAGCTGAGCGTCGCGCCGTAGTCATTCCCGCTGTTCCGCAGCTCGTCGGGCCAGCGCGTCTGCGCGATGCGCGACTTCAAGTCGTCGAGCGCCGACTGCGTGACGTGGAGCCGGGATGGTGCGACAACGTCTTCGTCGATGTGCGAGAGCAGCGTCGAGGTGGAACGGGACATGACGCCCTCCTTGGGCTTGCGGCATTCCAGCCACCTGCAAAGAGAACACCATGAGCCGTCGCCTGCCAGCCGCGAGAGCCATGGAGTTGAGCCGGTTGCCGCGTCAGCATTTCACCGCTCGCGTCAATCGACTCACGATGGGCTGAACTTTCAGCCGTGTGCCCTAGCGATTCGCAGCGGTCGGACCCCATTCAGCATCATGCGTCCAGAATCGGAGGATGCGCGCGGCCGCGTGCGGCGACGCTGATAGAGCGGCGCGCATCAGAGGGAAACTTCCTATAGACATCTTGACAACCTTCGCCATCGAGCGTACCTTTCTGTCGCTTAGAAGATGTCTATACGAGATAACCGCAGGGACCAGTTGCAGGGAACGCTCGATCTCCTCGTGCTCCGCACGTTGTCCACCGGTGGCACGATGCATGGCTACGCCATCACTGAGCGCGTTGAACAGATCTCGCGCGACGTGCTTCGGATTGAAGCCGGCTCGCTGTACCCGGCACTGCACCGGATGGAGGAGGCGGGCTGGGTCCGGTCGGAGTGGGACGTGTCCGACAACAACCGCCGGGCCCGCTTCTACACCATCACGGGCGCGGGACGACGCCGGCTGGCGGAGGAGGAAGATCATTGGACCCGGCTCACCGGCGCGGTTGAGCGCGTGCTGAGGCTCGCCTGACGTGCGCGTGCTCCGCCGGCTGCTGAACGTCTGGCGCGGCCGCACCCTTGCGCGCGACTTCGACGACGAGATCGCGTTCCACATCGAGCAGCGGATCGACGCGAACCTGCGCCGGGGTCTGCCGCGCGAGGACGCCATCGTAGAAGCACAGCGCCATTTCGGCAGCGTCATCCGCGCCCGTGAGGGCATGCGTGAGGCGCGCGTCGCCGAGTGGATCCCGGCGTTCGGCCGAGACCTGCGTGTCGCGTTGCGCATGGCTCGTCGCCAGCCGGGACTGGCCGCCTTGACGATGATCACGCTGTCGCTCGGGGTGGGCGCGACCGCTTCGGTGTTTGCGCTGATCGACGGCATGCTGATCCGGCCCCTGCCATATCACGACGCCGATCGCCTGGTAACGGTTGGCGACACGTTCCGTACCGGGCCGCCGCGCACCGGACCGACCATTCCCGAACTGCTCGACGTTCGGGCCGCGGCCACCGTGTTCGACGGGCTGTCGTGGGTCGATTGGCGCGACTTCCAGATCGGCGGCGGGACGGAGCCGGCGCGTGTCATGGGCGCACGCGCCGAGGTTGCACTGCTGCAGGTACTCGGGGTCACGCCGACGCTGGGCCGCTTGTTCACCGAAGCCGATGCGACTCCCGGGCAGCCCCCAGTGGCGATCCTGACCGACGGGCTGTGGCGCACGAACTTCGCCGCCGATGCCGCCATCGTCGGCAAACGCATCGTGCTGAACGGCCTGCCCACTGAGGTCGTGGGTGTCCTTCCCGCTGGCTTTCAATTCGACTTCTTCGCGGCGGACCCGGTCGACCTGTACGTGCCGTATCCGATGATTGCTGCCTATACGTCGCGCACCGCCGAGTTCGCGAACGTACGGCGTGTCATCGCGGTGGGCCGACTGAAACGCGGCGTGGCTCAGGAACAGGCCGACGCCGAGGTCGTGGCAGTGGCGCGGCGCATCGAAGCGGACCATGCCGATCTGTACCGGATTGGCGCCGACCGTCGCGATGTCGGCTTTGCGATGCACGCTGAGCCCTTGCAGCGCACCCTGTTCGCCGGCAGCGAGCGCACGGCAACCCTGCTCTCCACGGCAGCGGCGCTGTTGTTGCTGATCGCCTGCGTGAACATGGGGCAGTTCCTGCTCGCGCACGCGTTGGAGCGCCGCACGGAAATCGCGGTGCGCAGCGCGCTCGGCGCGTCGCGCGTGCGTCTGGTCCGTCAACTCGCCGCCGAGTCGCTGGTGCTGGCGGCGATCGCCGCGGCCGGTGGTCTTCTTCAGGCCGAAGGGTTCATCTACCTGCTGCGCATGTACTCGATGTCGCAGGATCCGTTCGTCGCCAGCCGAATCGAACTGAACGGGTCGGTCGCGCTGTTCACGATCGGCACTGCGGCGGTCGTCGCCTCGTTGTGCAACCTCGTGGCGCTGGTGCGATGGGCACGACCGGCGCCCTTGCACGCACTCGCCACGCGCGAGCTGGCGCCTCCGACACGAGCGAGATATGTGCTGCTTGCGGGGCAAGTGGCGGTGGCTGTCACGTTCCTCGCGATCACCGGCTTGCTCGTTCACAGCATCACCCGCTTGAATGCTGGTGATCGCGGCTACACGACCGACGACGTGATCAGCCTCCGGCTGCGTGCCGTGGCGCGCCTGCAGGGCCCGGCCGTCGGGGAAATGTACCGTCGGTACCTCGAGCGTCTGCGCGCTATCCCCGATATCGAAGCCGTGGCGATTGCCAACGCGCAGCTTCCGCTGTTTCCATCGACGAACTTCGCGGTCGATGGTGGGCGGGCGGATGCCGCGACATTATCGGCACAACGCGCGGCGTACACCATCATCAGCCCGGACTACTTCAAGACGTTGGGCATTCCGGTCCGGTCCGGCCGGACGTTCACCGACGACGATCGTGCCGGCCGTCCGCCGGTCGCGATCGTTAACGAGGAGATGGCGCACACGTTCTGGCCCGGCCAGCAGGTGATCGGCCGCCAGGTGCGCGCTGGCGAAGGCCCGAGATCCGCACTGATGACCGTCGTCGGCGTCGTCGGCAACGTGCGCCCCGCGATGCAGCTCGAGCCGATCCCGCAGGTCTACGTGTCGCTGTTGCAGCAGCCCGAGCCGATCGTCACGATGCTGATCCGCAGCCGTCAGGGGCGACCGGTTCCTCTCGAATCAATCAAGCAGGCGGTGTGGTCAGTCACACCGGATCAACCGCTGTTCGATGTGCGACTGCTGTCCGAGTGGTTGACGACCTTTACGGCCGAACCGAGGCGCAGCCTGGCGGTGCTGCTTGGCAGCGGCGCGTTGCTGGCCGTCTTTATTTCCGGCGCGGGGATGTTCACGTTGGTGACTTACGTGACCGTGCGCCGTCGTCGCGAGATTGCGTTGCGGCGTGCCATCGGCGCCGGTGTTCGCGACGTCGTGCGTCTGGTCTCTGCGCCGACGATTCGGTGGACGTGTGTCGGTCTGCTGGTCGGTCTCGTTGCCGCGACGAGCGGCAGCGGCATCCTGCGCGCGAATTTCGCCGGTGTCGCGCCGACCGAGCCCGCGTTACTCGCCATCGTGAGCGTCCTCTATCTGGCGATTGGGTGTGCCGCTGTGTGGGCACCTGCGCTGAGTGCGCTGCGCGACGATCCCGCAGAAATCCTGCGCTCCGAGTAACGCTCTTCGTCGCGGGACTCACGCGCCCGCGCCCGCTGAAGCGTGCGGGCTACGTTCAGGTGAAATCGCTCTAAGATCGGGCCTCGAATCTCGAGATGGTGAACAGGTGTGAGAGGCCGGGGGTGCGTATGAGGAGGAGTGTGATGTCGCGGTACTCGCCGTGGCTGCTCAGTGGTCTGCTCGTCGCAGTCGTAGGAACGACGCCCGCGCTGGCGCAAACCGCGTGCGATCGAAGCTGTCTGCGGTCGACGCTCGATCAGTACCTCGCTGCCGTGGTCAAGCACGATCCGAGCGCGGCGCCGCTCGTCGTGGGTTTCCGGCAGACCGAGAACGCGATCAATGTTCGCCCCGGCAACGGCGTCTGGAAGACCGTGACGGGACTTGGCAAGGTCCAGCGGCGTTATCTCGACGCGACGACCGGCCAGGCGGCGTACTACGGCACCGTCGACGAGGGCAGTGCGACGGCGATCGTGACCGTGCGTGTGCGTGTCGAAAACCGGCAGCTCACAGAGGCCGAGTGGTTCCTCGCTCGTGAAAACGATCCCGGTCTCAACGGTCCGCGTCAGCCAGGGCGGCCACCGGCCAATCTCCACAATCCTCAGTACCTCGCGCAGAATCCACCGCCCGAACGCGTCGTCCCTCGCGAGCAGCGTTCCGATCGAGCCAGCCTCGTCCGGATCGTCGAGAGCTACTTCGACGCGATCACGTCGCACGACGGGTCGGTGGCGTTGACGCACGCGGGCTGCGGGCGCGTGGAGAACGGCTCGCCGGCGCCTGCGGGACGTTTCCTGCCGCCTGCCGCGCCTGCCGCGGCACCTTCAGGGCAAGCGCCAGCCGCACCGGCAGGTCCAGCGACCAATGATTGCGTGTCCGGGTTGCAGAACTTCAACGGGCAGATGGTCGTGGCGCGACGGATTCCGCTCGTGGACGAAGATGCACAAGTCGCGCTCGCCTTCGCGGTCTTCATCCGTCGTCCGGGATCGCCGACGCCGCGCAACGTGTTCAGCGAATGGTTCGTGATCGACGAGGCGAAGATCCGAACCATCTACACGGCGATGTTCTATCCGGCACCGGAGCTCGCGGTTCCAAACTGGCCACCGTACGACGGCAACTGGCCGCTTCCGACGGGAATCGTCCCCACACCAGCACCGCCGCGACAGCCTTAGATCGATCAGGCCCCAGGCCCGGTCGGGGCTGGGGTCTGACCCCAGCTCTGACCCCGTGAGGTCACTCGACAACCCTGAAGCTTTGTGACGTTTCGATCTTGATCGTCGGCACGCGTGCCCGATCGGCCGACGTGACCATCGTCCAGATCGCGCTCGCGACCACGGCGGTCAGCGTGACGCCGACCACCGTGAAGCCGTACGCCCACAGCATTCGCGCCCACGGCCACTTCAGCGGATTGCGCCAGTCACGTCCGAACGATTCGTTGAGCAGCTTCAGGAAATCGTCGGTGATCGGTCTCGGCTCGACGGCGCTCCACAGCTCCCAGAGCAGCCAGACCGCGACGCCGATCAGCATCACACCGCACAACGCCGTGAACGCGGCATCGAGCGCGCCGCCTCGATAGAGTGTCCGTTCGCAGGGAAGGACGACCTGGGCGGCGTAGCAGCCACCGAGGTCCGTGACCGTCATGATGCGGTTGGGCGACGTGACGATGAGCCGGATGCCAAGTCCCACGACGATGGACAGCAGCATTCCCATCCAGAGTTCCCAGACCGCAAGCTGAAACCAGGCGTTCGCTGACCGAGGAGGGAACGTGAGTGGCCTGCGCCCCCACGGGCGCATGTCGGGCAGGCCGGTGAATGTACCTGGGGATCCCACGTCCCGCTTGCGACCGACCACGTACGTCCGTTGCGAAAGACGCGCCACGTTTGCCTTCGCTCGCGCCATGCGAGCGCGGACGCCGCTGAACACCCGCTCAAGGCCGCGCATCAGTGGTCCTCGATGGTGATCACCTTGTTGGCGCCGCGATCTCCCCATGGAGGTGGCGCGCCATCGCCCACCCGGATCGTGATCACAGGAAATTGGGGTGCCTCGTCCGGCCACGCGGTCTGACAGTCGCTGACTACGACCAGCAGATCGATTTCGTTGGTGCGCTCGGTGAACCACCGAAGTCCAGCGGCGATATCGGTACCGCCGCCACCGTACAACTCCACTTGTGCTGCGTTGAAGACACGTCTGACATCGTGCACGACCGTGTCGCAGCAGGCGACGACGACGTCAGCGCCGTAGCCGAGTTGACGCGTGAGACCTCCGAGCTCGGCGACCGCGCGAGCCAACTGCGTTTCCTGCATCGACGCTGATGTGTCGATCAGGAATCCGGGACGCGGCTTTGGCTGATGGAACGACGGCATGATGAACGCCCCGTACGCGGACTGCCGGCGATTCGGCCTCCGGTACGTACGGTCGTAGCGTCCGAGCGTGCTGTCACGCAGGGCCTTGCGCACGGCGTGACGAATCGTTGCCATGTAATCGACTTTTGGCGTGAGTCTCGTCTGCGCCCACAGGCGCCAGCCCAGGGGGACATCGCCGGCGTCACCGGTGCGATCGAGGATCCGCTGAGCGACGTCGCGTCGTACGAGCTCCGCCTTGACGGGATCCACGCCCGGCACGCCGTTCGAGCTGCCGTCGTCGTCGGAGAGCTCCCATGCACGCCGCTCGCCGTGAGCGCCGGACCCGCAGTCGGGGCAGGCCGAAGGCGACGACGCAGCCACGTCACCGCTCTCTTGGCCCGCTGCGTTCGCGTGATTCGATTGAGATGGTCTGAACAGTTGACGGTAGTACGTCTCAGCGTTCTCGCCGTTGCGAAGCCCATACTTGTCAGGGCGTGGCGGGTCGTGCGGGAGCGGCAGGCCCTCGCCGAGGAGATCGTCGTTGATCTCGCAGTCGGCGGCGGTGTTCCACAGCGTCTCGTTCTTCACCGCAGCGGCGTGCCTGCGCGCCTCGTGCTCGCGCAGCAGGTGACTGACTTCATGGATCAGGACCGCCGCGTTCTCCTCGACGGAGTGCGCGGCGATCCAGGCGTCGTTGTAGTAGAGACGCCAGCGCGAGTCGACCGCCATGCTTTCGATCTGATCGGTTTTGACCGGAATCAGATTGAAGAGCGCCGGCGCGAAGTACGCACGTTGATACGACGCGCGTACGCGCGCCGCCTGCAGCGCGCGCGAATAGCCAGCGCTCCGGCGATCGAGGCCACGGATCAACTCGGTGAGGCGGCTCAGCATGATGTCGGGTCCGGCTTCAGCCGGACGATCATTTCTTCTCGTCTGACTTCTTCTCTCCGGTGACGGCGCTCTTGATACCGGTGCCGACCTTCTTCGCACCGCTCGCAGTCGCCTCCGCGCCTTTGCTCGCGCCCTTTGCGGTCGCGGTGCCCGTCGACTTTGCCGCACCGGCCGTCGTCTTGCCCGTGGTCTTGGCGGCGTCGCCGACCGGGCTGTCAGCTGCGGCTTTGGCGCCCTGCGCCGTCGCGGTGCCAGTCGCTTTCGCGGCGCCAGCCGTCTTCTTGGCGCCGGTCTTCGTCGCATCGCCGACCTTGCTGTCGGCGACCGCTTCGGCTCCCTTCGCTGCGGCCTTGCCTGTCGTCTTGGCGGCGCTGCTCACGGCAGTGCCCGTACTTTTCGCGGCCGAACTCACCGTCCCGCCGCTCTTCGTGTCGTCCTTCTTGGTGGCGCCGGTGCCTTGCGCGGCCACGGCGATCCCGGTGACGAGGACGATCGCTGCTGTCAGAGAAATGCCCCGCGTCCGTGGTGTCATCGAATCCTCCCCTCGTCCGAACTCTCGCTTACTCCCTCGGAACCAACTTGGCGAGCTGCATCAATTCGTAGAACGGACGGCACTCGTCTGGCAACCTGATCGGACCCTCCGGCCGATGACGCTTGTCGCAGAGGGTGCGTGCGGCGGCCGTCGGAATGTCTGCGTTCTTGCGGCAGGCCACGCCAAGGGCAATCATCGCCGATTGCCAGCGTTCCGGCGTCTTGTGATTGAGCACGGCGCCGACGAGCGAATAGCACACCGCATAGGCGCGATCGATCCGGTCGGGCAGCACGAGGCTGCGCGGATCCTTCAGGATGTCTTCAGGATCCGGCAGATTCAGTGTCTCCCGGTATTCGAGGAACGGCAGCGCCTGGTCGCCGACGAGGCCGGCGAGGGCGGCCGCCTGCAGGATGCGGTTGCCGGGCGCGACGGCCTCGATCGCCGCCAGCAGGCGCGACGCGAGGTACCACGTCCGGCCCGACGGCCATGCGCCGCTGCGTCGCGCGGGATCGTCGGGCGGTGCCAGCCACGCGCCGCGTCCGGCGGCCTTGATGTAGGCGGCGATCAGCGCGCGCTGTGAATGATGATGCGTACGCAGGTAGTCGGGCGGCAGCACCGGCAAGTCGCGCGGAGCCGGGAAGTCGCTCACCATCATCTCGCACCACGTGTCGTGGTCCATCGGGAACTCGCCGTGCCAGAGCCGGTTGGCCATCGGCGGCTGGATCTCCTGGCCACCCGCAGCCCACTCGACGGCATTGCTCGCGCACAGATAAACGACGCCGCCGCGGCCGGGCTCGTAGTCTGGCAGTTGCAGCTCGCCACACACGTTCTCCGTCAGCAACCGCAACATCGCGGCCTGCGTCGTCGGCGGCACCGTGGTGAGCTCGTCGAGGAAGACGATCACCATCGAGCCCTCGTCCGCGAGCCGCTTGGCGTCGCGCGCCCATGCCATCGGCAGCAGACGCACGCCGTCGGGCGTCGAGATGGGGAAGCCGCCGAAGTCCTGCGGCTCGCGAATCGATCCGATCAGGATGATGACCTTGCACTTGATGCCCGCGCGCGCAAAGCCCGCTTCGAGGCTCTTCGTGAACTCCGTCTTGCCGACGCCGGGAAAGCCGGTGATGTGCAACGGAATGCGCGCTTGCAGGCCGATGGCGACCAATTGAACGAAGTGGGTGAACTCCATGCAATCCAGTGTTAGACACCGCAGATGTGGAAACGGACACCCAGAGCACGATTACTGCGCCGTTGCGACGGCATGGAATCGCGTGATGGCGCTGTAGACGCCGAGTCCGATTCCCTGCGCGAGTTGATCCAACTCGAAGCTGTTGTGCGCCAGGAAGACCAGCACTGAGCGGTCGACCGGATCGGCCTGCCACCAACCGCCGTATGCGCCCGGCCAGCCGACGGTGCCGACGTGGCCGCGGCAGCGGATTGGCGAGGCTCGTTCCGGGTCGAGCACGACGGCGACGCCCAGACCGAAGCCGTGCGCGGTGAAGGTCGGCAGTCCCAAAAGTCGCGCATTGGCGCGCTGAACGTCGGTGAGCCGATTGGTGGTCATCAGCGCGAGCGTGTCGGGCCGGAGCACGCGCACGTCGTCGACTGCGCCATCGCCGACGAACAGTCGCGCGAACGCGAGGTAGTCGTCGACGGTGGACCACAGACCCTGGCCGCCGGAGACGAAGGTCATATCGTGCGGCCGCTCGGCGACGAAGGCCTTGACGGCTGTTCGTTCGACCAACGCGCCTGCATCGTCGAAGCCGAACATCTTCGAGCGCCTCTTCCGCTGCTCGCGCGGAACGATGAAGCCCGTGTCCGTCAT
>Ga0207428_10003810_pt1 | contig 14466 bp, 11 predicted proteins | sample RhiMethybrSRZTD1_FD_187600 | JGI IMG/M metagenome (GOLD analysis project Ga0207428, IMG submission 187600) | Populus rhizosphere microbial communities from Tennessee, USA - Rhizosphere MetaG P. TD hybrid SRZTD1 (SPAdes) (version 3) | ecosystem: Host-associated > Plants > Roots > Rhizosphere >...
CCCGGTCGCCCAGGATGCGGTAGCTCTGCGGTTCCAGGCAGGTGTTGGACGACGGCACGATCATGCCGATGCGGGTCTTGCGGGTCTTGCGGGTTGCGGCGGGCACTTGTTCTCCTAAGCGGTGGCAGCGGCCGTGGCGGCGGCAGGGGCGGGGGACAGCAGCGGCGCGGCCGCGAGGTGTTCCCGGAATCCGTTCCGGGCCACGAAGCGGCCCGCGGGGCCGGGATCGTGGAAGCCGTCGGCGTCCAGGACCACCCGCCCGGCGGAGACGACGACGGCGGGCCAGCCGGTGAGCGTGCGGCCGTCGAACGGCGAGAAGTCAGTGCCCATGTGCAGCGCGCCGCCGTCGACCGTGCGCTGCTCGGCGGGGTCGAAGACCACGAGGTCGGCGTCGAAGCCGGCGGCGATGGTCCCCTTGCCGGGAAGGGCGTTGATGCGGGCCGGCCCGGCGGAAAAGACCTCCACGAAGTCCTCCGGGGAGCCGCCCGCGGAGGCCAAGGCCGTGAACGTGACGGGCATCCGCGTCTCCACGCCGGGCAGGCCGTGCGGCATGGCCCGGATGTCATCCGAACGCTCCCGCTTCTGTGACAGGTCGTAGCAGGAGTGGTCCGAGGAGACGGTGTGGATTGCCCCGCCGGCCAGCCGTTCCTTCAGGGCGGCCACGGTCTCGGGGCTGCGCATGGGCGGGCAGCAGGCGTACCACTCCGGAAATGCCGAGCCGTACACCGTGTCATCCAGGGTCAGGTAGTGCGGGCAGGTCTCGGAGTAGGCCTCCTGGCCGCGGGCCCGGGCCTCGGTCACCAGGTCGACGGCCCCCGGCGTGGACTGGTGAACGAAGTAGACGGGTGCCTTGGTGTACTCGGCCATGGCCAGGGTTTCCTTGACCGAGACCTCCTCGGCAAGTTCCGGGCGCGTCCGGTGCAGGTGTTCGATGCCGATCCGGCCGTCGTCGGCATGCTGCTGCGTGCAGTCGCTGATGATGGGGTCGTGTTCGGCGTGGATGTAGGTGAGGCCGTCCAGCCGGACCATCTCGCGCATGACCTTCAGGATGGTGTCCCCGTCCGCCATGGTGGTGCTGCGGTTGGTGGTGTACATCTTCACCGAGCGGACGCCCTCGGCGGCAAGCTGCTCGAGCTGCCAGGGCACGGTTTCGTCCCAGCTGACCACCGCGCCGTGCAGCGCGACGTCGCAGCGGGACTCCTGTGCCAGTTCCTTCTTGTGCAGGACGGCCGCGAGCGGTGTCTCCTGGGCGTCCCGGGGAATGCCGAAGTCGATGATGGTGGTGGTGCCGCCCCACAGCGCCGCCGTGGAGGTGGTGCGGTAGTCATCCAGGGTCCGGAAGCGTCCGGTCACCTGGGCCACGTGGCAGTGGCCGTCCACGCCGCCGGGAATCACCAGCTTCCCGCGGGCGTCGATGATGCGGGCGGCGTCGGGGACGGGCGCCGAGGCGTCGACCAGCTCGGCGATCCTGCCGTCCCGCACCACGATGTGGGCGTTCTGGCGGCCGAAGCTGTTGACCACGGTGCCGTGGGCAATGACAAGGTCTGGGGTGTTGGACATCGGTGTCCTCCTAAGGGATAAAGCCGGCGGGACGAATGTTGGGCGAAGAGATTAGCGGGACTGGGCCGCGGCGGCGGCCGGGTGGCCCGATGGTGCGGCCTGGGCGGCCTGCGCGGCGGTGAGGGCGGCGTCGAGGTTTTCCGACAGCCCCCTGCGGGCCTTGACCGGCGGCGGCGCGAACGCGCCGGCACGGTGCGGTCCGGACTGGAGGCCCACCACGGCCTCCGCCATGCGGATGCCGGCGGAGATGCCGTCCACCACGGGGACCGGAATCTGCCCCCGCAGTTCGCGGGCCAGCCCCGCCAGCGGGGCGCCGGCAAGGATCACGACGTCGGCCCCGTCCTCGGCGACGGCCTGCCGGCTGAGCGCCAGGAGCGTTTCCTTGAAGTCCTGCTGCACCGAGCCGATGGCGTTGAGGCTTTCGTTGATGGAGCGGATGGAGGCCAGCCGGCCGCCGAGGCCGAACCGTTCGACGCAGTCCAGGTACCAGGGCCGGATCCGGTCCGAGATGGCGATGATGGAGAACCGGTGCCCCTGCAGGGCCGCGGCGCACAGGGCCGCCTCGGTGATGCCGATGACGGGAACGTCCGCGAGTTCCTTCAGGGCCGGCATGCCCGGGTCGCCGAAGGCCGCGACGACGACGCCGTCGATGCGGTCCGCGCGCGAGGCGGCGCCGCCGTCGGACGATTCCGCGGTGTAGTCGGCGATGATCTCGGCGACGGCGCCGGCCGCGATCAGGGACTCAAACCGGGTTTCGATGTATTCCACCCCGTGCCCGGCGGTGCGGACCACCAGTTCGGTGCCAGGCGAGGCGGAGCGCAGGGCTTCCGATTCGATGAGGGCCGTGACGTCGTCGCTGATGTTGGGGTTAATGACAAGGAGTTTCATTTTTTCTTCCGGTGAAGTGCGGGTTCTGTTTTCTGGAAGTCGTCGGGGAACTGCTCGCGGTACTTGCCGATGTGCGACGCCGACTGGGCGGCGGCGCGGTCCGGGTCGCCGCTGGCGATGGCGGCATACAGCTCGCGGTGTTCCTGGATCAGTTCCGGCAGGTCGCTCACGTGGCGGAACAGCCAGTGCATGCGGCCTTGCAGCGGTTCCAGGGCGGACCTGAGGAAGCCGTTGTCCGCGATCCGCGTGATGGCGTCATGGAATTCGCTGTTGGCACGGTGGGCCTCCATGACGGCGCCTCTGGCGAGACAGCGTTCGGCCTCGTCCAGCAGTCCGTCAAGGTAGCCAAGATCCTCCGGTGTTGCGCGGACGGCGGCAAGGCGGCAGGCAAGCACCTCGAGCGACTGGCGGACGTCGAAGAGATCCTCCACGTCCTTGGGGCTGAGTGAGCTGACTTCGGCGCCGCGGGCTCCGCGGTCGCTGAGGAGGCCCTCCTGGCGCAGCATCCGCAGCGCCTCCCGGACCGGCAGCCGGGAGACATTGAACTCGGCTGCCAGGTCGCGTTCCACCAGCCGTGTGCCGGGAGCGTAATGCCCTTCGAAGATCCTGGTGCGGAGCGTGTCCCGGACAGTCTCGCGGAGGGGGCGTTCCTTGTTCTGGGTTTCTTCTGCGGCAAGCATGGTGCTCCATTCGTGGTTTTTTAGTGACTCTATGTCCTCGGCGGCATCCATCTCTGCTCAGTCCGCCGCATCCGACCGTGACCTGAATGATGGAGGGCTGAAGCGGCCATACTGCCTTTCAAGGGCCGCAGCGACGGCGAGTACTTCGCGATCGTGGAACGGGCGGCCAACCACCTGGACGCCGATCGGGAGCCCTTCGCTGGTAAGGCCGCACGGCACAACGGCCACCGGGAAACCAAGGATGCTGACGGCCCGGCAGCAGGACCCCAGCTCCGTCCAGGGGATGTCCTTGCCGTTGACGCTGAAGGTTCCGATCCGGGGATCGGAGGCAGGCACGCTTGCGACTGGCAGCAGCAGGATGTTGTGCTCGTCCATGAAGCCCAGAACCTTGGCCCGGATCGCATCGCGCTCCGCGGCGGCCTCGCGGTAGGCCGCCACTGTGCTCGGTTCTGCGGCCAGCAAGGACTTGCGGAGGTTGCCGCCCAGCTCATCCTCGCGCCCTGAGGCGAGCTCCACCACTTCGGGCATTCCCTCGGCCGTGCGGAGGGCCACGAAGGCCGCCGCCGCCAGCTCGAGGCCCGGCGGCCGGCCGTGCGTCGTCGGAACACCAAGGCCCTTGAGGATTTCCGCTGCTTTCCGGACGGCAGCCACAAGATCGCCCCGGACCGGGTGGGTCCCTTCGTCCTCGAACCAGGCGCAGCTGATCCCGTCCAGGGTTTCGACCGGATCGCCCAGCGGTACCGGAACGGTGGAAGGGTCCACGCCGTCCGGGCCGGCGAGGATGCCGAGCAGCACGCCCAGATCACCAACGCTCCGGGCAAGCCAGGCCACGGTGCCGAGCCGGTGCAGGGCAGACATCGAGTTGGGTGCCGGGAGGCTTTCTCCGGCCGCCGGCGGTACATACGGCAGGAGCCCCGTCTCGGGCACCAGCCCGACAGTGGGCCGGAGGCTCGTCAGGCCCGTGCAGTGGGCCGGCCAGCGGATGGACCCGCCGAAGTCGGTGCCGAGCCCGAATACGCTCATGCCGGAGGCCACTGCGGCGCTGTCGCCGCCTGTGGAACCGCCGGAGGTCAGGTCCGTGTCCCACGGGTTCCAGGTGTCACCGAACAGCGGGTTGCGGGTGTGTGTCTCGACTGCGAACTCCGAACAGTTCGTCTTCCCCAACAACACCGCTCCCGCCTCCTGCAGGCGGCGGACCGCCGTCGCGGACTGCTCAGGAACGTAATCCCCCAGAAGGGGGCTTCCCGCTGTGGTGCGCAGGCCCTTCGTGGCCAGGGTGTCCTTCACCGTGAACGGCACGCCGTGCAGGGGGCCCAGCGACCTGCCCTCGGCGGCAGCCCTGTCCGCTGCGGCCGCTTCCTCAGCGGCCAGCGGGTTGAGCGTGATGACGGCGTTCAGGCGGGGGTTCTCCTGGGCGATCCGTTCGAGGTGCAGTTCCAGGCATTCAGTCGCCGTCAGGCGGCCCTCCCGCAGGGCGCTTGCCCATTCGGTCATGGAAAGCCGAGTCAACTGCTCGCGGTCGATGGTGGCCTGCGTTGAAGGCAGGGCGGTGTCACGCATGGTGGCCGGCCTTGGCGGGAGCGGTGGCCGTCTTGCCGGCTTCGTTCATGGTGATCTTGGACGTTTCCTTGGCGACGTAGACGCAGAACACCATGAGCAGCAGCGCGGCGGACAGGTAACCGGCGACGGCGAATCCGGAGCTGGTCAGGACGATCAGCTGGATGGCGATCAGCGGGGCAAAGCCGCCGCCGAAGACGCCGGCGAGCTGGAAACCTACGGCGGAGCCGGTGTAACGGACCTTGGTTGCGAACAGTTCGGGGATGAACGAGGCCACCGGGGCGTACATGGCCGCCAGGATCACCAGGCCGATGGCAGGGGCGATGAGCACCAGGAACGGGTCCCTGGAGTTGAGCATCGCAATGAACACAAAGCTGTAGACGATGCCCGCGACGGCGCCGCCGATCATGACGGGCCTGCGGCCCACCCGGTCCGAGAGTGCGCCGAACAGAGGGATGCTGATCATCTGCGCAACAGCCGAAATCGTCGACGCCGCCAGGGCCAGGCTCTTGGGCAGACCCAGGTGTTCCGTTCCGTAGACGAGAACGAACAGCGCGAAGATGTAGAACGCGATGTCGCTGCCGATGCGGGCACCGACTGCAAGGGCCAGCTGCTTCTTGTAGTGCTTGAAAACGTACAGGAGCGGGGCTTTGACTTCTTCCTGCTGCTTCGCCACGGCCTTCTTCTCCGTCTCTTCGAAGATCGGGGACTCCGCGAGTTTCAGTCGGATGTACAGGCCGATGGCGACGAGGGCGAAGCTGATCAGGAACGGGATCCTCCAGCCCCAGGCGAGGAAGGCTTCCTTAGAGAGTGCAGAGGTCATGAGCGTGAAGATGCCGGTGGCCAGGAGCAGGCCGGTGGGCGCCGCGGTCTGTACGAGGCTGCCGAAGAGCCCCCGCCGGCCGCTCTTGTCCGACTCTGTCACCATGAGGGCCGCGCCACCCCATTCGCCGCCGATGCCGATGCCCTGCAGGAAGCGCAGGCTGACCAGCAGCACCGGCGCCCAGACGCCGATATTTTCGTAGGTGGGCAGGAGCCCGACGGCGGCACTGGCCAGGCCCATCAGGAGCAGGGTGGTGACAAGGACGTTCTTGCGGCCGATTTTGTCGCCGAAGTGGCCGAAGATGGCGGCTCCCAGGGGGCGGACAACGTAACCCACCGCGTAGGTGGCCAAGGCCAGCAGGAGGCCCGTGGCGGGCTCCGAACCGGGGAAGAACAGGACGGGGAAGACGATGGAGGCCGCCGTGCTGTAGGCAAAGAAGTCGTAGTACTCAAGCGTGGTGCCGACGAAGCTCGCGGCGACGACCCTCTTCATTGAGTTCTCGCCGCCCTTCGGCTTGGCGTCGGACACGGAACCTCGGGTTTGGGAGTTGATCGACATTTGGCCCTCCTGGGCGATGCGACGGGGTTGGGACCGGGTTGGGTTGAGTTGAGGATGTTGTCCTCGGATTGCCGGTTTGGGATCCCAAACATGACGGTAGATCGTGGGGATGTTCATGTCAATGGATTTGGGATCCCAAACCGGGAAAAACTTTTGAAGGCGTGGCTTGGACGGCCTAGACGGGAAGCCGCTTGTTGTAGTCCAGGGTCAGGACGGACACGCCCATGATGATGGCGGATCCCACGAAGTACAGCAGCGCCCAGGTGTAGGAGCCCGTTGCCCCGACGATCAGGCCGACGGCGATCGGGGTGACAAAACCGGAAATGTTGCCGCTGAAGTTCATGGCCCCGCCCAGGACGCCGGCGTTGGTCCGGCCGCCGAGGATGGAGGGGATGCTCCAGAAGAGGCCCACCCAGCGGAGGAAGAACATCACCACGGAGAGCAGGACAACCGCGGTGGTGGGGTCGGCCACCACCGTGACGCCGACCAGGCCGCCGATCACCACGACGCTGGAGGTGCCCAGGAGGGTTCGCATAACGCGGTTGGCCGAGGCGCCGGCCGCACGCCACTTGTCGGCGATGGTGCCGCCGAGGATTTCTCCGACAAAGCCGGCGCCGAAGATCACGAAGGTGGACCAGCCGATGGTCTTCAGGTCAAAGCCCTTGGCCTGGGCGAGGTAGAGCGGGCCCCAGGTGAGCAGGCCGTAGAACACGCCGTTGAAGCCCAGCCAGCCGAAGCACATGGCCCAGAAGGAACGGAACCTCAGGTAGGGGAGCAGGGCGCGCTTGCCCTTGCTGCCGTCGAGTTCGGCTTCGGCGTCTTCGGCGGCGTGGGAGGCCTCGATGTAGTCGGCCTCGGCAGCGTTGACCCCGCGGTGCTGGCGCGGGTTGTCGCGGACGTACCACCAGACTGCCAGGCCCATGAGCACCGTGGCGGCACCGGCGATGACGAAGGAACTGCGCCAGCTGCCGGTGGCGGCGATCAATCCGGCGATGAGGATGCCGCCGAGCCCGGCGCCGAGGGGAGCGCCGGCGTCCAGGATGGTGGCACCGCGGCCGCGTTCCGACTTGTGCATCCAGATGGCATTGAGCTTGCCGCCGGCCGGCATGACGCCGGCTTCGGTGACGCCGATGCCGAGCCGGGCGATGAACATGCTCAGGAAGCCGCCGGCCATGCCGGAGGCGGCGGTCGCCGCGCCCCAGCCCACGCAGGATGCCGTCATGACCTTGCGCGGACCGAACTTGTCGATGAGCAGGCCGACCGGGATCTGCATCAGGGCGTAGGTCCAGAAGAACGCCGACAGCAGGAGGCCCACGAGCTCCGGGGCCATGTTGAATTCTTTTTGGATGATGGGAAGTGCCACGGAGATGGAGCCGCGGTCGATGTAATTGACGGCGACGAGGACCAGCAGCAGCAGGAAGAGCTTCCAGCGGACGTTGGTGCGCCGTTGCACGCCGTCCTTGCCGGGTTCACCGCCGGTGGCGGCGGTGGTCTGGGTTTCGGTTGTCACGGTTTCGGTATTGGGGAGGGACACAGCTTCTCCTTCACGGGGAAGTTTGCGGACGGGGAAACGAGCTTGGGTGGTGCGGAGTGTGCGGCCGCGGGTTGGGCGGCGGGAATCTTGGAGCGACGTCCAGCAGTGGCGTTCCGGAAGCGCCTGGCCAGTCTGTGCGGGTCCGTCTGTTCGGACCATTTGGGATCCCGTTTTGGGATCCCAAAATCAAAGGTAGAAGTGACCGGCGCCACTGTCAAGCGTTTTTTGGAAAGACGGCGTCCGACGGCGAAACAACCGATTGTGACTGACCGGCCTCAGGTGGCGGTCGGCAACTCTAACCTCGGGGAATCCTGCCGGCGCCGGCCTGGTTTGCTGCGGACAGACGGCCGCCCGCCCCGTCATCCGGCGGTGCCGGAGGCGGGGCGGGCGGTGAGTTCGAGTCGTTGGTCCTGCGAGCCGGGCGGCGGCTAGCCCTCCGCCGCAGCGGCGGCTCCCCTGGCGCCCCCGGGGCCGGCGGGTCCGTGGGCGAGGATCTCGGCGAGCTCCGCGAGCCTGTGTGCGCGGGCGGATTCCGCGGGTGTGAACGGTTCGCCGGGACGGTAGAAGGTGATGGGTCCGCTCCAGGCGGTCGGAATCTTAAGGAGGGTGCCGGCGTCGTTCGTTTCGGCTGCCTGGCGGGCGGTTTCACTGTCCTCCGGCAGGATTCGCGCGGACAGCAGTTCCGCGACGGCGAGCGGAAGTTCCTGGGGGCTCGCGGCGATCCGTGCGGCCAGGCTCAGGGCCTTCGTCTGCCCGTCGGCCATGGCCAGTGCCGTGGTGGGCCAGACGTGGACGTGCCGTCCGCCGCCGTCCTTGAGTGCCTCAAGGAGCTGGCGCTCGGTCAGTTCACCGGGTGCGGACAGCACGAATTCATCCATGACGCCGCCCCGGACCGGATGGACGTGGATGCTGAGGATGTTGGTGTCCAGCAGTGCCAGCGACCGGGTGATCTTCTTCAGCGAACCTGGCTGGTCGCGCAGCACGGTCCTGGCCCGCCAGAGGGCGGGGGCCGCACCGAGCCGGCGGCGGTGCCGCAGCGCGGGCGCGTGGAGCCAGCGCCGCAGGATCCGCGCCGCGGATGGCTCAGCCACCCAGATCACCAGGACGGTGGCGGTGAGGGTGAGCGCCAGGACCTTGGCCAGATAGGGCAGGTGGGTCTGGACCACGAGGGCGTGAACCAGCAGTTCGATGGGGAGCATGACGGCGACATTCGCCACCGTGAGGCGCGTCTTGGGAGGTTCGGGCATCTGGCCGCAGACCTCGCAGCTTAGTTCAGCCGTGGCAGGGGTGGGTGCTTGAGGCTTCATGATGCCAGCCTGCCGGGCGGCTGTTACGGGCGCATTGCTCCCGCGTTCCGATCTTGGGAAGATTTCCGGCCGCGGCCCCGGACCCTGTTCCGCGGCCCTATGGCCAGCCCCTCACCGCCGTATCTACACTGAAAAGACCAGCGTGCGGAGCTCCGTACAACGGCCAGCTCGCACGGAAGAGTCGATTCCGGAGAGCATCATGCATCTCAGCTTAGTTTCAGGAAAAACACGCCGCCGCGCCGCCGCAGGGTTAGTTGCCCTCGCCGCACTCCTGATCCCGGCACCTGTCGCATCGGCCGGGCAGGCACAGTCCGAAGACGAGTCCAAAGTCATCCTGCTGGACGGAGCAAAGGGTGCCGAGGGCATCGCCGCCGGCGAAGGCAGCACCTTCTTCGCGGGCGACCTGGCCACGGGGGACATTTACCGTGGCGACATCCACAAGGACACGGCCAAGAAGTTCATCGACGCTCCCGACGGCCGCGTGGCCGTCGGACTCAAGGCAGATACCCGCCACGACCTGCTGTTCGTGGCCGGCGGCCCCACCGGCCAGGCCTACGTCTATGACACGGACACCAAGAAGACGGTCAGGACCTACCAGCTGACGGACAAGGCCGCGTTCATCAACGACGTCGCTCTGACCGACGACGGCGCCTGGTTCACCAACTCCCGGCAGGCCGAGCTGTATTTCGTCCCGGTGGATGACGACGGCGACCTCGGCAACGTCCGGACGCTGGCGCTGAAGGGCCCGGCTGCCGAGCTCTCCGGCGACTTCAACCTCAACGGCATCGCCTATTCCAGTGACGCGCGCAGGCTCGTGGTGGCACACACCGCCAACGAGGCCCTGTACACGGTCAGCCCGCGGACCGGGGCGAGCACGAAGATCGACGGCATCACCGTGCCGAACGCCGACGGCCTCGTGGTGAAGGACAGCGTCGTGTGGGTGGTGCAGAACTTCAGCAACCAGGTGAGCCGCATCCGCGTCAACTTCCACGAGTCGACCGGGACGGTGAGGGAGGTCATCACCAGCCCGCACTTCAACATTCCGACGACGGCCGCCCTCTTCGATGACTCCCTTGCTGTGGTGAATGCGAAGTTTGGCGTCGCCAATGCCACCAAGTTCGAAGCGGTGGTGGTGGATGCCCACCCGCACCACTAGCCGGCAGAGCCCTTTCAACCCGAGGGGAGAACCCGCCACCGTAAGCTGTTAAGCGCACGCCAGCGCCGCCGTCGCCAGTTCCATACTGCCAACGAAAGGCGCGAATCCACCGTGAAGCTGCTGGCCGAAATGTTCACCATCGCCCCGGCGAACAAGGACCATCACGTTGCCGCCCGCTGCGCAGTCGGAGTGTTCGTCCCGCTGATCACCCTGGTGCTGCTGGGCCGCCTGGATCTGGCAATTTTCGCGTCGTTCGGCGCGTTCACGGGCATTTACGGCCGCGGTGAGCTGCACCGCAAGCGGCTTTTCATCCAGGTGCGCGCCGGTTCGCTCATGCTCCTGGTGATCCTGCTGGCGAGCCTCCTGGCCCGTGCGCTCCAGGCCGGCGGGTTTTCCGGTGCGGCGAGCACCTGGCTGCTGGTGCTCGCCACCACGCTTGTTGCCGGGGCGTGCTCGCTGGTCATTGCGCGGTGGCGCCACCGGCCGGCCGGCTCGCTGTTCCACATCTTCGCCTTTGCCGCGATTGCCTCGATCCCGAACCAGCCGCCCCTCTGGCAGTGCATGCTGGTGGCCGTCCTGACCACGGCATTCTGCCTCCTCGTGGGGCTGTCCTCGCGCGTGCTCCGGAGCCGCCGGACGCCGTGGGAGATGCCCGAACCGGCCAGGCTCACCGTGAAGGAGAAGCAGGCTGCCCGGCTGGAAGCCGTGGGCTACCTCGTTGCGGCCGGCCTGGCCGGGACGCTGGCAACCCTTGCCGGCCACTGGCTTGGCTTCGGGCACAACTACTGGGCGATGGTGGCCGCCGTGGTGCCGCTCGTGGGCCGCACCACCCGGCACCGGATCAGCCGCGGCATCCAGAGAATCCTCGGCACGGTGCTGGGCCTCGTGGTGCTCGCCGGGATCATCGCGCTCAACCCGGCGCCCTGGCAGATGGTGCTGGTCATGGCCATCTGCCAGTTCGGTGCCGAGCTGTACATCGCCCGGCAATATGTCCTGGCGCAGATTTTCGTGACGCCGCTGGCACTCGTTTCAACGCTGCTGGTGGCTCCTGCCGCGCCGGGCATCCTGCTGCGGGACCGGATCGTGGAGACCGTGATCGGCGCCGCGGTGGGCATTGCCGTGGTGCTCGCGCCGTCAGCCTGGGTGCGGCTCCGGCGGCTGCAGCCTCGGGGAACCCGCGCGCCATAACCGGCCTGCGCCGGGGCCGCCTGTGCCCGGCGGGACCCGGCCGGCGCTCACTCCGCGACCAGGAGGGCCTGCGGCGCCGCCTGCTTCATCCTCGTCTTGAGCCATCTGATCTGCAGTTCCGAGTCCCCCTCGCACTGCTTCACCACGCGCTGCAGTTCCTTGTCCCGGTCCCCCTGGGCGGCCTGGCCCACCATCATCCAGGTGACGTCGATGTGGTGGACCAGCACGTACAGGTCCTGCAGGTCCAGCATGAGGGCCAGCGGTCCCGAGCGGACCTCGGTCACGCCGTTGGCCGTCAGGCGGTGCTCCTCTTCGCCTTCCACGTCCTCGCCGTAACGGTCGATGACCGGCTTCAGGGCTTCCCGGTGGGCGTCGCACATCCTGGCCAGCGTCTGCAGGATGAAATGGACGTCGGGTTCGTCCCCGTGGCCCTCCGCCACCACCCGGAACGATGCGGCGAGGGTCGCCTCCGCCTCGTCGAGCAGGCCAATGTAGACGGGCAGTTTCATGGCTGTCCCCCTGTGGCCGGGCGGGATGCCGTCGTGGCCGGCGCCTTCGACGGTCCGTCGCCGGCCCGCAGCCTTTCGACACGGACGGCTGCATTCTTGAAAACCGGCTGCTTGGACACCGGGTCCCATTCGGTGATGGTGAGTTCATTCGCTGCCCGGACCGGCCTGGCGGGCGAAGCAGCACCGCCGCCGGAGGTTGAACCGCCGCCGGCTGTGCCGCCGTCGGGAGCGTCCCAGTACCCGTAATGGAACGGCGCGAAAACGGTGCCGGGGCGGATGTCCCCCACCCGCACCGGCACTTCGAGGCGGCCGCGGCGCGAGGTCACCCGGACGATGTCCCCCTCCCGGCAGCCGGCGCGGGCGGCGTCCTCGACCGACATTTCGATCCACGGCTCGGGTGCGGCGTCATTCAAGCGGCGGCTGCGGCCGGTCTTGGTGCGGGTGTGGAAGTGATAGACCGTCCGGCCGGTGGTGTACCGCAGCGGGTAATCGGCGTCGGGCTCCTCATGCGGCGGACTGTAGTCGAGGGCCTTGAACCAGGCCTTCCCGGGCTGGACTGTTGCCTTGTAGACGGTCTCGCCCGTGGTGGCACCGGTGAGGAGATCGTGCCCGTAGGACTCGCAGTAGTGCGGGTCCGTGGGGAATTCGCCGTCGGTGTAGAGGCGCTCGGTGCCGTCGGGGCGCTCGTCGGTGCAGGGCCACTGGATGCCGCTGCCGCCGCGCAGCTTTGCGTAGCTGAGGCCGGTGTAGTCGCACGGCCTCCCGCGCGAGCACTCCTTCCACGCCTCAAAGCCGTCCTCCGGGCCCTTCCACGCCAACAGCGGGCGGCCGTCCTTGTCTCTGAAGTCCATGCGGCGCGCGTAATCGAGGAACACGTCCAGGTCGCTCCTCGCCTCCCCGGGCGGATCCACGGCCTTCTCGGACAGATGGACGGTGCGGTCGGCGTTCGTGAACGTGCCGGTCTTCTCGCCCCAGGCAGCGCACGGGAGGACGACGTCGGCGCACTGGGCCGTCTCGGAAAGGTAGATGTCCTGCACCACCAGGAACAGGCTGTCCTGGCGCAGGATGTCCCGGATCCGGCTCAGCTGCGGCATCGACACCGCCGGGTTCGTGGCGGAGATCCACAGCAGCCCGATCGAGCCCTGCTCGGCGTAGCGGAAGATCTGCAGCGCGTGGGTTGGGGGTGCCCAGTGCGGAATGATGGCGGGATCCACATTCCAGAGCCGCGCCAGGTCCTGGACATGCTCCGGGTTCTCCCAGTTGCGGAAGGCCGGCAGGTCGCCGTCGGCGCCGCATTCCCGGTTGTTCTGGGCCGTCGGCTGGCCGTTCATCTGCAGGATGCCGCGGCCCGGCGAGCCCAGCATCCCGCGGAGCAGGTGCAGGTTGTTCACCTGGCACGCGGACGCCGTGGCGTGGGCCGACTGGTAGAAGCCCTGCAGGACGGTGGAGAGGATCTTGTTTTCGGTGCCGAAGATCTCGGCGGCGCGCCGGACGTCCGCGGCCTCCACGCCGCAGGTTTCCGCCACCCTCTCCGGGGTCCACGGATCCACCACGCTGCGGAGCTGCTCCACGTTGGCGGTGTGCCGTGCGATGTAGTCCTCGTCGATCCAGCCGTGGGTGAACAGCTCGCGGATCAGGCCGTTCATGAGGGCCAGGTTGGTGCCCGGATGGACGGGCAGGTGCACCTCCGCCCGCCGGGCCACCTCCGTGTCGCGCGGATCGACGCATACGAGCCGCGGAGGATTCGGGCCGTCCAGGCGGTCCAGCACACGTGACCAGAGGACGGTCTGGGTCTCGGCCATGTTGTGGCCGTACAGGAAGATGGCGCTGCACTCGTCGATGTCGGTGTAGCTTCCGGGCTGGCCGTCGGCGCCGAAGGATTCCTTCAGGGCTGCTGCCGCCGTGGCCGTGCACAGCCGCGTGTTCCCGTCCATGTGCGGCGTGCCGATCCCTGCCTTGCCGAGGATTCCCAGGGCGTAGTACTCCTCCAGGAACAGCTGGCCGCTGGTGTAGAAGCCGTGGCTGAGCGGTCCCTTGCTGGCCAGCAGTTCCCTGCTCCGGTCCACGATGCGGCCCATGGCGGTATCCCAGTCCGTTTCCACGAGCTGGCCGTCCACCCTGATCAGGGGCCGGGTCAGCCGGTCCTTGTGCGCCTCGCCCTGCCAGCTGCCGTACAGTCCTTTCGGCCCCAGCCGGCCGTGGTTCACGCGGTCTTCCTTCCGGCCGCGGATGCCCACCATGCGCCCGTCCTTGACCGCGATGCTGCAGCCGCACCCGTTGCTGCACAGGACGCAGGCCGACTGCACCCACCGGTCCACGTCGTCCGCGGCCAGCCCTTCGGCCAGGACCTGGTCCACGCGCTCGGGCCATGCCTGGCCGGCTCCGTACGCTGTTCGCTCGCCCCAGATGTCAGAAATGCGGTCCGTCATAGGATCACCCTCCAAAAGGTAAGTGCGCTTAGTGTTCACAGCGTACTCGCCGTCCCTGGTGGATTGGCGGTCGGGGCGGGGGCCGCGTCCGCCGCGCAGGTTTTGGCCCGCTTGACCGGCCCGGCGCCGCATGACCGGCCCGGGGCCGCATGACCGGCCCGGGGCCGCACGACCGGCCTTGGCCCGGGCCGGTTGTGCGGGGGAGGGCCGGTCTCTCCGTTTAGGAATGCCCGACGTCGGATGCCCGGCCGGGTGCCGGCGCGATCGCGTGGGGGAC
>Ga0207428_10003816_pt1 | contig 14450 bp, 6 predicted proteins | sample RhiMethybrSRZTD1_FD_187600 | JGI IMG/M metagenome (GOLD analysis project Ga0207428, IMG submission 187600) | Populus rhizosphere microbial communities from Tennessee, USA - Rhizosphere MetaG P. TD hybrid SRZTD1 (SPAdes) (version 3) | ecosystem: Host-associated > Plants > Roots > Rhizosphere >...
AGGGGAATGAGGAGAGAGGAGAAGAGTACGAGGAGGCGAGGACGCCCGTGGAAAGGGAGTTGGCGGAGATCTGGAAAGAGTTACTCGGATTGAAGCGAGTGGGCATTCACGACAACTTCTTTGAACTTGGCGGGCACTCGCTGTTGCTGATACAGCTAGCCGCCCGCGTCTCTAAAATCTTCAATGTTGAGATTCCTCTGGGAGTCCTTTTTGACGTTCCAACCATTTATCAAATGACGCTCGCGATCGCGGAGCTTCAGCTTGCCCAGGAAGAGATATTCGAAGCGGGCGATATTCTGGAAGCGATAAAGGGCCTTTCGCCCGAAGAGGTGAAGGCGTTGCTGGAAGCTGAATCGGGCGTCGAGGCGCTTGCGGCCTGAGCCGGCGGTTTACGTGGAGAACCAATGAAAATATTGCTGGCGATGAATCTGCCCTATTATCCCGCGGTTGGGGGAGCGAACAAGGTCAGTCGCTGCCTGCTTGAATCGTTGGCGGAGCGAGGTCACGAAGTCGAAGTGCTTGCCCCATTGCTTGACACGCCGGTCCGCCTCTCCAGCGACGAGGTCGTCAGCGAACTGGAGGGGCTGGGTTGTCAGGTTCGTCTGACGGACGGAGTCTGCGAATTCACGCTTAACGGCGTCGTCGCGCGCGCCTCGCTCGACGCGGCGCGGTTGAGATCAATCCTCGTCGAACGACTCAGAAGCTTCGACCCGGACTGGGCGCTGATTTCGTCGGAGACCCCGTCGCAGAATCTGCTCGACGCCGCGCTTAAATTCGCCCGATCCAAGGTCGTTTTCCTTGTGCAATCGTTGTCATATCTGCCATTCGGGCCGCAATCTTTCTATCCAAGCAAGATCAGAAAGCGGTTGGTCGAATCCGCTCCCGTCACTATCACCGTCAGTCAGTACATGGCCGACTACATCCGCAATTGGAGCGGCGTGGAGCCTCCGGTAGTCATGGTCCCGGTCTATGGAAAGGGGCCATTCCCCAATTTCGCGCGGTTTGACGGCGGCTACGTCACACTGGTCAATCCATGCGGGTTGAAAGGCATCTCGATATTCCTGGCGCTCGCCCGGGCGTTGCCGGAAGTCGAATTCGCGGCGGTGCCCACATGGGGCACGACGAGTGAAGACCTGAGGGATCTCAGCGCTCTGCCCAACGTGAAACTGCTCAAGCCGTCGCTGAACTTCGATGACATACTCTCGCAAACGCGCGTCTTGCTGATGCCCTCACTCCTCCACGAAGGATTCGGACTTACTACAGTCGAAGCGATGCTGCGCGGCATCCCGACACTGGCAAGCGACATCGCCGGGCTGCGCGAATCGAAGCTCGGAGTTGATTACCTGCTGCCGATCAGGCCAATTGAAATATATCGCGATAGTCTCGATGAAAATGGGTTGCCGACTCCGGTCATTCCCGAACAGCGAATAGATCCCTGGCTGTCCACGCTCCGGCGATTACTCAGCGATAGAGCGTGCTACGAGCGAATTTCATCGGATTCGCGCGAGGCGGCGCAAAAGTTCGTCTCGACGCTCAGCATAGATCCCCTGGAGCGACTGCTTATGCGATTGACTGAGGAGAGGAAGGCCGCGGGAGGAAATGGTTCGTGGCGCCCGGCGCCGGATCGAAGCGACGCCGGCCCCGATCAACGTCCGGCGGAAGGCGTCGTCGCGTTAACGCCGGAACAGCGCGCGCTGTTGATGTTGCGCCTGAGAAAGAACGCCACACGCCAGACCGAGTCGTCTCATACGGCTCACTCTCGGCAGCCCATTCGGCGGGCGCCGAGGAGCGGAGAACTGCCGCTCTCTTTCGCGCAACAGCGACTATGGTTTTTGAGCCAACTCGACCCTCAAAACCCTGTCTACAACCAGCCCGCCGCCATCAAGCTGGTGGGGCGACTCGACAAGGTCGCGCTGGAGGGGGCGCTCGGCGAAATCATCCGCCGGCACGAATCGCTGCGCGCCAATTTCCAATCGGTTGCGGGCCGGCCGGTTCAGGTCATCAGGCCGGCCGGAGAATTCGTCCTTCCGGTAATTGACATAAGCGGGCTGCCTGAAGATGAACGCGAAGAGACGGCGAGGCGCCTGCTGGCCGAAGAATCCATACGCGTCTTCGACCTGGCGCGCGACCTGTTGATCCGGGCCGGCCTGATCCGCGTCCGGGAAGACGAACACGTGGCGCTGTTCACGCTTCATCACATCGTCAGCGACGGATGGTCCGTCGGCGTGCTCGTGCGCGAACTCACCGCGCTCTATGAAGCCTCACTGAAGGGCGAGGAGGCGCGGCTCGGCGAGTTGCCTATCCAGTACGCCGATTTCGCCTACTGGCAGCGCGAATTCCTCCAGGGCGAAGCCCTGGAGTCGAGCCTGGCCTATTGGAAGGATCGTCTCAAAGGGCTGCGGCCGACCCTTGAATTGCCGTTTGACCGGCCGCGACCGGCGGCGCAGAGCTTTCGCGGGGCGCAGTATATGTTTCTGCTCTCGGAGCGGCTCACAGCGGATCTCAAAACTCTCAGCAGCCGCGCGCAAGTGACGCTGTTTATGACACTACTGGGGGCTTTCAGTCTCCTGCTCCACCGGTACACTGGAGAGGTCGACATAGCCGTCGGGACGCCGGTGGCGGGCCGCAATAGGTTGGAACTCGAGCGATTGATCGGTTTCTTCATCAACACGCTGGTGTTGCGCATGGACCTCAGCGGCGATCCCACGTTCCGCGACCTGCTGGCCCGCGTCCGCAAAGTGACGCTCGGGGCCTACGCCAATCAGGATGTCCCCTTTGAGAAGATCGTAGAGGCGCTCCAACCCGATCGGAGCTTGAGCCACATGCCGCTGTTTCAGACTTTGCTCGCGCTCCATAACGTGCCTGAAAGTTATCTCGATCTGCCCGGGCTGAGGCTCGAGCCGGTCAAAGCGAGCCTCGACGCGTCGAAGTTCGATCTGGCTCTCTACCTGGACGAGCGAGGCCCTCGCCTGTTCGGTTGTTTGCAATACAGCGCCGACCTGTTCGAGGCGCCGACGATCGTTCGGATGGCCGGACAATTCGAGGCGCTGCTTGAAAACATCGTCGCCGACCCCGACCGGCGACTCTCCGGCTTGGCCCTCGTTCGAGAGCGAGATCGCGCCCGGCCAATATTGGAGTTCAATGACGATCTACAAGATTGAACGGTTCAACGAAACTCACCCGGAGCTTCTGCGCAATCATTTGTGTGACAGATTGAACGCTCTGGAAACCAGGTTATTCAGTGTTTTTCCCATAGCTTTTTTCGCCTGGACTTACAGAAAGGTAGAGACGCGGGACGTCGCGTCTTTACTGACGGCTGATGACCGACTACTGACGACTACGAAAAAATAAACAAGCGCTCGGTTCCAATCGCTTGTGTTTATTCGTCAATTCCAGCGCAGTCCTGATCGCGCATATGAGCGCGGGGAGCGTGAGCGACCTGAGCGTCTATCAAAAGGCTCACGCTCCCCGTACCGTCAGTAAATCACGAAATCGTCCTTATGCCCCGAAGCGCCTCCGGCGGGAAGAACAACGATTTCGCGATTTACTGACCGTGCCGCTTGCCATCCAGTAAACGCATTTCCAAACCGCTATAGTTTCAATTCTGCGAGACTTCTCCGCAAAAGCGCCGCAATACTCACCAGAGGCTAGAGAAAATGAGAATTACATCAGAGCAGATCAATCAGTACAGGGAAAAGGGATTCCTGTTGCTGCCCGATTTCTTACGGCAGTCCGAAATCGCCATCATCAAGTCACAACTTCCCTCGGTCTTCGCCGAGCAGGGCAGGCGGAGGGTAAACGAGAAGGACGGTGTCGCGGTCCGCTCCGTTTACGGAGCGCACACGACGAACGAGATCTTCAATCGTCTGACTAGGCTGCCGCGCCTGGTCGAGCCGGCAAGACAGATTCTCGGGAGCGACGTTTACGTCTATCAATTCAAGGTGAACGCAAAACACGGGTTCGGCGGCGACCTGTGGGAATGGCATCAGGACTACATCTTCTGGAATCGTGAAGATGGGATGCCGTCGCCGCGAGTAATGAATATCGCGATCTTCGTCGACGAGGTCAACGAGTTCAACGGGCCGGTTTTCCTCATCCCCGGATCACACAAGCACGGTATGATCGAGACGCAGGGACGAGACACCAGACTCGACCAAGCGCAGGCCGCCGCCTATTCGCAAAGTCCCGACTGGATAGCCAACCTAACGGCGAAGCTGAAATACTCGCTCGACAAAGAGACGGTGGGGCGACTCGCCAGGAGACACGGCATGGTCGCCCCAAAGGGCCCGGCCGGCTCCGCGCTCTTTTTCGACAGCAACTTGGCCCATGGCTCCCCAAATAATATCTCGCCGTTTGACAGAGTTTTGATCCTGGTCACGTTCAACAGCGTCGAAAACAAGCCCGTTCCGCCGAAGAAGCGCCGGCCCGATTTCCTGGCCAGCCGCGCCTGTGAACCGATAGTTCCGCTCGTCGACGACACGCTGCTGGAGCCTTTTGCAATCGCGCAAACCACAGGGATCGCATCGATCACGAGGCGAAACGGACACATGGAGTAATCTTCAAGAGAGGCGACAAAAAATGAGACCGGCATTGGGAATACTGGGAGGAATGGGAGGCGTGGCGTCCGCCGAATTTGTCAGGACCATCTACGAATCGAACGCCGAACAAGTCGAGCAGGACGCTCCGGTGGCCATACTGATCTCCGACCCGACCTTTCCTGACAGGACACGGGCTATTCTGACCGGCTTGCATGGCGAAATCCTGGAACGGGTTTCGCGCAGGATCGAGATGCTCTACAGCCTTGGGGCTTCAAAGGTTGTGCTGGCGTGCGTCACTCTTCATTACATCCTGCCGATGTTGGATGAGAGATTGCGGCGCGGGATCATTTCCCTGATCGACGTCACCCTTGAGGCCGTCAGAAGCTCGGGGCGCAAACATCTCTTACTTTGTACGACCGGCGCGCGGACGGCGCGATTATTCGAGAACCACCCGCTCTGGCCCGAGGTGAGCCGTCTGATCGTTTACACGGAGGGCAGAGATCAGGAACTGGTTCACTCGCTGCTATACCAGTACAAGACAGGCGGCGACCAACAACCGTTCATGCCCCATCTGGCCCGGCTGCTCGACGGATACAGAGCCGATTCTTTCATCGCGGGGTGTACGGAACTGCACATGTTGACGAAGAACATAGTCAGTCAGGGCCTGGAGATTCCGTTCATCGATCCGCTTATGATCATCGCGCGAGACCTGGACACATACCTTCAAACCGAAAGCGGCGCGGACGCATCCGCCTAACCAATCACACGCCAATAATCCGACATGTACAGAAAACACAGGTTGCTCATCGGCGGCATCGGAGACGATGCGCATTCAGTCGGGATCAGGCTGTTAGCCCTGGCCTTCAAGGAGGCGGGTTTTTTCGTCAAAAACCTGGGGATCAGGAATGATCCGACGGATTTCCTGTCACGCGCCAAAGATTTCGACGTGATCATGATTTCCAACAATAACGGGCATGCCGAATTGTACCTACATGATTTCGGCGAGTCGCTGAGCGGTTTCAATCTGACGAGCGCGTCGAAAAAGCTCTGGTATCTAGGCGGCAACCTTTCGGTCAGCGAGTCAGAGTTCCAGATCAAGAAGCGGTTCATCGAGATGGGCTTCACCAACGTCTTCCCCAAGCCCATCAGCCTCGAGCAAATCATCGAAGAAGTGAAAAGAGATCTCATCAGGCACAAGATCGCCGAGAAAGAAGCCCGGCCGCAGGTGGAAGACGGCCCCTTCGACAAAAGCGAGGGCGAACTGGAGAACGTCTCTGACGAGCGGTGGAGCGCAGAGCGGCTCGCCGCGGAACGCAAGGTCGTACTTGAGGAATGGACTACTGGGAGAGAGGTCGCCTTGAACAGAGAGGCTCCGTCGCCCCGGAGAGACCTAGACTGGCTCCTCTGGCGAGCGAAAGTCGAAGGCCGTCTTCCGCTCCTGCAACCGAGAACTGGAGTCGCCAGCCTGGACAATCAGATCGAGATCCTCACCTATCTGGAACGGTCTGGAATTGATGTCGCCTCGGTTCAACTCGACGCGGCCTCGCGGTCGAAGCATTACCAGAAGGCGAAAGAGGCCATCGAACTCAGCGAGAGACGAAAGAGCTCGGCTCTCAACGGGTTTCCAATCCCGGTGCATGGCGTGTCGGGCGTGAGGCGCCTGGTCAATTCGCTCAATATCCCCTTTCAACTCCGCGCCGGAGGGCCGGATCATCGATTCACCTACGAAGTCGCGCTCAGCGGCGGCGCGACCGGGGTCGAGGGCGGATTCATTTGTTATTTATTCCCATACGACAAGGTCACAAAGCCGTCGGAGAGTCTCAAGAACTGGCAGTACATTGACCGGCTCTGCGCCGTTTACCATCAGACCACGGGCGTGGCGATCAACCGCGAATACTTCGGCACGCTGACGGCCAATCTGATCGAACCTTCGCTGGCTATCGCCGTGAACATTGTGCAGGCGATTCTGAGCGCAAAGCAGGGCGTCCGAAGCATCTCGGTGGGATACGCCGAGCAGGGAAACCGCGCGCAGGACATCGCGGCGATCAGCGTCCTCGAAGAGATGACCAATCGGTACCTGAAGAAGCACGGACAATCCGGGCTCAGGGTGACCACGGTGTTTCACCAGTTCATGGCCGCTTTTCCGAAGGATGAGGCGAAAGCTGAAGACCTCATCTTCAACTCCGCTGTCACCGCCGCTCTGGCCGGGGCGACGAAGATTATGACCAAGACTCACGTCGAAGCCTTCAAGATCCCTTCGATGTTCGAAAACGCCAGAGGCGTGGCGACCGTCAGGACCGGTTTGCGGTCGGCCGGTCTGGCTCACTATGACGCGGCTTCGATCGAGGTTGAACGGAGAATGCTCGGGATGCAGGTGACGCAGTTGATGAACGCCATCGAGGAACTGGGCGCCGGCTCGATAGCTCGCGGGGCCATCAAGGCGTTCAAGGAAGGCTGCCTAGACATTCCGTTCGCCCCGAACAGATACAATCGAAACGAAGTGATCACGTTGCGGGATTGCGGAGGAGCCGTTCGCTTCGCGGAATTCGGCAATCTCCCGTTTGAGAATCAGATCAAGGATTTTCACCGCGGCAGAATCGAAGAGAGAAAAACACTTGAACGTGACGTCAAAACCTTTTCGCTGCTGGAAAAGGACCTGACGAGAATCTGGAAAAACGACTATCTGAGATGGCCGCTTGATGATACCTACGTCGTTTGAGCAGTAAAAGGCGCACTATGGCAAAAAATGATGACGGCAATCTGATTTTGGCCCAATCGGCCGATTCTGTGGATCAACATGACCTGGAAAGTCATTGAGGCCAGCCAATGCAAATCAGAAATATACAGGAACTACTCTCCCAAACCGCCGAGCGGTTTGCGGCTAACATTGCGATTGATTGGAACGCCAGGCTCGTCAGTTATGGAGAGCTTGAAAGAAATTCAAACCGGATCGCCAACTATATCCAAGCGGCGGGATTCGGTAAGGGGGCGATCATCGCGGTTCTGGTCGAGGATCGCATCAAGCTGATCGAGGCCATAGTCGGAATTCTCAAAGCAGGCTGCGCGTTCGCGCCGCTCGGCGTTACAGAGCCCGACCGCCGTCTGCGGGCGATGATCGAACTCGTCAATCCTCGGCTCTACGTCCTTGAATCGAGATTACTCGGCAAACTCCCTTCCTTCGAGGACTGGCCGCCGGCGTTGTTGCTCGATGACGATTTCGAGTTGGATTCTGAGCGGATAGACACGCGGCGTTTTTCGCGCCTCTCCGACATCACGGATAGCGCCGGTCTCGAGCGGCAGGCCGGGCCTGACGACATGTGTTACATCTATTTCACCTCGGGCTCGACGGGGACGCCCAAGGCGATTGCGGGCCGATTCAAGAGCCTGGCGCATTTCGCGCAATGGGAGATAAGCGAGCTCGGCGTCACCGATCAGTTCAAGGTCACGCAACTGGCCAATCCTACATTTGACGCCTATCTGAGAGACATCTTCGTTCCTCTCTGCTCAGGCGCGACCATTTGCATACCTGAGGACAGATCGGTTGCTCTCGATCCCGTCAGATTGGCGGATTGGCTCGATCAAAAAGAGATCACCCTGATGCACTGCGTGCCTGCGGTCTTCAGATTGATGGCCGGAGCGAAGCTCGACCCCGGCAGGATGCGCTCGCTCAAGCACATAATGATGGCGGGAGAGAGGCTCGATCCCGCCGAAATAAAACGATGGATGGATGTCTTCGGCGAACGCGTTCAGCTCATCAACCTGTACGGCGCGACAGAAAACACCATGGCCAAGTTCCGCCATTTCATCACTGAAGCCGACACGCGCCGCAGGACGATTCCGATAGGCAAGCCAATCCGTGGAGCGCGGGCGATATTGGTCGACGAGGCCGGCGCTGTCTGCGATCCGGGCGCGATCGGCGAGATATACATCCGCACGCCGTATCTGACGCTCGGCTATTACAACGACCCCGATCTCACTCGGAAGGTCTTCGCGCCGAACCCCTTCAACTCGGACCCGAACGACATCGTTTACAAGACGGGAGATTATGGGCGGCTGCTTCCGGATGGAAATTTCGAATTGATCGGCAGGAAAGATCAGCAGGTGAAGATTCGCGGGCAGCGGGTCGAGTTGGGAGAGATCGAGCAAGCTCTCAAGCGCCAGCCCGGGGTTCAGGATTGCGCTGTGAGGGTGTGGGGCGACGATCCGGTCAACCTGAGGCTGGCCGCCTATATCGCGCGGCGTCCGGAAGTTCCATCTCAAGCGGCGGAGCTTCGTTCCTCTCTTCAGGCGTATCTGCCGGATTACATGATCCCGGCGACATTCACTTTTCTAGACTCACTCCCGCTCACGTCGAACGGGAAAGTGGATCGGAACGCTTTACCGCCCCCCGACCAATCAGAGCGCCAATCGGAAACCGAATTCATCGCGCCGAGAAATGAAATCGAGGAGAAGCTGGCGGAGATCTGGCGCGAGGCGCTACAGATCGGGCAGGCCGGGCGCGTCGGAATAAACGACAACTTCTTCCATCTCGGAGGCCACTCGCTGTTGGCCACTCAGGTGGCGTCGCGAATCAGGGATGTATTCCAGATCGATGCGCCTCTCAGAAAGGTTTTCGAAAAGCCTACCATCGCCGAACTGGCCGCCGTGATCGCCGAGGCTCAATCGGAGCGGGAGACGGCGGCGCGGACCGAAGCGCTTGATCTGATCGAGCGGATGTCCGAAGAAGAGATCGCGGACGCCTTAGAACAGCTTTTGGAAGATGAAGCCGGTCAGCCGGTCGCGCAACCAGTCGAATCGTCCGTCGCCCGGGCCTGAAATATGAGCGAACCATTCGCGAAAATATCAACCAAAGTCCTCGGAAAGCTCTCTCGGGAGCGCCGAGCCTTGCTCGCGCTTCGCCTGAAATCGAAAGAAGGACGAGACCGTTTGCGGCTTGCCCCGCGCGGCGACCGGATTCCGCTTTCGTACGGGCAGGAACGGATGTGGTTCTTCGACCAGCTCAATCCGGGTAGCCCGGCCTACAACGTCCCGGAGGCCGTGCGCCTCATCGGGCAGCTGGATTATCGCGCCCTTAGCCTCTCCTTCACTCACCTCATCCGTCGGCACGAGATTCTCAGGACGACCATCGCCGCCGAGCGTGGCGTCCCGCGACAGGTCATTCACGATCCCGTCGCGGCTCAAATCCCGATGATAGATCTCAGCCAGATCGATCAGCCCCGCGCCGCCGCCGGTCTGATCGTCATGCAGGAGGCTGATCGCGGTTTCGACCTCGAAGCCGGGCCGCTGATCAGGATCAGGCTGATCAAACTCTCTGCGGATGAGCACATTCTGGTCCTGGTGATGAGCCACATCATCTGTGACGGATGGTCAATGGGGATTTTGATCCGGGAGATGTGCCAGCTCTATGAGGAGTACGCGAAGGGCCGGCCCATGCCGCCGGAGGAGGAGCGTTTGCAGTACGCCGATTATGCGATCTGGCAACGTGAGAGGATGGAAGGAGAGGTCTATGAGAGGGAGATCGAGTACTGGAAGAAGGCGTTGGGAGGCAAGCTGAGCAGGCTGGATCTGCCCACAGACAGACCGAGGCGAGAAGAGACGCGGATGAGAGGAGGGCGTAGCCAGAGGTGGCTGAGCCGAGAGTTGAACGAGGGGCTCAAGGCGGTGGCGAGGCGAGAGGGCGTGACGATGTTCATGCTGCTGATGGCGGCCTACAAGGTGACGCTGAGCCGGTTGAGCGGACAAGGAGAGATCACGGTTGGGACGGCGATAGCGGGACGAACGAGGGCAGAGATGGAAGGGATGATAGGGTTGTTCGTCAACACGCTGGCGCTCAGGAGCGAGGTGATTGAGGAGGAGAGATTCGTAGAGTATCTGAGAAGAGAGAAGGAGGTGGCGGTAGGAGGCTACACGCATCAGGAGACGCCGTTCGAGAAGATCGTGGAGGAACTGGAGCCAGAGAGGTGGACAGGAGGAAATCCATTCTTTCAAGTGATGTTCAATTATCAGAACGGACCGCTGGAGGGAGCGACAGCGGAAGGGTTGAGGATAGAACAGGAGCGCATAGAGGGAAGATGGGCGACATTCGAGATGAACCTGTCGGTAGTGGAGAAGCAGGGTGGATTGAATCTGTCGCTGGAATACAGCCGAGAGTTGTATGAGGAGGAGACGGCGGGACGGATGCTGGGATATTACCAGGCGCTTCTCGAAGCGATTGCGGTCAATCCCGAAGAGCGTATTTATGCGCTTCCTATTCTTTCGGCCGAAGAACACCGGCGGATCGTCGTGGATTGGAACTCGGCGACAGCGCCGCTACCCGACCTGGAATCGGCGTCGGAGCTATTCGAGGCGCAAGCGGCCAGCCAGCCGGAGCGCCCGGCGTTGATCTGCGGCCAGGAGCGAATTAGCTACGGCGACCTCAACCGTAGGGCCAACCATCTCGCCCGGCTGTTGCGCTCGCGCGGTGTGGGAACGGAAACGCGGGTGGCTCTGCTGTTGGAACGTGGCGTTGACATGGTCGTAGCCATGCTCGGCGTCCTGAAAGCAGGGGGAGCGTACGCGCCTCTCGATCCCGCTTATCCGAAACAGCGACTCGCTTACATTCTCGAAGACGCCCAGCCGCTCGCCATTGTCACCCAACAAAGCCTGCTCGACCGCGTACCCGCTTCAATAGCGCGCGCGACGTCGATGGTATTGACAGACGCGGATTGGGCTACAACCGACGGCGACGATTGCGAAACACTCGGCGACCGAAGCGATGGAGAAGCCCTGGCTTATTGCATTTACACCTCGGGATCCACCGGACGGCCCAAAGGGGTTCTGATAGAGCGCCGAAACCTGCTCAACCTCGTGTCGGCTTTCGGCTCCATTTTCAAGCTTAACTCTCGGGACGTTTGCGCCGTGTTCCACTCCTGCGCGTTCGATTTTTCGGTATGGGAATTATGGGCGCCGCTGGTTGCGGGCGCCACGGCGGCGCTGGTTCCGACGTCGATCGCTCAATCACCGGCCGATCTTTACCGGTTCCTGGCGGACGAGCGAGTGACGGTCTTGAGCCAGACGCCGTCTGCGTTTCGACAATTGCTGCCGGTGATCGAAGAGTCGCCAGGCGGCTTTAAGGGGCTGGCGCTCAAGCGGATCGTTCTGGGCGGTGAGGCGCTGCCCCGCGAACTGTTGGCCGAGTTGCCTGATGAGCATCCCGAAATTTGGAACCTCTATGGCCCGACGGAAGCCACCGTCTGGGCGACATTTGAGCGGATCGATAATCTAAAGGCGAGTGTGTCCATAGGCCGCCCGATCCCGAATACTCAGGCATATTTGCTCGATTCCCGCTTGCGACCGGCGCCTGTTTCGCAGACCGGCGAGATATACATCGGCGGAAACCAGCTTGCGAGAGGCTATCACGACAGCCCCGATCATACAGCTGAAAAGTTTATTCCGAATCCGTTCAGCGGTAGCGGAGAGAGACTCTACAGGACGGGCGACCTTGCCAGGCGTCTGCCCGATGGACGCGTCGAGTTCATCGGACGAAGCGATCACCAGGTAAAACTGCGAGGATACAGGATCGAGCTGGGCGAAATTGAAGCCGCGCTTGACGCTCACCCAGGCGTCAAGCAGTCGGTAGTCGTCCTCAGTGAAGAGCGGCTCGTCGCCTACATCGCGCCAAACAAAGCCAACAAGCCCGGCGTCAGCGAACTGCGCCGCTTCCTTCGGGAGAAACTGCCCGATTACATGACGCCTTCGGCTTTCCTGACGCTGGATCAATTGCCGCTTACTCCGAATCACAAGGTCGACCGCGGGGCGCTGCTCGCGCCTTCGACTGAGCGCCCGGCGCTCGATTCCGGTTATCTGGCGCCTCGAACTCATGCGGAGGCGCTTCTGGCAAGGATCTGGGGCGAAGTTCTCAGGCTCGACCGCGTCGGCGTAAACGATAACTTCTTCGAGCTTGGCGGAGACTCGATTCTGGGCCTTCAGATTTTGGCTCGCGCCAATCATGAAGGGCTTTGGCTGGCGCCCGGCCAGCTCTTCGAGAAGCCTACGATTGCCGAGTTGGCGGAGATTGCGCAACAGAGCGGCGCCGCCAACTTCCGACGACCCGAGACCGGGATGGGGTCTGTCGAAATGCTCGCGCTCAATGGGGATGATCGGATAGAGGCGACGTATCACCTCTCGCCCATGCAGCAGGGAATGCTCTTTCACACCGCGCTCGCGCCGGAGGCGGGAAACTATCTCGAACAAATAAGTCTGTCGGCCGAGCGCGATCTGGACGTGGAAGTTCTCAAAGAGGCGTGGCGACAGGTGATGCGCAATAACGCCGTCCTGCGGACGGCTTTCCTGTGGGAGGGATTGGACGCTCCCATCCAGACGGTTTGGAAAGAAGTTGATCTCACAATCATTTCGGACGATCTCCGATCGCTTTCACCCGTGGAGCAGTCTGAGCGTATAGAGGAGTTCATACGGGATGAGCGGCGCAATCCCCCATTCGATCTATCGGTCGCCCCGTTGATGCGGCTGGCGATCTTCCATCTCGGCGAGCGCGGGTTTCATCTGGTGTGGAGCTTTCACCATGCGATCCTGGACGGCTGGTCGATCCCGCTGGTCCTGGGCGAAGTGTTTGATTGCTATGAAGCGTTCTCACAAGGACGCTCGTTCGCGGCGCCCAGTCGCCGCCCTTATTCCGATTTTATCGCCTGGCTCGGGGAACAAGACCTCGACGGCGCCGAGGCCGCCTGGCGCGAAGAGCTTGCGGGTTTTCAGACTCCGACCACGCTCGGTATCGAGAAGTCTTCCGTCCGCGCCGAACGGGCCGGAACCGGATACGGCGAGCGAAGAATATCACTCGACGCTTCTCAGACAGCCGCGCTTGGCGATCTGGCCCGGCGAAGTAATCTGACTTTGAACGCCGTTTTGCAAGGGGCCTGGGCGATCGCGTTAAGCCACTATAGCGGGCAGCGTGATGTGGTGTTCGGCAGCGTCGTATCCGGCCGTCCCCCGGAGTTGGCGGGTTCTGATTCGATGGCCGGCCTCTTCATCAATACACTGCCAATGAGAGCGGAGATAACTCCCGACAGCGCCACGGTTTCGTGGCTCCAGGCGCTGCAGGCGCGTCAAACCCGGATGCGGCGGTTCGAATGGGTCCCGCTGGTCAGGGCGCAAAAGCAGAGCGATGCGCCGGCGGGCGCGCCTCTATTCAATTCGATCTTTGTGTTCGATCATTACCCGCTCCGTTCATTGATTCAGGAACAGGGACGGAAAGAAGGCTGGGAGTGTTGGAAAGCGGATTACCGTTCGCTTCAGCGCACAGGCTATCCGTTGCACATGATGGCTGTTCCCGGAATCGAATTACTCTTTCGCCTCACTTACCTAGAGAGCCGTTTTGACGGGGAGTCGGCCGGACGCCTGCTTTCACATTACGTGGCGATACTTGAGGGGATCGCCGCCGAGCCTCTCGGTAAGCTGAGCGCGATCCCGACGCTAACGGCGGATGAGAGACGCCGGGTCGTGAGAGGGTGGAATATGACTGATATCCGATTCCCTCTCAACGATACTTTCATCGCCGCATTCGAAGATCGCGTGAGACAAACGCCGGATCTCGTGGCGGCCGTTTGCGCCGGAGAGCGGATCACCTATGGCGAGCTGAACGAACGCGCAACACGGATGGCCGAAGGGCTGATCGAGGCTGGGGCTCGCGTCGGAAGCGTCATCGCTCTGCTGGCCGAGCGCGGCATTGACCTGCTGGCGTCAATTCTCGCCGTGTTCAAAGCGGGCGGCGCGTATCTGCCTCTGGATCCGCTGTGGCCGGCGACCCGCCTCCGCGATGTGATAGCCGAAAGCCGTTGCCGGCTGGCGCTGTCATCGATGCCGCTCGCCGCCGCGTTCAAAGAGGCGATGGACCCCCTCAAGCCAGAGTTGCGACCG
>Ga0207428_10003817_pt1 | contig 14447 bp, 11 predicted proteins | sample RhiMethybrSRZTD1_FD_187600 | JGI IMG/M metagenome (GOLD analysis project Ga0207428, IMG submission 187600) | Populus rhizosphere microbial communities from Tennessee, USA - Rhizosphere MetaG P. TD hybrid SRZTD1 (SPAdes) (version 3) | ecosystem: Host-associated > Plants > Roots > Rhizosphere >...
CTGACGCCGGTGGTCGATAAGGTGGTTTTCACCAGAGTGGAGATGGAGCGGAGCGCCGATCCGCAAAAAATGGCGCAAAAAATGGTCGAGCCGATTGACCATCGCGTCATTCCGGACCCCCGCGCGGCCTTGCGCACACTTCTCGTTGAAGCGCAGGCCGACGACATGATCGTCGTTGCGGGTTCGCTTTATTTGCTCGGCGAGGTGCGTCCCATGCTCGAAGAGCTCGCCGCCGCACCAACCGCCGGCGCCCGCACGACCCAGTCTTAAAGATAACCGCCAATTTCAGATGCTATTGGAATACCGCTTTCTTCTCCCGGCGATCGCAGTAGTGGTTTTGGGCTTTACCGGCCCGTCTAGAGCCGCACAGCTGATGACCCGCGGCGCTCAAAGCTCCACCGGCGAAATCAACGTGACAGCGGATAAACTTTCGACGGGCGATGGTGCAAACCAGATCGACGCCGCGGGCAACGTAGAAATTAAGCGCGGTGAAACCACGATCAAAGCCGAGGAGGTGCGGGTCAACCGCACCACTCAGGACATGGAGGCGAAAGGCAAAGTGTCCCTCGACGATCCGGAATGGAAGGTCAAGTCGGCGGACGCAATCGAATTCAACATGGAAAAGGAAACCGGGGAGATTCAAAACGGCGACCTTTTCCTCGAGGACGGGCACATCAGTATGACAGGGCGTCGGTTGCAAAAGTTTGGCGGCCAGACCTTTCATATCGACGACGGCTTTTTTACGACCTGCCTGTGCGAGAGCGGCTCGCCGTCGTGGAAGTTTTCCGCCGAACAGATGGATCTCGCGCTCGAAGGCGTCGGCACGATCAAGAACGGTTATTTCTACATTATGGACGTGCCGGTATTCTATCTGCCCTATGGTATTTTTCCGCTCAGGACCGAAAGGCAAACCGGTTTTCTTTTTCCTCAGTTTGGCCATTCGACGAAAGAGGGTTTCAGATTTATCCAGCCGTTTTTTTGGGCGATGTCCAAAAGCACGGACTCAACCGTCAAATTCGACATCGAAACCGCCGCCCGCGTTGGCTTTATCACCGAGTTTCGCACCCTGTTCGATCGCGAATCGTATTTTCGCGTCGATAACGCGTATTTCAACGAAACTTGGCGGACAGATCGCTCAGTGGTTGACAAAACCATCGCCAACCCGACGATTCCCATCAACCGTGGGAGTATCGTCGGCTCGCATCGCTACACGACTTCTACCGACTGGCTTACGTTCAATGATATTGCGGTCTACAGCGATAACTTGTACACGCGCGAGCTCATCGAGCGCTTCGATTTACCCCTCCAGCAAGATTCGGATATTCGCCGCAGCCGCTTTGGCGCCTCGCGTATGGGGGTATTTCGGAATTGGGGCGATACGTTTTTCAAAGGAGAATTGAATTTCTTCCAGGATTTCATTCAGCCCGCTAGCGGCACGCTGCAAAGAACCCCGAACATCGGCTTGTGGGGGCGCCGCTTCTTGTCCAATTTTCCGCTCGAATTTCGCTGGCGCGCGGACGGCGTAAGCTATATCCGCAAAGTAGGCGGCGACGGGCTGCGCATGGATTTAAGGCCCGAGGCGGTGTTGCCCTTTTCGTTGGCTTCGCGTCTTTTCGGCGCGCTAAGCGTCGCGCCGCGCGAAACCGTTTACCATCTGTATACTCCAGTTAAATCTTCGGACCGAAATGTGTCCCGTGAATTAGTTGAACTCCGCGGCAATATCGGCAGCGCCGTGAGCCGAGTTTTTGGATTCAACGGTCTGGGCTTGAGCCACGTCAAGCATGTCCTCGAGCCGGAAATAAGTTATCTGTTCGTGCCGGGGGTCAATCAAAGTAATATTCCCATTATGGACGAGGTCGACCGGATCAATCGTCGAAACGTTTTTACTTTTGCCGTGAACAATCGATTTTGGGGAAAAGCCGCAAGGCCGCTCGCCGCCGCGCCGTCGGACAGCAACGTTGAAATGCTTGGACCGGGAACCGGCGACGTTCGCCAGTTGGCGTCGCTCAAATTGGCGTTGAGCTACGACATCGATAAAGCACGCAAAGGCGGCGACAGCTTAACCGACTTGGATCTCAATTTAAGGGTAAGCCCCGGAGCGTATGTAGATATGACTTTCGACGGCGGCGTCAATCCTGGGGCATGGGAAGTCACCCAGGCGCGGTTGGCCTTTAGCATTATCGATCCGCGACCCATTCTTCGCCGCTCGCTGGATCCGGACTTTAACCGGACCAACGCGCTGAGCCTTGGCTATCAGTTTTTACGCCGTGGCCCGAATATCGCCGTCAATGGCGTCGGCCCAGTCACGAATAGTATTTTCGCCGAAAATGCCAATTTCAATGTTGATAATTGCCCGCTCCAACCCAGCACTCTGGGTTGCCCGGATAACCCCTTCAACAAAAATACCGTCGGCAATGTCGGTGCAAATCTGTTTTATCGCCTAACCGACAATCTGCTCGTCAATGTCGGCACCACCTACGATGTACTTGACAGCCGCTTTCTTGGTGTTCGCGCCATCACCAAATTCCTGTCCTTTTGTGAGTGTTGGACCGCTACCCTTAGTATCAATCGTACGATCAATCCCGCCAAGACGAGCTTCAGCTTCGATTTCAGTTTAGTCGGACTGGGAAATACGAAGACCTCACTTAAGTAAGTGACGGAGACCGAGTCCGCAAATCGTCTTTTGTGCCAGCTGACTTAGAACCATTTTGCTTGGCTTCGATCATACCTAAGTAATGATAAATCCGCCCTTTGCTGCGGTAGCGGTTTCGCTCCTGTCCAAGCAACGTGTAATAGCCGTACTGGGTGACAACCCGCAAGAGATTAAAGAGTATTTCTACCCCACCTTGTTTTCGCATCAAGAATCGGCTCACCCCTTGGCGCCGATGACTCTGCTTAAAGTACGCTTCGGTCAGCCGGTCGCGATCGATGCGATGATAAACCACAGCTTTGGGCGCATAGCCGATAGAGACCCCGGCGCGAATCAGGCGCCAAGCGAGGTCGACGTCCTCCGATGTGCCTGATGCGCCTGGGCCGAGCCGCTCGTCAAAGCCTCCGATCCGATTGAACAGCGCTCGAGACATAAAAAAATTAGCGCCGTTCAATGAATGCAGTGTTCCGACGTTCGAATTATATTCAAGTCTGGGGATTGTGCGATAAATTTCAACTAATTTTGTGATTTCTGGATCGTTGGGAGTTGATTGAAGCCCGATGAATCCCTGCCCGACCTGACAATTACCGTTTTGAAAAAACTCCCTGATCGCTACCAGCCAAGTTTCCTCAACGATCACGTCGTCGTCTAAAAATGCGAGGACGTTCCCAGTCGATGTTTTTACCGCTTCATTAATAGCCGCGGACTTTCCCGCCCGTACGACCCTTAGGCCCCGAATCGTCGTTGGAAACCCTTTTGCCATCGAGTTGATACATTCCCAGGTATCGTCACTCGAGTTATTATCGGCCACGATAATTTCCGGACGAATCCTGCCGACGTCGTTAAGCGCACCGATACTATCCAAGAGGTGCCGCAGTATTTGACCCCGATTTTTTGTTGGGATGATAATCGTGAAGTGCAACGACGGGATGTTCATATATGTGGCTCTCATACTACGGCCGATTTTTTGAAATGCTGGATGAGCCGTAGATGGTCGCGCCAAAACACTACATAACATCTTATACTTATTTCGTTGGATGAAAAAAAGGCCTCAGTAATAAAATCACAAAATTTTTAGTTTAGGGCGGCTCCTCCATTCAGCAATGCGTCAAAACACACCCGATCATGTCATTGATAGCGTCCACTAATTCATAACCTGATTTTACTAGATTTGAAGCTTACGTAACGCTATTCGGCTAGGGCTTTTTGAGTGCAATTTCGGGTTTTTTTGGTCGAAATCAAATGTGGACTGTCTTTACTTGAGCGTTAGCGATGTCTGCCCCGGTAGCCCCATAACAACGGTTCCCTTTCATTTTTTGGTTCTCCAACCTCGTCTGGGCCGACTTTCCTTCCCTCCGAAGCCTTTCACCTTCTGTTCGCCTTATGAATGACTCTTTGGTTTTGCACAGCGATCGGGCGTTAGGGTGCCAAAATTTAGGGAGACTACTCGCTAGCCCCGAGACTAAATCCTATTGGTATGTTATATGTGCCGGGGGGTCACACCGAGTTGAATTCCACTATGATTACCCGGGTGCTCATCACTGGAGGAGCGGGTTATCTGGGGTCGGTTCTATGCGATCGGCTGCTTGAGATGGGATCTTACGTCACTGTCGTCGACAGTTTGATTTATCGGCAAAACAGCCTTTTTCACCTGTGCGCGAATCCTCGCTTCGATTTCTTTTACGGAGACGTACGCGACGAGCAATTGATGCGACGGTTGATTGCTCAAGCCGATGTGGTGGTTCCCCTTGCTGCGGTGGTGGGAGCGCTGGCGTGTGACCGCGATCCATCATTTGCGCGGTCAGTTAATTTGGATGCGATTCGACTGATAAACAGAGTGCGCAGTCCTCGACAGCTTGTGGTATATCCGACAACCAACAGCGGCTATGGCACCCAAACGGGCGACGTTTTCTGTACCGAGGAAACGCCTTTAGAGCCGATATCATTGTACGGCCAAACGAAATCTCAAGCAGAGCAAGTGTTGCTAGAGAGCCCAAATACGGTCACGCTGCGGCTCGCCACAGTCTTTGGCATGTCCCCACGGATGCGACTCGATCTTTTAGTGAACCATTTTGTCCATACTGCCGTAACCGACGGATACATCGTGATTTTTGAGAAAGACTTCAAGCGTAACTACATCCATATCCGCGATGTCGCCGATTGTTTTGTCCATTGCATGGAGAATTCCAAACAAATGACAGGCCGACCATATAACGTGGGTCTTGACGCCGCCAACCTCTCCAAAGAAGAGCTCGCGCTAAAAATCAAAGAATTCGTGCCCAATTTTTTCATCCATTTTTCCGAGGTCGGCTCAGATCCGGACAAACGTAATTATATCGTGTCTAACCAGCGCTTGCGGGAAGCGGGATTTGAGGCGAGACGGTCGCTCGAAGAGGGAATTCAAGAATTATTGAAAGGCTACCGCATGATCGGATGCGGACCGTTCAAGAACGCTTAATGCCGTTGCGTGTCTGCCACGGTGAAGAAGTCACATTGCCGATGGAACTTTCGAATGTGTCTGTAGCTTTACTGGCAGGCGGGCTCGGCACGCGTCTGCGTTCTGTGATCGCGGATCGTCCCAAAGTGCTCGCGGAGATTCGGTCGCAGCCTTTTCTGAGCTATTTGTTGGATCAGATCGCTGCTGCAGGCTGTCGATCTGTGGTATTGTGCACCGGATACTTAGGGGAGCAGATCGAAAGCACCTTCGGAAAAAACTACGGACCGCTCCGGCTTATCTATTCACGAGAGCAAGAACCGCTTGGCACGGCGGGCGCATTGAAGTTGGCAATCACCCGGTTTGAATCGGATCCTGTGCTGGTGATGAACGGCGATTCATTCTGCGCGATCGACGTCAAAGCTTATTGGGATTGGCATCGTCAGTGCCAAGCAACAGCAAGTATGGCATTGACACGAGTCGCGCGCAGCGACCGATTTGGTCGTGTTAAGCTTGATTCCGACGCGCGCGTTATTGAATTCGTGGAAAAGCAACAGGGTTCGGGGGCGGCTTGGATCAATGCAGGAATATATTTCTTGAGCCAAGAGGTGCTTCAATCTATTCCGGATGGTGTGAAGGTCTCCCTGGAACGTGAGATTTTCCCGCGCTGGATTGGTCGCGGTCTTTACGGTTGCGTAAGTGCCAGCCCTTTTCTCGATATCGGAACGCCCGATGACTTCGCGGCGGCGGAAAGTTTTTTTACTGGACTCGATGGCTCAGCGCGACGCCGATTTGTCGTTCTTGATCGGGACGGGACGATTATTGAGGAACGCGAATATCTCTCACAGCCCGAGCAGGTCGCGTTGATTCCAGGGGTTGGAGCTGCGCTTCGTAAGCTGCGCCAAATGGGCTTCGGTCTGGTGATGATTACAAACCAATCGGGGATCGGGCGTGGGTACTTTGATCTGGGCCAACTAGGTCTCGTTCATGAGCGTCTTGCCCAGTTGCTGCGGCAAGAGAATGTCAAGCTTGATGGAATTTACGTTTGCCCTCACACGCCCGACGACGTTTGCGGCTGTCGCAAGCCCAAGACGGGTCTAATGGAGAAAGCCGCCAAAGAATTGGACTTTGACCTAGAGAGCAGCATCGTGATTGGCGATAAGGATTGTGACATCGACATGGGCCGAAGAGCGGGTGCTATCACCTTCCTTGTGCGCACGGGTTATGGCGCGCATTTTGAAAACGCCGTGGCGGCTGATTTTGTCGTCGATGATTTGGCTGCAGCGACTGGTTTCATTGGGTGCTTAATGGGAGCAGAAAGGACGATCATCCATGGTCATTAGTCGAACGCCCTTTCGTATATCGTTCTTTGGCGGCGGCACCGATTATCCCATATGGTATCGCGATCATGGCGGTACGGTGCTCGGCACTACTATCGACAAATATTGTTATCTTACCTGTCGATACCTGCCGCCCTTTTTCAAGCATCGAATTCGCCTTGTCTATTCTCGTATCGAAAATTGTCGAAGCGTCGATGACATCGTTCATCCCGCAGTTCGCGAGGTCCTGCGTTTTTCGGGCATCGAACGTGGCATGGAGATTCATCATGACGGGGATCTTCCGGCGCGCAGCGGAATGGGATCCAGCTCCTCATTCACAGTGGGATTGCTTCATGCCCTCTACGCTTTGCAAGGCCAGATGCCAAGCAAGCGGCAACTGGCTTTGGAAAGCATCCGCATTGAACAAGAGTTGATCAAAGAAACCGTGGGGTCGCAGGATCAGGTCCTCGCGGCATTCGGCGGATTTAATCATGTCGTCTTTGGCCAGAATGGAGAAATCTCCGTGCACCCAGTTACGGTCCCGCCCGACCGGCTGAAAGAACTCAATTCACATCTTATGCTCTTTTACTCGGGGATCGAGCGCACAGCGTCCGATATTGCCGAGAGCTATATTACCGACTTGAATGGAAAGAAGAGCCAGTTGCGTATCATGAAAGATCTAGTTGACGAGAGCATTGCGATTTTAAATGGCGGTCAAGATATTTCCGCGTTTGGCACGTTGTTGCACGAAGCTTGGCACGCCAAGCGCGGTTTGAGCGCCAAGGTCTCCAATTCGTATGTTGATGAAATTTATGCAGTGGCAATTTCGAAAGGCGCTTTAGGAGGTAAGTTGCTGGGCGCCGGCGGCGGAGGGTTTATGCTTCTTTTTGTGCCCCCGGAGAAGCAAATGGTGGTGAGAGAATGTCTTAAGAAGCTGATCTACGTACCGTTCCGTTTTGAATTCGCCGGCAGTCAGATCATCTTTTTTGATCCCGCGGAAGAGTATTTCACCGAGGAAATGGCCCGCGCTTCAGAGGAATTTGATCGTTTAGATGAACCTTCGGATAGCCGAGACAAGTCACATTTCGGCAGTTAAAGAATAATCCCGATCGGGTTTTAGTTTGTTCGCTCGATAGCATGAAAAGGAGCGCAAAAATCTACGTGGCTGACAACGATGGCCTCGTAGGACGAGAAATTTTTGCCGAGCTCAAACGAGCGGGTTACGAATACCTTTTGGGTGAGCAAGACAGCCCAAAAGTTGCCGATGCTGTCGAAGTCGATGAGTATTTTGCTCGTAACCTCCCCGGTTATGTGTTTCTCATCGGAGGGAGGACGGGCGGCATCATGGCAAATCAGCGCTATCCGGCGGATTTGATGCGTGACAATTTGTTGGTAAATTGTCACGTGCTTGAGAGCGCTCACCGCCACGGTGTTCAGAAGTTGCTCTATCTTGCCAGCTCCTGCGTTTACCCGAAGTTTTCCGAGCAACCGATGAAAGTCGAGTATTTGACTACCGGTAAATTGGAACCGACGAATGAACCCTACGCGATCGCCAAACTCGCCGGACTTTTTCTGTGCGGAGCCTACCGCCGACAATTCGGTACGCAGATGATTACCGCGATTCCTGCCAACGTCTTTGGCCCAGGCGACGATTTCAGTCCTGAGGACTCGCACGTGATCGGGGCTCTGATGCGCCGAATGCACGAGGCAAAGACCCGCGGCGATGATCATGTGGAAATTTGGGGTAGCGGCCTGCCGCGGCGCGAATTTATCTTCTCTCAAGATCTCGCTCAGGCGTGTTTATTTCTGATGGATGTTTACGACGGTGCAGAGCCAATCAACATTGGGGTGGGATGCGATTGGTCCATTCGGGAGATCGCCGAGATGATACGTGACGTCGTAGGCTACACCGGCGAATTGACCTTCGATCAAAGCAAACCAGACGGCATGCCGGCAAAGCTTTTGGATTCCAGCCATCTGGCGCAGATGGGTTGGAAACCGCGTACCTCCATTCGGCCAGCACTGACGCTGACGTATGAATGGTTTCTAAAACATTGCTGCGCTGCTAAAGGGAAAGAGGATGATCGAGAGATTTTATAGATCTTTGTATCTTATCCGGCGGGTCGAAGAGGAAATCGCCGCGGTTTATCCGACGGACAAGATAAAGAGTCCCGTTCATCTGTCCATAGGGCAGGAGGCCGTGTCGGTCGGTGTCTGCGAGGCGCTTGGTCGCGACGATGTCGTTTTTGGAACTTACAGAAGTCACGCTTTGTATTTGGCCAAGGGTGGTGATCTCCCAAAAATGATCGCCGAGCTCTACGGCAAGCTCGATGGGTGCGCCAAGGGCAAGGGTGGATCGATGCATTTGATCGACGTGGCGGCTCGAGTGATGGGTGCATCTGCAGTTGTGGGTACGACAATTCCTCAAGCGGTAGGCTTTGCTTATGCGCTAAAATTGCAACGCAAAGATTCCGTTGTGGTGAGTGTTTTTGGCGACGGCGCCGTCGATGAGGGCGTCTTTCATGAAAGCTTGAACTTTGCTGCGCTCAAGTCTCTTCCCATTATTTTTGTTTGCGAGAACAATTTATACGCCATTCATACCCACCAACTGCAGCGACAAAAGCTCGGTAATATATGCGAACGAGCGCGCGTCCATGGCATGCCTGCGGAACAGATCCCGGACAACGACGTGGTGCGCATCTACGAAAAGATGAATGAAGCGGTTGGGCGGCTTCGTTCGGGGCAGCCCGGGCCATTCTTTTTCGAGTGCCTGACCTACCGATTGAAGGAGCACGTGGGCCCTAACGAAGATTTCCAACTCGGGTACCGCAGCCGCGAAGAAGCCGAACCGTGGATAAGAACCGATCCGATTAAGCAGCTCAGTGATCGCCTTGACCCGCAACGGCGCCGCGAAATTGAGACGGCAGTTGAAGTCGAGATACGAGATGCGTTTGCTTTCGCCGAGCGCAGCCCGTTTCCGCAAGCCGCCGAACTCTATACGGATGTTTTTGAAGCCTGAGAGTATATGAAGCGCGAGCTCTCCTACGTCGAAGCGGTTCGGGAAGCGACCGACCAGGAAATGGCCCGAGATCCGTCGGTCATCGTATTTGGTCTCGACGTGGACGACCCCAAGGCGATTCAAGGTACGACGCGCGGACTGCTGGAAAAATACGGGTCGGAGCGTGTTTTCGGTACGCCGCTATCCGAGGATGCGATGACCGGCGTGGCCATCGGCGCGGCCCTGGCCGGGTTGCGTCCGGTCCACGTGCATATCCGTATGGATTTTCTCATGCTGGCGATGAACCAGTTGATCAACATCGCAGCCAAGAGTCGCTATATGTACGGCGGCCAGGTGCAGGTGCCGATGGTGGTTCGCTCGATGATCGGCAAGAGTTGGGGCCAGGGCGCGCAGCATTCCCAGGGACTTTACTCTTTTTTTATGCACGTGCCGGGATTAAAAGTAGTTGCGCCGACGACGCCTTACGATGCCAAAGGGTGTCTCGTTCAAGCGATTCGCGACAACGACCCCGTGATGTACGTCGAACACCGTATTTTACATTTTCAAAAAAGCCCCGTGCCGGAGTCTCTCTACACCGTTGCCCCCGGCAAAGCGCGCATCACTGCGCCCGGATCGGATGTAACACTGGTCGGGATTTCTCACATGCAGCTTGAATGCCTGCGCGCGCGCATTTATCTGGAGTCCGCCGGCATCAAAGCCGAGGTGATTGATCCGATCTGGTTAAGTCCGCTGGATATTGACACGATAGCCGAATCAGCGCGTAAAACTGGCCGATTGTGCGTCGTCGATAATGACTGGGTTACTTGCGGAGCCAGTGCGGAAATCATCGCACTCGTCGTCGAACGCCTCCAAGGAATCAGGCCGGTGCTTGTTCGACGAATGGGGTTTGCACCGGTGACTTGTCCACCGACCCCACCATTGGAGAATCTCTATTATCCCAACTCGAGGACGATTGCCGCGGCTGTTTATGATCTTGTCACGGGAGGCGAGAAGGGTTGGCGACCGGAGGAAAGCGCGGAGTTACAAGAGATTCAATTTAAGGGTCCTTTTTAATCCCATGAAGTGCGCAAAAGAAAATTTAGATTGGCCTCTGATGCGCAATAACATCCTGCCATGCGACGCTCAGGCGGTAATCGATTTCCTCCAAACCGAGGTGCCAATTCTAACTCAGTCGAGTCAAGTTGAAGCATTTGAGCAGGAATGGTCCCGTTGGCTTGGGGTCGATTTCAGTGTCTTCGTGAATTCAGGATCATCAGCGAACCTATTAACGATCACAGCACTTCGAGAAGTTTATGGTTTGGGCGAAGTGATTGTTCCCACGCTCACCTGGGTGTCCGACATTGCATCTGTAATTCAGTGCGGCTTCAAGCCTGTCTTCGTCGATATCAATCCACGGACCCTTGGGATGGACCCTCATCAGGTGCTCAATAAAATCACGCCACGAACGAAAGCGGTCTTCCTTACGCATATCCTTGGATATAATGCGTTGGACGAGCACTTAATAGCGGAACTCCAAGCTCGCCAGGTGCCCCTGATTGAAGATGCTTGCGAATCGCACGGCGCTACTTTTGAGGGGCGAAAGCTCGGGACTTTCGGACTGATGTCAAATTTTTCCTTCTATTATGCCCATCACATGAGTACGGTCGAAGGCGGAATGATATGCACCAATGACAAAATACTCTATGAAACGCTGCGCATGCTGCGGTCTCACGGCATGGTGCGCGAGTCCAAATCACCAGAACTCCGCCAAACCTACTCGGAGAAGCACCCGGACCTCAATCCGTATTTTATCTTTGCGTTTCCCGGTTACAATATGCGAAGCACCGAAATCAGCGCAGTGATCGGGCGCTCGCAATTAAAGCGACTAGACGCAAACAATGAATTAAGGACGGAAAATCTCGGTCTGTTTCTCAAAAATTTGGACTCGGAAAAATACCAGACTGACTTTGCCCTTGAGGGAAGCTGCAACTACGCTTTTACGTTGGTGCTCAAGTGTGCTGATCCAGTCTTGTGCGATAACGTAATGCAGACGCTGAGTCAACATGGAGTTGAATTTCGCCGCGGGACATCCGGGGGCGGCAACCAGCTCCGACAGCCGTATCTAAAAAAAATCATGGGTGAGACGGAATTTGAGAAATATCCGGCTGTGAACCATATTCATTTTTATGGGTTTTATATCGGCAATTATCCCGGGCTGGAACGAGAAAAAATTTTGCGGCTTTGTAGCATTTTAAATAACCTTTCCGGCAACGAACGATCTCATGGACTCTAAGCGTGACCTAGACTTGGTGCTGATCCATCCCGGAAACCGAACGCAAATTTATCAGTCGTTGGGTTCGTCGCTCTCGGCCATTGAACCTCCGGTTTGGGCGAGTCTGATGGCTACCTTTGTGCGCCGGCGCGGGTTTTCCGTTGCCGTGCTGGACGCTGAAGGCGATGACTTGAGCCCAGAGGGAACGGCGACGCGAGTGGCTGAGATGAATCCGCTTCTGGCTGCAGTCGTTGTTTACGGCCATCAGCCGTCAGCTTCAACACAAAACATGACCGCTGCGGGCGCGATTTGCACGGCGCTCAAACAAATGAATCCTGAGCGGAAGGTGCTTATGGTCGGCGGGCATGTCGCCGCGCTGCCGGAGCGCACGTTGCAAGAAGAGGCGTCCGATTTTGTCTGCTCCGGCGAGGGACCGTATACTGTTCTTGAGCTTTTGGAAGCTCTTAAATCTGGTCGACCTGATTATTCCAAAGTGCGGGGCCTTTGCTACACAGAAGACGGTGCGGTTCGATCGAGCCCGGCGGCACCACTGGTTAGGGACCTGGATCATGAAATGCCGGAGCTGGCGTGGGATCTTTTGCCGATGCAAAAATATCGCGCGCATAACTGGCACTGTTTCGGCGATCTTGAGCGCCAACCTTACGCGTCGCTCTACACCACCTTTGGGTGCCCCTATCACTGCAGTTTTTGCTGCATTCAAGCGCCCTTTAAAAGTGGCGAAAAAGTAGCGGGCTGGAAGGATAGCGTAAACAGCTATCGATTCTGGAGTCCACAAGCTGTCATTGCGCAAATAGATAAACTGGTCGGAGAATATGGCGTGCGAAACATCAAGATCGCCGACGAGATGTTTGTCTTGAATCCGCGCCATGTTCTCGGCATCTGCGACGCCATCATTGACCGCGGCTATGACTTAAATATCTGGGCTTACGCCCGCGTCGACACGGTTAAAGACGACATGCTGGATAAGCTCAAACGCGCGGGTTTTAACTGGCTGGCCTTCGGCATCGAGGCGGCGAGCGAGTGGGTGCGGGATGACGTCGATAAGGGGTTCGGCCAGCAGGAGATATTTCACACCATCGACAAAGTCCGTGCCGCTGGCATCAACGTAATCGGCAATTATATTTTCGGATTGCCTGAAGACGATCGGCAGAGTATGCAAGCGACGCTGGATCTGGCGCTGGAATTGAATTGTGAGTTCGCCAATTTTTATTCCGCAATGGCCTACCCTGGCTCGCAGTTATACAACCTCGCTGTAAATGAAGGCCGGCCGCTGCCCGAAACATGGTCCGGTTACTCGCAGCATGCGTATGATACATTACCATTACCGACCAAACGCTTGTCTGGACCTGAAGTGCTGCGCTTTCGCGATCACGCGTTTGACGTGTACTTTACCAATAGCCGATACCTCGGAATGATTGCCGACAAATTTGGACTCGAAACGGCGCGAGATTTGAAGCAGATGACGGGCTACCAACTCGAGCGGAAATATCTCGGTACTCCAAGTGGGGTTCGCTAAGTTTTGGGAAATTTTGTCGGAATTTTCGTCAAAGAGTCAAACCGGCGAGGCTACGGTTGGGCATTGCTAATCCTGTTTCTTTTCTGCGTCGGAGGTTGTGCAGCGTCGGACGCTCAACCCGCTGCAGATAAGACCGGACGGATGACAAAGCTCGGGCCGGAGTTAATCGCGCTCTACGACAAATACTCGAGCTACCTTGCTTCGGGCAAGCGTGGCGTCTTCAAATCCAGCAGTCCATCGGTCCGGCTTGTCGATGATCGTGTTATCATCGACGCGGTGGCGTCCGGCGATGCGAACGTTCTCAAATCGGATTTAGAGGGCCTGGGCATGCAACAGGCGGTTGCGTTCGGTCGCGTGGTCTCCGGTCAGCTGCCGATTCTGGCCATCCCATCTATGGAGAAATTATCGAGTTTAAACTCTGTCAGGGCAGCTACTGCGGTTTTGCAAGGAGCTCCACGTTCTTCTTCGCCAGGCGTACCTAGCCGGTAGGCACTCCAGAATTATGAGAACTGACATTAGGAAACGACGAATTCTCATTTTGGGGTTCGTTGTTTTTGGAATTTGTTTCGGCGGTGGATCCGCGTCAGGTCAGATCGAGAAAAATGGCCCGATGGCGAAACTGACAGACAGCCTGGTGAAGCTGCATGAGCAATATACAACCTATCTGACACAACGCAGCGCAGTCCCATTTAGCTCCAGCGATCCGTTGGTCACACTAATTGATAATAGTGTAGTGGTTGATGCGGTTGCCTCTGGCGATGCGAACGCGCTCAAAACGGACCTGGAGTCGCTGGGAATGCAACACGCCGTTGCCTTTGGCCGCATTGTATCAGGCGAACTGCCGGTTTCGGTGCTTGCCAGCGCAGCAAGACTGGCCACTTTGCAATTCGCGCAACCTGCGACTGCGCTCCTTAACGTCGGCAGCGTGACGAGCCAGGGTGACCAAGCGATGCGTTCAAACGTGGCTCGGGCTAGCTTCGGAGTCGACGGCACTGGAGTCAAAGTGGGCGTGCTTTCCGATAGTTTCAATTGTCTCGGCGGCGCCGCGGCAGACATGGCGAGCGGCGACCTTTCGGCGGTGATAGTGATCCAGGAAATCTCGAGCTGTAGTGGGCCCTCGCCCGGTAGCGACGAAGGCAGGGCCATGCTGCAGATCGTTCATGATGTAGCGCCGGGTTCGAGTCTATCCTTCGCCTCGGCGTTCAACGGAACGGCCTCCTTCGCGGCAAATATTCAA
>Ga0207428_10003818_pt1 | contig 14447 bp, 8 predicted proteins | sample RhiMethybrSRZTD1_FD_187600 | JGI IMG/M metagenome (GOLD analysis project Ga0207428, IMG submission 187600) | Populus rhizosphere microbial communities from Tennessee, USA - Rhizosphere MetaG P. TD hybrid SRZTD1 (SPAdes) (version 3) | ecosystem: Host-associated > Plants > Roots > Rhizosphere >...
ACGCTCCTCCAGGATTTGCGGTCCGCGATTCGCGCGGTCAATCCGGGTATCCGGATCGTCTCGCTCGAGCCCCTTTCGGCCGCCGTGAATCGGACCCTGGCGCCTGAGCGGCTGGTGAGCTGGCTGTCGTTGGGATTCGGGTTCGTGGCGATCCTGTTGACGTCGGTGGGCCTCTACGGAATCCTGGCGTATAACGTCGTCCGCAAGACTAAAGAGTTCGGCATTCGCATGGCACTGGGAGCGGGACGGCTAGCCATCGTGCGAATGGTGATGACAGAGGCGGTCCTCCTGGTGGGGATCGGTTTGATGTTCGGGCTTGCGGCGGCAGCATCCTTCGTCAATCTCGCAGCGAAGCTGCTGTTTGGCGTCCAGCCGCGAGACACGATGACATTCGCGTCGGCCACGTTGATTCTCGTTCTGGTCGCGATTGCCGCGGGCTACATTCCCGCGCGTCGCGCAACTAGAGTCGAGCCTGCCACCGCGCTGAGAAACGGATAGCTTCAAGTCAGCCAGCCTTCGCTCGCTTGTCACGCGAAGGCTGCCCGCCGGAGTCGCCGCGAAGCGGCGCGTAGGCGGGCCATCACTGTCGCTGCGCGAGGCTACGGCTGGCAGGCCAAGCGCGAAGGCTGTCCGCCGGGGCCGGCACTCCGACAGCAGACGGCGGTAGAATCCGTGGTCTGAGGAGATTCCAATGAGCGACATCTCGAGACGCACGTTCCTGACAACGACCGCCGCGGGAGCAGGCTTGACCATTCTGCCGCGGCACGTGCTCGGCCGCGGTTTCCAGGCGCCCAGCGACACGGTCAACATCGCCACCGTCGGATTCGGGGGCATGGGCGGCAGCAACACGCGTCGGCTCATGAATCAGAACATCGTGGCGATCTGCGACGTCGACGACGCGCTCGTCGATGCACAGCTGAAGCGCATGGCGGACGACGCGGCGAAAACACCGACCTCGCCGCAGCAGTCGCAGCCTCAGACCGTGATGTCGAAGGCGCAAGCGACCGCCAACGCCCGCCGGGCTCCTATTGACAACGCGGCTGCGCTGCGGCGCTTCACGAGCGAGCAGATCCCGCGGCTGAAGCGATACCGTGACTATCGCGAGATGCTCGACAAGCAGAAGGACATCGATGCGATCGTGGTCGCGACGCCGGATCACATGCATGCAGTCATCGCGCTCGCAGCCATGGATCTGAACAAGCACGTCTACGTGCAGAAGCCCCTCTGCTGGTCGGTCGAGGAGGCGCGTGCGCTGGCGAAGAAGGCGAAGGAGAAACCCGGCGTCGTCACGCAGATGGGCAACCAGGGACACTCGAGCGACGGCTCGCGCACCGGCTACGAATACATTCGCGGCGGCGCCATCGGCGACGTGCGCGAGGTCCACGTGTGGACGAATCGACCGCTCGGCTTCTGGCCGCAGGGGATTCCGCGTCCGGCGCCGCTCGGGGCCGCCACCGGCGCGCCGCGGCCGCTGCGTTTCCCCTCAGGACGTGTCACACCACTGATAGCCGACGCGCTGTATCGCGAATCCGCGTCCATCCCGTCGACGCTCTCGTGGGATCTGTTCCTCGGCGTGTCGCCCGTCGTCGATTACCACCCGGTCTATCATCCGCACCACTGGCGCGGATGGGTGGACTGGGGCCAGGGTGCGCTTGGAGACATGGGCGCGCACCTGATCGATCATCCGTTCAAGTCGCTGAACCTCGGTCTTCCCACTGTGATCGAAACATTGTCGACGCCGTTCAACGGCGTCTGCTATCCGCACGCGACAACGACCTACTATCAGTTCCCGGCGCGCGGCGACATGCCGGCGGTGAAGCTGACGTGGTACGACGGCGGACTCACGCCGCCGCGGCCCGAGGAGCTCGGCGAGGAAAAACTGAACGGCGAGGGCGGCATCATCTACGTGGGCAGCAAGGGCAAGATGATGCAGCTGACGTACGGCCACGAACCGCGGCTGCTGCCGAAGGCGCTGCACGATCGGGTCGGCGAGCCGAAGCCCCTGCTCCCGCGCGTCGCGCACGCGCAGGACGAGCACGAGATGAACTGGATCGAGGCGATTCAGGGCAAGGCGCGAATCTCCTCCCCCTTCGAGTATGCCGCGCTGCTCACGGAGGTCATGCTTCTCGGTATCGTGTCGCTGCGCGCCGGACAGAAGACGCCGGGGGACAGTAAGATTCACTACGACGGCGCCAATATGCGCGTCACCAATACGATCAAAGGATCGGGGGGAACCGTGACGGATCCGAACGAGTTCCTCCGGCGCGAGTACCGCCGGCCATGGAAGCTGACGTAGCCGACTGTCCCTCTGCTTGACGTCCCGAACCCTCCGGGCCCCTTGCGGCCGCCCCCTGTGCCGCGGCGCAGTCGATTGAGAGGATGCGAGGCATGAAAGCGCGAGTGATCGGGATCATCCTGCTTGCTGTCGCACTCGCGGCCGCGCCCGGCGCCCGACAGCAGGCACCGCCTGGCGGGCAGACATCGCCCACCGCGAAGCCACCGGCCCCCAGGCGCGCGGTCATCGTCACCGGCGAGAACTCCTTCAACGGCCACGTTTGGAAAGACACGTCCGCCGAAATCAAGAGCATTCTGGATGCCGGCAAGGATTTCCAGGACGTGGTGATTCAGCCCGACCCCAATTTCATCGCGACCGATGAGTTCCTGGCCTTCGACGTCGCAATCTTTGATTTCCGCAATCAGAACCCGCTGGCGCAGGACGAGAAGGTGCAGGCGAACCTGCTGAAGTTCCTCGGCCAACCCAGGGGCCTCGTCACCGTGCACTGGGCCAACGGCGCTTTTCCCTACTGGCCCGAATACGTCAACATCGTCGGCCGCGCGCAACAGAGCGTGCACGATCGGCGCGGGTCCTTCATGGTGAAGATCGTCAGCCCGAATCACCCAATCACGCGCGAGATGAAGGACTACGAAACGAACGACGAGCTGTTCTGGGACACGAAGATCGGCAACCGCACCATCACGCCGGTCGCCGTCGCCACGTCGAACGTTCACTTCGCCGATTTTCCGATGGCGTTAGAGCTGCAATACAACCGCGCGCGCGTGTTCAACACCACCATGGGACACGATGTGAAAGCGCTGAGAGTACCCGGCACCGCCGAGTTGATCCGGCGTGGCACCGCGTGGGCGGCGGGAATCCTGAAATAGGACTCGACCACTTCGGTCCGGCTAGTTCCGATTGAACTTCTGAACGCGCCTGCCACCCCCTACTTCCGAAGTGTAGACATTGCCCCTGGAATCAACGGCCACGTTATGCAGAAACACGAACTGCCCGGCATAGCGTCCGATCCGTCCGAACCGGCCCACCTCTTGAGTCCACTGCTTGGGAATCTGAGGCACATCGGATCGACTGCGTAGACTGGTATTCGACGCCCCTGAGCACCGACCCGCATTTCGAGCAGTCGCTGGGAGCCGATCACCAACAAGGCCGCCAAAAGCCAAGCCGCATGTACGGCGATCCGCATCGTTCCCCTCTCCGCCGAATGTCGGAGTTCTTCGGCGTCCATGTCGGCCCCACTAGTCGTGGGTCGACGGGCATATCTCGCGATTCTGCGAGGCTCAGAGCATAACGCGCTGACAGGGAGTTATAGTGGTGCTTATGAGCGACACATATGGGAGCAAGATAACCGAACTAATCAACAAATCTGAAGTCGCAGATGTATTGAACGGCTATTTTCGTGCCATTGATCAGAAGGACTTTGACCCACAACATTTCGCCGCCATACTTACGGCAGACGCCAGGATGACGCGCCCCAACGGCATGTCACTGACCGGACCGGAAGAAATCAGCGCCAGTCACGCACAAAGCTTTACCCGCTTTGAGAGCTCGCAACATCTTCTGACCGCCCCTGATATCTCCATAGATGGCGGCACCGCAACCGTGCGCGCTAACCTCGTGGCCATGCACATGTGGGAGGGCAGTAAGACGAACGCGAACAATGTCGATAACTTCTTTGTCGCCGGCGGAGTCATAGACGCCACCCTGATGCAGATAGACGGTCGGTGGAAAATCTCGCAGTTGAGCAATACGGTCATTTGGCGGGCCGGCGGTTTTAAAAACATGCTGCAGACCCGATAGGTCTAAACATTACGAAGATCAGCCCTCAGCGATACCTGTGTGCGCCGAGTCAACGTAACGATGTGTTCTATGGTGTGACTCCCGACTGCCAGGGATTCCTCATTGGCAAACGTTCGACGCCATCCGAGAAGGAATCGGGCTTGCGCGTCGTCGTGAATGGCCTTGCCGCGCTGAAAGGCTCCGACACGAGATGAGCGTTCCGCCGCGATTCCGGCGCGCCGTGCAGATCTCCTAAAGCGGCGAAACGTGACGGCGCGCACGTCTATCGACGTGCGCCTACGATCCGCCGCGCTTGCGCGTTGACGCGTCAGGCGGCTCCAGCTTCCACCACCACTGCGCATCCAGCGCTTTCTGACGCGGATACGTCGCGTTCAGCGTCGCCGCCTCGTAGAGCCGGCCGTTCTTCATCACCTGCGCGATCTTCGCGGTGTTCTTGATGTCGTCCAGCGGATTGGCGTCGAGGACGACGAGATCGGCCAGCTTGCCGGGCTCGAGCGAGCCCATCTGCTTGGCAAATCCGATCGCATCGGCGCTGTCGATGGTCGCGGCTTTCAGCATCGCGTGAGGGCTCAGGCCGCCCGACGCCATCATCCACATCTCCCACTGCGCGCCGATCCCCTGCACTTCGCCGTGGGAGCCGAGCCCGAGCCTGCCGCCCCCGGCGGACCACTTCGCGAGCTGTTTCGCGTGGAGCGGGAAAACGTACTGGTCCTCGCGGCTCCAGTCGGTGTTCTTCCACTTGTCCATTTCGTCGTGCGGGGTGAACCGCCGCAGCTTCTGCTCGGCGTCGACATCCGTATGTGTCAAGTAGTACTGCCTGCCGATGGGACCGCCGTAGCTGACGATCAGCGTCGGCGTATACGTGATCTGGCTCGCGGCGCCGAGCTTGACGACGTCGTTGAAAAACGGGCTGATCGGAAGCGAATGCTCGAGGCCGGCATAACCATCCTGCATCAACGTCAGGTTCATCGTGAAGTTCGATCCCCCTTCGGTCGTCGGCGTCAGGCCCAGTTCCTTTGCCGCCATGATCACCCACTGGCGCACCTTGCGGTCGCCGGCCATGTACTGCTTGATCGTCTTCGTGTTGTAGTGGTCCGAGTACCGCCGCAGGACGTCGCGCGCTTCGTCAAGGCTCCGGATGTTGTCCGAAGCGAAGATCCCGGGCCCGGTGGAGTACAGCCGCGGGCCGATCAGCTGGCCGGTTTCCATCAGGTCCTGATAGGTCAGCGCGTCCTCGGATGACGTCTGTGGATCGCGCTGCGTGGTCACGCCGAATGCGAGCTGCGCCAGGAACTGGGACACCTGGCTACGATGGACGCCCCACGCCACCCACGTATGCGCGTGGATGTCGACGAGGCCGGGCATGATCGTCTTCCTGGACAGGTCGCGAACCACCGCGCCGGCTGGAATCTTGACCTTGCCGCTCGGACCGATCGCGGTGATGCGGTTGTCGGTGACGAGGATGTCGCCGCGCGCGATGACCTCGTCCCCCTTCATCGTGATCAGCCGTGCGTTGCGCAGCGCGACAGTCCCTTTCGGCCTGTCCTTGTCCACCATGTTGCGCTAGTTCTTGTTGCCCCACTGATATCCGGGTGAAGCCGAGATCCCGATCAGGGTATGCTTGCGGCGCACGGCACAGACCTACTCCGGGCCACTCGCGATCGCGGGAGAATCGAATGCGTTCATTCTGGCTTGGCGCGCTCATCACGCTCGCGTTCGTCACTCCTACAGCGCAGACACCGCCTCGCCCGAACGTCGTCATGTTCATCATGGACGACCTCGGATACGGCGACATCGGCAGTTATGGCGCGCCGGACGTAAAAACACCGAACATCGATCGGCTGGCGCGCGAGGGGGTCAGGCTCACGGACTTCTACGCGAACCACGCGAACTGCTCGCCGACGCGCACCGCGCTCATCACCGGCCGGTACCAGCAGCGGTATGGGATCGAATCGCCGCTCACCTACAACGATTCGCGTCATCTGGCGCCATCCGACACGTCGCTTCCGCGTCTGCTGAAGAACGCGGGATACGCCACCGGACTGATCGGAAAGTGGCACCTTGGCCACGAGGATGCCTCCGGTCCGAACCGGCACGGGTTCGACGAATTCTGGGGATTTCGCCGTGGCGCCGTCGACTACTACACGCACAACGTGGCAGCAGCGGTCAAGCTCGAGGCGCCAATCCACGACCTGTATCACAACGAGGAGCCGACGACATCGACCGAGTACTTGACCGATGAGATCACGCGTCGAGCGGAGGCGTTCATACAGCAGCGCGCCGGCGGCCCGTTCTTCCTCGAAGTCGCGTACAACGCGACGCATTGGCCGTATCAGCGGCCGGGCCTTCCCGAAGGGAGACGCGGGTGGGAGCACTATCGTGAAACCGGCACGCGCTCGGATTATGTGGCGATGCTGGAGCGCGCCGATCAGGGCATCGGCCGCGTCCTGGATGCGCTCGATCGGCTGAAGCTCGCGCAGAACACGCTCGTCATCTTCACCAGCGACAACGGCGGCGAGTGGCTTTCCCGCAACGCACCGCTCTTCCACCGTAAGAGCTCGCTGTGGGAAGGCGGCATTCGAGTGCCGCTCCTGATGCGATGGCCCGCGCGGCTCGGCGCAGGCGTCACGTCGCCGCAGGTCGGCATCACCATGGATTTGACCGCCTCGATACTGACGGCGGCCGGAGTGAAACCGCCGGCAGGCTATCGTCCGGAAGGGATCGACCTCGTCGGGCCTCTGCAGAAAGGCGTGCCTGTGGAGCGCACATTGTTCTGGCGGCTGCCTCCAGCGCCCAATGCAGCCGGCACGCCGCCTGTGACCCAGCGCGCTGTGCGGCGCGGCAATTGGAAATACCTCGACGATCGAGGGCAATACTTCCTGTTTGATCTTCGCGCGGATCCAGGCGAGCGGGAGGACGTCGCACAGCAACACGCCGAGCTAATCCGAGAGCTTCGGTCGCTCATGGCGAAGTGGGAGGCGGACGTCGGCGCGGAAGCGAAAGAACGCGTCCTCTCAGCCCGCTAGCCCCGCCGCCGCTCCTGGCGCGCACGACAACGCTGCTGCATATGGACTTTTTCCATCCCACCTACCTCCAGATCTTCCTCACCGCCAGTCTGCCCATCATGGGTCTGGCGTATGCGCTGGTCGGCGGGTTGAAGCTCTCGCTGGTCGAGCGGCTGCAGATCGATGAAGGCAAGGTCGGCCGTCTCGTCGGCGGCTTCGGAACGATGTTCGGCCCCACCATCGTGCTGTGCGGATTCCTGACGGACGCGGTGGGCCGCCAGGGCGTCTGGCTCGCAGGTTCCGCCGCTGTTGCGGTCTCCATTCTGATGCTCGCGCGTACGCGGACCTACCGGGGCGCGCTGGTTGCCGTGGTCCTGTTGGGAATCGGATGGGCGGCGCAGGTGAACGTGAGCAACGTCCTCATGCGGGTGGCAGTTCCCGCCGACCGCCCGCGCGAACAACTCGTGTGGGCGACGAATTTCTTCGACTTCGCGTTCGGATTCGGCGCGTTCGTCACGCCGATGGTGCTGGCGCTGATCCTGCGACGGTTCGGACACGCGAAAGGGCTCCTGCTGCTGGCGATGCTGGCCACGACGCCTGTGGTATTAGGCGCCTTCGCCGAAATGCACCCTCCACCGCTGGCGCCGCAGGTTCTGGCCGCGGCCGCCCCGGTCGCGCAGACGGCGCCGACGAGCGGCGCCGCGGCTCTCCTCTCGAGCCCGGTCTTCTGGGTACTTGGATTCGCCTTCCTGTTCTTCGTCCCTCTGGAAACGTCGACGGCGGGCTGGGCGACGACGCTGGTCCTTCGACAAACGTCATCGGATGTTCCGGAGGCACGCGCCAAGCAATTTGCCGCGCTCACGCTCTCCGGCTTCTGGCTTGGTTTCACCGGCAGCCGCTTGATTGCGTCCGTCCTCGGAGCCACCGGGGTCCTGACCCGAATGCTTGGCGGGACCAACGAGCAGGCGCTGCTCGTGACGTTAGGCGTCGCCTGCGTGGTGCTGATGCTCGCGCTGGCGTTTGTGAGGGGCCGTGCGGCGACCTCCGCGACGATCCTCCTCGCCGGGCTGGCCTGCGGACCCGTGTTCCCCACGATGATGGCGGTCGTCCTGCTGAGCGTGCAGCCCGACACCATGGGTCGCGCCGTGGGATTCTTCTTTTTCTTCGCGTCCGTCGGCTGGACGGTGGTTCCGATGATCATCGGCGCCGTCGCGCGGAAAACCAACATCCAGATGGGCTTTCTCGTCGCCGCCGCCTCCGGAGCGGTATTCCTGACGTTGATCGTGATCAGAGGAATGATGATCGGATAACCCTCCGCGCCGCCCGATCGCCCTGGCGACTCACTCAGGGAGGCCGGCCTTCATGAGCCCGTCCACGTAGTGCGACATGTACGCGGGATCGGAATAGAGGTGAGTCGTTTGAACGAAAGCAACGCTGAAGTCAGGACGCAGGCTCGTCACCTCGGCGATGATCCGCCTGGCATCGTCGCGCCGTCCGAGATGCCCGAGGGACGCGATCAACACGGCATAGCGCGACCACTGCGTGCCCGGCTGCAACAGCGCCTTCCTCGCCCACTCGACAGAGGTCTCGTAGTCTCCCGTCAACATATACGCATCGGCCATCCGTACCAGGAACGATCCCATATAGGGATCACGAGGGCTGAGGCGGATCGCCCGTTCCAGGTGTGGCAGACCCTCTTCGGCATGTCCCGAGAAGACGAGCGCCGCACCGACGCCATAGTGGGCCCAGGCATAGCTCGGGTTCAGCTCCAACGCGATCGCGAGTTCGGGCAGCGCCCGGTCGTGCTCACGCCTCAGGTAGTGGATGCGCCCCAGCGTGCAATGCGCCGCGGCGCTGTCGGGCTCCAGATCGACGGCGCGTCGGGCCGCCACGAGCGCGCGATCCCGATCCTCGTCGGGCGCACTACTGTGACCGTAGACCGCTCCGATGTAGTACGCCTCGGCGGAACCGGTGTGTGCAGGGCCGAGATTGGGGTCCAGATCGAGCGCACGCGCAAACAGCGTCTGCGCCTCGTGCAGATCCTCGCGAGTCGCCAGATACAGGTGATGCATCCCGCGTTGATACGAATCCCAGGCATCGACGTTGTCGGGCCGCTTCGATCGGGCGCGCACGCGCTCGGCTCGAGCCAGCTCCGGCTCGATCGCCGCGATGATCGTGTTGGTGAGCTCGTCCTGGACGTCGAAGATGTCCGCGAGGGCGCGGTCATAGCGGTTCGCCCACACCTGCGTGCCGGTTGCGCCGTCGACGAGCTGTGCCGTCACCCGGACTCGCTGGGCCGCACGACGGACGCTTCCCTGCAGCAGGTACCGGACCCCGAGCTCGCGGGCGGCCGTGCGGATGTCGGGTCTGGATCCCTTGTAGGCGAAGCTCGAGTTGCGCGCGATCACGAACAGCCACTTGACGCGTGACAACGCGATGATGATTTCTTCGGTGACGCCGTCCGCGAAGTAGTCCTCGCCGGGCTGCAGGGCGAGGTTATCGAAGGGCAGCACCGCGATGGAAGGCCGGCCAGCGGACCCGCGGCGATCGTCCGTGCGTGCGGGGACGGGGCCGCCGGTGCGTGGAGCGACCACCCCATCCCGGAAATCCGAGATCCGGTCGAAGCGTTCGGCGGGTTCCTTGGCGAGACAGCGCACGAGCGATGCCCGAATCGCCGGCGGTGTTTCGTCGGGGAGAAGGTTCCAATCCGGATCGACCTTGAGCACGGCGGCAAGTGTGTCGATCATCGACTGACCGCTGAACGCTGGCTGGCCGGTCAGCATCTCGAAGAGCACGCATCCGAAGGCCCAGATGTCGGCACGCTGGTCGACGGAGTGTCCCTTTGCCTGCTCGGGACTCATGTAGGCGGCGGTGCCGAGGATCGTGCCTTGTACCGTCACACCCGGTGATGCGACGGTCGGCGAATCGGCCATCGACTCCTGCGCGAACACTTTCGCCAGCCCGAAATCGAGGAGCTTGATCTGTCCCTCCGGCGTGACCCGGATGTTGGCAGGCTTGAGATCGCGATGAACGATGCCCTGGGCATGCGCGGCGTCGAGCGCGTCGGCGATCTGGCCGGCGATATCGAGCGCCTCCGGTTGCGAGACGTCGTGACGAGCAAGATGCGTGGACAGGTCCTCCCCGGCCACGAGTTCCATCGCCAGCAGGGAGAGATCACCAACATGATGCAGGCTGTACACGCGCGCGATGCCCGGGTGAGTCAGGCGTGCGAGGAGCTTGGCTTCACGTTCGAAGCGGGCGAGCCGATCCGGGTCATGCGAGACGGCGATCCGCAGAACTTTGATCGCGACTTCACGGTCGAGCGTCGTGTCGATCGCTTTCCAGACCAGCCCCATCGCGCCTTCGCCCAGTTTCTCGACGAAGCGATAGTGGAGCACCATGCGGTCGGCATCGATCACGAGTGCCATGTGCGCGCCATCATCCCACGATATCGTGATGCGTCGGTTCAGACGGCGCCTGGCCTGCGCGCCGGGCCAGGACATCACCGCCCCTGAGCCGTTCGGATACAGGTAGCGTGACTGAATCCGAAGTCTGCGCCGGGCGTGTCTTCGGTCTGCCGCAGGGAGGCTTCCGACGGCTGCGGATGTCTCGTGAGGCGGTTGCCGCCGGGGCCGCGTTATTCACCGCAGCGGGCTGGTATTCGGAACTGCCGGCATGGTGTGCGTTCCCGAGTCGTGGCGAGCCATTTGCACCGTGCATGAGTCGGGCACGGCGAGGTGGTGAGTCCTCTGCATCGGCGCAAGCACCACTCGGGCCCTTTCAAGATTGGGGTTCTCGCGCGATCACCATGATTGGTCAACTCGTCTCACATTACCGGGTCATCGAGCAGATCGGTGCCGGCGGCATGGGCGTCGTCTATCGCGCCGAAGACACCCGACTTGGCCGCCCGTTGGTCCTGAAATTCCTGCCCGCAGCGGCGTCGCGCGACCCGATGGCGCTCGAACGCTTCGAACGTGAGGCCAGGTCCGCCTCGTCGATGAACCACCCGGGCATCTGTACCGTGTACGACATCGGCGAGTTCGAGGGCCAGCGCTACATCGCGATGGAGTACCTCGAGGGCCAGCCGCTCGATCGATTCATCGGCGGCAAGCCGGTGGCGGTGCCGACGTTGATCGGTCTGGCCGTGCAGATCACCGACGCGATCGAGCTGGCCCACACCGAAGGCATCCTGCACCGCGACATCAAGCCCGCCAACATCTTCATCACCAAACGTGGGCACGCCAAAGTGCTCGACTTCGGGCTGGCCAAACTGGCGGCCGGTGACTCGGAGGCGTCGGCCCTGGACGCGACGGCCCAGACACTCGCGGCACACGTTCTGACGACGGCCGGCGTCGCGGTCGGCACCGTGGCCTACATGTCGCCCGAGCAGGCGCGCGGCGAGGAGTTGGACACCAGGTCGGACCTGTTCTCGCTGGGGGTGGTCCTGCACGAGATGGCCACGGGACGACAGGCGTTTGCGGGCCCGACTGCCGCGGTCGTGTTCGACGCCATCCTCAACCGGACGCCGCCGCCCATTGTTTCCGTGAACCCGGAAGTGCCGTTCGAGCTCGAACGCATCATCGACAAGGCGATCGAGAAGGATCGGATGCTGCGGTATCAGCACGCCGCCGATCTCAAGTCGGACCTCGCGCGCCTCAAACGCGATCGCGAGTCCGGGCGCGTGTCGATTGGTGGACTCAGCGAATCGCGCTCCGATGTAGGGCCGGCGGCCAATGCCGTCAGCGGCTCCGTCCCCGAAGTCGTCGGGGCAGCGTCGGCGGCCGTGCCGGCCCTCGCCTCGAGCGCTGCGGTCATGTCTGCCACCGTGCCGTCGCCACCGGCGGAACCAGCAACTCAGTCGACGGCGAAGAAGTCGAACACCATCACGATCGCCGCGGCGGTTGTTGGTGTGCTGGCCGTCGGCAGCGGGGCAGTGGGCTACGTGCGGACCCGTCCGACGGTCGGGTCGCAGGCGCCGGTGAGCCAGCCGGCAGCAGCCATGGCGGCGACGCCTGAGGTCGCCGTTCCGGCCGTGGCCGAGCCGAAGCCCGCACCCGCGCCGGAAGCCGGCTCGAAGTCTGTCGTCACGCCGTCAGAGGCAACGGCCGTTCCGGCACCAGCGAAGCCAACTCCAGCCGTCTCAGTCCGGACGGCTCCCGCTCCGCCCTCGGTCGCCGCCGCGCGCACGACGCCGTCACCCGCGGCCGCGCCCACGGCAGCGCCCCGGCCGGCTGCCGAACCAGACCCGGTCGGCAAGGCCATAGAGGCAGCGCGGCCTGCCATGGAGCGCGGACAGTTCGACGCGGCGCTGACCGATCTGCAGAGCGCGCTCGGCAAACGTCCCACCAGCCCGAACGCCGCGCAGGCGAGATTGCTCATCGCCCGAATCTACGATCGCCAGGGCCGCACTGATGCGGCGCTGGCGGCGTATGCAGATCTGCGTACGACGTATCCCAGAGACCCCGCGTCGGCCGACGCCTTGCTCCGCATGGCTGATTTGGTGCAGCAGACCAGGCGGCCCGATCGGACCAGGGTCGCGCGGTCGTACCTGAACGAGATCGTCGCGAACTTCTCCACCACGAACGCTGCTCCGCAGGCCTTGGCGCAACGCGCCGTCATCGAGGACCGCGAGGACGTGAGGGTCACCGACCCGGTCCTGCAGCGCGTCGTGCCGGCCGCGCTGGTGTCGTGTCGCCAGCTGACCGAGTCGTATCCGCAGAGTGCCCATGCCGAGGCCGCCTTCATCCGCCTGGCGCGCTACTACGACGACATGAAGCGGTACGATCTGCAGGCGCAGGCGCTGATCGCCCTGGGCTCGTACTTTCCAAAGACACGGCACGACGCGTGGTGGGAAGCCGGCGAGCTCTTCGAGCGGCGGATGCGCGATGCCGCCAAGGCGAAAGACGCGTACTCTCGTGTGCCGGCGACGTCGCGGCGTTATCGAGACGCGCAGAAGAAGTTGTCGGAGCTCTGAACCCGGGTTTTCATTTCGTTCCCGCCGGCACGGTGCCGCGCTGCGTCTTGCCCTTCAGGGGATACGCAGGCCTCGCAGTCTTTGCCGGCGGACTCTTCTTCAACTCGGCGAGCACGACTTCGATCGCCTTCTCCAGCTGCGGATCGCGCCCGGCGATCACGTCGGCCGGCGTCTGTTCGACCTCGATGTCAGGCGGCACGCCTTCGTTCTCGACGACCCAGCCACCTTCCGGGGTCCAGATCGCGAGGTTGGGCGCCGTGATGGTTCCGCCGTCCATCAGCGTCGGGAAACCGAGGATACCGACGAGGCCTCCCCACGTCCGCTGGCCGACGAGCGGTCCCATCTTGAACTTGCGGAACATCCATGGCAGCAGATCGCCGCCCGATCCCGCCGTCTCGTCGATGATCATCGCCTTCGGGCCCTGGATCGACGCGAACGGGGTCTTGAGATCCGCGCCGTAGCGGGTCGCCCAGTTGGCGATGAACGGCCGCCGCAGGATGTCGATGTAGTAGTCGGCGACACTGCCGCCGGCGTTGAAGCGCTCGTCGACGATGATCGCGTCCTTGTAGACCTGCGGATAGAAGTAGCGCTTGAAGTAGGTGTGGCCCGAGCCGGCGGTGTTCGGCACGTAGACATAGGCGACGCGACCACCAGTGGCTTTGTCCACCTTCTGCAGGTTGCCCTCGACCCAGTCGCGATTCCGCAGGGCCGCTTCGCTGCCGATCGGCACGACCTGCACGGTTCGCGAACCGGTGCCGTCGGCGCTGGCACCCAGCGTGATCTCGACGATCTTGCCGGCGGTGTTCTCGAACAGGCTGTAGACGTTGGCCGGGGGACGCAGGTCCCTGCCGTTGACGGCGAGGAGGTATTCACCGGCCTTCGCATTCACGCCCGGCTCGGTCAAGGGCGCGCGCAGCTGCGGATTCCAGTTCAGGCCGCCGTAGACCTTCTTCAGCCGGTAGCGGCCATTCGCGATCTCGTAGTCGGCGCCGAGCAGGCCGCCTGGAACGGTCTTCGGCTCGGTCAGCGTGTCGCCGCCGCCGACGTTGTGATGCCCCACCGAGAGCTCGCTCGACATCCACTGCAGCACGCGATTGAGATCGGCGCGGGTCGCGACGTGCGGCAGGAACGCCGCGTATTTCCCGTGCTGCTGCTCCCAGTCGACGCCGTGCATGTTCGGCGCATAGAAGTAGTCGCGGTTGATCCGCCAGGCCTCGTCGAAGATCTGCTTCCACTCCGCCCTGGGATCGACGCGCACCTCGATGCCGTCGACGTTCAGCCGTCCTTCAGCCGGTTCGATCTTCTTCGTCGTCGAGACGATCGACCACTTGCCGTCTGACGAGTAGAGCAGTTTCTTGCCGTCGGTGGAGACCAG
>Ga0207428_10003819_pt1 | contig 14446 bp, 12 predicted proteins | sample RhiMethybrSRZTD1_FD_187600 | JGI IMG/M metagenome (GOLD analysis project Ga0207428, IMG submission 187600) | Populus rhizosphere microbial communities from Tennessee, USA - Rhizosphere MetaG P. TD hybrid SRZTD1 (SPAdes) (version 3) | ecosystem: Host-associated > Plants > Roots > Rhizosphere >...
AAATCGCGCGTGAACTTACCGCTCATCAGCATCGTCGAGGCCGCCTGTGAGCGCGCACAAAAACTCGATTTCAAGAGCGTCGGACTTTTCGGCACGCGCTACACGATGCAGGCGCCGTTCTACCCAGAAGTGTTTTCACGCACTGATATCAAGCTCGTCACGCCAAACGAAGAAGAACAAGAGTACATTCACGCCAAATATTTCGGCGAACTACTTAAAGACACCTTCCTGCCCGAAACGCGTGCAAAGTTCTTAAACATTGCAGACGAAATGAAAGCACGCGACACAGTCGAGGCGATTATCCTCGGCGGGACAGAGATTCCCCTGCTCCTTCGCACCGAAGAACACAACGGCATTCAGCTCCTCGACACTACCCGCATCCACGTAGATCGCTTAATCGAAGAAATGTTGAGCTAAAAAACACATCTTCAGGTTACTCTCCAAGTAGTATCATTCCTCCCGAACCCTGACAAAAAATCCCCTGCGTTTTCCCCTATGGAATAATCACCAGCGAGTGTGAAAGGAAATCATCATGGGACTTTTTGACAAGATGTTTGGACGTGGAGCCTCAGAATCGGAGCAACAGCAAGGAGCCCAGCAACGGTTCAACGAGCTCAAACAAAAATATCAAACCGTTCTCACCACTGCCGACAATGAACGGATCCAGTTTCTGAACCTGCACGTGCAGGACAATAAACTCTTCATCAAAGCTATTGCGCCGTCCGAAGAGGCTAAGAACAAGTTCTGGGATCAGATCAAACTCGTCAATCCGAATGCTGACGACATCACAGCCGACCTTTCGGTCGACACAAGCCGTGCGATGGGTGCAGCCGCAGGCGGCGGCCAGGGCAGCGGCGGGCAAACGTATGAAGTGAAGAGCGGTGACAATCTCTCGAAGATCAGCAAACAGTTCTACGGCGATCCGAACGAGTACATGCGTATCTTCTACGCAAATCGCGACAAGCTGAAAGATCCGGACAAGATCCAGGTGGGCCAGCAATTGGTAATTCCACCAGAATAGGTTGTAGGGGTGGCACTCCGTGGCCACCCCTCTGTAGAATTCCCGCGCAGGGGTGGCCACAGAGTGCCACCCCTAAAATTACCCCCATGGACTCGAACACCCTTCCGATCATCACCACCCAGCGTCTTCTTCTTCGTTGGATTTCTGAGAACGATATCGACAGTCTCTTCGAAGTCTTCTCCGATCCGCAGGTGATGCGGTATTGGAGCACGCCGCCATATACCAATCGAGAAGACGCAGTACAACTACAGCGAGACATCGCTGCCGGCAACGAGAACAACACGATGATCAAGTGGGGACTCGCGCTGCGAGATTCGGATCGCCTCATCGGTACCACCACGTTATTCAATCTAAGTCTTGAAAACGGCCGGGCGGAACTCGGCTACGCGATGGGCCGTGCGCACTGGGGCAAGGGTTACATGAACGAAGCGCTCCAGGCGCTCTTGTTCCATGCATTCGAAGTCATGAACCTGCGTCGCCTCGAAGCCGACGTTGACCCGCGGAACACCGCATCGATCCGCACACTCGAACGTCTCGGCTTCCAAAAGGAAGGCTATCTCCGTGAACGTTGGCACGTAAACGGCGAGATCCAGGACGCAATTTTCTATGGACTCTTGCGACGTGAATGGCTCAAATCCGATCCGCGTTAATCCGGCGTTGGATCCGTAAATCCGCGCGCAAGATTGTTCCCGCTTCTCGTTCCTTGGGATTAGTTGACACTGAAAGGAACCGTCATGAAGACCTTTTTGCTCTTAACACTCACCGCAATCTTTAGCACCTCCGGTCTGCTAGCCTGCACCGTCGCCACAACGGAAACGATTCCACCGCTCTCCCAAGCCAGCCCACTTCCCGTAAAGAAGACGATGAAAGCCTTTAGTTCCGACGAGGAACTAGCGCGCTATTTCAAAGAGCTGGCTAAAAGAGGAAGAGGACAAGCCAAATCAGACATCGCCAGCTACGGGCAGCTCGCTGCCGAACCTGCGGCGGCAAATAAAGCGATTGGGATAGCCGGAAAAGACGAAGAATCAGTCACAAACACCCAGCACGCCGGTGTTGATGAAGGCGGCATCGTTAAGGTCCATGGTGATCACCTCGTCGTCCTACGCCGTGGCCGTCTCTTCACCGTCGCAATCGGCGACGAGGCCTTGAAACCAATCTCGAATATCGATGCGTTTTCTCCGGACGTCGATCCGCGCAGCACCTGGTATGACGAAATGCTCATCTCAGGCAACACCGTGGTCGTGATCGGCTACAGCTACGAACGAGGCGGAACTGAAGTCGGCTTGTTTGATGTTACTGATGACGGAAAACTCTCATATCGCTCCACGTATCACCTACGCTCGAACGATTACTATTCATCGCGCAACTACGCCAGCCGTCTCATCGGCAGCAAGCTCATCTTCTACGCGCCTCAATACCTTTACGCAGGCGCGGAAGATCCTTTTAACCCTTTTCCCGCGGTTCGCAAATGGCACAAGGGAGCCACGCCCGAGGAATTCAAGCGCATCGTTCCCGCCACTCGCATCTACCGCCCCGAAGCAGACATAACCAGCTCGTGGGTTACGGCGCTGCACACTGTAACCGTGTGTGATCTGTCTAATGGTGGTTTTGAGTGTCAGGCAACATCGGTGCTTGGACCGCCGGGAAACGTCTTCTACGTTTCGCCCGACTCGGTGTTTGTGTGGGCCAGCACCTGGGAGCGCGGGAGCGAAAGCAGCAACTTACTGTTCCGCATGCCGCTCGACGGCTCTGGTCCAAGCGCGTTGCGCGTCTCGGGAAGCCCTGTCGATCAGTTCTCGTTTCTACAGAGTGATGACCATTATCTCAATGTGCTGGTTCGGTCGCAGGGAAAAGGCGACGGCATGTGGCGCGCTGAAGTCGCGGCAGGCGATGTCGCCCTGATGCGTATTCCGATCACCAGTTTCTCAGATGGCAGCGAAGTCGTTCCCTCCACGAACTACCGCAAACTGCCAAAACCTCAGGGCTACGCTTTTCAGAATCGTTTTGTTGGTGGACACCTGATCTACGGCACTGGCAACGGGTGGGGATACCCGCAGCAGAATTCCGATCAATGGAATCTCTTTGTAGTGGATTGGAAGCGCGGTGATTCTCACCAGATGAAACTGCCTCACAGTGTCGATCGCATCGAACAGATGGGTTCTGACGCCGTCATCGTCGGCACCGACGGCAAGAATTTACTCTTCTCATCTCTGCGTTTGGCACAGTGGCCGGAGATCGTCTCAACGTACACGCGCCGAGAAGCTTCGCAGGGTGAGCTGCGCAGTCACGGCTTCTTTTACAAACCCGACGGCGATGAGACGGGGATGTTGGGTCTGCCGATCAGCGTGCCGGGACGTGCCGGTTACAAGCACCTGTTTGAGAACTCGGCCGCGATCCTCTTCTTGAGAAACAACTCACTTCAGTTTAGTGAAGTCGGCGAACTCGGTTCACAGCCGGAGAAGGCGATTGACGATAAGTGTCGCGCGTCATGTGTTGATTGGTACGGAAATGCGAGACCGTTGTTCCTGCGTGGTCGCGTGTTCGCGCTGCTCGGCTACGAGATCGTCGAAGGCCGTCTTGACGATGGCCGCATGCACGAGCTCCGCCGCGTGAACTACGCACCCCAAAGCCATCCACAGATTGCACAGAAGTAATCTGTGTAATCTGTGGATGGATCTTCTTTCCCTCACTTGCTAAACTCCTCTCTCTGCGCGCTCAGTCCAAACACAATTGAGGAGGCTCCCTATGTTTCGCCGACGATTGTCTTGTCTTTCCCTGCTGCTGATTCTTGCGCTTGCTAATTCTTTCACAGCGCAGACTGCCCGGCGTCCACTAAAGCTCGATGACCTGACTCGCTTTCGCAGCGTCGGCGATCCGCAGATCTCGCCTGACGGCAAATTCGTTGCGTATGTCGTCGGCACCACGGACCCGAAGGAAGACAAGTCGAACTCACACATCTGGATGGTGGGCATCGACGGCACGAACGATCGACAGATAACTTTCAGCAACGAAAGCGAGAGCTCGCCGCGCTGGAGCCCGGACGGAAAGTACATCTCCTTCACGTCGTCGCGTCCCGGCAAAGCGCGCGGCAATCAGGTTTGGCTGCTTGACCGAAACGGCGGCGAAGCCATGCAGCTCACCGAGCTCAAAGGACGTCTCCAGGGACACGAATGGTCGCCCGATTCAAAGCGACTCGTCCTCGTTGTCGGTGATCCCGATCCCGAATCAGACCCCGCACCATCGCCGCAGCCAGGCGCGACTCCACGTGTTCCCAAACCCATCGTCATCGATCGTTACCGTTATAAACAGGATGGCGCGGGATACTTGTTGTCGGGACGCCACACATACATTTACATCTACGACATCGAGTCGAAGAAGCTCGATCGACTAACCAAGAGCAAGTGGGACGAGAGTTCGCCGTCATGGTCGCCCGATGGAACGCGCATCGCTTTCGTGAGCAATCATTCGGACGATCCGGATCGTGATCCGAGCGTACAGCTTTACGTCGCCGAAGGTAAGCCGGGCGCTAGCGAGAAACAACTCACACCAACGGAGGTGCGCGCCGGCCGTTCGCGTCCCGAGTGGAGTGCCGACTCCAAGTGGATCGCTTTCGTCGATGGAGAGGAAAAGAAATACGGCGCCTACAGCATGGATCATCTCGGACTGGTACTCGCCGATGGCAGCAGTGCACCGACACATCTGAAGGCAGCGGAGGATCTTGATCGCGGTGTTTCGTCACCGCGCTTCACGCCGGATGGCAAAGCGATTCAATTTCTGGTCACTGACGATCGTTCTGTATATCCGGTCAAAGCAAATCTGTCCGGGGGTGCGGCACAAAAGCTTTTGGCGCCGCCGGTTGTAGTTGGCAATTGGAATTTCAATGGCGGACGAGCCGTGGTGATGTCGGGCGGAAACTCGAAGTCTAATGAGATTCATGTTTGGGAAGGAAACTCGCTTCGCCAGCTTACACACCAGAACGACAAACTGTTCGCGGAGCTCGATCTCGGCGTCACTGAAGGAGTCACATTCCAGAGCAAAGATGGCACGCTGGTAAATGGATTGTTGACCTACCCGGTCGGCTATACCAAAGGAACCAAAGTTCCTCTGTTGCTGAGAATTCACGGTGGACCAAATTCGCAGGATCAGCACAGCTTCAGTCTTGAGCGGCAGATGTTTGCGGCGAATGGTTACGCCGTGCTGGCGGTCAACTATCGTGGCAGTGCTGGCCGTGGTCAGAAGTTTTCACGCGCGATCTTCGCCGACTGGGGAAATTACGAAGTCCAGGATCTGCTGGCCGGAGTCGATCACGTGGTCAAAATGGGTGTCGCCGATCCGGATCGACTTGGAGTGGGCGGTTGGAGTTACGGCGGAATTCTGACTGACTACCTGATTGCGACGGACAACAGGTTCAAGGCCGCGACCAGCGGCGCCGGCACGGCGTTCACGGTCGCGTTTTATGGCACCGATCAGTACATCATCCAGTACGACTACGAGATTGGACCACCGTGGAATCCGAAGGCGTGGGAAACCTACCAGAAGATCTCCTATCCTTTCCTGCATGCCGATCGCATTCAAACGCCGACGCTCTTTCTCGGTGGCGAACGCGACTTCAACGTGCCGGTGCAGGGTAGTCAGCAGATGTACCAGGCGCTGCGCAGTCTCGGAATCGATACGCAGCTAATCATTTATCCGAACGAGAATCACGGGATTCAACGGCCGAGTTATCAGCGCGATCGGATGGAACGGTATCTGGCGTGGTATGACAAGTATGTGAAGAAGTCTGCCGGGCCTTCAAGTACCTCGACAGCACAGTGACGATACAGATGTTGGACAGGATTTACAGGATTGTGCAGGATTACAGGATAAATCTTGTAAATCTGTTTAATCTTGGAAATCCTGTCTAAAATCGCGTATGCGTCTCTTTGCTACTTCAGATCTACACACTGACTACAGGGAAAACTTCCGGTGGCTGCAGGAGCTGTCGGATACTGAATACCGCGACGATGTGCTGATCGTCGCGGGTGACGTCTCGGATCGGATGGAAGTCATCCGCGAGACTCTCCTGTTACTGCGTTCAAAATTCCGTCAACTTCTCTTCACACCCGGCAATCACGAACTATGGGTGAGAGACGCGGGCATCAACTCCCTCGAGAAGTTTCAACTCATTCTGAACCTGTGTGACGAGCTCGGCATTGCCAGGAAACCACTGCGGCTGGAGAAATTTTGGGTCGTTCCTCTGTTCTCGTGGTACGACGGCGTCTTCGAACCCGAAATGAAAGCGTGGGCCGATTTTCATTTTTGCAAATGGCCCGAAGCTGCCGCGCCGCTCTCCGACTATTTTCTGCGTCTCAACGAATCGCATCTCAAGCGGTACGACGCACCCGTGATCACTTTCTCACACTTCCTGCCACGTTCGGAGCTGTTACCGCCGAAGGAGTACTTGCGGATCAGTTGGCTGGGTAACGTCTCAGTCTGCTCGGCGCTCGACAGTCAAATCAGACAACTCAACTCCAGCGTCCACGTCTGCGGGCACACGCACACGACGTTTGATCGTGTAATCGACAATGTGAGGTACGTGCAGAACGCGGTCCGTTATCCAAAGGAACGTCGCACGCCGAGCTTTCCGATTAAGCTAATCCGTTGAGTGATCTGTGTTATCCGTGGCTAACTCTTTTTGCCGCTGGTCTGCGGGGCATGTTTTGCAGCAACCGCGCGAGCGTCTGGATATCAAAAGGTTTCGTGAGGTGAGCATAGAACCCTTCATTACAGGCCCGCTGCACGTCTTCCGGTCGTCCGAAACCAGTCAACGCTACAGCCGGTAGATCCTTTTTGCCTGGAATCTTCCGCAGCTTACTCAGAAACTCAAAGCCATCCATTCCCGGCATCGAGATGTCCGACAGCACCACGTCAAACTGTTTTTGACGAGCAATCCGAAGCGCTTCGCGCCCGCTCGTTGCGGCAGAAACCGAGGCGCCACCAATCTCCAGTAAGTGCCGCACCATCTCGGTGGTGTCCTCCGAGTCGTCAACCACCAGAACGTTCAGACCTGACAGAGACCCGATGCCGAGATCTACCACCGGTGCCAGCGGCGTTCTCGTGTTCACGCTGCGCGGCAGCCGGATCGTGAACGTTGCGCCTTTTCCTGTTCCGCCTGAATCTGCAGTTACCGAACCGCCGTGCAACTCGACGAGCTGTTGGACCACAGCCAGACCGATGCCCATACCTTGCTGCGAACGATTCGTGCTTGCGTCCGCTTGCCGGAAGATCTCGAATATGTGCGGCAAAAACGATGGATCAATTCCCTGCCCGTTGTCAGAAACCGTCAGAACAATCTCATCCGCGTCTTCCTCGAGCCGGACACTAATGCGTCCTCCACTCGGCGTGAACTTCACCGAGTTGTTCAGCAAGTTCCAGATGATCTGTTCGAGTCTGACCGGATCTGCGCGGACAAACATCACATCATCAGGCGCTGTTACCTCAATATCGATTCCCTTGCTCTCTGCGTCGAGGCGCACGGTTTCAATGGCATTCTCGATTGACGCCACTGGGGAAACATTCTCACGGTTCAGCTCGAGTTTGCCGCTGCGCAGTCGTGAGAGATCGAGTAGATCGCGAATCAGTTTCGACTGCGCGACGGCATTGCGCTTAACAGCGTCAGCCATTCGACGCAGACTATCCGACTTCTTGATTTCGTCCGTGCGCAGGAGCAATTCCGCATAACCCAGAATCACGTTGAGCGGATTGCGCAACTCGTGCGACATGATTGCGAGAAACTCGTCCTTCAGACGATTTGCATCTTCAGCCGTCTGACGGAGTTCATGTTCGCGCGCGAGCAACTGTTCGCGTTCCTCTTCAACTTGTTTCCGTTCGAGGTAGTCGGCAGTTTGTCGCGCCAGCAGATCCATGAGACGCAACTCCTGTTCGCTGGGTCGATGAGGTTCGCTGAAATGAGTGGAGATGGTACCCAGTAGGTTCCCGGAGCTACTCTGCAATGGCACTGACTGAACGGCGCGCACATCGGCGTGCAGCATCATCGACAGCGACGGTTTGCCGGCATAAATCTCACTCTCGGTAATGTCCTCGACGACCACTCGCTGATGGGATTCCATCGCCATTCCCCAGGCGGAGTTTCCATCCCGCGCATTCGTAAAGAAATCTCGGAACGACTCGTCAAAACCCTTCTGAGCGGCAAACGTGAGCTGACCTGAATCCTGATCGCGCAACTGTATGTGGCCTTTGTCTGCCGCACTTATTTCAATTGCGACGTTTAGAATCTCCTTCAAACAGCCCCCGACGTCGTGGCCCTCCTTGGCGCAACGAGTGCCAATCTCATTCAGCCGTCTCATCGCTTTGAGGTCGGCGGCACTGTGTTCCAGAATTCCAAACAATCGCGCTTCACTCTCACGCAACTCCTTCGTGCGTTCGGCGACCTGCTCTTCGAGGCCGCTCTTCGCCTGACGCAATTTTTCCTCGAGAGCTTTTTGCGCCGTCAGATCGGTGATGACGATACCAATGGTGTTTGTTTGTGGTTGCAGCTTGGCAAAGGACATCAACACCGGGACGTGTTTGCCGTTTCCGGGACTCAGTGTGTATTCACGCCGAACGCTCTGCTCTCGCGCGTGTTGCAGATCTTCGAGAAATTGCTCACGCATTTCCGGAACAATGTAATCGCCGAAAGGAACTCCACTGGCGTTTGACACACTGGCGTCGCGCAAACCCAGAATGCCCGTAAAATTGCGATTGCTGTAGAGAATGAACGAGTCGGGCGAGACACTGACTGCGCCTTCGTTCATTTCATCAATCATCAGCCGGTAAGGATAGTCGGCACCGGCCAGCGTATAGATAACTTCGCCCTCGGGCGCCTCGACCACGAGCGCATCGACTTCTCCCTCACGGATCGCGCGCAGCGTTTCTTCAGCTTCCTCAAGTCGACGCTGCAGTTCGTCAAGCTCTGTATTAGAGGATGTTGAGTTGTCTTTTCGCTTTGCCATTACCCTTGCTGCGCTCAGCTCCGAACTCGATTTAACCCTTCTGATGATCCTGGAGCTTATAGAGATCGAGGCCTACAAGTATTTTTTGTGTGTTGGACATGTCACCAACAAACTTTCTGATCGGCATCGGCAATTTTTTAACCAGCGTCGGCGCGGCGATGATTTGTTCCTCACGCGCGGCGCCCGGATCTTTATAAATGTCGATCACTTCCAAATCGTAGTCCGGCAAATACTCCTCACAAATTTTCTTCAGGTTGTAAACAGCTCGCAAAGATCTGAGGGAAGAACCGGTGACGTAGAGTCGCAGAATATACCGCGCCCGCCTTAACGCCTTCTCTTGCACTGCCTCTTCAAAGGCTTTAGTGGTTTGGCGCAGTTTTCTATTGAATGGTCGTTTACTCGCCGATTTCCCATTTCCTTCTTTTGCCATTAAGCACACACTTTCTTACCGCGGTTGAATATCCAGCCCTACCAGCACACGTTCGGTATCGGAGAGGTCGCCTATGATTTTCCTGATAGGCTGGGGCAGTTTTCGCACGAGTGTCGGGATGGCAAGGATCTGGTCTCCGCGTGCGAGCGTCGGGTTTTCCATCAAGTCAATAACTTCAATGTGATACTGTCCTTTCAAATATTCTTCGCAAATCTCCTTCAAATTCTTAAAAGCCGTGAGCGATCGTGGCGTCTGACCGGCAACATAGAGCCGCAGGTTCCATCGATTCGCATCTCCATCTCTTTCTGATGAATGACCATTTGTATTGGTCGCTCGGCGTGAAAGTTTCCGGGGGGTGTCTTTCATCTGACAGTTCCTTTCCGTGCTTTTTTCGCACCATTTTCTTGAATTTGAATCTTGTTGTTGTCGCTGTGGTCGGCGCGACGTAAACGCGCTATTTCACGGCGTTGCGCGGCAGCCACTTCGAGCCTGCTCCTTTCGTCATCCAACTCCCTCAGAATCAGATCGCGATCGCTTTCGTACTGTCCTCGCAACGCGACTAACTGCGCCTCATAAAGCTCCTGCTTCCGTCGCAACTCTCGTTCCTTGCGCGCAGTCACATGCTGGCGTTCGACCTCAGCCTCCTTTTCGCGCGCGATTTGAGACGACCGGGCGGTACCCATTAACACGCCTTCTGAACCAATATACGCATCGATTAGTTCGATACCGTGATCGGTAAGCACAAACTCCCGCACCTGGTTAGAGTGCGCAGTCCCGCGGGCTTTCAGAATGTATAGTCCGCGGTTGCGTTCGCCATTCGACTCAATACTTTTCACCAGCAGCCACACGTCCATCAATGACGACACACCAACTTCCGAATCCTCGATTTCACTTCGTGACGACGTCAAACTCGTGAACATCCCCGTTATCTGCCTCACTTTGAGAAAATCGATGAGTCGAGTCAGCATCGCCTTTGTTTCCACCGAATCTCCCACTGCGAGGAAATTTGTAATCGGATCGACGACCACCACAATTGGATTAAAGTTGCTAATGGCCTTGTGAATCACCGCGAGGTGTACTTCCAATCCCCACGCGGCTGGCCGTGCATTATGAAATTTTAACAATCCTTTTTTGATGAATCTTTCGAGATCGATACCGACGGAGCGCATGTTCCGGATGATCTGCTCCTGCGATTCTTCGAACGCGAAGAATAGGGCGCGCTCGCCTCGTAAGCAGGCTGCCTCGATGAAGTGTGCCGAGAGTGTGCTCTTGCCTGTTCCCGCTGTTCCCGAAACCAGGATTGAGCTACCACGGTAGAACCCCCCTCCGCTTAACATCGTATCGAGGCGTTTGATACCGCTCGAAACGCGGTCAGTTGGCGCTTTGTGAACCAAACCCAGCGAAGTAATCGGTAGAACAGAAAATCCCTTCTCGTCGATGAAGAAGGGGTACTCATTCGTGCCGTGCGAGGTGCCGCGGTACTTCACGATCCGCATGCGACGCGTTGAAATCTGGTTCTGCACACGGTGATCGAGAAGAATGACGCAGTCGGCGACGTACTCTTCGAGACCGTAACGAGTCAGGGTTCCGTTACCGCGTTCGCAGGTGATGACTGCGGTCACGCCGCGTTCTTTGAGCCAGCGAAACAGGCGGCGCAACTCGGCGCGGATGATGGCTTCGTTGGGAAGCGCTGAGAAGAGTGCTTCAAGGGTATCAAGAACAATACGCGTTGCGCCGATCGACGTGATGGCATGATCAAGCCTCAGGAAGAGGCCTTCCAAGTCGTATTCGCCTGTCTCTTCAATTTCGGAGCGCTCGATGAAGACGTAGTCGAGCACGAGTTTCTTTTGTGCAATCAGCTCGTTCAAATCGAAGTTCAGCGACGCGACGTTTGTGGCGAGCTCTTCGTCTGACTCCTCGAACGAAACGAATACGCCCGGTTCGTCGAATTGCATCGCGCCGCGTACCAGAAACTCCATCGCGAAGAGCGTCTTGCCCGCGCCTGCGCTGCCGCAAATCAGGGTGGGTCGTCCTTTAGGCACACCGCCCCGGGTGATCTCATCGAATCCGGGAATTCCAGTCCGTTCCTTTTGTAGAGCTGTCGGTTTTGAACGCGTACTACGGGAATTTGTGGTCACGAAGGCTCCTCCGGGCACACTGAGACACAAAGATGGCTGGGTTTAGTACGAGGGGGTTCAGGGGAAGTGAATTTATAACATACTTGCGTTTTGTTGGGGTAGAGCCACTTTGGAGTGCGGCGGCCTGGCGCCGCTTTGGTATTGATCGTGTGCGATAGATAACAAAGCGGCGCCAAGCCGCCGCACTCCAAAGAGGGGTTAAAGGGCGATGCCCCAGGGACCTTCGCCGGCTTTGATGGTCGTGATTACCTTGTTCGTTGTGGTATCGATCACTGTCACGTCGTTGGATATTCCGTTGGCTGTGTACAACTTACGCCCGTCGGGGGTGAGCGCGATGCCCCAGGGACGCTGGCCGACCGGAATGAGTTCGAGCAGCGTGAATCGCTCACCGTCAATCACGGCGACGCTGTTCCCCCGGCCGGTCGCGACATAGACCCGCTTGCCATCCCGAGATACAGCCACGCCTTTCGGTTTCAACTGAGAGTTACCTTCGCCGCGCGGCAATGCGATCGTACTAACGACCGCATGGTCTTTGGTATCGACTACCGAAACCACATTCCCATTCTCCGCAGTGATGTAAGCCCGGGCGCTGTCGGCGGTGAAGACCGCTTCGCGTGGCCGGGCGCCGACGAGAAACTGCTTCACCACTTGCCCCGTTTGCGTGTCGATAACACTGACGCTGCTGCTCGATTCCGAGGTGATATACACCCAACGGCCGTCAGGACTCATCGCCGCGCCTTCAGGTTCGAGCCCGACCGGCATACTCGCGATGACGCGATTCGCTTTAACGTCTGTAATTGACGCCGTGCCGGCATCCTCGTTAGCGATGTACAGACGTGTCGCGTTGTAGTCGACGACAAAATTCTCCGGATCGGTGCCTGCTTCGTATTTCGCAATGACGTTGCCCTTCAAATCGAGTTCGGCAATCTTGTCTTCGCCCTGCGACTGGTTACTCGGATAACTTATCGCGACCCAGATCCGAGATCTGTCCGGACTCAAACGGATCCCACGCAGGCGGCCACCGACTTTCAACGTGGAATAAACCCGATCGGTTTTAGTATCGATAACAGTGATCGTGCCGTCGCGTTCGTTAGTAACGAACGCCAGCGGACCTGCGGGTTTACTTGTGCAACTGCTAAGAGCGAGCAGGAGCACGAGTATCTTCTTCATGTCGGATACTGCTCCTCCTGCATCGGCAACAACTCATTTACGTCACAAAGCACACGCGGGTGCCCGGGATCGGAAAGATCAATTTGATTCCAACGAATCCTGTAGCCTTCCTTTCGCCTCCCAAACACTCGCAACATGGCGCGCCCAATGCGCCACGCTGCGAGTCGTTCCAAAACAGCGTACTTACCAACGAGAAACTCCGATACAAAGTAGTGACCCTTGTTGACTTGTGTACGGATCTCTTCCAGTCTGCCGATCGGGAGTCCGTTCAGTGCAAAAACTTTCTCACCGAGTAAAAGTTCGACGTGTATATGTTCTCTACTCATTTATGCCCCCGGAATTCGTCCTATAACTTTCTTTCGCAACCACAACTCCCACTCCAACGCCGGCGACTTCTCAGCTTCGACATCAGCGCGAACTTCGTTCAGTCCGACTTTGACTTTGCCCCACGCAATTCGATACGGATCCGGCGAAATATCGAGACGCTTCAAAAGGCGCGCCACAACTTTGCCAACTCGCTCGCTCAAACGATTCATCAGCGTCGTGACCCCGAGCTCGATGTAAGCCACTCGTGGCGGCCGACCCGTTTCAAGCTCGAGAATGATTCCGTCCACACGCCCCATTCGACGTTTGGCGCGATCCTCGATCTGTTTATCGAGACAGTCTCGAATCAAGTCCATCAACTTCCTCCAAAGATCTGCAGCGGTATCGCAACCACAGCCAGCACAAACGCCAAACCGATAAGCACAATCACAACGGTATTTGAGAACCACCCGTTTCGATAACCCCGAACGTAGCTGTAGTCGTTCATCAGAAAAAGAAACGGGACGATTGAAACCGGCAGAGTCGCGGCGGTTACCACCATCGAGAAGATCGTGAGCTTTAAAGGATCGATGCCAATGAGTGATGCCACCGCGCCGAGAATGACAATCACAGTGTAAGTAGTGCTGAACCGCGCTTCGTCAAGCGGGCGTTGATTCTCGCTCCAGTTCCAGCCAAACCCCTGGGCGGTGAAATACGCCATCTGCAACGTGATTTCCATTGCTGCCCCGAGGCAGGCGATTCCGACCGAAGCAACCAGCAACCAGAATCCCCAGTATCCAAATACCGGCACGAGCAGTGTTGGCAGTTGTGAATAGTGTTCGAATTTAATCCCGTGCGGCGCGAAGATCATTGCCGCGAGTATCAAGACCGAAATCGAGATGACTGAACCAAAACTCATTCCTCCGGTCGCGATCACGCGATTGATTCCAACATAGCCTTCATGCCACTCATCTTCGATCGCGCCGGACGCATAGAAGAAAAAAAGATATGGAGAGATGGACGCGCCGAGGATCGAAACAGCAACAAACCAGTAATGCGCTCCGTCATGTTTAGGAATGGAGGGCAAAGCACTCTTGATCACCTGCCCCCACGGCGGGTTAATGATCCACGCCCCGACAACAAAACAAATAGTGACCAGCCCAAGCATTGACACACCCTTTTCGATTACTCCGAATGTGCCTTTCCAGATCACGAGCCAGATCACGAATGCAACCGGAATGGCCCACCACGGAAAGCGAATTCCGGTGGCGAGTTCCAGTGCAATGCAAACGCCGCCGATCTCCGCGGAAAGGACCAGCAGACTCACTAACGTGAGAACCAGAAAGAGAAACGCGAAATAGTTGAAGCCGAAGCGTTCACGAATCGCATCCGG
>Ga0207428_10003820_pt1 | contig 14444 bp, 10 predicted proteins | sample RhiMethybrSRZTD1_FD_187600 | JGI IMG/M metagenome (GOLD analysis project Ga0207428, IMG submission 187600) | Populus rhizosphere microbial communities from Tennessee, USA - Rhizosphere MetaG P. TD hybrid SRZTD1 (SPAdes) (version 3) | ecosystem: Host-associated > Plants > Roots > Rhizosphere >...
GGGCGTCATGGCGCGCCGCTCAGGATACGGATGCGGCGTCCTCGACGAAGCGCAGGAGCAGCAGCGAGTGCGGCGCGAGCTGCGGGGGCGCGGGCCCGGCCGCGGCGTCGTCGGTCGTGTCGAGCAAAATCTCCCAGTGGCCCGGGCCGGCCAGCGTCGGCAGGCCGAGCTCGACCGGCTCGGGCCCGCCGTTGAGGAGCAGGAGCAGCGTCGCGGCCGGCTCCTCGTCGTCGCGCTCGTCGGCGTGGTGGCCGGGCAGCAGCATCCCCAGCACGTGGCGGTCGGCGTCGTGCCAGTCGTCCCTGGTCAGCTCCTGGCCGTCGGCGCGGAGCCAGTAGACGTCCTTCTCGATCGCGGCGCCGCCCGCGCCCTCGGCCGAGGCTGCCAGCTCGCCGCGCGCCCGGCCCTGCAAGAAGCTGTTGCGCCGCAGCACCGGGTGCTCGCTCACGAGGGCCAGCGCCTTGCGCGCGAAGCCGAGCAGCGCCGCGCGCGCCTCGTCGAGCTCCCATTCGATCCAGGAGAGCTCGTCCTGGCAGTAGGCGTTGTTGTTGCCGGCCTGGGTCTGGCCGAGCTCGTCGCCGGCGCAGAGCATGACCACGCCCTGGCTGAGGATCGCCGTCGCCAGCAGGCTGCGCTGCACGCGCGCCCGCAGGGCGAGCACCTCGGGGTCGTCGGTCGGCCCCTCGACGCCCCAGTTGCGGCTCCAGTTCGCGTCGGTGCCGTCGCGGTTGTCCTCGCCGTTGGCCTCGTTGTGCTTGCGCTCGTAGGCCACGAGGTCGGCCAGCGTGAAGCCGTCGTGGCAGGTCACGAAGTTGATGCTCGAGGACGGGCCGCCCGCGTAGAGGTCGCTGCTGCCCGAGAGCCGGTAGGCGAGCGGCGCGATCTGCCCGGAGTCGCCGCGCCAGAAGCGGCGCACCGTGTCGCGGAAGCGGCCGTTCCACTCGGCGATCTCGGGCGGGAAGCGGCCGCTGCGGTCGCCGTCGGGCCCGAGGTCCCAGGGCTCGACGATGAGCTTGACGCGCGAGAGCAGCGGGTCCTGGAGCAGCGTGTTCCAGAAGGCGTCGAGGTGCTCGCCGTTCCAGCCGCGGGCGAGCACGGGCGCGAGGTCGAAGCGGAAGCCGTCGACGTGGTAGCTCTCGACCCAGGTGCGCAGGCTGTCGGCCACGAGGCGCAGCGCGGCCGGGTGCGGCGCGTTCAGGCTGTTGCCGCAGCCGGTGTAGTCGACGTAGCTGCCGGCCTCGCCGTGCTGCAGGCGGTACCAGGTCGGGTTGTCGAGGCCCTTGAGCGAGAGGTGGGGCCCGAGCTGGTTGCCCTCGGCGGTGTGGTTGAAGACGACGTCGAGCAGCACCTCGATGCCGGCCGCGTGCAGCGCCTTGACCATGGCCTTGAACTCGGTGACCTGCTGGCCGCGGTCGCCCGTGGCGTAGGCCGCGTGCGGCGCCGCGAAGGCGATGGGGTTGTAGCCCCAGGCGTTGACGAGCCCGCGAGCGCTCAGCGCCGGCTCGGAGAGGAAGTGCTGCACCGGCAGCAGCTCGAGCGCGGTGACGCCCAGCGACTTCAGGTGCGCGACGACCGGCGGCGCCGCGAGGCCGAGGTAGGTGCCACGCAGCGCCGGCTCGACGCCGGGATGGCGCGCCGTGAGGCCGCGCACGTGGGCCTCGTAGATCACGGTGCGATTCCAAGGCGTGAGGGGCGGGCGGTCCTCCTCCCAGTCGAAGCGGTCGTCGACGACGAGCGCCTTGGGCACGAAGGGCGCACTGTCCGCGGCGGCGGGCTCGTCGCTCATCGCGGCGCCGGCGGGCGGGATGACCGCGGCGTTCCACTCGACGTTCGCCGTGAGCGCCCGCGCATAGGGATCGATGAGCAGCTTGCGCGGGTTGCAGCGGCGGCCCGAGCCCGGCTCCCACGGCCCGTGCACGCGCAGGCCGTAGAGCTGGCCCGGCCCGATCTCCGGCACGTAGCCGTGCCACACGCGGCCCGTCCGCGCCGGCAGCCGGATGCGCGTCCGCTCGGCCGCGCCGGCCGGCGCGTCGAACAGGCACAGCTCGATCGCGGTGGCGAGCTCGGAGTAGACCGCGACGTTGACGCCGCGGCCGTCCCAGCGCACGCCGAGGGGGTAGGGGAGTCCGGGGAGAGCGGTCATCGGCGGGGCTCAGCTCTTCGGCGCGTCGTGGGCTTCGAAGGTCGCCAGGTCGAACGGCCGGCAGGTCGGCCCCGGAGGGTAGCCGCGGTATTGCGCCTTGCAGCGGTAGCAGATGAGCACGCGCCGCACGACGAAGCGCAGCAGCAGCCAGTCGAGCGCGGCGAGGGCCACGAGCGCGGCCAGCAGCCAGGGCAGCGGCGTGCCGGCCAGCAGCAGCGCCAGGAAGACCGCGAGCACGAGCAGCACGCCGAGCTTGGCGTTGACGTCCTTCTGCACGTAGAGCGTGTGGTATCCGCAGGCCGGGCAGCCGTCGAGCAGCGCGCTGGGCCCGAAGTGCCCGTGGAAGTCGAGCGGGATCTCGGCCCCGCAGGCGCGGCAGGCGATCTTCTTGGGCGCGTCGACGGCCGGCGTGCCGACGCGCACCTCGGTCCACGCGCGGCACTGCGGGCACGGCACCGCGAACGAGCGCACGACGTGGTCGCGCCCGGCCAGTGCGACGGGCGCGGCCGACGCGCTCATGCCGGCACCCCCGTGCCGCCCTGCAGCATCTTGCCCATGAGCTCGCCCATGTAGACGAGCACGCACATCGCGTAGAGGATGCCCGTCGCCGGCCGCGTGCGCTCGAGGGCCACGGTCGTGCGCGTCATCCCGGCCATGACCGCGGGCGCGAGCAGCCCGACGGGGATGCGCGCCCACACGTTGACCACGTCGAGCACGCGGTCGGGCGAGCGCTCCATGACATCGCCGAGCGACGCGTTGCCCGGCCCCAGCACCGACGACCAGAGCACGGCCAGCGCCAGGCCCGAGAGCGCGGCCTTGCCGAGCAGCAGCCAGGGCAGCGGGCGCACGAGGCGCGCGAGGTGGGTGACCGACAGGCCCTGCGAGACGAGATACCAGTGGCCGAGGATCATGCCCCAGGTCACGAAGCCGAGCACGAGCGACGAGAGCAGCGCCGACCCGAGCCCGAGCGCGAGCAGGCCCGCCGTCGCGGGCGCCGCGCCGCGCGCCGGCCGCAGCACGCCCAGCGCGACGGCCGCGCCGCCCGCGAGCAGCGCGGCCCACAGCGCCGCGCCCTCGAGGCGCTGTCGGTCCCAGCCCGACAGCGACGCGAAGGCCAGGGTGGCCAGTGCCGCCACCGCGATGGCCGCGCCCAGCGGCAGCGCCTGCGGACCGCTCGTCCAGACCACGCTGCCGGCCAGGCCGTAGCAGGCCAGCAGGATCCAGCCCGCCAGCTTGAAGTACTTCGCGCCCAGCGCGGCGCGGTCGGCGAGCGCGAGCGTGATCAGCGAGCCGAAGGCGAACTGCACCAGGAAGAGCTGGCTGGCCTGCGCGAAGGACATCCCGACGAGGATAGGAAACCCGGACGGGGCCGGCACGGGTCGCGGATTGCCGGTTTCGGCACTTGCCCCTACACTGCGCGCCTCCCGAGCGGGGTTCGACGCCGAACCCGACACCATGATCCCACGGCCCCGACGCAGCGTCTTCGTCGCGCTCTCGCTGCTGCTTTGTGCAGCGAGCACCGCAGCCCAGACCGTGACCTTCCTCCCGCCCGACACGAGCTTCGTGCTCGACCCGGGCGAGCAGCAGGTCATCGACGTCACGGTCTGCCTGCCGGGCCAGCTCACCAAGGCCGACGTCTACCTGCTGGCCGACGTGACCACGAGCATGGACCCGGTGCTCGACCAGCTCAAGGCCGACGCCTCGCTCATCGTGAACGCGCTCGCGTCGGCGGCGAACATCGACATCGCCGTGGGCCTCGGCAGCTACCGCGACTTCATCAACCTGCCCTTCCTGCCGCAGCCCTTCGTGCCGCAGGTCGCGATGACCAAGAACGCGGCCACCGTGATCGCCGGCATCAACGACTGGGTCGCGGCGGGCGGTGGCGACCCGCCCGAGTCGCAGTTCTACGCGCTGTGGAAGGTCGCGACCGACCCGGTCGCCGGCTTCCGGCCCGGCGCCAAGCGCCTCATCGTGTGGTTCGGCGACTCGCCCGGCCACGACCCGATCTGCAGCGGCTTCGTCGCCGGCCTCGGCGACCCGCCGATCGCCATCGACGAGCCCGTGCTCACCACCGCGCTCAACGCGGCCGGCCCCGGCGGCACCTCGGTGCTCGCCATCGGCACGGTCACGAGCACGCTCGTCTATCCCGACGCGATCAACAGCGACCCGCAGATCGGCGGCTTCAACATCGACTACGACTTCCTCTGCAGCCAGCGCGGCAGCGGCGGCCAGGCCCAGCGCATCGCCGACGCGACGGGCGGCTCGTACTCGCAGATCACCGACCCGACCGAGATCACCGAGGCGATCCTGACCGCGCTGAGCAACTTCTTCACGACCGCCGACATCTCGCTGGCCGTCACGGGCGACATCGCTCCCTTCGTGAAGGACATCTCGCCCCCGAGCTTCCAGGACGTCGTGCTGCCGCCCGACCCCGGCTCCCAGGTCTGCGTGCAGTTCCAGGTCACGCTCGAGGGGCCGCCCTGCTCGACGGCGGAGGTGAAGTACGACGGCTCGATCGACGTGCTCGTCGACCGCATGACCGTCGCGACGCACCCCGTGCACGTCGAGCAGCCCTCCTGCTTCACCCCGCAGCAGATGCTGATCATCGGCCCACGGCGCATCGAGCTGCCGCTGCCCACGGGCGACCCGGCCGACAAGCTGCTCGTGCTGCCGATCATGCAGATCATCGTCGACCACTCGACGCCGGACCTGCCGATCCCCAACAACCCGGCGCTGCTCGGAGCCGACGTCTACCTGCAGATGATCCTGCGCGACGAGTTCCACTTCCCGCTCGACCCGATCAAGACGAGCAACGGGCTCCTCGTCGTGATCGGCAAGCACAATCTCGGCGAGCCCTACGGGGCCGGCAGCGGGTTGTCGCTCCTGCTCGACGTCCCGGCGATGCCGGGCGGGTTGCTCGAGGTGGACAGCCAGGTTCTGCCGTAGCGCGCGCTGCGGCGCTGAATCGGGGGTGCTGCGCCCGACAGCGCGCCAAAGGAGTGTCCGGCGCGCCGTGGACACCAGCCTCAGGCCGTGGCTGGCTTGCCGAGAGAAGCTGGCCTTCTCCGCCCCTGGCTGCCCAGTGCGCCGGACTGGCGCGGAATGTCGGGCTTCGCACCACCCGACCTCAGCGCCTGCGCGCGCGCGCGGCACAACCCACCGTCTGCTGCCATGCAGTCTCCGAAGCGTCCGGTCGCCCTACCAGGAGTACACCTCCGGTCTTCTTTCTTTTTGCGGCACCGAGCTGGTGACCGATTCACACCGGAACAGCAGTTCGCGCTGGGCGTTGTCGGGCGCGCAGGGGAGGAGCGGTGGGCGCGCAGCCCGCCCTTTCGCGCCAGTCCGGCGCACTGGGCAGCGAGTGGCGTCCACGCCAGCCGCCTTCGGCAAGGCAGCCACGGCCTGTCACCCGTGTCCACGGCGCGCCGGACGGCTGTTGGCGCGTAGGCGGGCGGAGCGCCCCCGCTCCTCCCCGGAGCGCCCGGCCCACCCTCAGCTCGTGATGCCGTTCTCCAGCGCGAACCTGATCACCTGCGCGGTGTTCGTCATCTCGAGCTTGCTCATCAACCGTGCGCGGTAGGTCGAGGCCGTGCTCTCGGTGATCTGCATGAGCTGCGCGCACTCCTGCAGGGACAGGCCGCGCGCGGTGAGGCGCAGCAGCTCGAACTCGCGCTGGCTGAGCTTGTCGAGGCCGACGTGGTGGCCCTTGGGCCCGCGCTGGTGGTGCTCGACCTTCTCGGCCAGCCGCGGCGAGACGTAGCTGCCGCCCACGTGGACGCGGCGGATCGCGCGCAGCAGCTCCTCGACGCTGTCGGACTTGACCACGAAGGCGTCGGCGCCGGCGTCCATGGCGCGCAGCACGTAGTGCACGTTGTCGTGCACGGTGAGGATCACGACCCGCAGCGCGCTGCCGTCGCGCCGGAGCTGCGAGGCGACCTTGGCGCCGTTGACGTCGGGCAGGCTGTAGTCGAGCACCATGACGTCGGCCGGCGTGGACTGGGCGAGCGCGAGCGCGGCCTCGCCGGTCCCGGCCTGGCCGACCACGCTGATCCCCACTCCGTCGCCGAGCAGCTGCGCGAGCCCCTGCCGCACGACCTGGTGGTCGTCGACGAGCAGCACGCGGATGGTCTCGGCGCCGGTCTCGGTGGGCATGGTCGTCACGGGGGTTCCAGGGCGGGCTTGAGCGGTATTGAAACATGAACCCTGGTCCCCGCGCCCGGGGTCGATTCGAGCGTGAAGCTGCCGCCCATGAGCTCGGAGCGCTCGCGCATGCCGAGCAGGCCGAAGCGCTTGGCGGTGGGGACGGCCGCGGTCGAGAAGCCGGCCCCGTCGTCCCGCACGGACAGCTCGACGCGCTCGCGCGTGGCGCGCAGGTTGACGAAGACCGTCGAGGCCGAGGCGTGCCGCGCGACGTTGGTCAGCGCCTCCTGGAGGATGCGGTAGACGTGGCCCGCCGAGGCCTCGGGGATGCGCACGCCGTCCAGCTCGACCTCGAGCTGGCCGTCCACGCCGGTGCGGGTCGTGAACTCGCTCAGGGCCGTGCGGACCGCCTGCTCCAGCCCCAGGTCGTCGAGGACCGCCGGCCGGAGCAGGCTCGAGATGGCCCGCACGCGGTCGAGCGCCGCCCGCACGGTGGCCAGCGCGCGCTCGGCCGCGACGCGGCCCTCGGGCGTCATGCCCTTGCGCTCGGCGATCTGGAGGTCGAGGCCGATCGAGGTGAGCGCCTGCCCCAGATCGTCGTGCAGCTCGCGGCTCAGCTTGCGGCGCTCGTCCTCCTCGCTCGAGAACAGCCGGCGCGTGAGCACCGAGAGGCGCTCGGCGAGCTCGGCCTGCCGCCGCTGCGCGGACTGGCGCTCGCGGCGGCGGTTCTCGAGCACGATGCCCACGATGACCATCGTGACCAGCAGCGCGCCCATCGCCGCCAGCATCGGCGGCCGCCGCCACTCCGGGGCGGGCACGTCGAAGCCCTTGGTGAGCGGGTGCGGCTCGACGTTGCCCAAGGCGTCGATGCAGGTCACGACGAGGTCGTGGTGGCCGTCGGGCAGCGAGCCGAGGTTGGCCTCGTGGATCTGCCGCGTGCCCTCCCACTCGGGCGTGGTGGAGATCGGCTTGCCGTCGAGCGTGAGGCGGAAGCGCAGCTCGTCCGGCGCCGTGACCTGCCACTTGTCGGCCGCGCTCCAGGTGGCGATCGTGTCCTTGACGTCCTCGGTGAAGCGGATGCCGATCGGCCCCGTGCGCGGCGCCTCGTGATCGTCCGGCAGGAAGTGGACCAGCCCCGAGCCCATCGAGCCGAGCCACAGGCCTTCGCGGCCGTCGGGGAGCATGGGCCAGAAGTTGCGCGCGGGCAGGCCCGAGGTGACCTCGTGGCACTGCTCGTCCACGACGAGAAACAGGCCGTTCTCCGAGGCGAACCAGAACCGGCCGTCGCCGGTCTCACAGAAGGCCGCCGCGGCGGCGCGCTCCCAGTCGTCGTCCTGGAAGCGCCGCGGCGGATCGCCCTCGCGCATCTCGATGATGCCCTCGTGGCTCAGGCCGAGCCCGATCCACAGCGAGCCGTCGTCGCGCAGGTGGAGGGCGAAGGCGCGGTCGTTGTTGAGCACCGGCAGGCTGACCGGACGCCAGGCGTCGCCGTCGAGGCCGTCGAGCATGAGCAGGCCGCTCGCGGTGGCGGCGTAGAGCGTGCCGTCGGGCCGCGCGACGACGTCGTAGCAGCGGCTCAGCGTCCGGCCCCCGCGCGTGGCGCGAAAGCGCTTGAAGGCGCCGTCGCGCAGGCGCACGAGCTCGCCCTCCTGCGGGGGCCCGCGCTCGTCGTCGAGCTCGGCGAACCACAGGTCGTCGCCGATGCGCTTGATGCCGTGGACGAAGCGGTCGCCCACGTCGTCGGGCCCGCTGTAGTGCGTCCAGCGTCCGTGGTCGAGGCACAGCGCGCCGCGGAAGTCGCCGCCGCTGCCGACCCACACGCGGCCCTGGCCGTCCTCCGCCACGGCGGTCAGCCCGCGCAGGACGACGTTCGTGTCGCCGGCGATGGTCTGCGCGTCGGTGAACTGGCCGCCGTCGAAGTGCGCCAGCCCCAGGTGCGTGCCGACCCACAGCCCGCCGTCCGAGGCCAGCGCCAGTGCGTTGACGATCTGGTTGGCGCCCTTCGTGCTCGGGTCGTAGGTCTCCCAGCGGTTGGAGCCGAGGTCGGCCACCCACAGCTCGCCCGAGCCGCACACGACGGCCATCCGCCCGCCCGCCGTGAAGCACAGCGAGCGCAGCTTGTCGCCCGAGGGCAGCGCCGGCTGCGTGAAGCGCGGCACGCCGTCGCGGATGATCTCGAGCGCCGGCGCGTTGAGCGCGAGGACCAGCGCGCCGTCGGGGCAGGTGGCCGCGTCGACGACGGTCACCGACCGGTTGCCGTACCCGATGACGCGCAGCTCCTCGCCGTCCCACACCCGCGCCTGGCTGACCTCGTCGAGCGACTCGGGCAGGAAGTACAGCCGTTCGCGCGCCGGGATCGCGCGCACGAACTGCTCGCTGCGCGACGAGTCGGTGCCGGTGTCCAGCTCGAGGCGCCACTCGTCGCCGACCTGCCGGAACAGCCCGGCGTTGGTGACGGCCCAGAGCGCGCCGTCGGAGTCGACGGCGACGGAGTGGATCGTGCGGGCGCCCGGCGGCACCGCGGCCACGACGCGCAGGCCGGCCGCGACGCTCGTCAGCTCGACGACCGAGTCGCCCGTGGCCACGAGGGCGCGGCCGTCGCGGCAGCGGAAGGCGGGCTTGAGCACGCGGGGCCGCGCCACGCTCAGCAGCCGCTGCGCCACGCCCTGCCCGTCGACGGACATGATCTTGCCGTCGCAGACCGCGAAGAAGCCGTCCTCGACGGGGACGATGTCGAGCACCTCGCCGACGGCGAACTGCTGGTAGCCGGCCGGGCGGGTCCACTCGTAGCCGTCGAAGACCGCGAGACCCATGTCGTCCACGGCGATGAGGCCGCCGTCGTGCCAGGGGCGCACGCTCCGGAAGGAGGGCGCGCGGTGGCCGGGGCTCGCCAGCATGCGCCAGCGCCAGGCCTGCTGGATCCGCTCCTCGATCTCCGGGTGCTGCGCGGCCGCCCGCGCGGCGAGCGTGGCGAGCGCGGCGAGCGCCATCAGGGCCGCGGCGGGCCAGCGTCGCGCGGCGCCGGTGGGGCGGCAGCGACGGTGGGTCGCGAGGAACGATCGCATCGACGGTCTCGAGCGGGCGGCGCCGCGAGCGTAGCAAAGCACGGCGAGCTTGCCGGTCGGCCTCGGCGGGCCGTATCATCCGGCCCCTCATGGCGGGCGCTCGCGCTCGTCGGCGGGGGCGTAGCTCAGTTGGTTAGAGCGCTAGCCTGTCACGCTAGAGGCCGAGGGTTCGAGTCCCTTCGCCCTCGCCACTCCATGTCGCGCGCCCGAAATCCTCCTCGCGGAGCTCCATGGGACTCTGTCCGTGCCGGATGCGGCGTGCCGCGATGGCGCTGGCGACGGTCCTGCTCGCGGGGTGCAACGCGACGGTCGACAACGACGACAACGCCTGGGGCGGCGACCACGACGCCGACCGCTGGTACACGGCGGGCGCGCGCCTCGAGCATCCGGCGGTGGCGAGCGACGGTGACTCGCTGGTGGAGCAGTTCGACCGGCTCGTGATCGCCGTCGCGGGCACGCTGCCGACGCCGCTGGACGGCCCGGACACCGAGACGGACGCCTCCAGCGTGATCGGCATGCAGATGTACACGCCGGAGGACACCTCGACCTCGCTGCCGATCCCCGACGACCGGCCCTACGCGGGTTATGTCTACGCGGGTGTCGTGCGGCACGACACGCGCCTCGATCCCGACGCGCTGCGCCGGCACGACGAGCAGTCGTCGGTCGAGCTCGACGTCGGCCTCGTCGGGCCGTCCACGCGCGTGGACGACCTGCAGGACGAGGTGCACGGCTGGTTCAACCAGCAGAAGCCCGAGGGCTGGGACAACCAGCTCGACGACGAGCCCGGCCTCGTGCTGCGCGCCGCGCGGCGCTGGCGCGTCGACTACGGCGAGTCGGGCTGGGGGCTGGCCTACGATCTGAGCCCGCGCGTCGACGGCGCCCTCGGCAACATCGACACGCACGTCGGGGTCGGCGGCGTCGCGCGCCTCGGCGTGAACCTCTCGCGCGCGCTCGACCCGACGCTCGGCGACCCGCGCAGCGCGGCGCGGCGCGGCGAGCGGCCGTCGTCGGTGTACGTCTTCACCGGCGTCGACGGGCGCTTCGTGGCCCACAACCTGTTCCTCGACGGCAACACCTTCGAGGACAGCCTCTCGGTCACGGAGGAGCGCCTCGTCGGCGAGCTCGAGCTCGGCCTGGGCTGGGAGCTCGGCGCCTTCCGCTTCAGCTGGAGCCGTCACCTGCGCAGCAAGGAGTTCGAGGGCCAGCCCGACTCCCAGGCCTACGGCTCGTTCACGGTCTCGTGGACGCCAGCGCTCTGAGCGCGTCGGGCAGCAGCAGCTCGACGAAGGCCTCGCTGCCGGCCGGCGTGAGGTGGCAGATGTCGCGGAAGACCTCGTCGCGCGCGACCGCGAGCGGCGACAGGTCGACGACCGTCACGCCGGGGCGCCCGGCGGCCAGCTCGCGCAGCACCTCGTTGTGGGCCTCGATGCCGGCGAGCACGTTGAGCGGGCGGCCCCAGAGCTCGAGGGCCAGCTGGCTCTGCGGCATCCTGGGCGGCGTCGATTCCGTCCAGCGGTCGAGGTAGGTGGCGAAGACCGGCAGCAGCACCGGCTCGCCGCGCGCGGCCGCGATGGCCAGGATGTCCTCGAGGTTGCGCCGGTAGGTCGCGACGGTCTTGAGGTCGGCGCCGTAGTCGAGCCACTCCGCGCGCGGGCGCTCGGGCGGCAGCGTCGCGATCCAGCCGGCGCGCTCGGCGACGAGCAGGCCGGCGTAGCGCAGCGCGGCCGGGAACGTCAGCCAGCCGTCGCTCGGCCGCGCCAGCGGCTGGTCGAGCGGCGGCTGCATCGAGGCCAGCACGCGGAACCAGATCGACTGGCCGTAGTCGTCGCGGAACAGCTCGGGCGGGCAGTCGTTGAAGCGCACGTCGTTGATCGCGTCGTAGACGATCACGAGGTCGAAGCGGTGGTCCGCCAGCCAGCGATACTTGTAGAAGCTGTCGAGCGTCGTCTGCCCGGCGCGCGCGAGGTCGAAGACGCGCACGTGCGCGGGCGGCTCGCCGCCGCGCTGGTCGAAGGCCTGCTGCAGGCGCCGCTCGAGGCGCGCGCCGACCTGGCTCCAGCGCGGATCGAGAACCGAGCCGCCGAGCAGCAGCACCTCGACGTCGCCGGGCCGCCGCGGCGCGGCCTGCTCCACCTCGGCGAGCTCGGCGTGGAAGATGTGGCGCGGCGCGCACCAGAAGGGCCGCGACCACGGCGGCCGCGTGAGCACGAAGCGCGTGGCCAGCTCGAGCACGACGAGCGTGACGAGGGCGACGAGGGCGAGCTTGCGCAGGCGGCGCAGGCCGGTGGCGGGTCGCGTCGTGTCGGGCATGGTCGCGGGGTGGGCGGAGTGTAGCCGCCGTCCCGCGCCGAGCCGTGTGCTAGGGTGGCGCGCCTCGAGGTTCGGGCCTCCGGAGGAACGCGTGATGTCGACCGTCCGCTGTCTCGCCGTCTCGTCGCTCGTCGTGCTGCTCGTCACGGGCGGCTGCTCGCAGCCGGAGTCGAAGTCCGAGGCCGTCGCGCAGGCCGCGCCCGCGCCCGCGCCCGCGCCCAAGCCGGCGCCGGCGCCGGCACCGGCACCTACGCCCGCGCCCGCGCCCGCGCCCGCGCCGAAGCCCGCACCGGCGCCGGCTCGCGCACCGGGCGGCGAGTTCCATCCCGCCGTCGCGCCGCTGCCCGCCGACGCCCACGACTACTCGCCGATCGCGCGCTACGAGGCCATGCCCGTGCCGGCCGACAACCCGATGACGGCCGAGAAGGCCGCGCTCGGCAAGCAGCTCTGGCACGACACGCGCCTGTCGGGCGACGGCAAGCTGTCCTGCTACTCGTGCCACGTCTGCGAGAAGGGCCTGACCGACGGGCTGGCCCTCGGCAAGGGCGCCTTCGACAAGCCGCTCACGCGCAGCGCGCCCACGCTCTGGAACGTCGGCTACCACTGGGCGCTCTACTGGGACGGCCGCTCGCCCACGCTGGAGAAGCAGGCCGCCGCCGCGTGGACCGGCGTCAACATGGGCGCCAAGGACAAGGTGGGCGAGATCGTCGCCACGCTCAACGCGACGCCGGGCTACGCCAGCCAGTTCCAGGCGGTCTTCGCCGGGCCGGCCAACGAGACGAACGTCGCCCAGGCCCTGGCCGCCTACATGCGCACGATCATCAGCGACGACACGCCCTGGGACCGCTGGCAGAAGGGCGACGAGTCGGCGGTGAGCGCCTCGGTCAAGCGCGGCTGGGAGGTGTTCCAGGCCAAGGGCTGCGCCGAGTGCCACGCGGGCGTGCTCCTCACCGACCAGCAGTTCCACAACGTCGGCATCGGGATGAGCGCGGCCACGCCCGACGTGGGCCGCTTCAAGGTCAGCAACGACGACAAGGACATGGGCGCCTTCAAGACCCCGACGCTGCGCGACGTCGGCCAGTCGGCGCCCTACTTCCACGACGGCAGCGTGGCCACGCTCGAGGCGGCGGTCGATCTCATGCTCGGCGGCGGGATCGACAACCCGCACCTCTCGAAGGACAAGCTCAAGAAGCAGGAGGTCACGCCGCAGGAGCGGGCCGACCTGCTCGAGTTCCTGCGCGCGCTCGACCAGCCCTGCGACGGGACCGCGCCGCCGCTGCCGTAAGGGGTACCCGCCTCGGCGACTTGCCAGTAGGATGACCGCGCGCCCGGAGTCGGGACTGCGGGCGACTTTCACGGAGGACCCGCCATGCAGCTCGCTCGCTTCGCCCGCACGTCGCTTCCGTTCGTGCTCCTGCTGCTCGCGACGCCGCTGCTGAGGGCGGGCGTGCTCGTCGTCGATGCGGACGGCGGCGGCGACTTCACCACGCTGTCGGCCGCGGTGGCCGCGGCCGTGGACGGCGACATGATCCTGGTGCACGACGGCGACTACGTCGAGCCCGCTCCGATCGTCATCGACGGCAAGGCGCTGACGATCGCGGGCGAGTGGGTGACTCCGACCCAGTTCTGGCCGAGCGTGACGATCCGTCCCGGCCTCGTGATCCAGCACCTGGCGCCGGGCAAGATGGTCTTCCTGGAGAACCTCGCGTTCATCGGCGCGGACAGCACGTCGTCGACGGCGTCCGTCGCGGCCCTCCAGCTGCGTGACAACTCCAGCCACGTCCGCGTGCAGAGCTGCACGCTGTACGGCGGCACCGGAACGAACAACAACAGCCCCGACGGTGCGGCCGCCGTGGACATCTCGAACAGCGCCTCGACCGCCCTCGTCGATTGCGACCTGTTCGGCGGCGACGGCCAGTTCAGCCCCAGCCTCGCCGTCGTCACGGGCAACGGCGGCTCCGGCGTGCGGCTCGACGTGGGCCAGGTGCACCTCGGCTACTCCTATGTGCGAGGGGGCGCCGGCGGCTCCGACGCCATCGGCGGATGGGGCCAGGGCGGCAACGGCGGAGCCGGCGTCGAGCGTCTCGCCGGCACGATCCTGGGAGCCGGCGCGTACATGCGCGGCGGAGACGGAGGGATCTCCTTCCACGGCGGCAACGGCGGCATCGGCCTGCAGATGGGGGGAGCGCTGGGCTTCGCCTGGATCATGGCCGGCTCGTTCGCGAGCGGCGGCGAAGGGGGCTTGAGCGACTCCGGGCCGAACGGAGCGCCAGGTGCGGCCATGTTCGATCCCAACGGGCAGGTCGTGAACTACGGCGGCTCGCCGCACGGCTTCGACGTGACCTCGCCGTTGCGCGAGGGTGAGGGCGGCACGCTCGTGCTCGAGGGGTTCAGTGGGCCCACCCTGCTGTTCGCGTCGCTCACGCCGCACCAACTGCCCCTCTCGGGTTATCAGGGCGTGCTCATGCTGTCGCCGACGTCGCTCATCGGCCCGTTCGTGATCGGCATCGGATCCGGCACGCTGCCGATCGTCGCGCCCTCGCTGCCGATCGGCCTCGAGTCCCTCAACGTCTTCGTGCAGCCGGCCTACGTCGGCCCGCAGGGCACGGTGCTCGGGGCCGGCCACATCCTCACGCTGCTCGACGCGTCGTTCTGAGCGCCGCGCGGCGGGCGGCGAGCGCCCGGGCGCCGGGCGCGCGTGCGGCCGGGGCGGGCCAGCGCTAGGACAGCGCCCCATGAACGTCCTGCGCTCGCTGTCCGATGCCGTCTCCAACGTCGCCGCCTCC
>Ga0207428_10003823_pt1 | contig 14443 bp, 26 predicted proteins | sample RhiMethybrSRZTD1_FD_187600 | JGI IMG/M metagenome (GOLD analysis project Ga0207428, IMG submission 187600) | Populus rhizosphere microbial communities from Tennessee, USA - Rhizosphere MetaG P. TD hybrid SRZTD1 (SPAdes) (version 3) | ecosystem: Host-associated > Plants > Roots > Rhizosphere >...
GGGGGCCCGCGCCGCCGCGCGCGCCCCGCGCCGTTTCCCCTGCTCCCGCCCCCGCGCTCCAGCGATCATGAAGGGCCGCCGCAGATCTTGTACCGAGTTTCGAGACGGGCCATACCATGATCCTGTCGAGTCTGTCAAGAGTGTGTGCCGAAAATCATGGGCAATGCGGTGCTCATGTCATCCCATGCTCATAGGGACCGTGTTACGCTAGGGCAAACCGGTAGGGGGTAGGGGATATGAGGCGACCACGGTCACTGCATTACTGTATCGAGTGCGGCATACAGGTAGAGGCTCGTCGATGGAATCGAGGGTCACGGTCGTGTGTCCCTTGTGGACACGTTCGGATGGTGAAATTCGTTGCCCTACAACGGTTCTGGGCATTGTTGCCAGTCGCAACTCAGATCGATTTGTTGCGTCCATACTTTGAGGACAGTCCACAGTGGAGTACGCTGTTCGAGCAAGTGACAGTACCCAAGGAGGAATGATGCCGAAGTTGACCCCCGCCGAGCAGGCGGCCAAGTGGGCAACCCGTACCGGCGCAGCGACACAGGATGTTGTCGCTGGCGTCGATCGAGTGACCGAACACCCGGGGCGCAAGGCCGCTGCCCAGGTCGATGTGTGGCAGCAGAACACCGCCGCCGCGCGTGACAAGTGGGCGCGCCGCGTGCAGGCCGGCTCGCTGGAAGACTGGAAGGCGCGTACCAAGGAAGGCGCGAACCGTATCGCGTCGGGTGTGCAGGCCAAGAAGGGCAAGGTGGAGGCGTTCTGGCAGGAGTTTGGCCCGTTCCAGGACACCGTGACCGCCCAGACGCGCGCCATGCCGCGCGGCAACCTGGACCAGAACCTCGCACGCATGGTCAACCAGGCGCGGCGTACCGCCGAGTTCAAGCGTCAGCGATAACGGCCACCCAACGTCCACATCAGACACTCCACAAAGGACTGACACACCATGGGCGCCGTTCTCGAAACCCTGACCGGGCGGGCAACCAACCCCGCCGCACTCACAGCACTGACCATGAACACCGGCGATTCGCTGGCAATCCGCGCTTTCGGCGAGGGGGTCACCGCGAAGCTGGAAGGACTGTGGACCCAGCAGGCCACGGCCGGCTTTGTCCGGGTGCGCTCGCCGCGCATGCATGACAACGTGCAGGGCATCCGGATCGCGTCACCGGCCGCCCTCCCGCAGAACCTACTGCCCAATGAGATCGAGCAACGGGTGTATCAGACGGATACGCTCATCGCGGAGATTCAGGGCGGTGGCGCCGAGGTCGACTCGATGGCGCTTCAGATGTACTACGACGGCGTTTCGGCGGGTGCGGCCCGCCTCGCCACGTGGGATCAGATCAAACCGTTGATTCGCAATATCAGCGGGGCTCAGGTCGACGTCGCCGGACCGGTCACGTCCGGTGACTGGTCGGCGGGAACGAACCTGACGAACTTCACTGACCAGTTCCACGCGGACACGTTCTACGCGGTGCTCGGGTACACGACCGACGTGGCCGTGCTCGCGGTGGCCGTCAAGGGGCCGGATACGGGCAACTACAAGGCGGGTGGCCCGGGTGGTGTGCAGTCCATCGAGACCCGTGATTGGTTCGTCGAGCAGTCCCGGCTACACGGAACACCGCACATTCCGGTGATCCAAGCCCAGAACAAGGGCAACACTCAGGTGCACGTCGCTCGGATCACTGCGGCCGGCACTGTCAACGTGACGCTGATCCTCGCGGAACTTTCCGGGGCGGCAGGCTGACCCGCTCCCGGAGGGCGCAACCGTCCACAGTGGATCCGACCATCCCGGGCATCCATTGTGGACGGTTGCACGATTAGGAGACGTCATGACAACGAAAGCGCCAGTCAGCTACTACAAGACGATTGCGGTCGCCAGTCCGGCGGCCGGCGCCAACTTCGCACTCACGGCCCCGGGTGGTGAGTTCTGGGTCGTGCAGTCGATCGTGTTCAGATTCGTCGCCAGCGCGGCCGTCGCCAACCGACTGGTGCACCTTTTCGCGGACGACCAGACGGACGTGTATTTCCGCACACCGGCCAACTCGATCGTTGCCGCCGCCGGGGATCAACGATTCTCCGGATTTCCCGGGGCACCCCAGAGTACGGCAATCGGCAATGAAGTGCTTTTCCCGCTCCCGAATGGGGGACTGCTATTGCCGCCCGGGTACCGTTTCCGGACTTCCACCGACGCTATCGACGTTGCCGACCAGTACAGCGAGATTCGCGCGCTCGTTCAATCCTTCCCGCAGGGTCCGGCCGATGAATGGTTGCCCAGTGTGGAAACACAGATTCACGAAATGGGGTAAGGCAATGGGTGTACGACGATTCTCGTCATACGCGGAAACCGATACGACACTCGTGACGTCAGCCGAAACGGTGGTTGCCACCCTCGCGGGGACGTCAACCAACCAGGCGGGCCAAACGGTGGCCCTGCGCGGGAAGGCGAACATCACGCTAGGTGCGAGCACGACAGCCGTTGTCACGCGCATCCGGCGCGACTCGCTGACCGGCACCGTGGTTGGCGAGGTTCAGACCGAGCAGATTGCGACGGCCGCCGGGTCGACAGAAGATCACGAGATCTACCGTGAGGAGTCGGCCCCGGGCGAGTTCTCTGGGCGGACGTACGTCATGACGGTGTCACAGACGGCCGCCAGCGCGAACGGGACCGTCAACAACGCCTCGCTTGAGTGCGAGGTAACCCCCTGACGTAGATCTTGGCTCAGATTGGCTCTCAGCCCGTTCGGAGGGGTCGTGGCTCAGCGGATTGAAACACCCGTGGTAACGGTGCCGGCCGGCACCCTGAGCACGGCCCCCCAGGACACCAATCTGACCTGGCTGGAAGGCATCATCGAGCGCATCGAGGTCGTGGTGCCACCGGGGCCGTCCGGCCTGGTCGGCTTCAGTATCGGGCACAGTCGTCAGCCGATCATCCCGTTCGCGTCCGGACAGTGGATCATCGCCGATGACCAGCATTTCGACTGGCAGATAGAGAACTACCCGACCGGGGCCAAATGGTTCGTGCGCGCCTATAACCAAGACATCTATTCGCACTCGCTCTATTTCGTCGTACATATCCGCGAATTCGGCCGTACGACGATACCCGTCGCGAACATCGTGCCGATTGTCCCGACCATCGAGCAGGTGGTAATCGAATGACCCAGCCAGTCATCCACGGTTATCCGGACTTCGGCCGTTACCAGGCTCAGTCGGATAAGTTCCTGTATCAGAACCTGTTCGGGGACCTTGACGTCATATTCCCGATCGGCGTGTTCTTTGTCGGCGATGTGCGCGGCATCGGGTTGTATATCAATGCGATTGTCAACCACGTCCGGGTTATCGTGAACTTCACGGAAGACTCAGGCGGTAGCAACCTTTTCAGCGCGCACACTATCGACGTCCGGCAGGGCACCATATTCGAGGGCAGTCTTCCTGTGCTCGGCCCATGGGCAAGCGTCTCAATCACCCCCTCCGCAGTCAACAGTCAAGCGCAGGTCATCATCTGGACCACGGCCAACTTCTCCCAACAGTTGTCCGCGAGTCCGACCAGTAGCATTCTGTTCACTCAGGCGGGCAACCTACCGGCGGGGTTGTCGACGTTCGTCCTACCCAATGTGCGCATGGGACGCGCGATGCTCGACTACCTGTTTCCGGCGAACCTGTCGAATATCGTCATCGAATCGGTGGACTATCTTGGCACCGCGCGACGAATATGTGCCGTTCAAAGTAACGGCGGGCAGGAAGCGCGCGAGGTCATCCTACCGCCAACGACGATTAGCCTGAGTATTACCAACTTCGCGGCCGGGGCGGCATTCTATTCGGTCATCTTGAGTTTCGACCCAACCACGGGATGGTAATCGTGGCCACGCTCGCACCATCGCTGCGCCGGCTCTTCAATGAGTTGGACAACACCTGGCCGCACCGGGACCGGCGAACAGACGGTTGGTTACGCTGGCCGAAGGATGGAATCTCCAAGGGACACAATCCGGCCGCTAACGGCATTGTGCACGCTATCGACGTCGACAAAGACGGCATTGATCCAATGTGGATCGTACGCAACATCCGCAAACCGTCTGGTGTCCTGTGGTACATCATCTGGAATCGGCATCTCTATAGCAACACGTATGGTTGGGTCGAGCGCGCATACACCGGGAAGAATCCACACACCGACCACATGCACATCGAGATCTACCAGAATTCCGCCGCTGAAAACTACAATGGTTCGTGGAATATCGGTGTGCAACAAGGCATCGGTACTCCGGGTGGCGGCGGTGGTACCGATATTCCGCCGCCAATTTCGGAGGGCATCGGTCGAGCCGACGACCGCAACTACGTTGATTACATGGCTGGATTGCAACAGCAGCAACACAGCGTTGCCGCCAACTGGGTCAGCGTGTCACAACACCTTCGGGACACTCGCAACTTTTAGGGAGGCAGCATCATGGCCGCATCGTGGCGCGTAACCGGTCAACGCCAGCAGACGAAACTCTCCGGGAACTCGGAGTTCGTTGACGTCGTTGTCGTTTCGTTCGTGACCATCCCGGAGGACATCGCCGGTACCGTGGAAATCCCGTTGCGCATATATACGCCTGAGAGCGTACAGAGCGCGATCGACGCGCGGGTGGCGGTCCTCCAAGCGGTACACAACCTGTAGGTCCGTCATGGATATCCGCACGTATGTCTACCAACTGATCGACATATTCCCGTCGCCGCTACGCACCCCAGCGCGATGGGTGGCCGATCGGGTATTCAGCGTGTGGAATGACGTCAGCATGGTATTTCGTATCACGGTCCCGTTCTGGGCGCGATGGTACGATTCGGCTGTCGCGTTCGCCAGTAGCTTTATCGTCGCTGGCAATGAGATTGCCCTGACGATACGTTGGGTTGTGGCGCAATGGGCGCCGTCGTTCATACTCAACAAAGTCAACGCTGCTAGGGATTGGCTGCTGGCCCGATTGGGTGAGGCGCGCGACTTCCTCCAAGACCGCATCAACGGTGTTCTGCAGTGGGCGAGCGATCGCATTAACGGCGCGCTCGACTTCATCACCCGAGTCCGGGACTGGGCCTGGGAGTACCTGAAGTCCATCCTGGCGACGCTGGCCGTCGTGGCGAGAATCGTCGGGGACCTGCTGACCGACCCGCGCAAGCTTGCCGCCTGGGTGGCCGGTGAGATGTTCTGGGCGCTGTTGCGGGTCGCTGACGCGCTGATTGAGCCGATCGTCGAGTACGTGTGGGCGCGGCGACAGGGGATCATCCTGCGGGTGCTGTCCCGTATCGAAGCAATCATTGCGAGGGTGTTGTGACTGAACCGCTCGATGACCAGCCGCAGGCCCTAGGCGGCCGTATTGCGGGCAAAATCGGCGGGGTGGTAGTAGATGCCACCGTCGCCGCCAAACAGCGCCTAGCGGGCCATACAGCGGGTGTGGCAAACCAAGTCCTAACCGACTTCACCAACCATGTCAGCGACGAGATTCGCGGCGTGCTCGGCCCACTGTGGCGCCGCTACGCCGAAGCGTCGGAAACGCCCGATGAGTTGCGGCCCCTCTTCCACGAGTTGGGCAACGCGCAAGGTCAGGCATGGGCATGGATTGGTGGTGCCGTCGCGTCTACCGGCATCGCTGGCGGACTACAGGGCGTTTTCGAGGCGTATCTCGCATCGACGGTGCACCTGACGAATGCCGCACTGCGGCCGGCGCTACTGAGTCCCGCCGATGCTGCGCACGCGCAGGTGACTGGCCGGACCGGCGGGGTCAACATGGAGCGCGAGCTAGCCGGACAGGGTTTCTCCGATGAGCGGCAACAGGTGTTGATGGCGCTTGCGCACGCTCGCCCGGCAGCAGACACCATCATTGAGATGTTGCGACGTAAGGTGATTGACCCGCGTGACGCGGCTGACATGTTGCGGGTGGCCGGTTTCGAGTCGGGTGACGCTGAGAAGCTGGCGGCCCTGCGCTGGTTGCCGTTGCCGCCCGCCGACGCGGCGGCCGCCTGGGCGCGCTCGCACTACACCGAAGCGCAGACGGACGCGATTGGCGCGCTGTCCGGCGCATCGGCTGAGGATATGAAAGCGTTGCGCGCCCTCGCCGGACAGCCACCATCGCCGGAGGAATTGTTGTTTGCGTGGCGACGGGGCATCATCACAGAGTCCGATGTGGACCGTGGCATCATTCAGGGGCCAATCCGCAATGAGTGGATACCGGTCGTTAAGGCGCTGCAATGGTTGCCGCTGGCGCCGGAAGAGGCAGCGAACGCGGTCAACCAAGGACATCTGCCGCTCGACGTGGCGCGCGAGCGGGCGAAGGAAACCGGTGTCAAGCCTGAGGATTTCGACGTCATCGTTGCCAATGCCGGCATTCCACCGGGACCACAGGAGGCGCTCGATTGGGTGAACCGTGGCCTGTTGACCGAAGATGAGTTCCGTACGGCGTTCCTGGAATCTCGGATCAAGAACAAGTACATCGATCTCTATCTCAAGTCGCGACACACCATCATGCCGCCGGAAACCATTCGGCTGATGTACTCCCGTGGTGCGCTGTCCAAGGAGGAGGCGCTACATCGCCTGCAGCAGCGTGGATACACGGCCGATGATGCCGCAATCATCATCGACGGAGCGAGCGCAGAGAAGACTTCCGGCAGTCGTGACCTCACGGTGTCGCAAGTACTCAGCCTGCGAGCCGAGGGGCTCATTTCGACCGACGACGCGACGGCCATGTTACAGGCGGCCGGCTACGACGCGGAAGAGGCGGTCTGGGTGACTCAGCTTGCCGACTTGCGGCGGGTGGCTCGATTCGTGACCGCCGCCGTCAACCGGACCAAGGCGAGCTACATCGCGGGCCGGATCAGTGAGATCGAGGCGGGCGGGGTCATCGATGCGCTTGGTTTGCCGCCGGAATACAAGAATGAGGCGTTCGCGCTCTGGGACCTAGAGCGCTCGACGGTTACGAAAGGGCTTACCGTGGCCCAGATTACGGCCGCGATCAAGAAAGGGTTTATGTCCGACGTGGACGGGCTGTCCCGACTGGTCGGGCAGGGCTACGCTGAGGATGACGCGCGCATCCTGCTGTTGAGTGCGGGTGCGATTTCCGCGTAACGAACGGAGGAGGTACCACCATGACGTCACCGCGCACCCCAGGTGAGGCGATCACCGCCGCCGCACAACGGATCGCGGCCCAACAGGAAGCGACCCGCACCCTTTCGCGAGAGGTGGCTGACCGGCGCGCACAGGACGCCCAAGAGGCGAGCCAGCCGGAAACCGGGGAGCGTCCATAGTGGACGCAACGCCGTTCTATCGGGTGCTGTCCAGCGACGGCGCTACATCGGTCATCGCGATACAACTGCCAGACTTCCGCGAGGCCCAGACCACCATCGCAACCCGCATGCTCGGAACACCGGCCGGTGACGCCATGATCCGGTCTATTGTGGACGCACATCTGTCCACACAGGACGCGTTGAGGGGTGACATCTGACATGGCCTACACCGGCCCGTGGCGCACAGTCAACTCCTTGCAGGCGCTCCGCACTCAAGTCAACACCCAGTGGCCGGACCGGTCGAAAGCCAGTGACGGCACGATCGCGGACGACGCGCACAGCAGCACATCCGATCACTACCCACACGCTGTTGCCAGCTTGGGGGCGGTCCCCGTTGTCACCGCGTTTGACCTGACTCACGATCCGGGGCATGGCGTCCACTGTGGACAGGTGGCCGAGTCCATTCGGCAATCACGTGACCAGCGTGTCAAGTACGTGATCTGGGACCATCGGATGTATTCGTCGTATCGGTCCAGCAGCGGCATTGAAGCGTGGACCTGGCGGCCGTATTCCGGCAGTGACCCGCACACCAACCACATGCACATCTCAGTGCTCGACGCGCCGGTAGCCGACTCGACGCTACCGTGGATGATTGGAGTCGACGACATGCCACTTACCCCTGAGGAGTATGCAGAGATTGTTCAGGGCAGCCTGACGGATGACAACGTGCTGCACTACGACTTGCGCTCGATTCTCGATGGCGACGACCCGAGTTTGGCGGGGTACTTCGCAAAAGGGTGGGCACATCACGTCGGACTCAAGCAACTTGCCGCCGGACAAACGGAACTGGCTGGCGGATTGGCCGAACTGTCCGCCAAGATAGATGCGCTCGCGGCTCCAACCGGTGGGTTCAGCGAGGCAGAGATTCGTCGATTCGTCCGGGAAGAGATCGAGGATACTTTCGTTCGGGCGCGCTACCGGGTTGATCCGGCCGTCTGACCACTATGGACGGACGCACCGGAGGAGGTAGCATAATGCGCGTGCCAGTAAAGACGAACAATGGGCTTGTGTGGTGGAACTCCGTACTAGCGTTTCTGTCCTACATATCCGCCGCCGGGGTGCTGTCGAATGTCCTCGGCCCCAATATCGGCGCGCTCATGCTGGTGATCGTCGGCGGGCTGACTCAGGCCACTGGCGTCTACATCGCAGCGGCGAAACCCGTAGAGACTCGTCAGGCCCTTCCCGACCCCTCGGGGTACCCTGAGGTACCAAGATGACGCGCACGGCCCGCCTCGCCTGTCTCAGCGGGCCGCACCCCTCCTCCGGGTGTGCCTGACCAGCACACGAGCGCGTCTCTTGACCGGCCCTCGATGGACTACCTACCATCGGGGGCTGGTCGCTACTTACACACCGGAGGGATGGGACAATGCTCCCCACAATCGGCGAACTACGCGAATGGGCGCAAACGCTCGGGGTACACCCGGCGGACGTCGACATCATGGAAGACGTCGCACGCAAGCTTGGCAACGCACCAACCAGCCAGAACCAGGACCTGGCTCTACACTGCGCCGAGATATTGACCGGGGTCGCATCCGTTCTGCGCAACAAGGACGACGACTCGATCAGCCTCGCGGGGCTCATCGCGGCCATGTCACACACGTGTCCCACGCACGTTGAGGCGGCCGTTTACCTGCTGGCGCACGCGTTCGAGAGCACCCCGGGCGAGCCGTCACCGGTCATCGCTTGGATGAACACGCTTGTCGACGGACTGCTCAGCGACGCGTAACCATGCACACGTCCGCAGGCATCGCGCGCACCCCTTACCTGGCAACGGTTTCCGCTCGGGTGTGCGCGTGTCGGCAGGCACCGAAGGAGTTGGGCACCTTCCGCACGCTAGACAAGGCGCGGAAGGTCATCGAGGGATACTGGGCTGTCTACATAGGATTTTTCGGCGACCAGATGATGTGGCTCGACTGGTCCATTGTGGACAGGCGCGACGGCAAACTGATCTGGCGCAACGGGCGCCAACTCATGGAGGAGGAGCACCATGGCGAGAGCCAAGGCACAGGACGCGGCGGTCACTACCGACCAGACGGAAGAGCCTGAGTGGGCGCACCGCCCGGTCGAGGGCGAACAGGAAGTGACCGGACAGGAGTTGACCCCGGCCCAGGTGGCCGAGGTCATCGCGTCGGATGACGTGCTCCAGTCGATGATGGACTGGTGCATGGAGTTCATGGAGCAGAACGCGCGGGACAACGCCGACGTGATGGCGGCCGAGGTTCGGCGCATCCTGTCAGGGGAAGACGCTGAGGCGGTGCTCTCCGAGGGCGGCAAGCCACTCAACGGCAAGGATCACACCGAAAAGCCGTTCCTGTTGCACAGCTTCACCCTCAACCCCACTGACTTCACGGAGGGGTGGCCGTTCTACGCGTCGATGAACTGCACGGTGCCCGGGACCGGCGATGCGTTCGTGATGAACTGCGGCGGACCGAAGGTGGTTGCCCAACTGCGCAAGCTGCACGAACTGGGTGAGTACCCGTATCCGGTGAAGGTGCGCGGAAAGCAGACGCGGCAGGGCTTCACGGTTCTATCCCTTGTGGAGGCCGGCGCGTAGTCCATAGTGGACGGCCGCCGCGCGACCCATAATCGCGATGGGCGGCAAGTCCCCTGCCAGGGGCGGGGTGGCCCCCTGGTGTCGATGGCGGTCGACACTGGGGGGCTGTTCTTATCGGACAGTCCACAGTGGAGGTAGTCGATGCTATTCATGCTCAGACTCAAGCACCAGGACAGCCTACAGGACGGGACGGCACGCTACACCGAACGGCCCACCGTCGATGAGGCGTGCGACGCGGCAATGCGGTGGCTACGGCTGTACCGCAACGCGCGCCCGGGAATGAGCAACCGATATGACCGGTGGGAAGTGCTGGTTCCCAATGAGGAAAAGGGTTACCAAGTCGTCGCATCCGGCGATTCAGTCAACTAGCGTCCACATCGGAGAGTCGAAGTCATGGCGTCTTTCGGCTTGTGGGCAGCGATACGCACAGTCAAAGAGAAACTCGGTACCTGGGTCGGATACGACCGATACAGCGAGATCGACCCGTCCATTACCCGCCAGCAATGGGGGACCTACGTCGGGCAGGCGCGAGCGGCATTGGCCAACCGCGTCGCGGAACTGACCCGACCCCTGAACCGTCGTCCCGTTCCTGGTGAGATCACTCCCTACAACTCGCGCACCGCAACGGGTTTCATGCAATACGTTGACATCTATGTGATACCGAGAGAAGGGGGTCAGCCCGAAGTCCGACCCTGGGCCGTGCGTACCGACACGCTCATGAGCCGGCAGAAGATTATCAATATGGGTGTCGCTCGATATGAGGCGGCATCGCTCCCCGAAGGAACATTCGAGGGGGAAACGGTCGTAGGTGCCAGCTATGCCGGCACCGTGGAATTCATCCCGGAGGAGTAGCAACCATGAACCACCGACGAGACTGGACAGCCATCGTGCTGTGCGTCCTGGTCGCCATCGCTCTGATCATCATCTGCGCGACACTGGCACCCTACCTGCCAGGGGGGAAGTGACCGATGCCCACTGACACGCACTACTGCCCTGGGTGTGGGAAACCCCGGATCGCGCGCTCACGGCTCGCCTGCCCGCCGTGCTGGTTCCGGCTACCCAAGGACCTGCGGGACGCCGTGTGGGCGGGCTGGAAGGTGCGCGCGGTCTACCCGACGCGCCACCGTGCGGCCGTCAGCGACGCGCTGGACTGGTACCGGCGCGACCGGGCGTCACAGGCGCGAGAGAATCACGGTCAGAATCCAGCAGGCGAGTCCGGCGGCAACCAGATTGACCCGAGCGATCCACGTCGGGACCGCCAGCAGGAAGCACACCAGCCCAAGCAGCAGAAGGAACGTAATCAGGGTCTCCACAACCCGCACCGTACCCAGGATTGATGATGGCTAACATGGGTGGGCGTCGATGGCATTACCTACGCCCCAACGAAACGACCCGCGTTCCGCGTCGACTGATCTTTCTCGATACCGAGTCCACAATGGATCGGACGACAGTTGGGCACACGCAGTCCTGGGCACTGGCTGTCGCCTGCTACCGCGACCAGCGGCCAGACCGGGCGCCGCGCGAGTCCTGGGGAGTCTACGATGATCCGGAAATGTTATGGAGAGAGGTCGATGCGTACTGCGGTACATCGGGTCGCACCGTGTTGTGGTGCCACAATCTCGGCTACGACGCGCGTATCTCCGAGATGTTCGAGCTACTGCCGTCGATGGGTTGGACGCTGGTATCCCACAACCTGGCCAACAAGGGATGTTGGCTGATGTGGCGCAAGGGGCGCGCCGGACTCACAATGGTCGACTCAACAGCGGTGTTTCCCATGCAACTCATCCAACTGGGAACCCTGTTGGGCATCCCGAAGTTGCGACTACCCGACGCGAGCGCGGGCGGGGTCGGGCTGTACTCGCGTTGCTGGCGGGACGTCGAGATCCTCCGACAGGCCGTCATCGAGTATCTACAGTGGATAGAGGGGGAGGACCTTGGAAATTGGCAGCTTACTGGTGCAGGTCAGTCCTGGGCCGCATATCGCCATCGCTTTATGGACGGGCAACTCCTCATCCATGATGATGCTGACGCTCTTCGCGCGGAACGGCGTGCTATGTGGGCTGGTCGATGCGAGGCTTACTGGCACGGGGAAATCGGTTATCAAGTGGTCCACGAGTGGGACTTTTCCCTTGCCTACCCCCGGATAGCGAGGGATACCAATGTACCTGTGCGCCTTCTGGGGCCGATGCCGGACAACTATGATTGGCGATCCGCACTCGACCGGGTGGGCACTGCGCTCTTGGTTGAGTGCACTGTCACCACAGATTTGCCGGTCGTGCCCACTGTCCACGATGGACGGATACTCTGGCCGGTCGGAACATTCACCACGACACTATGGGATGTCGAGGTCCGCGCCGCGATCGACGACGGCGCAACCGTCGTGGTGCATCGGGGTTGGCTCTACCGCACGGCACCAGCCCTGCGGAAGTGGGCAGAGTGGCTGATCGGCCAACTTGAGTCGGCCACGGCTGACAATCTCGGTTGGAAGCATCCGGTTCTCAAGCACCACGGGCGCGCCCTGATCGGCCGGTTCGCCATGACGTACACCGACTGGGAACCGTGGTGCACGGCGCCGTTCAACGCTGTGCGCCAACACCAGGTGTACGACAACGACAGCGGCGAGACCTTCCGGGCCGTCCAAATTGGACAGACGATGTGGCGCGACCGGGGCCAACGGGAATGGGGTGAGTCGATGCCGATGGTGACCGGCTATATCCAAGCTGTCTGTCGGGTGCGACTGTGGCGTACTTGGCGGGCGATGCCGCCACAGTCGGTGCTCTATATGGACACCGATGGATTCCTGGTGACCGACAAGGACTCGCCCTACGTGGACCGCTATGCGCAAGCGCACCCCGAGCTAGGGCTACGCCTCAAACGGTCCTGGGACGGGTTCGGCGTATGGGGGCCGCGCCAGATACGCACTGGGGCCATGGTGCGGGTGTCCGGGGTGCCACGCTACGCCGTCGAGGTCGACCGGGGGGTCTTTGACGGCCAGGTGTGGGAAACCCTGGAAGGCGCCATGGTCCGGGGCAACGCGGGCCGGGTGGTCATCCGCGATCGTCGATGGCACGTACACGGGGTCGACCATCGCCGCGCCGGCCCGCCGGTGGGCTGGACAACGCCCATTCGGCTACCCCACAATGGAGCCTCCACGGTCACATCAACGGAGGAGTCAGACCATGGCCAGACACAACGCAGGCACCCCGGAGGGCGGCAAGCACCGCGCGGACGGGACCGGCCCGACCGTCGAGCAGGGCAAGCGACAGGGTGACTACCACGGCGAGCACCGAGCGGAGGACACCCGCTCGGGACTGAGCACCCGGCAGGAGCGCCAGGTGAACTGGGGGACGGGCGGTAACAGCGGCGTCAACTGACCGGCCAGCGACCCCGTAGAGCCAAGATCGGACCCCCCGGATACGTCCGGGGGGTCCCTTGTGTGATCTTGGCTTAGATTGGCTCTCAGCGGCGCGACTGAAGGCGTGTCCCGTCCCGGACGTCCGCGAGGTAGCGCACGATCGCCCGCAACGCCCCCTCGGGAGTGTTCTCCCCCGGGAGCAGGTAGATCGAGCATGAGGGGGTGCGGCGGCCCTTGCGGTAGTAGTCGACCACCCATTCCCCCTGCCAGTGCACCCAGCGGCCGTAGCGGGTGCGCACGAGCGGCTTAGGCGCGCTCATCGCGTCACTGCCCCGGGTACCTGGGTGACCAGCGGGACAGCCACATCTTGAGCGCCTCCATGCCCGCCTCCGTGATCACGTAGCGGGCGAGCGGACTGTTACGGTTCTGCCCGCCGAAATCCCGGGAGAGCATGCCGCGCGCTTCCAGTGCGGCCAACACCCGCCGCCCCCGGGTGAGGTCACCTTCGGGGTCGCCGATCAGGGCCAGGATGCGTGAGTCCGCCGCCCGGGGCATCATCGCCCAGGCGACCATCAACACCTGGCCCTGACGCTTGCCAATGATGCTCTCCCGACTCATGGCGCACTCCGCCACGCGCGGAAAGCCGTGCGCCACAACAGGTTCAGCGACCAGTCGCACCAATCGGCGGTGGGTTCATCCTCTTCGGCGAGTAGGAACCCGTGTGCTTGACGCCATTCGTACGTGGTGTTCTCGAACTCGGGTGACAGGCCATAGTCGCCGTGGATCTGGCCGAGCACGCAACGATCCCCGAGCGAGATGTCAAGGTTGTCGATGTCCACAATGGACAACGCATCGGGGTAGGTCCGCTGCACGTACAACATGCCACGCGCGACGCGAGCACCAGGGGACCAGTCCACAATGGACCAGTCGAAGTCTACATTGGACGGATCGTAGATCGAGATGTGTTTTGTGGTGCCCTGAAACGGGTTGTCCATAGCCCCTCCTCCGGGGTGTAGGTCGAGAGTTCAGGGTCTCACGGAATAGAGATCTTTTCACCCCTCCGTACGGCTTATATCGACAGACTACATACTTGACGGTGAGCCGCAACGTGTGCTAGCCCGTCTCGAAACTCGGTACAAGATCTGCGGCGGCCCTTCATGATCGCTGGAGCGCGGGGGCGGGAGCAGGGGAAACGGCGCGGGGCGCGCGCGGCGGCGCGGGCCCCC
>Ga0207428_10003826_pt1 | contig 14438 bp, 7 predicted proteins | sample RhiMethybrSRZTD1_FD_187600 | JGI IMG/M metagenome (GOLD analysis project Ga0207428, IMG submission 187600) | Populus rhizosphere microbial communities from Tennessee, USA - Rhizosphere MetaG P. TD hybrid SRZTD1 (SPAdes) (version 3) | ecosystem: Host-associated > Plants > Roots > Rhizosphere >...
GGCGCGCGCGGTTTGCGTTCCGATGATCGACCTCTCGCTGGAACCCGCGGTCCGGCGGCGGCATCCTGGCCTCGTGAGCGTCGTCGTGGTGCCCCACGGAGCCGTCTCGCGTCCTGCGCCAGACGCCGAGCTCTTGCGTCAGGTCCGACTTCATCTGGATCGGTGCCGAAACACGGCGACGGATCTCGTCGTCGTCGGGCCCGAGTACGTGGAGACCGATGTCGCGGTGGACGTGGCCGTCGGCGACGCCAATCTGGTGGGGGACGTGAGGCGCGCGCTCAAAGATTCGCTCGAGGCATTTCTGCACCCGCTGTCGGGTGGGTCGCGAGGAGAGGGCTGGCCCCTGGGCGAACTGCCGCAGCGCAGCGAGTTGTACGCGCTATGCGCCTCGATACCGGGAGTGATGTGGGTGGACGCGCTTCGCGTCACTCAGCGGGAGGATCGCGTCGGACTGATCCTGTCGCGCCAGTTTCTGGCCTGTTCGGGTCGTCACCGCGTCGCCGTTAGGTACACGCCTGACATGGCATCTCGCGCGTCGGCCGGAAGGAGCGTGTGAGTGTCTCTGAACGTACCGACACTGGACGATCGCACGTACGCGGACTTGGTGCGCGAAGGAATCGAGCTCATCCCGGCCTCGGCGCCCGGTTGGACGAACCACAACGCGTCCGACCCGGGCATCACGCTGGTGGAGCTCTTCGCGTATCTCTCGGAGATCTATCTGTATCGGGTGGATCGAGTCTCCGCCGCGAGCAAGACGAAGTTTCTCAAGTTGCTGACCAAGATCGATCTCATCGGGCCCAACGGGCAGTTGCACGACGCGGACGACTCGGAGGTGCACGCCGCCGCCGCCGCCCAGTTGCACGCCGCCGTCATCGCGATGCGCATGCCGTCGCGGGCGGTCAGCGAAGCCGACTTCGAGAGCCTGGCGATGACTGCCGTCAAGCCGCAGACCCCGCCCGACAAAGTCGCCCGCGTGCATTGTTACGCGCGGTGCAACTTCGAGGCGGTGACGGCGGTCGAGCGCCAGCGCGACCGGCCAGGCCACACGACGGTCGTGTTCGTACCGGTCGATCCACGGCTCGCCCAGGAGGAACTCACCGCGATCTCGCAGGCCATCAGGAATGCGATCGAGCCGCGGCGCCTGCTCACGAGCCGAGTGCACGTGGTGGCCCCGCGGTACGTCGATGTTTCCATTCGAATTCGCGCCGCGATTGCAGCATCGGGTGCCTCGATGATGGAAAGGAAGATCAGGGACAACGTCAAGGAACAGTATCTGTCGTGGCCACTTGGGCAGAGTGTCTATTCGTCCGATCTCTACCGGCGGCTGGCCGCCATCCCCGGAGTGCTGCGCGTCCTGGGAATCGAATGGACCACCGACGACACGCCTCGGCTGCTTCGCAGCGAGACTGGAGACATCGTCGGCGTGCACCTCGAGGCGGGGGAGTTGCCGCGCGTCACCGTCAGCGGCGTCGTGTGTGACGTGCATTCGTGATGTGAGCAGTTATGGCCGCTGACGCACCCGCCCCCGTTTCACCTTCGCCCGCCGAGCGCCGCCTGCTGGATCTGCTGCCAGCCATCTATCGGCGGTCGCCGGACATTGAACGGTTCCTCGCCGCGTTCGAGGAAAAGCTGTTCGGCCCGGCGAGCATCGAGGCGCAGATCGCGCGAATCCCGAGGCTGCTGGACCCGTATACGCCAGACGAAGAGGAGTTTCTGCCGTGGCTGGCGCAGTGGGCGGCGGTGACGATGTTTCACGAGGCGCGCGATCGCCGCAAGGTGATCGCAACGATGATTGGACTCTACAAAAGCCGCGGCACACGAGATTACGTGAAGCAGTCGCTCGAGTTGTACGTGGACGGCGCGGTGGCCGTCGAAGAACAGGACATGCCCGGAATGGCGATCGGACGCCCCGACCGCTCACGAGTCGCACGGGGCACACGGCTCGGCGAAGATGCTTTCGGGTTCAGCGTCAGGGTCGACTTCTCCCACGTTCCGCACGATCGCCAGCAGCGAATGAGGCTCGTCGACCTGGCCTGCCGCGTGATCGACCTCGCCAAACCGGCGTATACGCATTACCAGTTTTCCCACAACCTCTTCGATGAGGAGCGGGGGTTCACCATCGCAGTCCGGTCCACGATCGGCGTGGACACGCTGCTCGAGCATGCACCCGCTTCCTCACCCGAAAGGCGGTCACGATGACACCGATCAAACGAGAGAATTGGCGCCGGCCTTCATACTTCAACGGCCAGCTCCTGGACGAGGGGGATTTCGGCGCCGAGCAGAAGTACCACCTGGAAGCGTGGCGCCGGCATCATGCGACCTTTCATTCCTGGGGTGTCATCGACGGACTGACGGTGACCGTCAACGACGGACGGGCCATGGTCGCACCAGGCAAGGCGATCGACAGCCTGGGGAACGAGGTCCGCCTCGACGAGCCAGCCGTTCTCGATCTCGCCGGTCTTCCGCAAGGCGAGACGATATATGTCGTCCTGGCTCACGAAGAAGAGGCCGGAGAGATGCGGCCTTCCGACCAAGGCAAGCCAGGCCCTACGCGCGTCATCGAGTACTCCGTCCTCTCCGCGTCGACGACGGCCGGTATCGGCGGGGCGGTCACGCTGGCTCGCGTCACGTTGAACGCGAAAGGGTCGGATGCGGTCAGCTATGCCAACACGACCTATGCGTCTTCGCACGTGGGGGCTGGCCGCGTCGGGTTCCGCGAGCTGCAACCAGGACTTCGCAAGGGTTGGGTGCGCCTGCCGTTCAAGCCGTTCCCGATGGAGGAGGCCAAACCCTTCCGGATCGGCCCGACCGAAGCACGGTCAACCGACGAAGGTGCTTCGGGCAGCATGGCGATTCCCGTGCCGTTGGGCGCCACCCGCCTGCTTCGCTTCCGGATCGCCGGCGAGAAGAACGAAGGCGCGATCAAGGTCGAGTTCTTCCGATGTGGCTGGGATCCGGTCGAAAACGATCACGAGAAGAGCAACGTGCTGATCCTCGACTTCGATCCGAAGAAGTCCACGGCGACCAACGTCGAGTACACGCCCTCGTCCAAGATACAGGGGGCGTTCAAGCTGACGGCGCCGCTCGAAGGCGAGCTCGATCCCGAATACCACGCTCTGTCGGTGGTCATCACGGTGACGAAGAAGACATCGATCTCGCTGGTGGCGGTGGAGTTCGGCTATCCGGGAGAGGCGGGTTCGTAAGGGTCGACGCGGTCACGGCATGACCTGATGCCACTGCATCGAGTCCCACGGCGAGGGCACGCGATGTGCGTGAAGGCGGAATCGCTTTCGGGTGATTCGCTTGCCGGCTCCTCGATCGGAAAACGGTCGAGATCATGGTGGCCTTCGGCTTGGGGTTCTTCGTAGAGACTCAGTTCGTCTGCAGGTTGGACCACAGCCGAAGCAGCTTGATGTCGTCCGCGGTGAGCGGGTTTTGGTCGGGGCGCTCTTTCAGCGATGCGACCCAACGACTGCGAAGCGCCTTGCGTGACGCGGGTGCCTCCGACGCGATGAACGCCTCGAAATCCTTCCTGGCTTCCTCGCCTTTCCCCCGCAGCAGAAGATTCAACCCGCGACTGTCAAGGTAACCGGCATCCTTGGGGGCCAGCTTTACGGCTTCATCGCATGCCTGACTGATTGCCTCCGCCTTCTGGCGGCGATCGATCGCTGTTGCAGCAAGCAGACTCCTCTCCCAGCACAACTCGTTCAGCTTCCGTGCGGTGATCGACATAATCTCCTGAACAGGTTCCAACGTGTAGGCGGCGTTCATACGCTTGGCTCTTTCCAGATAGCTTTTGGCAATTGCGTTTGCTTCGTCGTCTACCCGTCCTTCGGAGTCCGTTCGTCCCGCCAAAAACCGGCCCGTGTTTACAAGCACCTGCGACCACTCTCTCGCGATTCTGTCCTGAATCCCCTGCGCACTTCTCAGCGCGTCCGTGTCGCCTGCTTGCTCGAAGTATCTGACGGCCTCTTTTCTGAACTTTGCGTCCCGTCCTTCCTCCGGGTCTCCCTTCGCTGTAGATGCCAGGGCTGCGAGCGATTCACCTCGAGCAATCAACCCGCTTGCTTTAACGCGAAGCGCAAGGTTGGTCGACCTCGCTGCATGCTCCGACGCCTGTCTGGGTGGGTCGATGAAGTCCTTCAACCAGGGATCCATAGCGATCGCTGACGTGTAGTAGGAGCGCGCGTCCTCGACGTTTCCCGCGCGTGCGGCACGATTGCCGTCGGCCACTCGCTGGAGCGCGGGGACAGTCTGTGCGCAGAAATGTGACTCGAGTTGCGTCAGCCTCACACACTCAGATTGGTCCCATGCTCGTACCAGACTAGACAGGCCGGCCCGTATCGCATCGGCTGCTCCGACAGGGAGCGAGTAGACGAGACCTTCTCGGGTCAGCACGGCGGTCCGGCCGTCTTGCAGGAACACGGCCTCGTTGGGGCCGGCCTTTGCGGGCAGCAAATTTGTCAGCGCTCTCCCTGTGGCGTCCCATAACGTCACGCCGTCCACGGAATTCGCGGTGACGAGATTCTTCAAGTCCGGAGAGAGATCCAACGACGACGACGCTGACCAGCCACGGATGTCTCGAGGCTCTTCCAGGTCCGAAGTCCAGACGCGGAGCAGATTGCCGTCAATGTGCGCCGATATCCTGCCGTTACCGAAGACAATCGAAGAGACTTTCCCGACGTTCGGTACAGATCGAGTGGACCTTCCCGACGCGGCATCCCACAGCGTCAGGCGCTTATCGGTCGCCGTCACCAACCTCTCGCCGTTCGGGCTGAAGGAGATCGATTGCACTCCTGATGTATCAGCGAGAGATCTGGGTTCCTCTGACCCGCCCAAGATCGAGACGCCGCCGACTGTCGCAACCGCCACTGATTCTCCGCCTGGGCTCACAGCCAGAGTGAGGACTCGGCCGTGCGCAGACCACGTCCGAATCATCCGTCCGTTTGTGTCGTAGAGATTGACCTCTCCGTTTTCGGTTGCGACCGCGGCTCGACCGGACGCGCTGTCCATCGCCATCGACACCGGGCGTGATGATTGCGGAATTCGGATTTCGGCCGCGTTGTGCAGGTTCAGAACGAACGCAGCGTACACGCTGCTGTTGCCTCCGTACACACCGAGACGCGACCGGTCGCGTGGGATCGCAAGATGGTAGCTTCCCGGGCCCAGGTTAGCCAGCACACTGGTGTTCGTTGTGCTCCAGATTCGCGCGGTGCCGTCGTCGCCGGTCGTCACGAGCCGGGTGCTGTCGGCACTGAACGCCACGCTGGTGGCGCCTCCTCTGGGGCCTGCGAAGGTGAACAGCTGACGCCGATCGTCCGCGTTCCACACCGTGACGCTCCCATCGCGACTGCCGGCCGCTAGGAGGTCACCGCGAGGGTTGTACGCCAATGTAGTGACATCGTCGGAAAGAGTCGACAGAGAAAATGGAGGACCAGTCGGGAAATTCTGCTGGACAACGGACGTCGATCGTGGCGATGTCGAGAAGATCTTGACGGAACGGTCGGTTCCAACAGCGACCTGCGCACCATCGGGCCTGAAAGCTAACGCGTTGTCGTGCGCTCCGGAGTCGATCGGTATCGAGAGGATCTCCTTTTGTTTCGCCACGTCGAAGAGTCGCAATGACCTCCCACCCTGGTCGAGTGTCGCCATCCAGTACCCATTGCGGCTGAATGCCATCTGACCTGGTGAATCGACGCGTACGATCGTCGACTCGGCGCTGCACGAGTCGACGGTTGAAATAATCACGTCATTGGCAATGAATGCGGCGAGACGCTGCGAGTCCGGGCTGAACTCCAGATCGGTCGCGGGGCCGCCATTTCGTTGACACTCCACTTCCAGCGATTCGGCGTCCAACAGCGCGACCTCTCTGATTCCGCCCACCGCGATGCGCTCTCCGTCTGGACTGACTGCAATCGTGGTCGCCGCCGCGGACACTCTCTCCTGTTTGAGTATCAACGCGCGCACGGCATCCCACAGGATGACGCTGCCGTCGCTCGAGAGTGTCACGAGCTTCAATCCGTCCGGCGTAAACGCGGCGGCGACGACCTTGCTATTGTTGGGCGGACTGATGATGGCGGTTGTGCGAGCCTCGCGGAGCGCATCGCGAATCGCGCCAGTGGCCAGCCACATCTCCTCGCCCTCTCGCGGATAGATCCATCGCGCGGAAGCCGATGCAAGCATCAGGCTCGCTTCTGAGTCCGGCAGGATTCTCTGCGCGCGTACAGCCAATTTGCCGGAGTTGTACAAGCGCACTGTGTCGTTGGCACGTCTGTTTTCGTCGTTGGCGCGCCTCGTTTCTCTTAACAATTCGTTGTTGAACTTCTCGAAACGGTCTCGCTCTGCTAATGCCTGCCTTGTTTCTTCCTCGGCAAACTTTGCGTTGTCTTGAGCGAGTTTCACGTTGGTCTTGAAGAGCGTTTCGTTAGCCTTTTGCTGGTCTTCCGCCGCAACCCTTCGTTGTTCCGCCATCTTCCCTTGGTGGCGCGCCGCTATCGCAAACCAGACTGCAGCGACGAACGCGAGTGTCAACGCGACCACTCCGATTTTCAGCTGACGCGCCTTAAGGCTCTTCTCCATCGCGATATGTCTGTGCAGTTCGATCTCGCGCTGTCTCGCCTCGTCCTGTTCCCGCTTCTTTCCGTCGATTGCCGCCTGACTGGCGGCGATGAAGCGGTCGAGTTGCTCGCTGTGTCCGAGCAGCGCGGCATCAGGGTCCTGACGCCAGCGGTTGACTTCCGCGAGTGACTCTTCGTCGAGCAGGCCGGCAGTGCCCGCGCCCAGTCGAATCCATTCGGCGATTCTCGACTCGAGCCGGCGTCCCATCGTCATGGTCGAACGTTCTTGATTCAGCCAGTCGACCAGCGTCGGCCAGTTCCGCACCAGCGCCTCATGCGCAACTTCGATCTCATCAACGGCCGGTGAATCACCTGCGGTCACGCGAATCAAACCTGCGGCACGTAATCGCTGGATGGTGTCGTCCACCCACCCGGCGTCCTGTAGCGATCTCGACAGGTTCCTTCTCGTGATGCGGTTGCTTATCACTTCCTGTCCCGCGGCGGGACGCACGAGCCGGATGAAGATGCGCTTTACCCGCATCTGCTCCTCGGGGATCAGGCTGTTGTAGAACTCGTCGGCCGTCTTGCTGAGCGCGATCCGTCCGTTGCCAAGTTTCTTGTACTCGTCCCACGTGACCAGATTGCGGTGCTTACGTTGCCAGAGCTTTCTCAAAATGACCTGCAGCAGCGGAAGCGCCGCGGCTTCTCCGTTCACGTCGCTATACAGGGCATCCACCAGCCCGTCCTCGAACTTGAGTCCGACCTGTCGCGCGGGCGCTTCGATTGCTTCCCGCAGATCGCCGGGGCCGAGTGGCAGGAGGGCGACCTTCGCCCTCACGAATTCAGGCCACAGCGACGGCATGCGCGTCAGGTGCCCTTCGTAGTCGCTGCGCATCGACAGGAGCACGCGGTGGCGGAGATGAGACCCGTGAATCAGCGCGACGAGACTTGCCTCGAACGCCTGTCGTGTCTCGACGTCGCCGCAAATCGTGAACGCCTCTTCGAATTGATCGACGACGAGAACGGTGGTGACGCCGGTCGCGTCCAGTACGGCGGGCAAGGCGGTCGGAGTGCTGCGAAGCTCTTCGACGCGGCGCTCGAGCCATGCGGGACCGTCGTCAGGCAGCCGACCCACGGCGTGCACGAGACTTTCCAATGGATCCGCACCCGGCACGACGCGAACCGACCGTTCCCATTCACCATCGCGGAGAAGTGCCGGCACTAGCCCCGCGAGAATCAGCGACGACTTGCCACTCCCTGACGGCCCGACAATAGCCAGGAATCGTTCTGTCTCCAGCCGGTGACCGAGGTCGTGGATCAGTTGAGCGCGGCCGAAGAAATGCGCGGAGTCCGCCGTCTGGAAGGCTTCCAAACCAGGATACGGACACTCCACACCCTTGAGGTCGGGGGCTTCGTTGGGATCATATTCCGCAAGGGTAGAGTCGACGTCGCGCCGGTACTTCGTCAGATAACCTGCCCAGTGATCCAGAAGGCATTGCGCGTCTCTCTGCTGAGAGTGTGCATCGAGGAGCACTCCTGTTGCCCGGCCACGAACGATGAACGCTTCGATCTCGTCCAGTCGGGCAGAGGACGGCGTATGACCAGGCGGGCACATCTTGATGAAATCCAGATGCGCCGCTTTCATCGCCTCCAGCGACGAAAATCTCTGCTCCGACGCCAATGTTTCAACGCTCATCGGAGGACCTCTTCAACAGTTGCCAGGGGCGAGAAGAACTCCGGCAGTTCGTCACACTGGCGTTTCAGTGCGTCATCCGTACTTCTAAACGTCGTCTTGGCGAGTCGTTGAAAGCGCCAGAACGTGTCTTTGATTCTCTTGGGGGCCCCCTCCGCAATCGCGCAATCCAGCCGGGCCCTCCATTCGTCCAAGTCACGCGGCGGGCTCATGTAACTCGGTATCTCGGCAGGTGCTGAGGAGACGCGCCGGCTGTCGGCGTTCGCAGAAGTCTGTGAATGCACCTTCTGCAGATTCGCGGTCAGATCTTTCAGGTTTCGCCACCACGAGAAGTCTCCCCTGGCGATGGAATCCGCGAGCACTGCTTCGATGGGATGCAGCTCGAAGTCGATCTCCTGCCAAATGGTGTGAATGCGTATGAGCCCGTCCAGCTTCACCGAAAGGTCGCTCAGGGCGACGATGCCTCGGCGGAACTCTTCGGCCCGCACCGATTCCGCGTCGAGCGCTGCGATGGTGGCGTTCAGCCTGGTCATAGCGGTGACGAGATCGCTCAGTCGCAACGCGCGCGCCGCCTCGACGAGATAGCTGTTGATTTGCGATGGCCGTCGATGAAGGACGCGACCGATCGTGTCAATCACGCTTTTCAAGATTTCCGGGTCGCGATTGTCGATGGCCGCCCGAAAGCTGTCGCAGGCGCCGGTCACCTCGGACACCCAGCCCGTGCTGACTCCCTCGAACGCAGGAGCGGCCACACTCTCCTGGAGACTCTGCGCCACCGATTCGAGCGCGCTGAGGCAGTTCGTCATCTCTTGGTACGCAAAGTCGTCATCGGGATCGGCAAAGCGCGCGCTGTTGTTCCTGATCCGGTCGTAGCAGTCGAACTCGAGTTGATGCAGCAGGTCGTGCATCCGCTTGTATCTGACGACGGGATCGATTCGGGCGCACATGCCGCCGAACGCGCCTCGAAATTCCGACGCGGCGCTCCGAACCTCAGGTACCTTCAGCAATTCGTGCAGCGCGATCAGGGCCCGGCGAGCGGGCCCCGAGTTGACCACTTCTCCGCCGGCGCCATTCTCGCGGCCGCCGAGCGCTTTGAGCAGGCGTTTCATCTCGTGCGGACGGTTCTCAGGTGTCCGGAAATCGCCGTACGTGACGATGCTGAGGCGGGCCGGGATATCGCAGTCGGACAGGAGAATCGGAAGAACCGTTTCTTTATGGGACGCCGGATCGCGAACGCCTACCACGGCCAACTCGAAATTCGACCAGGAGCTGTCGACCCAATTGCGAGTCAAGACAACGACGGTGTGCCGGCTGTGTTTGATGGCGTTCGCGATGTTGTCATCGATCTTCTTTCCAATGTCGAACTCGGTATCGATGATCACTCGCAGTTGGCCCCGTTCGAGCGCTGGAAGCAGCTCATCTCGCACCCAGATCGAATCTGCGTGGCTGTAGCTGATGAATACGTCGTATTTGTAATCGCACGGCGGCATCTCGCCCGGTTGAGCCATGGCTGCATCCGCTCGCTGGAAGCGTTAAACCTCAATCATCCATAACGGTTCATGCAACACAATCGAACAGATCGCGATGTACCCTCCGCCACGTCAGCCACCGGGGCCGTTTGCGTGGTGACGCTGCGTTTGAGGATAGCTGTGGTTGTCGAAAGATCGATCTGAGGTCGGGGCTCCGTTGAGAATCTGCAACCCGCGTGCGATTGATCGCGGTTCGGCTGATGGCTCGTCACGTACTACACCCAGTTCGTGATCGAACTAGAGTCCAGACGCGTGCAGATCATTGAAGTGGAGTGGTCCGGTGCTCGCGTTCCTGCGCTCTGCCGGAGTCCACGCTTCGAAGCTCGCCACCCGCTTGGTGACTCCTCGCCCCGGGCTGTCGTTACCGAGATGTCGATCCCAGGGTCGGTTGAGTGTGAGCGGAAAGCGGTGTAATGGCTTCGGCGCTATGCGATGAGATCACGACGGCCAGCCGGCAAGACTCTGGCGCGAAAGGGGGGAGCAACCGAGAACTCCGCAGGCAAAGTCGAGACACATTCGAGACAGTTAGCGCCCGAACACGACGTAAGACCAGCCATCATCCGTGACCGGAGGACAAGGCCAGTCAACAAGATCTCAGCGTTCGAGACAGCCTTGGTCTCTTCTGAGATCTCGAGCCATCCGCCTCCAGGTGTCGCGCTCTTGGTGAGCCTGCCTCGTCACAATGCGATCAGCTTGTCGTTTCGCGATGAAAGCTCGGACGTCAGACGTCGTCCACGTCGCCATCCGTCGGCCTCCGAACCAAGGCTTCAAGTGCTTCTCGATCACCGGCGGCGATCAAGTCACGGAGGGTCCAGGCGAGATCCATATTCTTCAGCGGCCTCCCGAATCTCGAATAGTCGAGGCGCGCCGTTCGTGAAGCGACGGCGTGATGCTCTCGACGCGCTCACCATTAGAGTCCTCCTGTCAGCTCGACGCCAAGCAAACGTTCGAGCTCTGAAAAATCCGGTTGCTTCATCTCTCGGCCCACTAGCTGATCGACTTTTCTCTCCAGCATCTCGTCATAGTTCTCTTTGGACACGCGCGACCGATAGCATCGGGCGTGCGGACCGTCGCGACGACCGTCGCGACGCGATTTCCGTCAGGGTAAGGGGACCGCGCTTCAAGCCCGGTATCATCGCGTCAAACGGCACCGCGGCCACAAGAAGGCAGTAGCAGCAGTCGGGTACAGCATCCTCGAAATCGCCTACTACATCATGCGCGACGGGCGCACGTATCGCGAACTGGGAGTTGACTATCTTGACAAGCGCTCGGCTGAGCGCGCCGTTCGTCGGTATGTCCGACAACTCGAAGGCTTGGGGTTTCACGTCACGATCGAGAGGTGTAGCTAATTCGAGGAAGATTTTCTGAGCAGGACAACGGAATCAAGGTCGGTTACTTCGGCCCGACGAGAGAAAGTGGCGATCTGGGCACTCATCAGTCAGATGCCTCCCGGACAACCGACCCACGACGCTCACTCAGAACGAGAGCGAACGAAGGTTGCCCGTCGAGAGCATCGTATTGACAAATCCGCGAGTTCGTACCGCTGGACATAGCCTATGGTGTGCAAGTAGCCTTCGATTAACTCCGGCTGGACCGCCAACAACTGCCAACCTCCAACTCCCAACTGCCAAACGCTCTCTCGCGTCGTCGTTGGCAGTTGGGAAGTGGGCGTTGGGGGTTGACACCGAACGGCCTCTCTTTGACAGGGCTATGAACGTTCGCTCACGAGTCACTCAGAAATTCACGTTGCGTTCCTCAGGAACGTGCTAGCTATGTCGTTTCCTCGTGCCAGTGGCGTGCTCCTGCACCCGACATCATTGCCCGGGCTCTACGGCCTTGGTGACCTCGGGCCCGCGGCATTCGAGTTCATCGATCTGCTGGCGTCCGGACGTCAGCGCATATGGCAAGTCCTGCCGCTCGGCCCGACCGGGTATGGCGATTCGCCGTATCAATGCTTTTCGGCATTCGCCGGCAACCCGCTTCTTATCAGCCCGGAGCAACTGGTCGAAGACGGTTGGCTCGATGCGTCCGACATCGGCCAGCCATTCGCGCCGTCAGCGGCTATCGACTTCTCAGCGGTGATTGCGCATCGCCGCACCCTCTGGCCGCGCCTGCTCGAGCGCTTCGAGGCGTCGGGATCGAGCGCGACGCGCGACCGGTTCGACCGTTTCTGCGCCACACATGTGGACTGGCTGAACGATTACGCGCTGTTCATGGCCGTCAAGGACGCGCACGACCAGCGGCCGTGGACGACGTGGTCTACGGACATCGCGCGGCGCGAACCGGCCGCGGTCGCGGCGTGGACGAAGCGATGCGAGCGAGAGATTCGCACGCACAAGCTGACACAGTTTCTTTTCTTCGATCACTGGCGGCGCGTGCGCGAGCAGTGTCACGCGCGCTCGATCGAAATCATGGGGGACCTGCCGATCTTCGTCGCGCACGACAGTGCGGACGTGTGGGCGCGACGGGAACTGTTCAAGCTCGACGCCAATGGCGAGCCCACCGAGCTGACCGGCGTGCCGCCGGATTATTTCAGCGCCACTGGTCAGCTCTGGGGGAACCCGCACTATCGCTGGGACGCACATCGTGAGAGCGGCTACGGCTGGTGGATCGATCGCTTCCGTTCGCTGCTCGCGCTGGTCGATCGCGTCCGCATCGATCACTTCCGTGGGTTCGAGGCATCGTGGGAGGTGCCGGCGCGGGCGACGACGGCCATCGACGGCCGCTGGGTGAAAGGGCCCGGCGCAGCGTTGTTCGACGCGGTGCAACGGGCGCTCGACCTCGAGCAGCTGCCGTTCGTCGCCGAGAACCTTGGGGTGATCACGCCCGAAGTCGAAGCGCTGCGGGAACGCTTCGGCTTTCCCGGAATGGCCATCCTCCAATTCGCCTTCGGCACCGACCCGCAAGCATCGACGTTCAAGCCCCACAACTACGCTCGCAACCTCGCGGTGTACACGGGCACCCACGACAACGATACGACCGTCGGCTGGTGGACCGGCGACGTCGGACACAGCACGCGCTCGGAGGCCGAAATCGAGGAGGAACGCGCGCACACCCGGCGCTACCTGGGTTTCGACGACGGGGGACAGGTCCACTGGCAATTCATCCGCGCGGTCATGGGCTCGGTGGCCGACACCGCGATCGTGCCGGCGCAGGATCTCCTCGGTCTCGGCAGTGAGGCGCGGTTCAATCGCCCCGGCATCGCCAGCGGTAACTGGCGGTGGCGATTGAAACCCGGCCAGCTCACGCGCAACGTCCTGAGCAGGCTGTCCGTCATGGCCGCCACGTACGACCGCGCCTGATATCAGGCAGTCTTCAATAAGAGCGCAGAGATTGACATCGAGTGGTTAGAGATGTCTGAGCCTGAACCAGTAGAAGGCATAGGGTCCCATCGTAAGCAGATAGGGGAGCGTTCCAATTCGCGGAAACAGACTCTTTCCGAACATCTCGATCGGCACGGCTCCGGCCACCGAGCTGAGATCGAGCTCGACGGCTTGGGCGGCGCTCGAGAGATTACATACAACCAGCACCCGGTCTTTACCGAGCGCGCGGAAGAAGGCCAGCACGCGGTGGTTCGCAGCCTTCAGGAACACTGTCGAACCGCGGCTGAACACGCGGGTCGACTGGCGCACGGTAATGAGACGGCGCATCCAGTTCAACAGGGAGTGCTCGGAACGCTTCTGCGACTCGACATTGACGATTTGGTATCCAAATAGAGGATTCGAGATCAGAGGCTGCGCGAGTCGTTCAGGGTCGGCCGAGGAGAAGCCGGCGTTCCAGCCGCCGTTCCATTGCATTGGCGTACGGACACCATTGCGGTCCCCCAGATACACGTTGTCGCCCATACCAATCTCGTCGCCGTAGTAAATGATCGGACTGCCAGGCAACGACATGAGCAGCCCGTTCATGAGTTCGATGCGCCGGCGGTCGCCATCCAGCAGCGGCGCCAGCCGTCGCCGGATACCGACATTGATGCGGGCCACCGGATCATGCGCGTATTCCTCGTACATGTAGTCCCGCTCCATGTCGGTTACCATTTCAAGCGTCAGTTCGTCGTGGTTGCGCAGGAAGATCCCCCACTGGCACGTGTCGGGGATGTTCGGCGTACGTTCAACGATCTCGACGAGCGGTTTTCTGTCTTCGAGCCGCACCGCCATGAAGATGCGCGGCATCAGCGGAAAATGGAACGCCATGTGGAATTCGTCACCGTCGCCGAAGTACTGACGAACATCTTCGGGCCACTGATTGGCTTCCGCCAGCAACATCCGGTCGGTGAAGTGTTCGTTGAGGCGCGCGCGAAGAAACTTCAGCACCTCGTGCGTCTCGGGGAGGTTCTCGCACGACGTACCCTCACGCTCGATCAGGTAGGGGACGGCATCGACGCGGAAGCCATCGACCCCTAAGTCGAGCCAGAACTTCATGACATTCCACATCTCCTCGCGGACCAGTGGGTTGTCGTAGTTGAGGTCGGGCTGATGGCTGAAGAACCGATGCCAATAGTACTGCTTCGAGTCGGCATCCCAGGCCCAGTTCGACCGTTCCGTATCAACGAAGATGATCCGAACTCCGGCATAGCGATCGTCTGTGTCGCTCCATACGTACCAATCTCGCCGGGGAGCGTCGCGCGAGCGCCGCGCTTCCTTGAACCACGCGTGCTGA